>JAEIGA010001109.1_pt1 | contig 41088 bp, 55 predicted proteins | sample 9270691 | NCBI WGS metagenome assembly JAEIGA01 (sample SAMN17057246, study PRJNA624740) | gut metagenome | biome: biome; isolation source: fecal sample | host: Bos grunniens | place: China: Xizang | collected 2019 | reverse complement strand
TGCATTTGTTGCCCAACCGAATCAGAGAAACATGATCCCAAAAGCAAAAGAGTATCATTGAAAGTAATTTTCCAATCATCTGATAGTTTTTCAAAACCAACCTTAGTACGAAAATTCATATTATAATTTTCCACAAAAATAGCATTTTAGGCCGATTTTCTTTTTAAGAATAATAGACGAATAGAAACACATTTTAAATATTTTATTGTTTTTTGCATTTTTTTTACAAAAAGTTTTGCAGTTATACAAAAAAGCATTACTTTTGCTTCGCTTTTAAGAAAAACGGGCGTTTAGCTCAGCTGGTTCAGAGCATCTGCCTTACAAGCAGAGGGTCGGCGGTTCGAATCCGTCAACGCCCACCACTGAAAATTAAGCACTTACAAAAAATGTAAGTGCTTTTTTTATGCTTTTTCTGTTTTTTTGCACACTTTTCGCATACACTATATATCTTTGCAATACAGAAAGTTACCCGAAAGTTACCCGAAAGCATACCCTTAAATGTGTGCAATATGTGTGCAAATAATTCATAAGAAATGGCAAATATCTCTATCAAATTAGACAAAAGGCATAAAAACGAAAAAGGTTTTTATCCTATCAAATTTTACCTTAACCACAAAAGAACAAGTACATTTATATCTACATCTCTCTCTGTAAAAGAAGAAATGTTCATTGGAGAATCAATAGAAAAGTCGGTAAAGGTTAATTGTCCAAACTCAAAATACATCAATAGCACTCTTGCAGAAATCTATTACAAGTTTTCAAACGCTCTGCTTGAACTTGAAAAAACAGGCAAAGACACTTCTATGTCGGTTACTGATATTAAAAAATATCTATTGAGTTACGGAAAACAAAGGACTATTGATAGTTTTTCCGAATACTACAATAGTTATCTCGAAAAAATACCTAACGAAAAATCAAAATATCTATATAGTTATACTTTTAACTTGCTCAACGATTATTTCAAAGGAGAAACAATCTATTTTGAAAATATAAATGTTGGAACATTACGCAATCTTGATGACACTTGGGCAAAAACTATGGGAATAAATACACGTGGAATACATTTTAGAAACATAAGAGCTGTTTTCAATCGTGCTATTGATGATGAAATTTGTCCGCAAGAACTCTACCCTTTTAGAAAATTCAAAATAAAAGCTGCCGAAAAAGAAAAAGAGTTCTTACCTGTAGAGAGTTTTCGCAAATTATTAGAATTAAAGTTCACAAAAAATGAGAAAACATTAGAAATGGCACGTGATATTTTCTTGTTGTCGTTCTATTTTTGTGGAATCAATCCTATTGATTTGTTCAATCTTACAGAAATAAAGAACAACAGAATTATTTTTGTTCGGCAAAAGACATCAGGAAAGGTAACAACTCCCATAAAAATAAGCATTCAACCTGAAGCAATGGCTTTGATTGAAAAATACAAAGGAGAAAGTAAGGTTTTTTGCTTTGATAGTCATTATATTGATTACAAAAACTTTTACCATACGATACAACTTCGTATCCGTAAATTAGGGAAAATGATAGAACAACCAAATTTATCACTCTATTGGGCAAGATACTCTTGGGCAAGTTATGCCGACAAGATAGGAATAGAAGAAAAAGTCATTTCCAAATCTCTCGGACACGCAGATGTAAGTATCGCAGGGAAACACTACATTTCATACGATTGGGAACGTACAGACAAGGCAAATAGAAAAGTAATTGACTATTTTCTAAAAAAATGTAGAGGGCAAAATTGCAGATAACCGCAAAAATTACCCTTACTATTATGAAAATAGAGCAAAAAGAAATCTTCATTCAAGCGAGTTTTTTTTATTTAGGTACATTTTTTGTACATTTGTAAATAAACAAAATTATAGAAATGGCAATAAAAGTAGGAACAAGAGTAAAAATATCTCCCGACCTTACAGGCGAAAGAACTTGGATAGAAGGTGTGGTTAAAGATGTAAAAGATAATCCTTTTAATGGTATTGTAGTTTATGCACAAGCTATTAAGAGCAAAATTATTTATTTCAACAAACAAAAATACTTTAAGCAAGTATAGTTTATGTATGCAATAGCTTTTGATATGGAAATTGCCAAATTAAAAAAATAAATCTATAATAAATTAAAAAAATAGGCGACCTTTTGGGTCGCTTTTTTTGTGCCTTTTTTGGGTTGGTATTGGTGAGTTTTTGGTTGGTATTGGGGGAATGGTAAATCAAAGGTGCTACAGACAAAAAGTGTGTAAATACACATAAAATGTCTCAAGCCCCGCAAAAACACTCTCAAGTTTTTATTTCGGTACATTTTTTGTATATTTGTGAATAAATAAACATATTATTTATGCCTAAAATTTTTGAATACTTTGGACTTATTTTTTATTTCTTTTCTAACGAACATACTCCTATACACGTTCACGTTACAAAAGGGAATTGTGAAACTATTTTTGAACTTATTATTCAAGAAGGCATTTTAATTGATGTAAGGAAAAGATATAAAAACAATAAAGAACCACTTCCTCCTAATGAAGAAAAGACTGCAATTCTTTTTATCAATAAATATGCTAATAACATCATAGACAAATGGATTAAATTCTTTGTATTAAACAAACAAGTAAGAAGTACGTCTATAAAGAAAAAACTTTAGAATATGGCTATAACTATTATAAATGCTATCTGCAATAAGGATTTAACTATTGATTTGTTTTTTAATGATAACTCTCATAAAAAAATAAATATAGGTAATTTTATTAAAGAAAATCCACACCCTCAATACAACAAATACCTACAATGGAAGCATTTCAAAACTGCCACTATTGAGTACGGCAATGTTACTTGGGGGAAAAATTGGGATTTGATATTTCCTGTAGAACAATTACATAAAGGACAAATTTAGAAATCTATAATAAATTAAAAAAATAGGCGACCTTTTGGGTCGCTTTTTTTGTGCGTTTTTCGTTAGTATTGGTTGGTTTTTGGTGAGTTTTTGGTTGGTATTGGTTGGTATTGGTGCGTTTTTGGTTGGTATTGGCGAGTTTTGGTTGGTATTGGCGAGATTCTCGCCAAATACTCACAAAAAAAAAGTAACCATTTACGGTTACTTTTGTCTAAAAGACTTCCACTTTAATAAAAATAAGCCACTCGTAAGTGGCTCTTGTCCCTACAAGAAAGTAGGGCGATGCTTAATAAGTTAGTGCAAACTTACAACTTATATTTCAATTCTCAAATACCAATTCGTTTTTTTTCAAAATACTCACAAAAAAAAGTAACCATTCTCGGTTACTTTTCTATCAATTTCTCAAGATTATATTCCTTTGCTGCTTTCTTAAATTTTTCAATAAGATATTCTGCTTTCTTCTTTGCTACTTCGGCAATTTTTGACACGTTATCAATCGAGTCTTTTATATCTTCTAAATTAGATATAGCATCACAAAAGCAATCTTTAAGAGAATCAAACTCATCTGCCACATCTTCCATTTCCGAATACTTATCTGTACCTTGTAAATTTTCAGGAGCATTATCGAATTTCTCTCTTTCAGTATCAGCTATATCACTAATAACACTTTGTATTTCACCAATTCTGTCAATCATACTTTTAATTTCTGCTGACAACTTTCCTAATTCCAATCTTGTTTTCTTATCCATTTTATTTAGCTTTTAACAAACTTAACAATTCATTGATTTGGTTATCCTTTATTTTTAGTTGTTCTATAAGTTGAGAATCGACAACAGTTTTATTCCCCCCAATATTATCCCCATTTACATTGTGTTGAAACAATTTAAAAACAGCACCTTCTCCTCTTAATAACCATTCTGCTGATACATCAGGGAATAAATTTAATATTTTAATTATTGTATCAACAGACATAGTACTTTGACCCATAATTTGCTTATTTAAAGTCTGTTGCAAAACACCTGTTTCTTTAGCAAGAGAATTTATAGTATATCTTTTACTCTTCAACAACTCTTTAATCCTTTCATTTATAGACTGTTGCATAAAATATTTTTTTTAGAATAATTATAAATTATTATCTTTTTTGTATTTTCTACAAAAAAAATTGTATTTCTTACAACTATAATATATACATTTGCATCATAAATACAAAATTATAAAAAAATAAATAAATCAACATTGTTGAAATATGAAACACGTTTATTCTAATAAAGAACGACATATAATTTATAAATCTGCTACTGTTAAAAATAGTACTACTAAACAAGTGCCTAAAGAAAAAGCGGCTACAAAATCAAGACGTAAGATTATTAATGATTGTATTAAAACTCTCAAAAAGACTTTTATTTTTTGTAAAGCTCTTAATGATTATGTAGAGATAACTAAAATATCGCAGTCTGAAGTAAGAAATTGGGGAGGAATAAATAAGAAATCAACTATTGCAGTTCTTAATATACACAATATAGTTAATAATGCAACCTACATATACTCAACAAACCCAAAAGATAATAAAAAACAGCAAGCTTTTAAGAAAATGCATATTCTTATATGTCCGATAAAAGGTGTTGGATATGCAAAAATAACGATAGGAGAAGTGATTAAAAAGAAGATTACACCTTATACTCTTTATTCTATAACTCACATTTCTCTAATAAAGATAAAAAATCGAAAGTAACCGCAGGGTTCATTCACTCCTGAAACCATTACCAACGACTTTTTATCTATTACAAAGATAGTTATTGTATAAAACAAACATATATGGAATTAAAGATTTTTTTAGACAATCTCAAAGTTAATCAATACAAAGATGTGCAGAATGCTATTATTAAAGAATGTTTTATCAATCGTTCTACATTTCATCATTGGAGAACAGGCAAAAACAATCCTCCTATTTTAGCTCAAATAAAAATAAACGAGATAACTCAACGTCTAACTAATAAAATAGTTTTTAATAACATCTAAATAATGATTTACAATAAAAGCAACTTCGGATAAATATTGCAGAATGAGGCAATAGTAAGATGTGAGACTCGCCCGAAGTTGCAAATAACAGAGATAAACCGACAGAAGAGGTCGGGAAAGATGACACTTGATTATTGACTATTCGCCAACTCGACTCTGTTATTTTTTTAAGAAACTAACCTAAAAACTTAAACAATATGACAACAATTAAAGTAACATTAGACAAGGAAATGCTTTTTAATGCAATACAAGAAGCAGAACTAACTGAACGTGATAAAATGGAAGTGATAAAAATCTTATTTCCACATCGTGGATATAATGATAAAATGAGATTGATAGGCGAATTGTCAATTTTTATAAACGAAAATCTGTAATGGAAAGAAGAATAGGAGAACAATTTAAGTATGAGGGTGTAACGCTGGAGGTTGCAGAAGCTCCTAAGGGTAACCCTTGCGGCGATTGTTATTTTCTGCTTAATGAAAATAAGTGTTTTGAAAGTGTCGATAAAACAGGGAGATGCTCTGAAACATATAGAGAGGATAAAAGAATAATTTATTTCAAGGAGGTAAAAAAAACACTATGATAACACACAAGATAATGAAACGACTTGATGAATACTACATTCATCTTGCAGAGCAGAATCAACTTTGCTCGTTAGCCGATTATCTATCGGAAAAAGGAATATCAGTTAATGAAGTGAAATACATTCCGTCAGCTCGTCAAGGAGTGATAGTAGTGAGAGATATTGAAGAAAATGTTTTAGAAAAACTTATAAATAAATATAACAATGAGAAAAACTAAAGTAGAAAGAACCATACCTGTAATTATGCTCAATGGTGATAAAGAACTTGCGAGTGCTATAGGTATAACGAGCGGAGAAACTTTGGCTCGTTATAGAAAAGAGGGAATGCCCTATTATCCCAATGGTAATTCGTTTCTGTACGACCCAAAAGAAGTTGTCGCTTGGCTTAAATCACGATTCCAAGAAATCAATCCACAATTATTATGATTACAATTTTACTACCACTACTAATTTATTTTTTAATAGGAGTTTCTTTAGCTACCTATTGTGCGATTATGAATAATAAAGTTGATATTATTGACTTTATAATAATATCTCTATTCTATACTCCTATCGTTATTGCTTTCTGCATTTATCTTTTAATAGAAAAAATCAAACTATGGAGAAAAAAATGGAGATAAAAAGCATTTTAGGAGAATGTCCTATATGTGGCACTTCGTGGCAAGGTAAAAGTTTCTTTTATATCTATAAGCAATATGCCTACACGATTAAATGTGAGGTAACTGATGAAGAGATAAAAGAGATAGTAAACAGACGACACAAACAAACTCATCAAAGCAGATTGATGTATAACCAAAATGAGGATATACACGTCTGTCCTGAATGTAAAAGTAATTTCAAATTAAATAACTATGAGTGAAGATTTTGTTTATGAAAAACCACATTACATTGCCAAAGCAGAGTTGGCAGAAAAGTTAGGTTTTGATGTCGTTTATTTTTTCAAGAAAGTTAATAATGAACCATCAATTTCCGAACAATTACAAAAAGCAGGTTACAAAAAGACAAGCAAAAATTTAACTCCAAAACAAATGGAGATAATCTGCGAGTATTATGGATACCCAATAATTAAAGAAAAATAAAATGTATTTCGACAATCTTAAAACTTCAGAACAATTACGAGACGAATATAAACGTCTTGTAAAGGAAATGCACCCCGACAAAGGCGGTGATGTAGCAGAATTTCAAGCAATGCAGAGAGAATATGAAGAAGCCTTGAAAAATCTTCTTAAGAAGAGTAAAAAGCATTCTGTTGAATGGCAGAAAGTATCTGAATTGCTACTTGATTTACTCAAAGAGGTAAATCCTACGTTGCATAAGAAAGTAAAAAATGCACTTTACACTCCACTTGGACGTGCAATTCTTCAACTTGCTTCGCCTAAAATAAAGGAACTTTTGGATTTATTTATATAGGTTTTCGATTATGAAAAGAGATAGTTTTATTTTCTATCAAAGCTTTTACGAGGCTATTGTAGAATTGCCGAGAGAGGTTCAGGGAGAAGTGCTTACAGCCATAGTAGAGTATGGCTTATACGGAGAAACAACTGAACCACTAAAGCCAATAGCGAAAGCAATGATGTTATTGATAAAACCTCAAATAGACGCAAACCAAAAGCGTTACGAGAATGGTTGCAAAGGTGGCAGACCAAGAAAAGACATAGAAGAAGAAAACCAAAAAGAAACCAACGAAAAACCAAAAAGAAACCGAAAAGAAACCAAACGCAAACCTAATGATAATGATAATGTTAATGTTAATGATAATGTTTCTTTATCTAATGATGGTGAGAGAGAGAAAGAAAAAAATTTTATTAAATCTTTACAAAAAAGGGCTTGCTGGGCAAGCCTTGAAAGAAGAATATGAACGCTTTACTGCCTATTATTCTACCAAAGATGTAAAGAATTATGAAAATCTTTCAGTTCTGTGGGAGCCAAAATGTGGTTGTGTTTCGCAAAATTACAACGAGCGTGTAGCGAAAATCTTTGAAAACGTGTGCGATGATGAACGAGTGTTATTCGAGGGAAGATACGATTTCAGTGATGAATGTCAAATTGTCTATTGCTCGAAAGAATTTTACGAGTTTTTCGAGAGTAAAGTAGCACCAAAATCTTTTGAATTAGGTTATTTGTCCAACTTAAATTATTCACTAAAATAATGAAAAGAAATGATTTTTTAGAAGAATTGCTTATGGGTTTAATTTTGACTTTAAGTCTTATTCTATTGTTTATGTCAGGAGGTTGCAAAAGCATTGAAACAACGCTTTCGGACAACTCACATATCAACAGAAAAGATAGTACTAACAAAGAAATAATCGTTAAAACTGATACTATCTATCAAACTATCTATGTGCAAGTAAAAGATTCATCGTCAAACGAAAAGCAAAGTAGTACGGAGATTGTTTTCGGCAATGGCGGTGGCACTTGGAACTCCCAAACAGGCGAAGCGACAAACGTATCAAGTGTAAAAACTAACGAAAGCGAAAAGAATCTTCGTTTGCAATTGTCATCTTTAGAAAAAGAATTGTTTGAACTTCACAACATATTGCAGTCAAAGACTGATAGTATTGCTCAACTCAAACAACAAAACAACATTAAACACACTCACACAGAAAAACCGAAAAGCAATTGGTATTGGTGGCTTGTTGTTGGTTTCGTATTGGGTGTTGGTGTTGTTATTGCACTAAAAAAGATACCAGCCACAAGTTGGTTAATGACGTGGCTATGAAAGTGAAAGAACAAAGAAAATAAAAGTTATGAAAACCCTACACTTGCCACTAAAGAAAGAGTGGTACGAAATGATTGAAAGCGGTGTCAAGACCGAGGAGTACAGAGAGATAAAGCCGTATTGGGAGAAACGATTAATAGATTATAAGGCATTAAAGAATGATTACAAATGGATAGTCTTTAGAAGAACAGTGCTTGGCAAATGGACTGACCCTTGCGAACATTACCCTAAAGACTACACCCACGTCAAGTTCTCCTACGGCTACACAAAGAGAACAATGACATTTGAAGTAGAGGGTATAACAATCGGAAAAGGCAAGCCCGAATGGGGTGCACCAACCGAAGATGTGTTTATAATTAAACTTGGAAAGAGATATGAGAATAGATATTCAAAGACTCGACTATCATAGACGCAAGTTGTTAGCTCTGAGGTTATTATCTCTAACGAAACATAAACATATTCCAGAATGTGACATTCCAACTATATCTTTTGAGGATTTAGAAGTATTATTTCAAGCTCCTATTGCGATGGATTTACGAAATGTCGGTTTATGTTCGTTAAGTTGTGATTATAATGGTAAGTGTGGCTTACGGCTTAAACGAGAATATGTTGGTTTGACGATGAAACAATATATAGAAATACTTAAAGGACTAAATGTTTATTGATTATGACCCTACAAGAGAAAATAGACAAGTTGCCGTTGAGCATCCCTTATTGTGATGAATTGGACTATGAGCTACGCATAGAAGCAACCATAGAAGAAGTCTGTGTAAAATATGTGGCAGTTGAATTTGAGTTCATTGAGGTTGTCGAAGAATTTACTTTATTCAAAGTATGCAATCAAAGCAAAGCCTACAACCTTTCTCAACGCCTTGAAGATGTTATCGACCGAGCATTAACAATAATTGAAAATAAAGAATGGGAATAATGAAAGCAAGCGATTGGATAAGCGTAAAGGATAGGTTGCCAAAGATAGGAGAAAGAGTAATGGTATGTCAATCGTTTAATGACGGTAGTACTTTTGCTCGAATGGCAACACGAGTGCAAATAAATCAAACGGGAAGGTGGTATGATGATGAGGGTTTTGAGATAGAATATATAACCCATTGGCAAAAGATTGTTTTACCGAAAAAAGAAAAGTTATGAAAGTAAAAGTAGAATTAGGAATAGAAGTTCCCGATGGAATATCTATTGAAGATATAGAGGAGTTCCTCAGATTTGAGTTCCATTATAGTGGTAGTTGCAGTGGAGATAATCCGATGTTTGATGAAGATTATGATGTTGAAGAATTTTATTTTGAACAGTTATGACAATAGAAACAAAGTACAATATAGGAGATGAGGTGTGGTGGTTTTGGCTTGGTAGTTGCGTACCAGCCAGAGCAATAATTGTGGCGTTCTGGAATAAGAATGATATATTGTTTGCTAAAGTTGTATCACGAGGAATGCCTTGTAACATTGAGGTAAGAAGACTTTTCCCCACCAAAGAAGAATTATTAAATAGTTTGGTATAAAAATTGTCGAAAACTTTTTAACTTTGCAAATAGTTAATCTTTCAAATCCATAAAGATTATGTGTAAATTCACAAAAACAGACAAAGAAAAATTGGGTAATTGTGTTATCTACATTGTAGAAAACACTACCGATTTATGTAAAACAAAGTTACTTAAGCTCTTGTATATAATGGAAGAGTCAATGGTGAAGTTTTATAGTATGCCCTTTTTGTCTATACCATACGAGGTATGGAAATTAGGACCTGTACAAAAAGATATTTATATTGATTTGTCTAATGATGAATTTATGTTATTAGAGGGATATATTGCAAAAACAAATGATGGTGTAAAATGCTATAAAGCATTAAAGAATTTTGATGATAGCGAATTTTCAGACTACGAAATAGAAATGATGAAATCCGTTATTGAAAAATACGGAAACAAGAAATCAAACGAACTTATAAAAATGTTGCATAACAAAGATACTGAATGGTATAAATTAGCAAAAAAACATAATCTGTTAAATGACTTTGATAATGGAGTTACAAATAACTCTAATGTTCAGATTGATTTGTCAGAAATGCTTTCAGGTTGCGACAAGGAACGTTACAAAGAGACACTATTGATACACACAACTGCACGAAATATAAATTTAGCAAATGTTTGAAGAAGGTCAGTTGTTATTTTTTGACCCATTCTTTTTTAAGAATGGAACACATAAACCTAAATTTTTTATTGTATTAAAAGATTTAGAAGACAATTATATTTTAGCATCTTTGCCAACATCGCAAGACCATTTACCTGATAAATTTTCTAATGTTGAAGGTTGTGTAAAAGAAGATAATAGTAGGTTGAGTGCTTTTGTTTTTAATAAAGATGTACTAATAACAGAAACATTTTCTTTTCAAAAACGAACTTATATTTATGGAGAACAATTAGATGAGTATTCAAAGTTACATCTTGATAATTTCCCCTCTAAAATAGAAGTAAAAGGAAAAATTAAAACGCACTTATATGAGCAACTAATAGAGTGTTTCAAAAACTCATCTGTTGTTAAAAACAAATATAAAAAAATACTATAAACACATTGCCACTCTTTCCGAGTGGCTTTTTTTGTTTGTAAATAGTAATAAATAGCAATAAATAGCAACAAATAGTCAAAAATAGTAAGAACTTGTCTTTTCGCTTTTTCCATTTCTCACATTTGCACAAATGGAAAAATCATCGAAAAAGTTTTTAGGATTAGCGTTAGTTTGTGCAGGAGCGTTTGCTTTATTCAAAGGTTTGAAGAAAGCAAATTCTCTTGTTGATTTTGTTCGTTATCTCACAATTACACCAAAAATTGATGGAGGTATTAAACGTATCAAATTTTATAACTCTGCATTGCATATTCCTGTAGCAATAGAATTTGGTAATCGTTCCGACCAAGAAGTCAATGTCGGAGTAACTTCTTTAATTATCTATTATAATGGCAATAACGTTGGAGTTCTTCAGCCAAATGCACAAAAAATCGTTATCAAAAAGTATTCAAATAGTACCTTATCAAATCTTATCGTTGATATATCAATTTGGAATCTTATAAAATTCGCAGGTTCGGCAATAACAGACTTAATTACTGAAGGCAATTTTAATAGCATTGTAAATAAGTTGAGTTGCAATGTTGCTTGTCTTTTGAATGATAAATATGCGTTCGATTTAGACTTGAAATTCGGAGATACTGAAAAAGTAAATACAAGTAATGCTTCTGTTGTTAGTGGTTTAGGTTTAGTAGCAAAGAAACAACGAATCTTACGACCTTTCAAAGATTATGAGCATTTAATTCCACCTAAAAGCGAATTAAAACAACGTGATTTGATTTTAATTCCAAATGGTAGTGTTGATGATACAGTCTATTTGATGAAAGAAGTTGCAGTAAAGTATGCTAATGACACCAAGACACTTGCTCAATACTTGAAAAAAGACACACTAAAAGCAACAATACAAAGCATTTTTGATTTTGTCTATAACTACATTCAATACGTTCCTGATAGCAAATTACAAGAGCAAGTTCGCAGACCGCTAAGGACACTTTGGGATAGAAAGGGAGATTGCGATTGTTATGCAACTCTTATCGGTTCAATTTTAACCAATTTAGGTATTCCTTACAAATATCGTATAGCGGAGTATGAGAATAGAGGTTATTACCAACACGTATATGTGATTATTCCTACATACAATGGCGAGTATTATGTCTGCGACCCTGTTCTTGACACTTGCTTTGACGAAAAAAAACCAACAAAACATAAAGACTTTTAATAAGATATGGACGGCATTAACATACAATTTTTAGACGGAATAAATAACAACTCTAACAACGAGGAAAAGAATCTTCAAGACTTTGTTATGAAAGGTTATAGCAATAAGGTTGCTAACGAAATGGACATTGTTGCAGAAGGTTTAGATTTATCAGGATTTGCAGGTAACGGAAGTATTGACGACCAAGAAATGTTACACGCATATCTTGTACGCACTAAAAGTTGCATTGACCAATATCCACAATCAATAATGGGTTATCAAAACCCTAAAATCTTCTCTCAAATGTTAGGTTTTGTACTTGATAATTGGGATAACGGAGAGCGTGAAGCTGCTATTGACAATATGGCAAGAGAAGAAGAACGCTTGATTAAATTAGGTGCAATCAATCTTGATTTTGCACAAGATGATGAAGATTTAGAGGTTGTCAATGGTGTTGTTGATGAAGAAGATTATACTCTTTGTGGTGTTACTCCAAATAAAAATAAAGTTGTAAAACGTAAAAAGGAAAAGAAAGGTTTCTTCAATATGCTTAAAGAAGCAACAAGTAACCTTAACATTTCTAAAGCAGCAAACAAAATTGTTGCAAACAATCCTTTCTTATCAAAAATCAAAAGTCGTTTAAGAAACAACATTGCAAAAAATCGTACTAATAACACGAAATATGTTATCAACAAAATGGGGAAAAAGGTTGCAGTAAACCAAAATGTAGCAAAAGCACAAGATATTAAAGGTTTAGGCAGTCCTTATGCGTTAGATGTTGATGAACTATTGCGTGGAGTTGATTTCGAAAACGAAAACGCTTTAAGTGGTGTTAATGGTGCAGAACTTAAAACCTATTTACAGAAAACTAAAAATGTTCTTTTAGCAAATCCAAATGAATTTGATGATGATGAAGAACGTGATGAAGTGATTGGGCAAATTGATTATTTGCTTGACAACTACAATATCGAACAACATAGAGAAAAGGCACTCTCTCAATTATCAGGAGAGAATATGACCGAAGAACAATACGATTCATTCTTAAATGCTGTTACAGAACGCAGACAACGTAAGAATAGAAAAATGTTCTTTGACAAAATAAAATCTTTCTCAAAAAATCCAAACAAACAATTAGCAAAAGAGATTATAAAAAACAATCCTTTTGTTTCAAGAAGAAAACTATCTCTTAAAGGTGTAGGTTATGCTTTAGATGTTGATGAACTACTGAAAGGTACTGACCTTTTGGGAGTTTTTGGACTTGGAGATGTTGATTCTAAAAATGCAGTTAGCAATTACCTAAAAAGAACTTCAAAGGTTATTGCTCATAACCCTAACGACTACTACGACAATGTGAGCGATTATGATAACGCACAAGGTGTATTGAGTTACGCAATTAAGAATATCAATAACGATGAAGCAATGAATATGCTTTGTGGTATCGGTATGAATGATTGCCAATACGAGGAATTAGAAGATACACTTGGTGCATTGGGTGCTAAAAAAACAAAAGCACAAAAAAAGGCAGACAAAGCAGCTAAAAAGGCAGCTAAAAAAGAAGAGAAAGCAAAGAAAAAAGCCGAAAAGAAAGCACAAAGAGCTGCAGATAAAAAAGAAAGACAAGAGCAAAGAGCAAAGGAAAAAGCCGAAAACAAAAAGGAGAAAGCCGAACACAAAGCAAAACAAAAAGCATTCAAAGCTGAACAAAAAGAGTTGAAGAAAAAAATCAAAAACGCAAAAACCAAAGAAGAAAAAAAGGCACTTAAAAAAGAGAAAAGACAAAAGTATTGGAAGAACGTTAAGGAAAACGCTAAACGTATCGGAAAGAAAATCAAAAAAGTGCTTAAAAAAGTTATCAAGTTTATCATCAAGTACAATCCTTTATGCTTGATTATTCGTGGTGGTTTGTTGTTGTGTCTGCAACTAAATATGTTCAAGTTGGCACTTAAAACCTATTATGGTTCTATTCCTTTTGAACAAGCACAAGCACAATTCGGACTAACAAAAGCCGAACACGATAAACTTGTAAAAGGTTACAATAAACTAAAAAATGTTTATGTAAAACTTGGTGGCACAGAAAAGATTCTATTGCGAAACCTTGAAAAAGGAGTAAAACGAGTTTGGAAAGGTTCGGAAAATTATTCTTTGGCAGAATTAAAGAAAGCAGGAGAACAAAACAAAGATGTTCTCAATAAAATGATTGCAGATGAAGAAACTGCACTCAAAAAAGCAGGTGCAACAACTACCAACGACCCTAAAACATTCTTTGAAGTTAAGAAAACCGAAATTCAACAATCTGTTGATGTAGAAGTAGATGTTGATGAAAACGGAAATGAGATTCCAAATACTGCGAAAGAGGTGGCATCTCAAGCTGTTAGCGGTTTGAAATATAACAACTATTTGAATGGTGGTCTTGGCGAAGTTGTTACTGCTGCTGCACTTGCTTCATCAGGTTCTGTAATTGCAGGTATCATTGCTTCTATTGCTGGTATTTTCGGTAAAGATGGTGGAAAGATTATGGAAAAATTAAAATCTGTTGGACAAAAAATAAAAGATACTTTCCAAAACACAAAAGTTGGTCAAAAAATAAAAGAAGTTGTTAGCAACGTTAAAGATAAAATTGTTGCAAAACAAGCAGAAAAAAAAGGCATATCAGTAGAAGAATTGAAAGCTCAACAAGCAGAAAAAGGTACAAACATAAGCAACCTAATCAGTAATGCAAAAACATTTATCAATGATGCAAAGAACATTGTTAAAACAACTGCTGAAGGAGCTAAAGAAGTTGTTTCAACAATTAAAAATTCAAAAAACAATTCTACTACTAAAGTTGCAAACAACTCTACTACAAAAACAACAATACCACAACAAAGTTCAACTCCACAAGTAGAAAAAAAATCTTCTTCTACTAAAAAACTACTTATTGCAGGTGCAGTAGTAGCAGGAGTTGGGATGGCTGCTTACTTCTATATGAAAAACAAAAAGAATAACTAAAAACTATGGCAAAGTATAAAGTAACAACAAGTAGTGGTAACTTGAATTTAAGACAATACGATACCACAACGAGTAAAATTATCGCAAGTATTCCAAAGGGTACAATCGTTGATAGTTATACTCCACCAACACCTAATTCAAAATGTGCTTCAGGTTGGTTGTACATTTCTTATGGTGGTAAATATGGGTATGCAAGTGCAGATTATTTGACACTTGTTTCATCATCAACAACACCTACAACAACAAGTACAAGTGCAAGTGCAAGTAGTACAAGCACAAAAAAAACAACTACTACAACGACAACAACTAAAACTACTACTCCAACAACAACAAGCAACTCAAGTGCAACAAAGAGTAATAGTAACACTAATAATAACATTAAAACACAAGAAGAAATGGCAGTATCAACCACAATGAGCGAAGCAACTAAAAAGAAGTTGAAAATCGCAGGTATTGTTGCAGGAGTTGCAGTTGGAGGATTTTTAATCTACAAAGCAATGAAGAAGAAACCATCTGCACAAGCAACAAAATCACTTAACGGAGTTCGCAAAAGAAAGAGTGCGAAAAGAAAAAGAATCAGTAAAAAACTATTAAAACTTTCTTAATTAAACAAACTTAAAAAATTATGGCAAAAAGAAAAAAAAGCAGTTCGACACGCAAAGGGTCGTTCTCAAAACAAGGAATTAAAGATTTTGCAGTAAAAGGTGCAGGTTTGGTTGCAGGTATGGCTATGGGTGCAGCTATCAATCGTTTTGTTGCAAAAAAAGACGCAGTATCAGGTACAGACTTACTTGGTTTGAATGGTAACACAAGCAAGTGGACAACTCCAGCTATCACTATCGGTGCAGGTTTGGTTATGAGTGGTTTGGTTAAAAATCCACACTTGAAAAATGTAGCATTAGGTATTGGTGCAGCAGGTGCAGTCAATTTGGTGAATACTGCAATGGGCGAAGCAAAAATCACTTTGAGCGGTGATGAAGAACAACCTTTGATGTTACCGGGAGTTTCAGGTAGCGAAGAAGTAGTTACTTACGATGAGTTACCATCGGAAAATGAATTGGCAACTCAATACTCTGAACCTGTTTTGGCTCCTGTAGGAGATATTGATGTTGATGTTGATTTTGAAGAAGTCAACGGAATGGGTATCACTATGGAGTTTGAAGATTCGGAAGTGAATGGTGTAGATTTACTTTAATGTTTAACAATAAATAAAAATTAAAATTATGGCAGAACAAAAAAAAGTTCGTAGAAATCCTTTTGTAGGAACAAAGTTCTCTTCAGGCAAGGCTGAATTTGAAGCAAGAATTGGTGCAATCGAAAAAAATCTTGCAAGTGCAGTAATCAGTGGTAGCGTTCACACAGTAGATTATTTACCTTATGCAGTACGTCATTTGGCAGCAGATACAACTGTTGAACTTATGCAATCATCGGACGCTAAAAATGTTGGTATCACTAACGTAAACAAACGTCAATTAGAAGCAAACACTTATGCACTTTGCACAGGTATTCAACTTTTGGAAGCAAAATTTGAGAAATCAGCTCCAACAGAAGCAGAAATTAAATCAGCTTCTTTCGGTGTAATCTCAAGCGAAATTGCTAACGGAGAATTGGAAGTTAAAAACGGAGATAAAATCCTTTATCCACGTTCTTCTTGTGAAGTATTCCGCACAACTGATTCGGAATCATTGCAAGGTTATCACGCTTTGGAATGTCCTAAATTCTTCATTCCATTGACTGATATTGTTCCAACTCTTTACGTTCCTGCTTCTACACAAGGCGAAAACAAATCTAAAGCAATTAAGATTGTGTTCCATTGTGTTAAAACAAACAAAGCATAAAAATTTGAGTTGTTGTGTTGTTTGAGTGGTTAGCCGAGTGCAATTCGGCATTTGGCTAACCTTTTTTTATTAAAATCTAAACTAAACGAAATGTTTTACACTATACCATCAAAATCAAGTGAAATACGAACTAATACTCCTATCGGAGTTAAATCAATTATTGGAGTTTTTTTTGAGAATAAGAACGACAATGCTTATTCGTACAAAAAAGAACTTGAATCTGTATCAATATCTATTGATGGTAAACAAATTTGTCGAAACTTACTTATTCTACCATTCAGTACAAATGTGCCTTTCGGTGGTAAAAAACACAAATGGCAAGATGTAGCGTTAGAAGTGAACTTAAACGTAAACTTGTCGGAAATTAAAATCACTTCATCAGGAAATAACAACGATTATAATATAGTTTTTGTGTGTAGTGATAAAAATATAGATGAATCAAAAGGATTCGATTTTATTGAAACGAAAAAAGTACGCCTAAAAGGTGTTTTATCATATAAGGAAGCCGAGAGTTTTCTCGCTAAAACAAAAGAAGATTTAGAAGCAAAATATCAAAAAGCACTAAACGACTACAATCAACAAGAAGAATTATACAATCAGTATCAAAAAGATTTAGCAAAGTATAAGCAGTATCTTGACGATTTGGCTAAATACTACCAATATCTTGAAGATGTAAGATTGTATGAGCAATATGTTCAAGATGAAATTGCTTACCAAGAGTATTTGTACCAAAAACAACTATGGGACGAATACCAAGAATGGCTTGTTGACACAAATCCTGACAAAGGAGAAGAACCTGAACACCCTGAATCGGAACCACAAGAAGTTGAAGAACCACAAAAAGTTGAACAACCAAAGGAAATAATCGAACGACCTGAAGAAGTTGCAGAACCAAAAATTGTTGAAAGAGGTACAGAACCTAAAGAACCAACTGAAATTGTAGTTGAATTTCTTAACAAAGGAGAAGTATTTACTTATAAATGGGACTTTGACGAAGCAGATATTGTAAAATGTATTGATGACATTGATGTAGGCGAAACAACAATCGGAGAAGAATTGCAATTTACTTTCGATAAAGAACCTATTGCAGTCGTTTGCTTCCCAATGTTTTCTGTTAAAGGTAGTTCGATTATCTCTAACATAATAGCAAACTATAACTTTAATTTTTCAGGTACGGACAACGAGGTTTTTCCACCAAAAACAGATTTATCAATCATTTCGATAAACAAGAACATTCCGTTTAGGAAAGCTCTTTATCACTTTGATGATAAGATAAATCGTTCGGCAACAATAACACTAAACAACAACGCAAAACCAATGGAAACCTATGAGAATAACAAAATAGGTGATATGGAAGTGTATTTCTTATTCCTATATAAAAAGATAGTTTAATATGAAAAAAACATTACAAATCTTTAGAGATATTACTATTGATAGTAATAGTGAAACATTCAAAAGTGAGCAATTAAAAGAAGGTTACTCTAATTGTACGGGTATTTTCATTGTGCCTATATCAGGTAATCTTAAAAACGTAACATTATCAGTGAAAATTGCTCAATACGAAGTGTTACCACAAGGTACTGATGCAGTTTTAATTGCTTTTGATGGCAAAAATTCTCTCGCAGATTCTATTTACGATTTCAAGCAAGAGGGAATACCTGCGAGAAGTTCGGAAATGGACATTACAATTAAGAATCTATCTGCCGAATCAGTAAAATTCAATCTCTATTTAGTTTTAGAAAACTTGTAAAAAATGCTTTGGGTAACTGACATAAAAATCGCAAACAGAGAGAGTTTTGGTGGTGTGTTTCAATCATCAATCGTATTGCCAAGTAAAATAGCAAGAATAAAATCACTTGTTGTTTACGCTATTTTGGATGATACAACGATTTTGAAACAAGCTGAAGAACTTATCAATAATGAATTGTTGAAAAGAAAGGTGCTTCGTGGTGTTATCTCTCCACAAATAGCAACTTTGAGTATGACGCTCAACAATACACAAGTTATTGCAGCTAATACTCCTGTGTGCGACATTCACAACCTTGATGACAAAACATTTTCTGTAAACAAAGTACAAATGCAAGAAAGTGTAAACGTGCCACAAGGAAGTGTGATGAACATTTTAGTTGAAGAAAAAATGAACACTCCTTTTGTTGATAAAAATTACATCAAACAAATCACTAACAAAGGAAAGACAAACAACCCATATCCAAACGTGGAATACACAAATAGTTACACAATCAAAATTTGCGTAGAATATGATAAGTAAAATTGTAGAATTAGAGCAAGAACGATATAAAAGACTTGGTTACGACACTATTGTTGTACCTATCTCTATTTATGTTTCATCTCCTTTGGAAGTTGTGCATATCAGTAACGATTCGTACATCTTAACAGGCATACACATTACTCGTGATGATATGTTGTCTAACGGAAATAGCGTTGTTCTATCTTCTCCTACAGAAGTGTTACATCTTACGCAAATGCAAATCTCTCAACTCGGTACAAGTCTATTCAAGTTGTTCAAAGAGAATTTGATTATTCAAACTAAATCGGAAAGTGATTTTGGTCAATATCGACTTGATTTCATAAAAATAACACCATATCTAAACAAATAAAAATTATGCAAAAAGAGTTAAGTATTACGGAAATTAACAATTCAGTTAATTCTATCATTGAGCAAGTTAGACAAAGTGATAACAAAGGTTTGCGTTTTGAAATATATACGCTAAATCCTACTTTGAGCTCGGAAGAACAACGCTATGCTATTGGAGATAACAAAGGCGAAATAAGTTGCACAAAACAAATTCAAAGCATACTTGAAACTCTATTGAACAATAAAAATGTCGTTAACATAAGAGTTGTGCTTAAGACTATGAACGGAAAAGTTATAAGTGAATCGAATTTGCCACTTAAATCTGCTTACGGAGAAAACTCACAAGTATTCATTCCTACTCGCCAAAAGGAGATAAAAGAAGAACAACCTAAAATCAATGGCGAGAACAAAATGACACTCTACAACATTTTGACCTTAATGGGATTTGATACATCAGGACTTAATGGTATTGACGACCCTATTAACGGACTTGGTGCTATTATGAACATTCGTGAAAAGCAGATAGAAAAGCGTTACGAAGAACGTGATAGACAAAATCGTTACGAACAACTTGTTGTTGAGAAAGCAAAAATCGAAGAAAAGTATGATGAATTGCAAAAGCAATACAATTCTCTCGTAAAAGAAAACGAAAAGTTGTACGACAAAATTGATGTTTTGGAAGAAGATATTGAATCTTTGGAAAAACTCAAACCCGAAAACTCAATAGCAGGTGTTTCTATCGTTGGTGCATTGACAAATGTAGCCGAAAATATGTTACGAAAACACGCAGGTACTATTGGTAATTTGCTTGGTACTGACAAAGAAACAATGTTAGGTATGCTTGATAGTGATAACAATCAACAACCTATGGTAGTCGAAAACAACACTATGCAAAATGTAGAAGTTGTTGCTTTGAACGAGCGTCAAGAGAAGATTGACTTTATCAATAATGTTCTATTGCAACTTGATGAAAAACACTACAACCTTTTCGTAAAACTTTTTGAAGCGTTTGCAGAAAATAATGACGCTATCGCACAATGTTATCGTTGGGCATTTGGTAGAGAAGAATAAATCATATTGCTATGGCAAAAAAAATAACTTTCAATCCTATATCTAATAACTTTGATTATGTAAATGATACAACAAAGTTAGAATACGACCTTTCAAAAAAACAAAGTAAGGACTTTGATTCTTCAAATGGTAATTTGGCTATTTTCGACAATAATGGTCAAACTACTGATAGTGGAAAAACTATCGGAAAAGAAACAATCACTAAAAACACTTATTATGTTTTGCGGAATATCAACGATGATACGCAGAATGTGTATTGTTTGGAAAAACCTATTTCTTTAAGTATTGGAAGTGTTATTTATGCCGACAAAGAATGTACTACTGAATATGGTAAGGTATCTTACTATATGTCAGGAACAATAAGAATTGATACAGATACATCTATCTTTTGGGCAATAGATTACGAACCTAAAGAATTTGTATCTTCTAAAAGAGTTGCTACAGAATCGGCAGTTGTTGATTTGTTGAAAAATTCGGATTGGAATCAAAGCGATGAAACAGCAACTGACTATATAAAGAATAGAACTCACTATGAGAAGTTGGAAGATTACAGAGAAATGTCAGATGATGAGTACAACGAAAAAAAGTCAAATGGTTCTACGTTTGTTTTGGAGAAAGTAGCAACAGAGGTCATAAACTCTAACGAATATAGTTCAGCCAAAGGAGTTGAAGTTGGAGATAAAAATGATTTCAATAAAATTTATAATAATATTTTTAGAGATACTTCTGATACTAACACGAATGAAGGTAACAAAACTAAAATATGCTATCGTATTGCAATAAACGGAATAGATGTTGATTTGCAATGGCACAAAACAGACCTTTATGGTGGCAACGAAGAAATATCTCCTGATGGAACTTATGAAGTTTTTTATGGTTTTGCTCCAAGTGATAGTTGGATGGCTGCTCATCACGTTGTTGGCAATGGTATAATTGTAAAACGTAGTATTCACGCAAAAGGTTGGTATAATGGTAACGGACATTATGGTTTGAGTGCGTTCCTTATAGATAAAACAATCTATGGCGAAGCACCATATACAATAGATTTCTATTTTGAGTGTGAGCAAACCATCAAGAAACTTGACGAGAAATATCTTCCTGATTCTGTATGGGCAAATGAGCCAAAACATAAAATAGGAGATGTTATGTGTAGTTTGGACAATGGCAAATTCAAAGTTGTCAATTGGGAAGATTACAAAGCAAATCCAACTGCATATAACCCTATCGGTTTGGTTGCAAATCCTGTAAAAAGAACATTTTTGTTTTGCGAATTGCTAAAAAAACCTTTTGCAACAATTGCTAACATTAAGAAGTATTTATATGGCTATACTTCGTTGGAAAATGGAGAAGAAACACGCAAAAGATTAGATGGTCTTTCATCTGCCTATGCAAGTAGTTTTCCTGCTTTTTATGAATTAAAATTTTGTTCGAAAGCAGGAACTATATTCTACGACAAGCAATTTTCCGCATACACTCCTGCACTATTTGAATGGCAAGAAATTTACAATCCACTTTGTAGAGCGTTTTACGATGACCCTATAAATTCAAAGGGAAAATACGGTTCTCTAATGGATAGGTTGTTGGCATTGAAGAATGGAACTGAACCACAAGAAAATACATTTTTATTTGTGGATAAAAATGTTGGTTATCATAGTGTATATTACGCACAACTATCATCAGTAGGTATTGTGAGTATAATGGACAATTATGAACATAACGATATTACTCCTTTTACCACATCAGGAGTTTGTCCAGCTTACGACACGTTGAACTATAATCTTTCACCTGTTTTTGGCATATATACTGAAGATGAAGAGTAAGATTTCAGTCATAATGCCTGCATACAATGCGGAGAAGTGGATTGCAAGAGCAATAATTTCTTTGCAACAACAATCGTATCAAGATTGGGAGTTGTGCGTAGTTGATGACGCTTCAACAGATAATACTATTCAAGTCATTGAAATGTTTATGCGAGAAGATAATCGTATAAGGTTACAAATGAATGATGTGAATCTTGGTTGTGGATTAACTCGAAGAAAGGCAATAGCAATGGCAGAGGGCAAGTATGTCGCATTCCTTGATAGTGATGATACATTTGACGCAACATTCTTGGAAAAAATGTTAAACGCAATGAATCGCACTCTCGCAGATATTGCAGTATGTGGGTGTAAAGAGTATGAAGAAGGTAAATATGTACGCTCTTATTTGTGTGACGAAACTTACTGCACACGAAAAAAAGAACTCTACGAGCAATATATGAGTGGTTTGTGGATTATGCAGTACAACGGAAACAAACTCTATAAGAAAGAGATTATAGACAAACACGAGTATTGCGACTTTCGTTTTTGTGAAGATTCTTGCACAACTTACAAATGGCTTTGGGAAGCTGAAAACGTGGTTGTAATTCCTGATAGATTGTACAACTATTACAAACATTCAGGAAGCAACTCGGCAGACAAAAATAGTCCGCTTGTTAAGAGTTACGATACTATTCGTTGTGTGTTGGAACACTATAATTTCTGCAAAAAACAAGGTTTTGAAGATTGGTTGCCAAAACTATCAATGTTCGCTTACGAACACTTGGTGCGTTGTGTGAATGGGTTTGATGTTAATAGCAAAGAATACAAAATTGTTGATTCTACAAGAAACGAATTTCTAAAACATATAATGAAATGAACGGAAAGGAAATCATAATTAAAGGAAAGGAATACTTAAAAACTACATAGCAGATTATGGAGAAATTGTGAATATCTGCTACAAAGAGGGAGAGATTCAGTTTGGTGATAGTGGCAACTATTTTCTTAAAAAAGAAGTGTTTGACTTGAACTACAATGAAGAAGAAAACACTATTGACCCAAACAACTTGACTTTTCCTGAAGCAACTATCGAAGAAATAAACGCAAACATTCAAATTATGCGTGAACAAGCATATAGAGATAGGAGTGATTCGCTTTATATGGCTTATCAAAAATACTTGGCACTTGGCGAAACAGAAAAAGCTGCCGAATCAAAAACACAATGGCTAACAGAGATTGAGAAAATAAACAACGAATTTCCTTATAAAAGTTAGTGTGTATGATGTGGTATGAGATAGTAATAGGAATTTTTGGTGCATTAGGTGGACTTGCAGGTATTGGTGCATTTATCAAGGCATTTTTCTTTGTAAAACAAGACAAAGAAGCGAAAACAATTGACAACCTTATCAAGATAATTGATGAAGTAAAAGAAGAATACAAGGAGTTGAAAGGAGAATTTCACGACTATAAAGTTGAAGTGGACAAACGAGTAACATTCTTCAAAGAAAAGTTTGATGAGATTGAGCGAGAGAGAGATAATTTCAAAAAAGCAACAATGGAAGCAAACAGATGTACTCTACCAACAACTATTGAGGAGTGTCCCGTTGTAAAATTCTTGGCAAACTTGGAAGCGTGTCAAGACTGCAAAAAAAATAAGAATCAAAATAACTAATAAACACATAAATATGGCAACTTACGAAGTAAAAATCAGAATCACAAGCGAAAGCGTTGAAGAAACTCAACGAATTGCAAACTTGATACAAAACACAATCAACGTAGTGAATAATCAAGATTTGGAGAAGCTTCTGTCAAAGGTTAGAAGCAATCCAAACATAGTAAAAACCGCATTAAAATTTATTTAGTATGAATCCTTTATTAGTAGCAGCAGCAACGAATCCTGATGTTATGCGTTCTACCGCAAACACAATAGACAAAACGAGTAGTTTACTTACAAAAGTAATTGGTGGTATTCTTCTTTGTGGTGCAGGTTATGTAGCATACAGAATCGTTAAAAAAGGCATTTCAACTGCAAGTGCAAAGTTTAGCGAAAGTGTGCAAAATTCGGCATTGCAGAATCTTAAAGTTAATACTAACAACACTACACTAACAACAAAAGAAGCGAATGTAGTAGCAAATACTTGGTACGGAAATATGAAAGATACAGGCACGAGTAATGAACAAGAAATGATAAACTCAATTCTATCTTATAGTGCAGATGATTTGAAACTTATTGCCAAAGAGTTTGGGTATCGTTTATACAACGTTTACGGAGCTCCTGCTAATAAGTTGTTAGAAAAAATGTCCACTTCGCTAAACCTTTATGGTTGGTTATCAAGAGAGTTATCAGGAAGTGATTTGGCGAAAATTACACCAAAATTTAGAGAAGCAGGACTTTGTTAGTATGGAAAGAAAGAAAGCGATTTTATTGACAACAGGTGCAGCTCTTTTAGTTGGTGCTTGTGTGCTTTTTTACAACTATAGAAAACAAATTAAATACTATTCAAACGTGTTAATAGATAGAGCAAAACTGAAACTTGTCGGTAGGACAATTAACAAAATCATCATTCATTGTTCGGCAACAAAACCGAATCAAGCGTGTACTGTGGAACTTATTGACCAATGGCACAGACAACGTGGTTTTAATTCTATTGGTTATCACTTCGTAATTTATCAAGACGGAACACTACACGAAGGACGAGCATTAAGCGAAATAGGAGCTCATTGCGTTGGACAGAATAGTGATAGTATTGGTATCTGTTACGTTGGTGGACTTGATAGCAACGGAAAAGCAACAGACACAAGAACCGAAGAGCAACGAGAAACTTTGAAAAAAGTAGTTGCAGAACTGAAAGAAGCATACGGAGATATTCCCGTTTACGGACACAATGAATTTGCAAATAAAGCTTGTCCTTGCTTCAATGTAGAAAGCGAATTTAGATAAAACCGAAGTTGTTATAACCTAACGATTGATTCTCTTAACTCTTTTCAGTCGTTAGGTTGCGACTTCTTAAAAAACTTAAAGATATGAATACAATAAATGCAGAAATGATTGCGATGATTAGCGAGGGGCAAACTTCTCCTGTTATCATTGATGAAGTGGACGAAAGCACAATGTATATTGGCTATTGCTTGTCAAGTTGTAAAAGTTTTACCGACAAAAAATGGTTGATTAAAAGAATAACAAAAAGCGGAAACATACAAACAATATGTTACGCAAATGGCAAACGCAAATACAATCAAGCGTGGCAAGAACGTGCAACGCTCAATTATAAATTAACTGAAAACTTTGAATAAACTATGGCTACAAAAAAACAATTAGAAGCACTTGCTAAAGGACGTGAAGCACTAAAGAAGAAACAAGCGAAGAACAAAAAAGTGGTTCGCAAAGCATTGACAGAAACAAAAAAGAAAGTGAAGAAAACTACAAGTAAAATCTTCACTAAAGCGAGGAAAAAAGCAGTAAAAGAAACAAACAAAGCTATTGCTACAACAAAAAAACGCTTACAAAAGAAAGGTTTAGCAGGTGGTGCTAAATATTATATAACAGATTTTTTGAAACCAAAAGAACTTTGGTCGCTTATGAATGACTTTTTGAACGAAAGAGTTTGGTCGGATTTCGCTTACGAGCAAATAGAAACTCAAAAATTCAGAAAGTTTTGTGAAGAAACACTAAAAAAAGAGATTAAAAACAAAACTCTTACAAATAAAGAGATAGAAGATTATATAAGATTAAGAGGTTGGAAGTAAATTCTTAGATGAAATGAGTAAAACTAAATTAAATACTAAAAAAGAAAGAATCGTTACTGCATTAACAATAACGATTCTAAAAGCCAACGACTTTATAACTCCAATGCAGACCTTCAAACGCCGTAGCACGACCACTAAACCTCGGCTCGCGTCTTACACATTGAATGGTACGTTGTTGGGTACAAAATTAAATAATTTTATTAACAAAACAAAACTTATAGACGTTATTCGCAACTTCAACAGCAATAAAGCAGAAGATTTTATAAATGCGATAAGCAAATGTTTACCACAACAAGTAGAAAAAGAAAGCAGAAATTCTGAAACTAACTATAGCAGTAAATATCAGTTAGTAGATTTTCCTGAATTTGGTGTTAAAATACTTTTTCGCATATCTGACCATAATATAAATCCCGACAATATTATTGAAGATGTTGAAGAAACATATAGTATTGCTCTTAAAAGCATAAAAAGTAGTAATACTTTCAAGCCAAATGATTTAATAGTAACGGAATATGTTTTCTTTACTGAAAATTGCGATTGTAATCGTTATAAACGTATTGCAGAAAATCTTTTGTCTTTTGCCGAAACAAGCGTTTGGGACAATAATTATGTACCAGCAGATAAAATAAACATTTCTCCAAAAGAATCGTTAGAGGGTATAAAAAAAGCCGACAATGAAGCCGACTTTATGTTAGAAATAAAAATTTCTAAAACCTCTCTGTCGCAAATCTCCGATTTACAGACAACCACCGGTTTATCGAGCGGCACACAAAGGGCAACGAGGGCATTTCGCACTATTTCAGCTACTGCAACCTCGTTAAGAGGTATCGTTGCAAATATAGCAGATATTGGTGATACCATCAAAATTTTTGAGAATAAAATAAATAATTGGGATAATGAGCCTATTGAAAGTCATTTCATTTTTATTCTGTATGTTTTAAGCAAACTTCCACCAAAAGAAACATCAGTATCTCATTCATATTATGTTGTTGATGAAAAAGACGGGAATTATAGGATAAGAATTTCATCTCATAATGCAAAGTCAATCAATTTCTTAAATAAAAGTGGATTATATAAAGTAGGAATAACATTCAAAAAAAAATCAGAATCTAATTCGTTTGAATCAAATGCAAATATTTTCTACAAAGAAAATGTTTATTACACAGAAAACACAACAAGCGATACGCTTAAAGAAATTCTAAAAGGAATTGTAAAAGTATTAAAAGGCGGTTTGTACGATGCTCCTTGCGATAAAATGTTGTTTTCTCCCTCAAAAGAAAAGTATGAAGATAAATTCGGAATCTCAAACAATCCGTTAGGTAACGAAGAAAGCAACGGAACATTCAGTTTTGCACTTCATCTTTCCAAACTCTATGAGAAAGGAGAAAAACTCGATTGGCTAAAAGCAAAGAAAATAGCAAAAGATTTTAATATCTCTACAGAAACAGAGATTATGCAATCTTGCGAACTTGCTATTGTACTTGAATCACGCAGAATTGCACAAAATGGAAATTCAATTCGCCAACAATACGAAGAATTGAAAGACCTATACGAACGTCAAGTGAACATAAAGCCACTCGACACAAAAAGTAAAGTATTGCAACAATACTCTACTCCTTGTCCGTTAGCATATCTTTTAGGCACCTTTATTAAAGGTTCATCAAGCAGAAAAGAGAGATACTTTGAACCATCGGCAGGTAATGGTATGCTCACTATAGCATTGCCTGAAGATAAAACTTGTGTAAACGAAATTGACGAAGTAAGAATAAGCAATCTTAAATCTCAAAACTTTGTAAGTGTGTGGAATTTTGATAGTTCTGATATTAAAAATCTTCAAAAAGAAGAAATCGGCACTTACAAAGGAGTTATCACAAATCCTCCATTTGGTAAATTGGAACGCAAGGAACAAATATCTCGCAATGGTTGGGACATTAACACACTTGACTATAAAATGGCAATATACGCTCTTGACACAATGTTAGATAATGGCAGATGTGCAATTATTGTTGGTGGTAAAATGTGGAATGCCTATTGGAAACCAATATCATCAAGCAACTCTGACAAAGAAGTTTTATTCGGACAATTCAAAACCTTTCTCGGCTATTTGTATGCTCAATACAATGTAGTAGATGTGATTTATATTGACGGAGAGAATATATATCGCAAACAAGGTACTCAATATCCTATTGTTGTTATTCTTGTGGACGGACGACACGAATACAACGAAAACAACAAACCTAACTATGTGTTTGATAAAAACAGAGATAAGATACTAACGACATTCGACCAAATCTTTGACCGAATTTTCCCTTATCTCGAAAACAATGATAAAAATAAAGAAGAAGAAAAAAGAGCAAAAGCCTTATTCTTCAAACAAAAAATGCAATCTGTTAAATTACCATCTTTAGAATAAAATAGATAAAATATATAATTATGAAACTTATCGAAATTCAAAGACACTTTTTTCGTATTAAAGGCGAAGAACAAAAAGTATGGTTTTGCACCGAAGCAGAAACCGATTCAAACCTTAACGTAATTGTTGTAAAGTACATTCGTGCGAACAAATCATTGACTTTGCCTGAAAATTGGCAAACAATGAGAACAATGGAGTTACGAGGTAAGGATATTAAAAAAATCATATCTATTGAAGATGGATTAGGTATGCCATACATTCCTGCTTCTCATATCAAAAAACTTGACACACAAGTGCCTGATTCTATGGGTGATGACACACACGAAGCATTACGTAAACTAACAAAGGCTGTTGGTGGTAATGTAACAGATTTTGTATGCGAAAGACTACAATGGAGTAGAGATGAAGTTGAAGATAGATTGTTTGCCGAACAAGTGGACTCTGTTGCTCTTGCGATTTACAATATGGAAGCAAGAAACCAAGCAATCATCATTGGCGACCAAACAGGTATCGGCAAAGGACGTATGGCAGCTTGTTTGATTCGCTATGCTTACATACAAGGGAAAAAGGCAGTTTTCATTACTGAAAAACCTAATCTTTTTACAGATATATACCGAGATTTGAAAGATATAGGTTGTGCTTCTCTTAAACCTTTCATTGTGAATTGCGACCCCAAAGCAAATATAACAGAAATGAACGATGATGATGAAATAGTAACTATATACAAACCATTATCGGACAAAAAGAAATATGCTTCTATCATCAATAGTAAACGAATACCTAACGAATACGACTATGTTCTTGCGACTTATTCGCAATTCACGACACCAAAACGTGATGCCGAAAAAATAAATTTCTTGCAATCTATTGTCGGAGATTGTACGCTAATTCTTGATGAAGCACACAATGCAGGCGGTAGTGCAAAAGGTGGTTTCCCTGATAAAGAAGGGAAACAAAAAGTTGTAGGTTCTAATACCTTTCAAACATTCTCTAAGTGCGTAAAAGAAGCTCAAAATGTATGTTTCTTATCGGCAACTTTTGCAAAACGTCCTGACAATATGCCACTTTTCGCAATGCGTACTTGTATATCAGAAGCAGAATTACCTGATAGCGAACTTATTGATTCTATTTCTAAAGGTGGAGAAGCTTTGCAAGAGATTATATCAAGCGAGTTGGTACACGAAGGACAAATGCTTCGTAGGGAACGTACATACGATGGAATAAAAGTCAATTACATATATCTTGACGAAAACGGAGAAAAAGAATTTGAAGTACCTAATTTAGAAAAGGAACACCGAATAATGTCGGACAATATCACAACATTGATTCGTGATATTATCGCATTTGAAAAAAGGTATATTTCTCCAATGATAGAGGGTATGAACGATGACTTGGCAGAAGAAGGAGAAAGTGCAGATTCTTCCAACAAAGATTTAGGAGTTAATCGTGTATCATATTTCTCAAAAGTATTCAACCTTATCAATCAAGTGTTGTTTGCAATTAAAGCCGAAGCAGTGGCAGACCACACCATACGTAGATTGAAAGAGGGAAAAAAAGCAGTCGTTGCTTTTGCTTCTACTTTTGAATCAATGTATTCGGACTTAAAAATAGATACAGGACAAAAACAAATTGGTAACGAAGAAATAAAAACAGACTATTCTGTTGCATTGCTTCGTGGACTTGAATCTACTTTGCGTTATACTGTAAGAACGGGGAAAAACAAAGTTGAAGCACATTCTTTCAAATTCGATGATTTAAGCATTGAGGCACAAAATGCCTATCTTGATTTGGAAAAAAGCATAAAAAATACAACCACAGGCATAACAATATCTCCTATTGATATTATTATTCGAAAAATTGAGAGAGCAGGTTATGTATGTTCGGAAGTTACAGGACGTTCTACACGAGTAGAATTTACCAATGAACAAGGGACAAGAGGAAAAATAGTACCAAGAAAAAAAGAAAAAGCAAATGTTGCTTTTGCTAAATTCCAAAACAATCAATCGGACGTATTGCTTATCAATACAAGTGGTTCAACAGGTGCTTCAGCTCACGCTACAAACAAAGGCACAAATTTGAAACGAGAAGAAGTAAAACCACGAGTAATGATTATTGCTCAATACGAACTAAACGTATCAACAGAAGTTCAAAAACGTGGACGAATAAATAGGACAGGACAATTTCCTGAACTACCTCCATCTTACGACTACTTGATTTCTGCAATTCCTGCCGAAAAACGTATGATGATGATGTTGCAAAAGAAATTACGTTCACTTGACGCAAATACTGCTTCTAATCAAAAGAACTCTACAAGCGTTATTGATACGGACGACTTTATCAACAAGTATGGAGATGAAATCGTAATGGCATATATGCGAGATAATGAAGATTTCACTTGGGATATTGGTGACCCATTTTTCCTTTTCCACGATAGACCTAAAAATGTAAAAATAAGCGATACTGATGTTGCCAAAAGAGTAACAGGTCGTGTTGCCATTTTAGATTCGGAAAAACAAGAAGATTTTTACAATAATGTTCTTGGGAATTATAAACAGAAAATCAATCAACTAAAGAATCGTGGAGAGTATGATTTGGAAGTAGAAGCAATGAAACTGAATGCAGAATTTGTGCGTGAAACTGCACTGCTTGCTCGTACAAATGGAAATTCAGTCTTTGCAGATGCAGCTTACAAAGGTGTGTACGAATGCGATGTTTTACGCAAACCTTACACGAAAGAAGTTGTAATGTCATTGTTGAGTAAAGCAACGAATGGCAAAGACGCTAAAGAACTTGCTAAAAAACTTGCAGACGAGTTTAGAAATGCAATTCAAAAAGATTGCGACAAAAGATTAGAAGAAATTGAAGAACAATCACAACGTGATTTACAATCTATTCACAACTCTCCTAAATACCAAAAATTAGTTAACAATGGAGATAGAACTTGGGCAGAGATTGAAAGAGAAATTTCTCAAAAACACGAAGATAAGAAAAACAAGAAAAAAGCTGAATCACAAACCAAATCTTACAAATCTTATGTGATAGAGTTTTTCTATGCAGGTCGTTGTTGTTTGGTTGATGGACTTACCAAAGCAGTCTGTTTAGGTGCAGATGTGAATCGTAAAGCCAACAATCCGATGGCACCATCTAACATTACTATATCTTTTGCAGTCGCAAATAGTACACGTTCTTTGGACTACAACATAGCAGAAGAAGGTTACAAGAAATTGCTTGAAGTAAAAGACTTTACAGATAACTTTTGGCGAAATAACTCTTGGAAAGACCTTGACAAAGATATTGTTGAATCTTGGGAAACCATAACAAAAGAAGCAAATGCAAATAGAGAGTTACGAGATATTATCACAGGTAACATTCTAAAAGGATTTGATAAAGCAGGAGATGGTGCAAAACTCATTTCATTCACAATGAAAGACGGAACTATCAAAAAAGGAATTTTATTGCCTAAAAATGATAACAATAGCAAAGGTGGTAGTGTTGTTGCATTCAAGAAATACCCAATAAAAAAATGCAAACACATTCTAAAACAATGGTCGGAACTAAAAGATACAGATAGCATTTTATCATTGAGTTATGGCTTTTTCATCTTTTGCGATACAAGAGGTTCTCTATATCTTGCTATTGATGCCAAATCCAACGGAAAAGCTATTAAGGATATTATAAACAATCCTATATGGTTAAGTTTAGGTGGACGAGGATTTTACAGAAGTTGGGATAGTCGAGTTTGGAAATATGTTAAACAAGTTGAATTATATTCTTATTGGAAAAATCCAAACGGATTAGATGATGAACTTCTTGATAAAATAGTAAACGCAATAGATTCTGTTGGACTTTCAGTAGAATTGAACGCACAACAAGCAGAACAATTCTTTGAAGAAGATACAACCTCTCCTCAAGAAAAATCTTCCGAATGGAAGAAAATTCCTTGCAACGAAAAGAACATTCCACAGGGAAGCAAGAAAAACGAAAGAAAAGATGATGAAAAATCAAAACGAGCAAAAGCGTTATTTTTCAAATTAAGACTTCAAAAAGCATTTATTCAGTAATTAACTAAACTTATAAATTATGATAACAATTAGTAACATTAACGAGAAATGGGAAGATATAAAATCGAAACTATCTTCCAACACAATTAAAGTGGTAAACAATGCTTCTTTTTTGGATTTAGCAAATGAATGGGAAGATATAAAAGAGTTTGCAGATGATGAAACAAAAGAGTTGATAAACAAACTTCTAAAAATGATAAATGATGATTTATCAAAAGCAGAAGAACCAAAAAAAGAGCCAAAGGCAAAAGAACCGAAAGCAAAGAAAGAGAAAAAAGAGTTTTCGGGTGAGTATGTAGAATCTATGCCTATTGAAGTGGCTATCATTCAACGTTATTCCAAATTAAATGGAAAATCAGTGTCAAAAGTAAAAGATGAAGCAAGAAAAATACTTAATGCACTTCAAAAAGCAATTATCGAAAAGAAAATTCGCAAAACATCTTCTTATGCAGACATCATAATGAAGATACAAAAGAATCTTATTTCAATTCTTGATGCAAAAGGCTCTGTAACAATAGATATAGAAAACATTGATACATTGAAAGAGATTTGCAAAGATTATAAGGTAATGCCAAATGTTCAACTTATCAAGTCTTACATTGCTATACAAGGCAAAGAGAGAGTAAAAGATAAGGCAAAAATCTTGTTGTCAAAGGTTGAAAAATCTTCCGACACACATTACCAACACGAATTTGACATTATCAAAAAATCACTTGAAAATTATATCAATGACAAAACAGATACTCCTGAAATATCCGCACAAGCATTAGCAGGACTTTATGGACTTGCAGGAATTGAAACCACATACACAAGTGGTAAAGCAGTCGGTAGCCAACAATTTTTAGGTTCTGTATTTTCTCCACTAAATTTTAGTGGTAAGTGGTTGAAGTTGATTGGACAACCAAGCGAACCTTTCAAATTGATGATTTATGGAAAAGCAGGTAGTGGAAAAAGTACACTTGCTTTGCAATTCGCAAAGTACATCGCAAGTAGCCAAAACAAAAAAGTATTGTATGTTGCACACGAAGAGGGATTTTCGTACACGTTGCAAGAAAAAATGCGTAGATTGAATTTAGCCGACAAAAACTTATCAATTATAGATACATTGCCAAACAATTTTAACGGATACGATTACGTTTTTATTGATTCAATCAACTCGTTAGGTTTAGAAGCTGAAGATTTGAGAAAGATGAATAAAGACAAATCTTATGTATATATTTTCCAAAGCACAAAAGATGGAAACTTTAGAGGTTCACAAGAATTTGAACACGATGTAGATACTTCTATCTTGGTAGAAAATATGATAGCAGTAGCTCGTAAAAATCGTTTCGGTGGTAAAGAGAGTGTTAGTGTTTAGTTTATATTTTATCTGTTTATTGGAAAAAGGAGAGAAAATTTTCTCTCCTTTTTTTATTGAATATAAACCATATCTGCCAATTGAACAAAATAGTCATTTGACCAAATATCAAGTTCTTTTGGGTTACGAACAAATGGGAGAACGTCAGACTTTACTTGTTTTATGTCAGCAGTAGATAAGCGTTCTTTAAGTTTATCTTTGAATATATTAGGAGTAATTTCCTCATTATTGAATTGCTTACAACGCTCTGCTAAATGGGTAAAATTAAGCGGAATGTTATGTCGAACGTACCATTCTAAATCATACCAATCACGTCCCTTTACTCTATTCTTCCAAGAGCGATAAACTAAAGCGTGCATTTTCCCAGCAAATAGGTCAGGCAAAGTAAAGCAACGTGTCATAAAAGAGTTAGGGAGTAATAATAGTTTTTGTTCTGTTGAGAATTTTAATGGAGGGCAAGTGTCTACTTCAATCTTAATTTTAATAGATTTTTCTGTTTGGAACATTACGTCATAAACATCAGTATTGTCTTTCAAAAAAGCAGATTCAACTTTCCCAAAATTCCTTTTATCCTTTTTCTTTATTTCTACCTCTCTACCAACCAAAGCAAAGGCATCAACAATAGATTGAAAGTATTTTGAAAAATCAAAATACTCATCTTGTGTCAATAGCGAGAAATCCATATCTTCACTGAAACGCTGAAGACCGTGAAAGATTCTTAAACAGGTGCCACCATAGAATGCAGCCGATTCAAAAAAACCTGCATTATAAAGACCTGCAAGAATCACTTGTTGATTAACTTCAAAAATAGCATTTCTTTTGTTTTGCTCTGTAGTTAAGTCGTAGTGAGATAACATACTATCGTAAATATCATTCTTCATCGTTGTAAAAACTTTAATGTTGTTGCAATTGAGTCGGCTTTCTTGCCAACCTTAATATACTCCTCAAAAATAGTAGGATTGAAGTTGTAAAACTCCTCCATATCCATTCTTATATCGTACTCTAAATAATTTCTAACATCTGTAATGTATCTAAGGTTAACCTTTGGTGAATTAGCTATCAAGTCGCATAATGCTTTTTCAGGTGATGCAATTAGAAAAGCATAATCCTTATTTTGCACACTTCTCACTCCAATCGAAAAAGCTTCTCTCGTAACATACTTATAGTCATAATCACCAATTGGAGTTTGAAAATTACGAGAATGTTTTATAGTCATAGATTGATACGTATAAACAGCTTCAGGAATTAAGCCATAGTATCTCAAAGCACTTGACATAGAAATGTATGATGGGGCATAAATATGGTTAGCAATTAGTTCACTCGAAAGCATCTTGTCTGAATAGTCAGGGTTAACAACATAAAGACCTCGCTTTAACCTTATGATATATCCATTTTTCTCAAGCCAAAGAACTTTCTTTTCCGCTGATTTTAATTCAGGGTATAAAGATTCAATAATGGAAGTTGTTATTGGTATAATCCCTATTTCTGCTAACTTTTCATTCATACCGCAAAGGTAGTAAAAATTTGAACAATAAAAGAAATTAAACATCTTTTTCTGTTCAAATAATTACTTTGTTCTGTAATGGATATTGTATTACATTTGCACTGCGTAAAAATACGCACTCCATTGCGTAAAATGTAAAGTATGTATAAAAGAATTGAATATCAAACCATTAAAACACGACTTGAAGAAAATAGAAAGTTTATTCAAGTGGCAATGGGCGAAATAAATGTGTGCAAAATGTGTGCAAATTAATAATTTTGCATATTAACTTATTGATTTACTAAACCATTTTAGGTCTCTTACAAGCAGAGGGTCAGCGGTTCGAATCCGTTAACGCCCACAGAGCACTCACAAATGTGAGTGTTTTTTTATTCTTTCTTTCTAAAAAATTAAAAATTCAACACTTCTCTTTTATTTTACTTCTTAAGATATTGCTCAAACCCCGAAGAAAATATCGTTTTTAGAGAATCTCCATCGCTGTATATAAAATACCCATCGATACTAGTATCATTTTCACAAAGATTCAAAGCATCCTTTACTCCCAACACCATACACGCCGTAGCTAAAGCATCTGCTCGCATACACGAACGAGCAACAATAGTAGCACTTAACAAATTGTGATCTACAGGATAACCCGTACGAGGATCTATCGTATGTGAATATTTTTTCCCGTCACGGTAATAAAATTGGCGATAGTTGCCCGATGTTGCCATAGCCATATCAGTTATTTGTAGCACTTGCTGCACATCGTTCGTAGGCAAAGGATTGTCTTCGGGTTTACTTATACCTACACTCCATGACAAACCTTTAGGATTTTTCCCTTTACAAACCACCTCGCCTCCTATTTCTACTAAAAAATCACTACAACCATTACGTGATAATAATTGTGCTATAATATCTACAGAAAATCCTTTTGCAATAGCCCCAGCATCAAGCATTGTTCGTGCATCATCTTTATAAACAATATGATTACTTAAAGTTATTTTCTGATAACCAACAAAAGACAAAATACTATCTATTTGCTCATCAGATGGAAATTGCGAAGACCGAAATCCAAATCCCCATACATTTACCAAAGGAGCTACGGTAATATCAAACGCACCCCCAGAAAGTTCCGAAATAGCAAAAGCCTCATTGTACATTACATCAAACAAAGAATCAGTTATAACCACTTCATTTCTATTGATTTTAGATATAATAGACGCTGTATCAAAAACAGAAAGCGACTTTTCGAAACACCTCATCTCCGCCTCTATTTCATCTTTTAAATCGACACCATCGGGGTGAAGATAGGTAACATGATAGTACGTACCATGAATTTTACCCTCATTAGTAATATAAGATTTAGCAGATTTCTTCGTAGGAATTAAGAAAAATACTAAAGCAATTAGTGCCAATATCAAAGCTATATATTTTCTACTTTTCATTTAGATTTTTGTGGAAATTTACGAAACCAACTATCAAATTTCAATCGAAAAACTCCAAAAAAAGCTTCACCAAAAATACTACTATTCATCTTCGAAGTCCCGTAAACTCTATTTGTAAAAATAATAGGTACTTCTTTCAGTTTAAACCCACATTTATAAGAAGTATATTTCATTTCTATTTGAAAAGCATAACCTTTAAAATGAATTTTGTCCAATTCAATCGTTTCCAACACCTCACGGCGATAGCATTTAAAACCTGCCGTTGTATCTGCTATATGAAAACCTAAAACAAAACGAACATATTTCGACGCAAAGTACGACATCAAAACACGCCCCATAGGCCAATTTACCACATTAACTACATTATTTGTATAACGTGAACCAATAGCAACATCAGCACCTTCGGCATGACATGCCTCATAAAGACGCAATAAGTCATTTGGATTGTGCGAAAAATCAGCGTCCATTTCAAAAATATAATCATATTTATGCTCGATCGCATAACGAAATCCAGCTATATAAGCCGTCCCAAGCCCCAATTTTCCAGAACGCTCAATTAAATGCAAAGACTCAGAAAATTCTTGTTGCAGTTGTTTTACAATAGTTGCTGTACCATCTGGCGAACCATCGTCTACTATCAAAATATGGAATTTTAGTGGTAGAGCAAAAACTGCCCGAATAATATTTTCAATATTTTCTTTTTCGTTATAAGTAGGAATTATTACAACGCTATTATTCATAAAATATTCATTTTTTAAAGTTGTTTCAAAATTAGAAAAAATATCTCTACCCTACATTTTATGCCAAAACAAAATCTAATTGTTTTTTTGCGAGATTTGCTTTTGCTACACGTACGGTTATTTCGTCTCCAAGTTGAAATTTACGATTTGTACGACGACCAATAATACAATAATTTGTATCATCAAATATGTAAAAATCATTATCCAAATCGCGAACAGAAATCATTCCCTCACATTTATTTTCATTCAATTCAACATAAATACCCCACTCTGTAACCCCTGAAATAATACCATCGAACACCATTCCAAGTTTATCACTCATAAACTCTACTTGTTTGTATTTAATAGAAGCTCTTTCTGCACTTGCAGCAAGTTGTTCCATTTCCGAACTATGCTCACAACGTTCTTCATAAAGTTCCTTATTCGCATTTTTACCATTATTGAGATAACATTCCAACAAGCGATGAACCATCATATCAGGATAACGACGAATAGGAGAAGTAAAATGTGTATAATAATCAAAAGCTAAACCATAATGTCCAAGATTGTCGGTAGTATAAATAGCTTTTGCCATAGAACGAATAGCTAACGTTTCTATTAAATTTTGTTCTTTTTTACCTTGCACCTGATCAAGTAACGTATTTATTGCCGAAGATATATCGCTACTTTTACCAGTTGTTTTTAATCGATAACCAAAACGTTTAATGAAGGTAGAAAAATTGCTCAACTTATCAGGATTTGGCTGATCGTGAACACGATAAACAAAAGTTTTTGGTGATGTTCCCTTTTTACTTTTACCAACAAACTCTGCCACCGTACAATTTGCCAAAAGCATAAATTCCTCGATAAGGTTGTTAGAATCTTTTGCTTCTTTAAAATACACGCTCAACGGTTTTCCGCTTTCATCTATATTAAAACGAACTTCTACACGCTCAAATGCTATTGCACCTGACGCAAATCTACGAGCACGCATTTTTTTAGCCAAAGCATTTAGTTGCAAAATTTCTTCACTATAATCTCCCTGTGATGTTTCTATACGATCTTGTGCCTCTTCATAGGTAAATCGTCTATTAGAATGAATAACCGTACGAGCTATCTTATAACCAATCACCTCCGCTTCTGCATTCATTTTAAAAATAACAGAAAAACAAAGTTTATCCTCATTTGGACGCAACGAACATAATTCATTACACAATCGCTCTGGCAACATCGGGATTGTTCTATCCACCAAATAAACCGATGTTGCTCTACGTTCTGCCTCTTGGTCTATTACATCTCCTTCACGCACATAATGCGTAACATCAGCAATATGGACCCCTATTTCAAACTCATTATCAGATATTTTTTGTATTGACAATGCATCATCAAAATCCTTTGCATCACGTGGGTCGATAGTAAAAGTTGTAACATCACGCATATCTATACGTTTTGCAATTTCTGTAGAGTCAATAACAGGCGAAATTCTATTTGCTACATCTTCTACCTCTTTTGGATAACGATAAGGCAACCCAAATTCTGCAAGAATTGCATGCATCTCGGCATTATTTTCGCCTACCTCGCCAAGCACATCAATCACTTTTCCTATCGGGTTTTTATCTTTTTTTTGCCACGATGTAATCTTTACCAATACTTTTTGATTATTTTTTGCTTTACCTACATCTTCTATCGCCACAAAAATATCATGCGGGAGAACCTTTTTATCCACATTCACAAATGCGAAATTTTTAAAAATTTCTATTACGCCTACGAATGTATCTTGTGCACGCTTTATTACTTCTACCACTTCACCCTCCTGCTGCTTTCCCTTTCGCATAGGATACAAATGCACTCTTACCCTATCACGATTCATCGCGGTATTCAAACTCCTTTCTGCAATAAAAATCGGGGCTCCACCATCGTCAGGAATTAAAAATGTTTTTTTTGCCACACTTTGCTTATCAATAACTCCTGTCAATGAACTAGTACGGGTATCCAACCGAAATTTTCCTCTACTAACTTCTATTATCATTCCACTATTTGCCAAATCAGACAATACTTTCAACAAAGCAGCTTTTTCGTCAGAACGAGTTACTCCTAAAATATAAGCCACTTGTTTATAGTTTAATAACGCATTAGGATTTGATGCGAATACAGATATCACTGCATTCTTATACATATCTCTTCTCTTTTTACTCATACTCAAATTCTATCTTTTTTGTAAAGATAACAAAGAAATATCCTTAAAGTTGTTTCAAAAATGTAAAATTTTCTTTTTATAACCTAAATCGCATTCAAATAGCATTTTTTATTATAAGCATTCGTTTAAATTATTGTATTTTTGCAATTCTTTTATTGAACAAAAAAAATGAAAACTGTAAAAATTAAAGATAAAGAGTTTCAGTTATCTATCACCAACGATGAAATTCAAGCTGCAATACAACGTATTGCAAATAAAATAAATGAAGAGTTACACGACGAAAGTCCTATTTTTTTGGGCGTACTCAACGGATGTTTCATGTTTATGTCCGACTTATTAAAAAAAATAGAAATACCATGCGAGGTTTCTTTTATTAAACTTTCTTCATATGCTGGCACTTCAACAACTGGTTCGGTAAAACAAATATTAGGATTAAACAACAGCATAGAAGGCAGAACAATTGTTATTGTAGAAGACATTGTGGATACAGGTATAACAATGGAACATCTACTAAAATCATTGGAAGAATATAAACCCAAATGTATTAAAATAGCAACATGTCTTCAGAAACCAGACGCATTGCAACGAGACATAAAGACAGATTATGTTGCCATTAATATACCAAACGAATTTATTGTAGGATATGGCCTTGATTACGATGGTTTTGGTCGCAACTTAAACGAGATTTACACTATCATAAAAAAATAACTACTATGTTAAACGTTATAATATTTGGTGCTCCCGGGTCGGGCAAAGGTACACAAAGCGAAAAACTAATTGAAGAATACGGTTTAGACCACATCTCTACTGGAGAAGTTTTACGTGAAGAAATTAAAAACAATACCGAACTTGGAAAAATTGCTGCACAATATATCGAAAAAGGTCAACTTATCCCTGACAATCTAATTATAGATATTTTATCAACTATTTTAGATACAAAAGAGAACTCGAAAGGCGTTATTTTCGATGGATTCCCTCGTACAATATCGCAAGCTCATGCATTAAAAAAGATGTTAAATGAACGCAATGAGCAAATCAATGCCGTGATTGCATTAGAAGTCGAAGACACTGAATTAATAGAACGATTGTTGAATAGAGGAAAAGTTTCGGGACGCTCGGACGACAATTTAGAAACCATACAAAAACGACTACAAGTATACCATTCTCAAACAGCTCCACTTATAGAGTATTACAAAGAAGAGAATTTATACAATGCAATAGAAGGATCTGGTAGCATCGATGAAATTTTTGCTCGTATAAAGACCGTTATCAAAAATTTATAATTCTTAAAAGAGATGAATAGCAATTTTATTGACTACGTAAAAATATTTTGTCGCTCGGGGAAAGGTGGCAGTGGTTCTACTCATTTCCATCGCGAAAAATATATACCAAAAGGCGGACCAG
>JAEIGA010001108.1_pt1 | contig 41103 bp, 39 predicted proteins | sample 9270691 | NCBI WGS metagenome assembly JAEIGA01 (sample SAMN17057246, study PRJNA624740) | gut metagenome | biome: biome; isolation source: fecal sample | host: Bos grunniens | place: China: Xizang | collected 2019 | reverse complement strand
GGATTCAAGATAGGAAGGAATTCCTGAAGGTTTGAAATCTTCTTATCATAAATAAGAATGAGTGGATTCTCCATCTCACATTCCATCTTCTCTGTGTTAGTAACGAAGTAAGGAGAAAGGTAACCACGGTCGAACTGCATACCTTCCACTACACCAATAGTAGTTTCACGGCCTTTAGCTTCTTCGATAGTGATAACTCCATCCTTGCTCACCTTTTTCATGGCATCAGCTATCAGCTTACCAATCTCATTGTCGTTGTTAGCAGACACTGTAGCAACCTGCTCAATCTTGTCGTAGTCGTCACCCACCTGCTCGCTCTGAGCTTTGATGCTTTCTACCACCTTAGCAACAGCCTTATCGATACCACGCTTCAAGTCCATTGGATTAGCGCCAGCAGCCACATTCTTCAATCCTGTAGCCACAATGCTCTGCGCAAGAACAGTAGCAGTTGTAGTACCGTCACCAGCATCATCGCCAGTCTTAGATGCTACACTCTTTACCAACTGAGCGCCTGTGTTCTGGAATGGGTCAACCAGTTCTATTTCCTTAGCAACACTCACACCATCCTTTGTGATGTGTGGTGCGCCAAACTTCTTTTCGATAATTACGTTACGTCCCTTAGGACCCAGTGTAACCTTCACTGCATTTGCCAGCTCGTCCACACCCTTCTTCAGCTGCTCACGAGCCTCAATATTGAATTTAAGTTCCTTAGCCATATTTCTTAGGATTTATAATTTTTTACTTCAAAATTGCCAAAACGTCACTTTGGCGCATCATGAGATATTTCACACCTTCGTATTCCAGTTCTGTGCCAGAATACTTGCCATAAAGAACCTGGTCGCCTACCTTAACCACCATTTCCTCGTCCTTTGTTCCATTGCCGCAAGCAACAACTTCACCCTGCAAAGGTTTTTCTTTAGCTGTGTCAGGGATGATGATACCACCCACAGTCTTTTCTTCAGCAGCCTTAGGGAGTACGAGAACTCTATCTGCTAATGGTTGAATGTTCATAGTTTTCTAATTTTTGAGTTTATATTATTAATAATGTATTATTCTCATTTCCAAAAAAAACTATTAACAAAGAACGTACCATTCAAAAAGCTAACTGACAGAAGTGACAAAGTGGCATAAAAGAGGTGACAATTCAGACAAAACGCAATATACCCATAACAATATCATACATTTATGGCAAAAACATACTCTAATTAATATTTGCATATTAACTTCAAAAGGTTATATACAGAAGGATGGTCATCCTTTGCCTGAAAGGACAAGTTTCCTTCGCTGTGCAAGACGATTATCCTTGGCGGTGCAGGATAAATATCCTTTCGGGCAAAAGGAAAAAAAGTAGTTTAGGCAATTTAAAAGAAGTATAAAAGTACATGAATTTAGAGTGTATCCTTATCATTAATAAAAGTAAGACTCAAGTATAATACTTCATCATAAGAATAGTCAGCATATACTCATCAACGGGTAATATCCCAACTATTTTCATATTATTATATATATTCTTTTTTTATTTAAAAATTTTAAAATCTTATATGATGATATTAATATCTTGTTGAATTTGTTGATAAGTTTCGTTTATCTATGTAAATCAATTAATTATATTGTTAAGAAGTGTTCTTAATATATTGAAAAGATGATGAAAAAAAAGAATAACTTTATTTGGAAGTTTAGAAAGAAAATATGTATAAAAAATTAGAAAGAAAAAGCTAGAAAAGTTATTCTAATTTATTAAAAAGTTATCATCTATTTATTGACAAGGTTATCCACAAGTTATCAACACTTTTTCTTTTTAATGCCTCAATAAATCCATGAAAAGTCCTTTCATAGCTGATTTTCGTGCTTCTGGCTCTTCTTTTAAAAATGTGTTGATAACTTCATCAAAAGCCTTCTCTGCTTTTACTCTCATTTGTGCTTTTCCTGCACGTAAACCTGAAGATAGTTCTGTTTTTGGCAATAGTTGCCTGTTGAAATTTCCGTCACTCATATAGATGTTGATAAATCTGTTGAAAAGTACTTTTTATAATTGTTGGTAACTATTGAAATGATTGCAAAATTAAAGGAATTATTTTATATCAGAAATATTTGATAATTAAAATGATTGATAATTTTTCTTTTTGAAATGATTTTAGTAATTTTGTATGTTCTAACAGCTATTCATAAGTTATGAAAGAGATGTTGATAACTGATGAAATATATATGAAACGGTGCATTCAGCTGGCTCGCAATGGTATGATGAATGCACAGCCTAATCCAATGGTTGGAGCTGTCATTGTTCATGACGGAAAGATTATTGGAGAAGGATATCATGTGTGCTGTGGAAAAGGACACGCTGAAGTCAATGCCTGTGCTTCTGTCAGCAAAGAGAATGAAAATCTTTTGAAAGAAAGCACGATATATGTAAGTTTAGAGCCATGCAGCCATTATGGTAAAACTCCTCCATGTGCTGATTTACTGGTAAGCAAAGGATTCAAGCGTTGTGTGATAGGTTGTCAAGACCCATTTGCAGAGGTGCAGGGTAGAGGAATACAGAAGTTAAGAGATGCTGGAATAGAAGTTACAGTAGGAGTATTGGAAGAAGAATGCAAGCGTCTGAATAATCGCTTCATGACCTATCATGGAAAACATCGTCCATTTGTTACACTCAAGTGGGCTGAATCAGCAGATGGATATATAGATGGCCATATTTCTAATGCTTATACCCAGATGCTTTGTCATAAAAGGCGCGCTGAACATCAGGCTATTCTTATAGGACGCCATACATTTGAAAAAGATCATCCTTCACTAAATACTCGTGTATGGTATGGTCATTCTCCTAAACCTTATGTCGTGTCTTCTCAGTCATTAGAACTTCCTGAAAATTTTCATTTATTGTATTCGAAAGATATTCCATGTATTCTTAACCAATTATATAAAGATGGTATTCAGACTGTTCTTGTAGAAGGTGGTGCAAAACTTCTGCAATCTTTCATGGATAGTGGACTTTGGGATGAATGCTATGTAGAGAAAGGTTCATCCATTATTAGCGGTTCTATCAAAGCACCTGTTCTTTCCACAGATGCTCATTTAGTGAGTGTAGAGCATTGCTTTGGTCAGCAAGTGAGTAAATATTTGAATAAAAAATAATATTTAAAGTCAATTTGACAAACTCACTTAATTTATTCTATTAATGGAATACCAAATACAGATATATCTACCTCATTTTCTTTCTCTATAGGTAAGCTATTTCTACCAGCTATAGCCAAAGTGAGTACAGAAATTTTCACACCTTGTATTTTTGCCAACTCTTGTGCACAGGATGTGATAGTCGAACCAGTTGTAGTGACGTCATCAACAAGTAAGATATGCTTTCCTTTTATTTTCTCAGGATGAAAAGTTTTGAAAATATTCTTCACATTTTCCTTTCTTTCATGCTTTTTTACCTGAGTTTGTGAAACATTATTAATAACTCTTTTCACTACATCATTGAAGATAGGAATACCTGTTGATTGACTGATGCCTTGAGCTATATAATAGCTTTGATTATAATTCCTTTTTAATTTTCTTTTCCAATGCAACGGTATAGGTACAATAGCATCAATATCTTTAAAAAACTGGTATTCTTTCAATTCTTTAGCATATTGAGCAGCTAAAGTTTTTCCTACCTCAGGATGATGATAGTATTTAATGTGATAGATAATAGAACGTGTCTTTTCTCCATCATGATAAAAGAGTGAAGCAGCTCTTTCAATGGGAAAAAGTCCCCAAAAATACTTTTCTAAAGGATTATTTTCAACAAGGTGATAATTAGTAAATGGCAAATGTATCAAGCAAGAAGTGCAAATATAATCCTCTTTACTTGTCAGCCTATTTCTGCACATGATGCAGCTTTGAGGAAATATAAAAGAAAATATATCTTTAATTAACGACATAGTTCACTTTCTTTAATCCATTTCATCCAAATCACCTACAACTTTCACTATTTCATCCATTTCAAAACCTCTGCCCAAAGCAAATCTAATGAGTTTCCCTTTTATTTCATATTCATTCTTTCCTTTTACTGATGGTCGTTTCTTTCGAATAATTTCTTTTAGCGTCTCTATTTGATCATTTTCCTCTATTTCTTTCAGTCCTATTTCGATATGCTTTTCAGCTATCTTCCTCATTTTAAGTTCTTTTATAATGCGTATTTTTCCCCAACGGTTATATTGGAATTTATCTCTCACAAATGCTTTGGCAAACCGTTCTTCATCAATAAACTTTTCTTTTATTAATTGAGCTATAATCCTCTCTTCACTTCCTTCATCCATCTCCCAATTTCTCATTTTCTTCATCATGTCATAGCAGCAGTGTTCGCCCATAGCACACAAAGCAGAAAGCTTCAGATAAGCCTCTTTTTCAGTATATTGATGTTTCTTTTTCTCCATTTTTCTATCAATACTATACTTTTATTTTACAAAGATAATATTTCTTATTGATAATGGCAAGGCAGAAAAAAGTATTGATAATATTTATGCCCTTTAGATGTTCAAATCTAAAGGGCATAAATTATTTATTTTATAGTCAACGACAATTTCTTTAAGTCTTTGTCTTGTGAACTGGTGCCATAGAATATTTCGAATTGACCATTTTTCTGATGCACAGTATTTGTTTCAGGGTCAAAGAATTCAAATGATTTAGGAGTGAGTTCTAATTGGGCATTGACGGTCTGACCAGCTTTCACGTCCACACGCTGGAAGGCACGGAGTGACTTGAGTGGACCTTCTGGGTCGGAAAGGTCACGGATATACACTTGTACAATTTCTGTGCCATCACGTTTTCCTATGTTTGAAACTGGTACATTTAGTGTGTAATTTTTTCCTTTTTTCGCTATCTTACCTTCGCCAATACTGAATTGCGTGTAGCTGAGTCCGTAACCAAAGGCAAAAAGAGGGTCGTTAAAGTATCGATAAGTTCGTCCCTTCATAGAATAGTCTTCGAAATCAGGAAGTTGGTCAGATGATTTGTAGAATGTGATAGGAAGTTTTCCTGATGGATTATAGTCGCCAAATAATACATCTGCAATAGCTTCTCCACCTTCTTGACCAGCATACCATACTTGAAGAATGGCGTCACAACTTTCTGTTTCGGGCAGCAAGGCAATGGCAGAACCTGAACAGTTGACGAAGATGACGGTCTTTCCTGCCGCTTTCAGTGCCTTGAGGAAGTCACGCTGTACTTTTGGAAGTTCTATATGAGTGCGGTCTCCTCCTTTGAAGCCGTCTATTTCCACAGGCATTTCTTCACCTTCAAGAGCGGCAGAAATACCACCTATGAAGACAATTTTGTCAATGCCTTTCAACTGTTCAATGACTGCTGTGTAGTCAATAGGGAGCTCTTTTGCTACATTAATTTTCATGTTGGCACCCCAAGTTTTCACATGTTTGAAACGTATCTCAATCTTATAAGATTTGCCTGCTTCGGCATTGATGACAGTGCGTGTAGGGGTGGTACGCCATGTGTGCTGCTTCACCTTGCTCTCTCCGTCTATCAGGAGTTCGAAATCACTTACAGACTCCATGTTTACCACGTATTCACCTGCTTCTTTTGGTGTGAATACCGTTTCGTATTTGGCAGAGAAATCTTCTAGGTTCACTCCTGGAGCAAAGTTGTGCATACCAGCAGTAGTGACAGCCAAAGGTGTTGTGTAGAACTGTGTTGTCACAGGCTTTCCTTCCATTTCTGTATTATTCCAGAAAGTTCCTTTAAGTCCTTTCTTTCCATCTATTGCACAATACTTGTTCATGAGGCAATCCATTACCTTGTCATAAGTGCGGTCACATCCTGGAATGTATGCAATAGATTTCTGCTTCATTTTGATTCCATCAAGAATGGTAATGGTGCGATTAGGCGTACCATTGTAGTTACCCCACATCAGTGGTTCATCATCAGCATTAGGTCCAATCACAGCTATTTTTTCTTTGTTCTTTCTCAATGGCAGAACATTATTCTTGTTTTGAAGAAGTACCATTGTTTGGCGTGCCATGTCGAGCGAAAGTTGTCTATGTTCCTTACAGTCCATTTTGGAATAAGGAATCTTTGACCATTCGACCAGAGCAGGGTCATCCATTTCGCCTAAGTCGAAGCGTCCTTCCAGTAGTCGTATGACGTGCTTATCCACTTCTTTTTCTGTGATGAAACCGCGCTGTACGGCTTCTGGAATGCTCTTATAGGCATAGCCATAACCGCATTCTACGTCAGTTCCTGCCAGTGTTGCTTTGGCAGAAGCATGAGCTGGAGATGAGGAAGACTTGTGAGTTTCATAGAAGTCACTAATGGCACCGCAGTCGCTTACTACCAAATATTGAAAGCCCCATTCATCTCGTAGAATCTGCTGCAAAAGACGTGTGCTGCCACAGCAAGGGTCATCGTCCAGACGCTGATAAGCACACATCACTTCTCTGACCTTGGCATCCTGCACCAGTGTTTTGAAAGCAGGCATGTAGGTTTCCCACATATCGCGAGGAGTTATGTCTGTCAGATTTACTGTGTGACGTGTGTATTCAGGGCCGCTATGTACGGCATAATGTTTAGCGCAAGCCCATAATTTGCGATACTTTGCATCCTCTGGACCTTGCAGGCCGCGCACGACTTGAGTGCCCATCACACTGGTCAGATAAGGGTCTTCACCATAGGTTTCCTGTCCACGTCCCCAACGAGGATCACGGAAAATATTCACGTTTGGTGTCCATACAGATAAGCTATGGAATTTCTGATCTTCGCCGCCATTCAGCATACGATGATTGTACTGTGCACGAAACTCTGTGCTGACAGCATCAAACACTTTGTAAAGCAAATCAGGATTAAAAGATGCGGCCATGCCAACAGGTTCAGGGAACACTGTTACATTGCCCATATTGGCTGCTCCATGCAGTGCTTCGCTCCACCAGAAGAACTTTTTGATGCCCATTCGTGGAATTGCAGGACTTTCGTCGAGCATCAACTGAGCCTTCTCTTCCAGCGTCAGACGTGAACAAAGATCTTCTGCACGTTCTTTTGCGCTAAGATTAGGATTCTGATAGGGTAGCGTTTGTGCCATCATCCCTGCACTGACACCGAGTGCCAATGCTATCATGCATAAATGCTTCTTCATAAAAATAGGTTTTGAGTTTATTTTGCTACAAAGGTCGCAAAAATTTCTCAAAACCTATTTTATTTTTGTATCAAGTTCTTTCCCTATGGTTAAATTCTGCGGGAAATAATACAAATTTTACATTCGTTCAGGCATTTCAATACCCAAGAGTCCCATGCCGAGACTTACCACCTTAGCTACAGCTTTAGCCAACGAGAGGCGGAACAGTTTTAAGTCTTCATCTGACTCGCCAAGAATGGTGAAATCGTGATAGAATTGGTTGAACTCTTTGGTCAGTTCGTAGCAGTAGTTGCAGATGCCAGAAGGGCTATAATCTGTACCTGCCTGACGAACAGCTGCACCAAATTGATTGAGTTTCTGAATCAGTTCTGTCTCCTTAGTTGAGATAGAGATGCAGGTTGGAAGCTGTGCTGGAATCTCTATACCCTGATCTTTTGCTTTGCGCAGGATACTGGCAATACGAGCATAAGTGTACTGAATGAATGGGCCAGTGTTTCCGTTGAAGTCAATGCTCTCTTCTGGATTGAAGAGCATGTTTTTACGTGCATCCACTTTGAGAATGAAGTATTTAAGTGCACCAAGACCAACCTTTCTTGCTACTTCCTTTGCTTCTTCGTCAGGCATTGATGTCTGCTTTACACGTTCCTTGCTTGCTTCGTAGGCATCAGCAATCATGGCATCCATCAGGTCGTCAGCATCTACTACTGTACCTTCGCGGCTCTTCATTTTTCCGTTGGGGAGTTCAACCATTCCGTAAGAGAAATGAACGAGATCCTTGCCCCAAGAGAAGCCTAATTTATCGAGAAGGATAGAAAGCACCTGAAAGTGGTAGTTCTGCTCATTACCAACCACATAAATCATTTTGTCGATGGGATAATCTTGGAAACGCAGTTTGGCTGTACCTATATCCTGTGTCATATAGACAGAAGTGCCATCGCTACGGAGCAGAAGCTTCTCGTCAAGACCTTCGGCATTGAGATTGGCCCATACCGAACCATCTTCACGACGATAGAAGAAGCCTTTTTCAAGACCTTCCATAACTTTTTCTTTTCCTTCAAGATAAGTTTCTGATTCGTAATATATTTTATCGAATCCAACACCCATCATCTTGTAGGTTTCGTCGAATCCAGCATACACCCAGTCATTCATTTTCTTCCAGAGCGAACGTACTTCTTCGTCGTTCTGTTCCCATTTCACAAGCATTTCATGGGCTTCTTTGATGAGTGGAGCCTCCTGCTTTGCCTTCTCTTCATCCATGCCTTGTGCAACGAGTTGCTTCACTTCCTCGCGATAGTGCTTATCGAAGGCTACGTAGTAGTCGCCTATCAGGTGGTCACCTTTCTTGCCTGATGATTCAGGTGTTTCGCCATTACCCCATTTCTGCCATGCCAGCATAGACTTGCAGATGTGAATGCCACGGTCATTGACAATGTTAGTTTTCACTACCTTGTTGCCATTGGCTTCAACAATTCGTGCCAGAGCTGCACCAAGAAGGTTGTTACGTACATGACCTAAATGGAGAGGCTTGTTAGTATTAGGTGAAGAATATTCTATCATGACCAGCGGACTGTTTTCTGTAACAGGCTGGAAACCAAATTTTTCTTCTGTATTTATTTTATTTAGAAGTGTAATCCAAGGGGCATCACTAATGACTAGGTTCAAGAAACCTTTTACGACATTGAACTTAGCCACCACATCGCTAACATTCTCTGACAGATACTGTCCAATCTCATTGCCGACCTGTTCAGGACTTTTGCGAGCAGCCTTGACAAAAGGGAAAACAACCACTGTAAGGTGACCTTCAAACTCAGCTTTCGTCTTTTGTAGCTGCACCTGTTGAGGTGTAGCGTCCATACCGTAGAGCGACTTCACTGCCGCCTGTACTCCTGCTATGATTTTCTCTTCTATAGTCATAATAATCACAAATTTGACTGCAAAGTTACAAAATTTTAGTGAAGTGAAAAGAAAGAACACTTGTTATATGCTTCGAATCCATCAAAATTGCGAATTAAAAACGAAACATCGTTCGATGAAGCCTATTATTATCTATTTATTAGAGGCTTTTCGTCAAATTGACTCATCTCCTTATATGTTCACCTTGTGTATAAAATTTGAAATACAGTCTTTGAAAAATTTAGAACACGGTGTTTTGAATATTATGTACAAGGTGTATATGTAGGAAGGATTGCGAGAACCATTTATTTTTATCTGCGGCCACCACGTGCTTGTCCTTGGTTTGACCTCGTTGGTGCAGATGGCGCAGATGTATTTCGAGTGGAAGAAGAACGAGAAGAACTGCGCAAATTACTGTTGCTGCGTGTCAGCGTATAGCTGCGAGAAGCGCTTGTTCTGCCAGCTTCTTTACGAACACCTGCATTCTGATTCGTATTACGGTTCATACGTTCATTCACGTTAGGTGCTGTCTCACGATTTACATTGGAAGTTGTCCCGCGGTTTATATTTGGCGCTGTCCCACGATTAGCGTTGAAGTTCATTTCGCGATGATTGGTCACCGTGTTAGGAGCAGAATAGCGAACGTTGTTGTTAGGACGGACATTTATCTCCTTTCTGTTCTGTGGGACTCTTGCTGCTGGGCGTGGATTTTTTGGAGCCATGCCGCGGAAGAAGTGTCCACCTGCATATCCATTGCCGAATGGACGAGGAGGGTTATAGAAGAAATGCTTTCTCCCATGACGGTCATAGTCGTAAATGCTGAAGTGCCAGCCTCGATTAGCGAAGACTATTGGACGGTGAAAATAGCTGATGCCAAGAAGCCTGTTCCATACAGCTTGACCGAGCAGCGTGCGGAGAGCCATATCGCGTGCAGCACAAACGGTCATGTAATCATCATAGTAGTAGCCAAGAGCCACATCATCAAGATAGCTGTTGACACCCCAGATATAGTCGTAGTTGATTCGATAAATCTCATCAATCAGGAAAGGGTCTCTGATGCCCAGTGTATATGCCATTCGGTCAGTCAAGAAACGTGCATTGCTACGTATTGCCATGACGCTCATGCTTTGAGCATTTAAAGTTAAAGCTCCACTCAGGAGAGCGACTGCTACTAATATAGTTTTTAAAGCCTTCATAACTTTTCCTTTTTTTAGATGAATATCCGATTGCTTTTTGTTCTCTGTGGCAAAGTTACAATAAAGAAATCCTCTCGCAAGGTTATTTTTCCTATTTGCGAGAGGTTTTTCCCTATTTTATGCGAAAGGCAGTTCCAACTGAACAGCTCCTGTCAAGTTAAATGTCATTCGATGATGAGGTGTAGTTCCATGAATTTCAATCCCTTTCCTATGTTCTTTCGTCGGATATCCAGCATTGTGATCCCATCCATAAAAAGGAAATTCTTTGTGCAAATCCTTCATGTAATCGTCACGATAAGTCTTGGCAAGCACCGATGCAGCAGCAATAGACAGGTATTTTCCATCGCCCTTCACGACTGTAGCATAAGGAATCTTCTTTTCTTTGCCTTGTTTCGTGTCAGTATACGGAAGGAATCTGTTTCCGTCAATAATCAGGTGCTGCGGCCTTATCTTCAGCCCGTCTATAGCTCTGTGCATTGCTGTAATACTGGCACGAAGAATGTTCATCTCGTCAATCTCCTGTGCTGTTACAATACCTAAAGCCCATGCAACAGCATCGCGTTCAATCTCTTCACGTAACGCATATCTTTGCTTTGCTGTCAACTGCTTCGAATCGTTCAGCAAGTCATTGTGATAGTCAGGTGGAAGAATTACAGCAGCAGCATACACGCTGCCAGCCAAGCACCCTCGTCCTGCTTCATCACAGCCTGCTTCGATTACATCGGGTTTATAGTAGGGCAATAACATATTCCTATATTTTATTATATACTATCAAGGGGTGGCGCGCCACCCCTTGATATGTAAATGTCTGTCTTTATTTTGGTTGTCTGCCAATGTAAGCCAAGATTCCGCCGTCCACATAAAGTATGTGTCCGTTTACAGCATCTGAAGCTTTTGATGCAAGGAACACTGCAGGACCAGCGAGTTCGCTTGGATCGAGCCAGCGGCCAGCAGGTGTTTTTGCGCAGATAAACGAATCGAATGGATGACGAGAACCGTCAGGCTGACGTTCACGCAGCGGAGCTGTCTGAGGAGTAGCGATGTAGCCAGGACCAATGCCGTTGCACTGAATGTTGTATTCTCCGTATTCAGAGCAGATGTTGCGAGTCAGCATCTTCAAGCCACCCTTAGCAGCAGCGTAAGCCGATACGGTTTCACGACCTAATTCACTCATCATAGAGCAGACATTGATAATCTTTCCTTCTCTGCGTTCCATCATCTCTGGCAGCACTGCACTTGCACAAATATATGGTGCAACAAGATCAATGTCAATCACTTGCTGGAATTCAGAACGTGTCATCTCGTGCATTGGAATACGCTTGATGATACCAGCATTGTTGACAAGGATATCTATCTGGCCTATTTCTTTGTGGATAGTTTCCACCAGTTTAGCCACTGCAACTTCATCGGTAACGTCACAAAGATAGCCCTTCACGTTTGTGATGCCAGCTGCCTTGTAATTATCAAGACCTAACTGCAAAGATTCTTCGCTCCTTGCATTAAACACGATATTCTTCGCTCCAGCCTGTGCAAAAGCTTTCGCGATGTTAAAACCTATGCCATAAGAAGCGCCAGTAATCCATGCGTTCTTACCTTCAAGAGAAAATATAGACAAATCTGCCATAATAATGGGGTTTATAATTAGTTATCTACTATTGTTGCAAAGGTACTGTAATTTCAGGAAAAAACAAATTAAATCATGTATTATTTTTGTTTCTTCATTCAGCACTCATTCTATCTGCCTAAAAATAATACGAAACTCCCATTGAGGCATTGAGAAGGAAATCTACTGGCTCATCATAGTCGATGCCGTCAAAGCGGTCGTTCATCACACTGATGTTTCCTTCGAGATTGGCAGACCAATGATTAGTAAGTTTGTAATTGAGCACTAAACCCAGTCGCAAAGCCAGAAAAGTGCCGCCATTCACGTCTTTCGCCAATATTTTCAATGTGTTGTATATTTTTTCCTCATTGGTATCTGGTAACGGATAAAGTTCCTTGTCACCAGTCGAAAACACACCTAATCCTGCCAAACCTACAATATGCAAAGGATGCTCGCTGAGAGAAACCATATTGGTGAAATCAAACAAGGCATCTGCATAAACATTGAATGCGTCGAAATGATAGAAGCCATCACCACCAAAGAAGTTTGTGAAAACAGGGGCATTCACATATTCTCTGTCACCTCTGTTCTTTACATTTGTATAGCCAAAGCCAATTCTACAACCCATTTGAGGCGAGAGATAAGTACCGCCATATACATCACAGCTCAAACCTAGCGACTTGCCCAAGAACTTGAAAGTAGGATGATCGGTGATGTTGTCGGCTACAGCAGAAGATGCTCCTATATGTCCGCCGACAAACCATTTTTTCTGATTTGACTGTTCTGTTTGGGCAACAGACGAAACAGATAATAGCCATGTGAACAAGATGATTGCTATGTTTCTCATATTAATTAATAGGTGAAAGTTTCAAATCTTTTTACTCTGTCCTTCTATTTTGTCTTTTCTGCAAAAGGAAAAGAATTTCAGCGCGGCAAAGATACATTCTTTCCGTGAAAATTCAAAAAAGAGCAGTAAAAAAAGAGAATATGTTGCCTATTTAGCTCCTTCTTGATATATATCAACTACAAAAATCTGCATTTTGAAAGATTCTTGCTTTTGCTTCGTCAAGCAAATCAAAGAGTTCTTCTTGTGTTTCGGCACGGAGAATCTTGACGCGTGTTTGACGAAAATCGGGGATACCTTTGAAGAGAGGGCAGTTCGCAAGATGTCGGCGAACGTGAATGATGCCGCCTAGTTCGGTGCGTTTGCGTTCCTTGAGTGCATTGTCTTCGCGAAGAGAATAGGCAACGCTGGTGCGCACCTGACGTTTGAGAACATCCATTTTCCAGTCGAGAGTCATGGTGTCATCGTGTTTGCCTGTGTCTAGGTAGCTGCGGACATCTTTGAATAGCCAGGGCTGTCCAAAGGTGGCACGTCCTATCATTACAGCATCAACGCCGTAGCGGTCGAAAGCGGCTGCGGTTTGTTCGGCTGTGCAGATATCGCCATTTCCGATGATGGGGATGTGTATGCGAGGATTGGCTTTTACTTCGCCTATGAGTGTCCAGTCAGCTTCGCCTTGATACATTTGACTGCGTGTTCGGCCATGAATAGTCAATGCCTCAATGCCGCAGTCCTGCAAGCGTTCTGCCAATTCGAGAAGAAAAGCTTTTCCTTCGGATACAGAGGTCCATTCGGCTGGCATATTGTAGAGTGAGGGCACATCCCAGCCAAGACGTGTCTTCACGGTAACGGGAATCTTGACAGCCTTCACCACCTCGCGAGTGATGTCAAGCATCAGCTGAGGTGTGCGCAACATGCCGGCACCAGCTCCTTTGCCTGCCACCTTCTTGACGGGGCAGCCGAAGTTGATGTCGAGAATATCGGGGTGGGCTTCACTCTCCACCATCCGTGCTGCTTCAACCATGCTTTCTGCATCTCGGCCATAAATTTGGATAGCAACAGGGCGTTCACGGTCATCCACACGAATCTTTTCCAAAGAGCGGTTGACATTGCGGATAAGCGCGTCAGCACTTACAAACTCAGAATAGACCATGCTGGCTCCAAACTCTTTGCAGAGCAGCCTAAAAGCCTGGTCTGTCACGTCCTCCATTGGCGCCAACAGAACAGGCTTCTCTCCTAAATTGATTCCTCTAATTTTCAATTTTCAGTTTTCAATTTTTTTATGCTTCTGAAAAATCGCTTTTTCCTACACCGCAAAGTGGGCACTCGAAATCTTCTGGAAGATCTTCAAAAGCAGTGCCAGGCTCAATGCCTCCTTCTGGATAGCCTACCTCTGGGTCGTATTCCCAGCCGCAGGTGTCACAAACATATTTCTTCATAGTTCTTGAGTTTTTAAGTTTGTGAGTTTTTAAGTTCTCTGGTTCTCAGATTCAAGCTTCCTGCATGGCAACTTAAAAAACCTGCAAACCTGCAAACTTAAAAACTCACTATACTAATTACTTAAAAAATCTGTTCCAAAGTCCCTGGAAACCAGCACCGTGACGTGCCTCGTCCTTTGCCATTTCGTGTACAGTGTCATGGATAGCGTCAAGGTCAAGCTTCTTTGCCACCTTAGCAATGTCAAGCTTAGCAGCGCATGCGCCCTCTTCTGCTTCCATACGCGCCTTCACGTTTGTCTTAGTGTCCCACACCATATCGCCGAGGAGCTCTGCAAACTTAGCAGCGTGCTCAGCCTCTTCCCATGCGTAGCGCTTAAAAGCTTCTGCCACTTCAGGATAGCCTTCGCGGTCAGCCTGACGGCTCATTGCTATATACATACCTACTTCTGTGCACTCTCCCATAAAATGGTCTTTCAAGCCCTGAAGAACAAATGCGCCTTCTTCACCTTCTGGAATAGCCTTTGCTACACCAAGTTCATGCTCACAAGCAAAGTTAAGAGCGCCAGTATCTTCCTTCAACTTGAACTTCTCGCCTGGAACCTTGCACTGAGGACATTTCTCTGGAGGATTTTCTCCCTCATAAACATAGCCACATACTGGGCATACCCATTTTTTTGCCATAAAATATTAGAATTTAATTGTTCAACATTAATTTATCGTTGCAAATATAGATAAAAAGAAAGAAAATAGAAAAGTTTTTTTAGTGAAAAATCTTTAATGAAATCAAAAAGAAATATAAAATCTTTTTGTTCAAATTTTCTATTTGCTGATTCTCAACTGATAAGTATTATCTGTTAGGATAGACCACCTCGTTGCTTCTCTCGCCTAGCCCGCCGTAAAAGTTGGCGCATCGTACAGAATAGCACGAGCCTTCGGCTGTTCCGCGAGGCACGTTATAATAAGGTTCTGTTGTAAAAGCCACCACATCCCGATTTTTGCATACGGCATAGAGACAAGCCTCTGGCACATCCTCCCAATAGATGCTGCCCCTGTTCTTGATATGCACCACAGGAGGGTCAATCAGCATAGTTTTTTGTTCTGGCTGCCAGCCGGGGAAGACGTGGTCCACATCATATTTCTCTGCCTCCTGCACAGAAAGGTCTGTGCTGTATCCCACGGTTGTCATGATTTTGTTTTTGTCCCGATACTGCTTGCGGCGTCCCCCTGTGGGCACAAGCTGAAAATCAGGATTGATGCTTTCATACTCAGCGAAGAGCTTGGGCAGTGTGCCGTCCATCTCCGTCCATCCCGATGAATCGGGCAGCACTTCCATCACCGTGCCTAGGAAAACAGCGCGTGGCGTATTTTTCCATGGGCGCCCCAGCATATATTTTCCCTCCTGTTCAGCAGGACCAACAATGCGGCAGCTGTTGAACACATATCCATATTGCCGCAAAGCCTCTGTGGCAGGTGCACAGATGACATCACTTTTGCCGCCTTGCGGACGCAGTTCAATATTGCAGCGCTGAAAGTAGATAGTGCCGCCGCCACGGATGAAGTTGGCTGTCCCCTTGATGGTACAGTCTTCCAGATAAGTCGTTCCACCATCATTCGTATAGTAGGTGTCCTGATTACTCATCAGCGACAAGTTCTTGAAAATATTGCCTTTGCAGTTCTTCTCATTCAGCGCAACAGCCCTGCTGGTAAAGGCATTCAGGTCGTCACGATAGTTTGACCACAGTTCAATATCCTGAATGTAGGTGCTGTCTGCTCCTTTCAGAAAAAGCGTAGATGTGCAGTCAATCCCCTCGTGCATAGGCATTGACTCAATTTGCGTGTTCTTCATCCCCTCGCCACAAATGCTCGTATTGGGTGCAGTCAAGACAGTCATCGGACTCGAAATGGTCCGTTCCTTCCCCTTCTCCACAATCCTGATGGGATTGCCCTCGCCTTTGACACGATACATGCTCGACTTGACAAAGATGCGGAAACGCTTCGTCTTGTCCTTCCTGTTGTTAGCCGCACGTATGGCAGCCACAAAGTTCCCGTTGTCGGGCACCACAAAGTCATACTTATAGCGAACGCGCCCCAAGCTGTCAGGCGTCTGGGCACTGCAAAAAGAGAGAAAGAAAAAGAAACCAGTCAGTATATAGACAAATCTCAACATCGAATCAGGGTGTTTTAGTTCTTAAGTTTGTGGGGTGAATCTTCTAATCAATTGCAAAGATACCACATTACACCGAGACGACCAAAAATAAAAGGGGAAGAAAACACGAAAAACAGGCCTTTCAGCACCTCAAAAGGGGTAAGACCCCTTACCTATACGTCAGTTCGATATAAAGAGCCGCTCTGCAATCGCAGAGGCACTACAAAAGACGTATCTTTGTTATGTCGAACTCACGTTGTGAGAAAAATCAAATCCACATCCGTTCAATTCGTTCCATCGTTCCACAGGAAACATACCGCTTCGCGATGATTAAACGGATTAAGCGGACAGGAGCCTTGCGAGGCTCTGAACCTCGGGTACGCTTTTTGTGCCCTTTCCCCTCCAAAATCCCAAAGCGTTGATACTCAGATATGCTGCCCGTGTCGGAAATAATAGGCACAGGGTGTTCGTGTTATTGTGCACACGGTGTCTGAAACCTTGTCTGCGCGGTGTGCGTTTGCAGCCACATAAACACCCACATGGTGCGCACCGAGCGCCGAGCAGCCACCGTCACCTCCTGCAGCCACCTCACGCTGTCAGCCCCTGCCTCCTGCAGCCCCGTCCCATCGCCCATCGCCATGCCGCCCGATGCTGCCGACACAGCCAAAGCCGCCCCTGTCAGGGCAGCCGCCAACATACTTCTTAAACTCATGCCATCCATATCCTGTCATTCAAGTTCATCACTCCCCGAACACAGGTATGCATACAGTACACTCCGATAAAACACACACGCATAGCTCTCCGTTGTCCGTTGTCTGTGCGAAAGCCATGTATGGCATCATCGATTCCCTCCGTAGTCCAGCGTCAAGAATACAATAAAAACACGTCACGGTCGGTCTTCTGACTTATCCCATCTATTGCGCCTTCCCAACGTCCCAGCGTCAGTGGCTATGCATGCAATAGACAAAAAGTGAAAAAGGGACTTACAGCAGCAGGTACTGTTCCAGATTCGCACTGGATTCCCGTTAATCCGACTCCCTGTCTCGGGCTCGGAAACCGTAAACTGGCGGCAAAAGGTAATGCTTTTCTCTTTTTTGACAATGGGTTTGAAGGGATTTTTTGAGGGGGGGGGAAGAAAAACGTGAACCGCTGGGCGTGCGGCTCACGTTGTCGTCTGTTGCTGTGGTTTCTTTTATTTCAGTTTCTCTAGCTTTGCGTTCTTCTCGATGGTCCAGCCTTCACGCTTCAGCAGTTCGCAGTTGTCGCCCTGGAACATCTTGGCTGCCTCCTTGTCGCCCTTCAGCTGCCAGTTGAGCCAAGCGAGGGCTACGATGGAGTATTCTCCGCCATGGGGCTGTCCGTAGGTGCCGCCATGACCAACAGGGAGGTTGGTGGCGCAAGCTGGAACGTGGTCAATTCGCTTGAAGTCATCCATTCCATTGCCATAGGCGATGTCGCTCTCGCCTCCCAGCATATACATGATGGAAGAATGTATCTCCTTCAGCTTTGACTTGGGTGGCATCGGCATTCCGCCAACAGCACTGCCGGCATTTTCCTGATTGAAGAGTCCGCTGTTGCACACCATCAGTGTCTTGATGCGCTTGTCGGCACAGTTGTAGAGTGTCTGCAAGCCACCGCATGACATGCCTGCCACGCAGATGTTCTTCACGTCAATCTTGCCATAGTAGGGCGAGTTCTTGTCGGCATTCACTTTCTCCACCCAGTCCATCGCCTCAATCTGCTGTTCTGTGGTTGACATGGGGCCGTGGTATCTTTCGCCCTCCTTTGGCATATAGCCTGTTGCAACCACGATGTAGCCATGAGAAGCTATCTCGTTGAGGAACTTGTAGTGCTCGAAGGGGGAGTTGTTGCAGGCGCCATTGCCCCACACCAGCACGGGGAGAAGATTTTTCTTGCCGAAAACTGACAGGTCTTGAGGCACGAAGATGGTGTGTGCATCGATGCTTGGCTCTTCCTTCATGACGGCTTTGTAGGGACCTTGCCCGCCGTCTTCCACTACGCGTGAAGCTGGAGCGTCTTCTGTCATTGTAAAACTCATGCTGATGGCACCCAGTGTCATCAATGCTGTTGCAGCCATGGCTGAACTAAGAAATTTCTTTACTTTCATAAATTGTCAGGTTGAATTAGATATAGGTATTTTTTTTACTTTACTTTCCATATTTTCAGGCAGATTGCGCCATCGTTGCCGCCGCCGAAACTGGGCTGACAGACGAAGATGGCATTGTTCAGCCATGCGTATTTGCTGTCTTGAGGAGCTTCGAACTGTGGGGCTGTGCGGAAATAAAACTGAGGGTTGCCATTGGCATCTTTTCCTGTGTATATCAGTCCCTTGTTGCGTATGTGGATGTTTACGCCGTCGTCGGTTCTGATGCTGTAGATTGCTTCAACTTCTGTGCGTCCGTTTTCGTTGTCCTGCAACTGATAGTCTGCACCACCTGGCAGAATGGTGCCTTTCATGTGGGGGCCTTCGAAAGTGCCGCCCACGATAGGGATGACAAAACGATTGCCATGAGAAGTCTGCCCAACTTGATAGGCTCCTTCGCATTTTACTCTCAATTCTACGACATACTCCAGCTGTGGAGCATCGTTCTGTGCTTTCGTTCCGGCGAAGAAAGCCAGCAGCATCGCTGCCAATAAGATTCTTTTCATTGTTTCGATAGGTGTTGATTAGAAATAGTAATAGGTGGCAAAGATAAGTCTTTTTACGTAAAGAAAAATGATTTCTCAATGCTTTTTTATATTTTCTGGCAAGAAAAGCAAAAATCAGAACTGGTTATTTGTTGTTAGGCTGTTTGAGTATGATTGTTTTTCAATAGATTGTCAATCAGTATATAAAAGCTTTATTCTTTCCTCGAAACGTTCAGGATGCTGCTTAAGTTCCTCTACCACTTCTTGATAAGGTCGGGTTGCGTCAAGATAGCGCCGTCCATGTGCTGTGGGCAGATGAAGCGGGGTCATATAGTTCTCGCCGAAGTAGCATACGAGCGCATCATGGGTGTCGTTGGGTGCAGGGTATTGTGTGTCTTCAAACGGAATCCATACTTGTTCATTGTAGGAACTGCGTTTGCGAATGCGACGATGGCTGCTGTATCGATAGGCAAGTACCGACACTCGCTCGCTGCTGTCTGCATCTACCATGCGGAACAGTTGTTCATAAAAGGCAAATGCTTTCTTGTAGCTGATGACGCTGTACAGTCCTTTGGAAAGTATGGCAATAATTTTTTTGTCTAACTTCTTCAAATCTTTCAGGTTGGCAAGGTATCCACGCAGCGATTTCTTTACCAGCATGGTGGCTGTTCGATGAAGAAAGCGCAGAAAAGAATTTTCAATAAATCCGTCCAGCACAAAGATGTCTATGTCAATGCCTCGACAGTATTTGCGGTTTAGTTCGTAGTCGGACAGGGCTGTTGACTCAACGTGGCGCAATGTGCCATGCCCCAGATAGAGCTGTTCGTCTGAATAGGTACTTTGCAGAAAATAAGGGTGCTGGAATTCCTTATCGGCAATCTTCACAAGTTTATCGTAGTCCTTGCGCAGCATGACGAAATCGATGTCGTCGTCCCAAGGAATGAAGCCCTGATGGCGAACAGCACCAAGCAAGGTTCCGCTATCCATCCAGCATTTCAGTCCATTTCGGTTGCATACATCTATCAATTTCTGTGCCAGTTCCATCTGAACATTCCACACCTGTTTCATTTCCGATGGAATGGTGTAGTCGCATCTTTTTTCTGTTTCTAAATTCATGGGAATGAATTATAAGAGGTTGAGTTTTTGTGCAGCTTGCTCGTATGCCTTTTTGAAGTAAAAGCCATTGTTCAGATTTTCCTTCATGGCCATTGCTGCATCCTTATACTGGGTGTATTCATCAGAAGTGATGACTCTCAGCTTTTCAGGCAGTTCGTTCAGAGAGCGAACAGCAATGCCCAACTTATTGCTAGTGATGAAAGGTGCCATGGCTGAATCTTCCCACACGATGACAGGCAATCCTGCACGCAAGTAGAAAGATGTCTTGTGTGGGTTGTTGATGCGCAGGTAGCTACCCCAAATTCCAGAACATCCATCAACAGAATCTCCGTCCCACACAAGTCCCCAATCGGCTTTGACTATACGGATAAACTCATCAGAATCAACAAGTCCATGATAGGTCACATGTTGCCACTGGCTGTATTCCTTTTCTTCCAGTTCTCCAGGTCCATACAAGTCGAGGCGACAAGGTGCAATGGCTGCATTGGTCTGGTAGATGAATGCATTTTTGCGTCGGTGTATTCCGCCTGCATAAACAATCTGCTGAAAATCCTTTTTGTCATTTCTTTCTGTACTAGGTTCTGCTACAGAAAGATAATCAAAGATTTCAAGACAACCCATAGGAACTTTGCAACCATGTTCTTCCAGCCATTTCTTCATTCGTTCGTTGTGTACGATGATGTAATCGGTATGACTGAGCCTTTTCACTTCCTGCTCGGCAGTCAGTTTCCTTCGGCGGAAAGTTCCCAGGTCATGAATGAGAGTAATGGTTTTGCTTCCCTTGAGTCGAGCTATGCTGCATAAGATGCTGTAGTATTTTTTGAAAGGGTATTGGATGAGTAGCAAATCTCCTTTTTGGAGCACAAACAAAACTTTTACCACGCAAAACAGTTTGCGGAAAAAGCGAGATGCTTTATCCTTTTCTTCCATGCGGACAGCGATGTCCGCAAATCCCATGCTTTGCATGATATCGTCAATGTCTCGCTTGGCTTTATTGGGCGAATATAAACCGATGTAGTAATTCATAATTGCAGAAGTTTTGATTAGATGAATTGTTTTATCCAGTATTCAACATCGTAGTTTCTAATAACGTTGTCAGGGATGTTGTAATATTCGCAATCAAGAAATTCTTTGATGCTTTTGTATGTATTCGATTTGTAGTCGAGTATGTATATATTATTGGGATGATAAATAGGAGTTTTAACAATGTCACAGTTTGTGGTAATGAGCTTCTTTTTCAGGAAAATTGCTTCGAGTGTACGCAAAGTCATGCCTGTTTGTCCTTTTTGCATGATTTCTATGATACATTTCGTTTGTATAATTTTTTCCAAAGACTCCTCGTAAGATATTTCATGATCTCTGTAATATGATTCTATTTGACAGTTGGGTATGGTGTGCTTGTCTTTGATGATGTAAAAATCAAAACAGATGTTTTGTTGTGTCAACTGCTGTGCTAATTGAGCAATAGTTTCAGAGCGATGTTTGTCTTTCCCTATAAAGAAAACGTCAGTTTTGCGATTTACTTGTTTCTGTATCAATGAGGTATCAGGATACCTGTAAACTTGTTCTATCTTATTGAATTTTAAGGATATTGCATCTCCTTCATCGAAGGTAAAAATGTTTAACCGAGTCTTATTCAGATAGTAACCATACTCCCATTTGCTATAAGCATTTCTACAAATTGTTGATACAGGATTCCAAAGGAAAACATTTTTTTCTTGGCACTCTATTTCTTTGTTCAGTATCAATAATTCTTTGAGATTCTCACATCCCCAAAATAAAACTTTATCAGTTTTTTTTATATTTTGTAATTCTTGTAAAAATTCTTCAGGAAAGAATCGATGAATCCATAACCCTTTTTGGTTCAAGATAAAAGTCCTGATAAATCGCAAGATAAGATGTTGTATCTTCTTGAAGCCACGATACTTATTCCGTTTATACTTTACAACAACAATATTTTCTTTATCGTTGAGAGGATCAACGATATAATCAGCTAAAAAATAGTCTTTCTTTATGATGTAAAGCATTTGAGAATATATTTATGAAAAAAAAGAATGCAATTTTTTACGCCTTGTCCATCTCTTGTCATGGTCAATCTTGCTGATAATCAATTTTCTTACAAAAACTTCAGCATTCCATCCTCGCTGTTGAGCATAGCTATAAGCGACTTTCAAGAACAATTCTAATCTTCCTGTCCAACGAAAAAAATCGTCTTTACATTCAGCTATTGTCAGTTTTTCAGGAGTCTTCAATGTCATTCGGTTAATATCAATCACTGATAGTTTATACATTCCGTCTTCTTCGTGATAGAGGACATTGGAAAGGTTCAAGTCGTGGTGTACTATGCCTTGCCTATGCATTTTGACCATTAATGCAGCAAATGACTCTATCATTTGCTTATCAGGTTCTTCACACTCTAAAAGAGGTTTGATGCTTGAATCTGTTGTAACAGAAGAAACATAGTATGAACAAAATGGCAAGCAGCCTTTACGCTGTTCGGAGTAAGCAAAAGGGGTTGGTGTTGCGATACCTGCCTTTTCCAGTGTCATTCCGTTTTCAAAAGCTTTCTGTGCTTTTGTTTTAGAAAAAATTCGCAAACATGCGTTTAGCAGTCCTTTATAATTAAATTTTTTTACTACAAGTACTTGTCCATCAGCAAGAACAAAAGATTTGATGATATTTCGTCTATTCTGGAAAATAACTGTTCCTGTATGGTCAAAGCTGGTATGTAGGCTATCCATAAAGGAGCTTACCAAGGAATTTGCATATGTAGGATTTATGACATATTTGACAGTCATAGACAGCTGCTTTTATTGGGATAACACAAGAAATTTTGAACAAAGATACACTTTTTACTTCAAACATCCCTGTTTTCGTCTCTTTTTTCTTACATTTGTACCCATAAAAGGGTGTAATCACATCATTAATTCTGGATAGAAACATGTTGAAAACTCCTATCTCAATAGTCATCAATACATATAATGCAGGAGAACAAATAGTTCCGACGTTGGAATCGGTCAAAGATTTCGACGAGGTCGTTGTGTGTGATATGGAGAGTACGGATGATACGGTAAAGATAGCTCAGCAGTATGGTTGCAGAGTTGTGACATTCCCAAAAGGGAATCATAACATTTGTGAACCTGCTCGAGATTTTGCTATTCACTCGGCTCGTAATGAATGGGTTTTGGTTGTTGATGCAGATGAAGTTGTGACACTTCCTTTGAAAGATTACCTTCAAGAGATTCTACAATCTTCCTCTTTGAAAGACGCCTATTTCGTTCCACGAAAAAATATGTTTTTAGGGGAATTTGTAAAAGCCTCTTTTCCTGATTATCAGTTAAGATTTCTTCGACACAAGAAAGCGGTTTGGCCTCCAACTATCCATTCTTTACCTATGATAGATGGAGAAATTGGTTATCTCCCTAAACGAGTTGATATTGCTTTGGTGCATTCGGGGTTAACAGTGTCCGGTGAGTTGAAAAAGTTAGATGTATATAGCCAGAATGACTTGATAAAGAGGAAAAAAGATAAAGTTGGTCTTTTTGAACTGATGCTGAGTCCTGCGTATAGATTTTTTAGGTATTATATTTTACACGGAGCTTGTTTTCAGGGTAAGCGTGGTTTTATTAAAGCGTGTTTTTCTTCTCATATGAAATTTTATTACTTAGCAAAAGTGTATGAACGCCAGCTGAAGCGAGAAGGAGTGAAATTGTAATGTGTTTAAAGTTTTTAGTAGATAAAAATAGTCAACAATGAAAAAAGTTCTTACTGTAGGTGTTTACGATCTTCTGCATATCGGTCATGTCGAACTCTTTCGCAAGGCAAAGGCTTTGGGCGATTACTTGATTGTTGCAGTACAGGATTCGGATGTTGTGCTTAAGTTCAAGCCTGAAGCAAAAATGGTTTATAGTACAGAAGAACGTTGTTATATGGTACGATCCATTCGTTATGTGGACGAAGTAGTTGTCTATCAAGACGTAAAGGACATCATGAGCGAGGTTGACTTCGATGTTTTTGCTAAAGGTCCAGACCAGAAGCATGCTGGCTTTCAGGCCGCAGTGGAATATTGTGAGAAGAACGGAAAAGAAGTGGTCGTGATGCCGCGTACAGAAGGGATTTCCTCTTCTGATTTGAAGACCATCATTAAAAATATGTAAGAACCTTATGCTTTGACGCTGCTTTCGTCAAACTCTCTGTAAGGTAAATTCAAGTCCATCAGATAGAAATTGTGCTGATGAATCTTGTCTGCTGGCGGTGGTGTCATGTAGTCGCCAAACAGCTGTGTCAGATAAGCGTCATTATCTTTCAATCCCCAAAACATTTTTCCCTCGAATTCAACGGGAGTTGGGTCACCCAACACTTGTTCCTTGTCCACCATGCTGCCCAGTCCGTCATTGTGGTTTACTGCGGCTAATCTGCTGGTTCTGAGGTCATATTTCATCATGTGGCGTTTGATTTTCTGCTGTAATTCAGGCAAAGTGTACATCTTTCGCATCAGCAGAGGAATCCAGCAAGAAGGACCATGCCCATGGCGGTAAGGGTCGCGGAAGAGGAAGTAGAGAGCCTTGCGCAAGTAGTTGTATTTCATTTGATAGAGCCTCTGACACAACTTGCCTTCGGGTGCTCCGTCAATGGGAAAGATATCTACATATACACCGCCGAGATAATAGAGATGAGGCCGTTCAATGAGCGTAGTGCCAGCATCTTGCACCTTGCCGAAGTGAAGCGGATATTTAGGGTCGTTTTCAAAACAGACAAACTCGTATGGTTCAGGCAGCCACTCCTTGCTATGCTGGATGAAAGCTTCGTAGTCCTCACGAGGCATGCAGATGTCCATGTCATCGTCCCATGGAATGAATCCTTTGTGTCGCACTGCGCCAATCAGCGAGCCGTCCACAAGGTAATACCTCAGTCCGTGCTCTATGCAGGTCTGATGTATAGCTGTCAGAATGTCAAGCAGTCTGAGCTGCAGTGTGCGTATGTCGTAGTTTGCCATATTTTCTTATAAAGTTTTTCTGTACACCTCCATGAGTTGCTTTGCCAGCACGCTTGGATGGAATGTCTGCATGGCATATTCTCTGCCTCCTGCAATTGTTTCAGCTCTCAATTCGCTGTCGGTCAGCAATTTCACCATTTTATTGCAGATGTCTTCTGCGCTGTTAGGATCTGCTTTCTGTGCCCATGGTCCTCCTGCTTCAGGCAGGCTGCTCACGTTGCTTGTCACCACAGGGCAGCCGCATAACTGCGCTTCTACTACTGGCAGTCCGAAGCCTTCGTAGAAAGAGGGGTAGATAAATAGCTGCGCATTCGAGTACAGCTTTTTCAGTTCCACGTTGTTGATGGTCTCTGGCCAGCGGAACAAGTGCTCCATGCCATGTTCTGCAATATACTGCTTCACCTGATGCTTGTAAGCTCCGCCTCCACCAACAACCATCAGTGGCATCTGCAGATCCTTCGGCATCAGTTCCATCGCCTTCACAATACCCAGCAAGTTCTTTCTTGAATTGACTGAGCCGACATACAGCATATAGGGTTGGCTGTTTTTGAGTTCTTGAGTTTCTGAATCTTTAAGTTCAGAAATCGGTTGGTAGTAAATGGGGCTAACGGGTTGATAGACAACATCTACCTTTCGTTCTGGCACGTTGTAGAACTCCAGCACATCACGCTTCGTGCATTCGCTGATGCAGATAATTCGGTCGGCATGGTTGCAGGCATACTTCCACTTCATGTTGTAAATTTTGCGGTCGTGCCAGCGGTACATGTCGGGGAATGTGCGGAAAGCTACATCATGGATGGTCACCACTGATGCTATGCCTGAGTGGAACAGTCCTACAGGCATCTCGTTGCTCAATCCGTGAAACAGTTCGATGCCATCCTTTTTCATCTCATTCACCAGCCCATACGTCCGCCATGCACTGCCTCTCATCATTCCTGTTGGCATGATGGTGTGGCAGCCCTTCTTCTCCATATAGGGCGATGTTACCTTGTTCAGCTTCACCTTGGGTGTGTAAAGCCAGTATTCATTATCGGGAAATTCAGCCGTCAAGATGTCAATCGTTGTGCGGCTGTGGTTTCCCAATCCTGTAAAGTTGTTGTAGAGACGCTTGGCGTCAAAACCTATTCTCATTGTTATTCGAAGTGAAAAATCTAAGCTACCTTGTATGGAAACAGGTAATATGACTTTTCATTTTTCACTTTTCGTTTTTATATAGAATTGGATTCGTGCTTGGGTCGTTATACATCTTCATCTGCTTGTACACCTTCATGTACTTTTTGCCTGCCTCAATGTCTTCTATCAGCTGGTCAATGGCAGTTGAGAGATCTTTGCGCTGCTCCAGCAGCACATCCAGTTTCTTCTGGCAGGTAGCCTTGTGCTCCTCGCTGGCATCCTTGCGCTCTACCTGTTCTTTCATGTGGTAGATTTTCAGTGCCAGAATAGAAAGGCGATCCACTGCCCATGCAGGGCTTTCAGTGTTGATGGTAGCATCGCTCTTCACCTCAATATCCTTGTAGATGGTAAGGAAATAAGAATCAATCATTTCTACGAGGTCTGTACGGTCTTGATTGCTCTTGTCAATGCGGCGTTTCAGCGTCAGTGCCTCAACAGGGTCAATTTGCGGGTCGCGTATGATATCTTCGAAGTGCCACTGTACGGTGTCAATCCAGTTTTTCACATACAGATAATATTCGATGCTGCCCTCTTGGTAAGGATTGGCTATAGGTTGGTCAATGTTGTCATGTACATGATAGTCGTTAATAGCCTGTTCGAAAATAGGGTAAGCCCGTTCTGTAAAAGTCATAAATATCTATTTAATGTTAAAATTTGGTACAAAAGTAAATAAATATTGTGAAATATGCAACAAATTTGGTCAAAATAGCTAACTTTGTTCCATCGAAATATTAAAGAGGAAGAAAAAGTCCCCAACCTTCCCCAAGCGCATTGCAGGTTGATTCCGAAGTCGATGCCCAAGTTGGAAGCTAGGGGGCTTCTTTTTTTTGCCATTCTTCCCGTTCTCTTGATTTTTCCATTTCAATACATTTTTGCAGAGGAAAAAATCCCTGTGACCACCATCACCCACGCGATGGCGTCACGCCCTTATCTTCCCCCAACGTCTGTTCCAATCTTCCGTCTTTTTTTCCTTTTGCAACCTCTCCGAAAAACGGTGCGCTTTACACCTCAAAATCGGTAAGAGTCTCACCTCGGAATCGGTGAGACTCTTACCGATTCCGAGGTGAGACTCTTACCAGTTTTGAGACACAAAATGGGGGTATTGTAAGAGATCGCCAGACCCTCTCTTGTTTGACGCCTTTTTCATGGAAATCAGGACAGCTTTCAGAGGTAAAAAACTCGTATGACCATCACTGGCTATACGAGTAGGGTGCACCAACTATTATCTAAATTTTTATCTATATGAAAAAAACTGGTGTCATGACGAACAAATCTATTCCTTGTTTGGGCAGTTTTTTCTTTTCGGCTAATTGTTGGGCCGTGTGTTCATGCTGTATGTTCCATTCATGACCGTGATATTCGCTGTTGTGTTGGGGAGGTATTTGTTCTCAATCCAATCAGGGCAGATAGAACCGTCCTCAAACACGGCACGAATGCGGATGGTGGTTGGCTTTTCCAGTTGCGTGCTGTAAGAGAACTTGCCGTCCTTGACCAGAATCACTGCTGATGGCTTTTCGTGAATGTCGCCGTCTTCATCGGCAATGTGAACAAGATATGCTACATCGCGCAAGCCTTCGCTGACTGTGCCGTCAATGGTGAAAGTGCCTGGGATGATGGAAGGCGAAACCACGCGTGCACCCTCCGTTTCAGATATTGTTACGGTTGTGGAGCAGCCCAAAGCATCCTTCTCTGGCAAAAACCCTACGGCAGCCTGGAACTTTTCATCAAAAGATGCCATGTTGTCTAATACCCTGTCTGTAACTACAACAGCTCCGTTAGGTGTCTTTCCGTTGTTGTAGAGTTGAGCGACGAACGACATGCCTTTTCCTGTATTCTTGTCTGCAAAGTACATGACTTTCAGTCCTCCGATTTTCCTTATCTCTTCTTTCAGGTTGGGGTTGATAACGAAGGCTGTAGGTGTGTTGTCGGCCTTCTTGATTTTCTTTTTCAGTTCTTTTGCGGTTACCACTTGGCCGTTCCATACAAGCAAGGCATCGTCCAGACTTTTGATTTTAGGATAGTAGTCCGACTGCTCATCTTTCTTTGCATCCGGTTCAGCAACGGGTGCTGACGCAGGTGTTGCGGCAACAGCAGCGATGGGTTCGGCCTTCTGTTCGGCAGTGGTTTGCACAAATGCAGGTGTTGTTGTTGCAGCCTTTTTAGGGGGGTAATTTTTTCGAGGCTGGCTGTTGCTTCTGGCGTTGCAAATGCACAGAGGGCAACGAGTGACAACGGGAGGATGTACAGCGACTTGCAGCGCATCCATTGGCTTGTTTTTTGTTCTTTCATCATTGTAATACGTTTTTTAGTTAAACTATGATTAAAACTGTTGGCAAAGGCGTAGGAACTGGAGCCAACAGCGGTTTTTAGCAAAAGTGACTGGTATTCGTACATGGAGACGCCCTGACGAAGCACGTAGTTGTCGGCTTCATATTCATGCACGTCTCTCAGGCTGGCGCTGAGCATATAGATGAAGGGGTTCCACCATTGTGTTAGCTGCACGAACGTGAGCAGCAAGATGTCCAGTGAGTGGTGGTGGATGATGTGTCCTTTCTCGTGGAGAAGGATTTCGTGGCGGTGGTTGGCATAGTCTTGCTCGCTGATGACGATGGAGCGCATCCAGCTGCATGGCTTGACATTGTCGGAGTGGCAGTAGATGGTGATGCCGCCATCTTGCTTGTCTTTCCACAGTGCGCCACATCGTATGAGTCTTTCCATGTTGATGAACTGCCAGAGGCGAAGCAGGAACATGAAGGCAATTCCTGCCAGATTGACTATGGCTACCCAATATAGCATCTTGTCGAATGGGCTTTGTTCTTCGTTGATAGCTGTCTGTATCTGCTGGGTACTTTCTGTTTGGTCTGCAGTGTGCATGACGAAGAGCGTCTCGATGGTTTCTTTCTGTTGCTCAAATGCTTGTATGGCAGGTTCGCTGACGGCTGGCAGAGAGATGTTGCATAGCGGCAGCAGGAGCGAGAGCGTCAGGATGAGGAGAAGCATCAGCCTGTTGAGACGGAAGAATCTTTCCTTGCGCAGCAGCAGCGAGTAGGGCACGTAGAGCAGCGCGAGCACGAAAGCAGCTTTGAGCGAGTAGGTGAGCAGGTCGTACATGGTGTGTCAGTTTTCTTTTTCGATGAGGGTTAGTATATCTTTAATTTCTTGGACAGAAAGCTGCTCTTCCTTGACAAAGTAGTTGAACATCGACCTGATATTGTCACCGAAGAAGTTGCGTTTCACTTCCTGCATGGTCTGGCGTGTGTACTGGGCGCGAGTGATTTTTGCCACATACATGTGGGTCTTTCCTTCGCCCTTGTTCTTGAAGTAGTCAACATAGCCCTTCTCATACAGCACCTTCAGATAGGTGGCGATGGTGGTGTAGGCTGGCTTGGGCTCTTCGTAGCGCTCGAGTATGTCCCATGCGCAGGCGGAATGGTTGATGTCCCATAGGATAGACATGACTTGGAACTCTACTTTGGTCAGTGTGTTGTCTTTTCTTTTCATCTTGCAGGAATGGATGATGGGTTTTGTGTTTCTGGTGCAAAGTAAAGGAAGAACTGCGAATATCGCAAACTTTCAATATCGGAAAGTTACAAAATTGATGCGTTTTTAACATTTATTCGTAGAAATAGGGGATTTGGGGCTTGGAGGCCTTCTGATGCGGTTGTACTCTTCTTCAAGAAGCCAATAAGCTTTCTTTGGGTAAAAGGTGTGACGTTTTTTCCTTATGCTCGAGAGGAAAATTGTCCTGCACGGCAAAGGGCAATAGTCCTTTTCTTTATCAGTTATTTGATATGGTTGGCAGTCTTCATTCAAATGAATTCCGTTATTGGATGAAATGAGTATGTTTTAATCAGATACACATGTTGAAGACTAAAAGATTGTGAATTTATAGGATGTGATTTTTGCTGAATTCATGCAGGATTGGCAATTCCCACATTATTTATTATTAGAGTTTAAGAAAAAAGTCATATCTTTGCAAACAAATTAATGGAATAGGAATGAAGAAAATACTGATTCTGAATGGCCCTAATCTGAATTTGCTGGGCAAGCGTGAGCCGGGCATCTATGGAAGCCGCAGCTTTGAAGACTATCTGGAGGAGTTGCGAACAGCCTTTCCTGATGTAGAACTGGCTTATTTCCAGTCGAATGTGGAAGGGGAACTTATCAACAAGATTCATGAGGCAGGTTTCGAGTGGGACGGCATTGTGCTGAATGCTGGAGCCTACACGCATACGAGCATTGCTTTGCAGGATGCCATCCGAGGCGTGAAGACTCCTGTTGTGGAAGTGCACATCTCGAATGTGCATCAGCGTGAGGAGTTTCGCCACAAGTCGATGATTAGCTGCGCTTGTGTGGGTGTTATCTGCGGCTTTGGGCTCGACAGCTATCGTCTGGCTATTGAAGGGCTGAACAAGCGATAGGCAAGGTCATGACGGAAACGGAAAAAATAGACGAGTACATCCTTGCTCACATTGACAAGGAAGGTGACTATATGCACCGTCTGTGGAGGGCGACGCAGCTGCATCTGCTGTATGGGCGGATGGCCAGCGGTCACTTGCAGGGCAGACTCCTGAAGATGCTGGTGGGTATGGTGAAGCCGAAGCTGGTGCTGGAGATTGGCACATACAGCGGCTATTCTGGATTGTGCATCGCTGAAGGACTGGAGGAAGGCGCGCATCTGCACACGGTGGAGATTAATGATGAGCAAGAGGATTTCACGTTGCCCTGGTTTCAGAACTCGCCCTATGCCGATAGGATTACGATGCACATTGGAGATGCGCTGGAGGTGGTGCCGAAGCTGGGCTTGCAGTTTGACATGGCGTTTATTGATGGCGACAAGCGCAAGTATGTGGAGCATTATGAGATGGTGATGTCGCATCTGAACAAGGGTGGCTACATCTTGGCTGACAATACGTTGTGGGGTGGTCATGTGGTGGACGAAAATGCGAAAGATGCACAGACAGAGGGCATCAGGCGCTTCAACGACCATGTGGCGCAGGACATCAGGGTGGAAAAGGTGATGCTGCCATTGAGGGATGGATTGAGTATAATTAAGAAGAAATAACGAAGTTATATGGAAACAACAAGACAAAATAAGATTGCTCGTCTGATTCAGAAGGACTTGAGCAACATTTTTCAGGCACAGACAAGGCAGACAAGAAACTTGCTGGTGAGTGTGAGCGTGGTGCGTATCAGCCCCGACTTGAGTGTGGCGAAAGCATACCTGAGCGTGTTCCCTTCTGAGAAGGCGCAGGAGGTGCTGAAGAATGTGAACGACCACGCATCAGAAATTCGCTATGAACTGGGCAAGCTGGAACGTCACCAGTTGCGCATTATTCCTGAGCTGAAGTTCTTTTTGGACGATTCGCTGGATTACGTGGAGAATATTGACAAGTTGCTGCAAGGATGAACTTTCCGTTCTACATAGCTTCTCGTTACCTGCTGTCGAAGAAGTCACACAATGCCATCAACATCATCTCGGGCGTGTCGGTGTGTGGTGTGGCTATCGCTACGGCGGCGCTGGTGTGTATCCTGTCGGTTTTTAACGGATTTCAGGACATGGTGGCAGGTCTGTTTACGGCTTTCGACCCAGAGCTGAAGGTGGTGCCTGCCGAAGGAAAGTTCATGCTGGCTGATGCAGAGGAACTGAAGGAACTGCGTGAGAATGCCGACATCGCTGTCTATACAGAAACGCTAGAGGATGCAGCCTTGCTGATGATTAACAATCGGCAGGCTATGGCGACGGTGAAGGGTGTGGAGGAGAATTTTGAGCAGTTGACCGACATTGATGGCATCCTGTTTGGAGAAGGTGTGTTTGAACTTCAGGCCGATGTACTCGATTATGGAATCTTGGGCGGCAATCTGCTGATGAGGCTGGGTCTGCCTGCCGACTTCTCTTCGCCCATTCAAGTATATGCGCCTCGAAAGGGTGAACGTATGGATTTGACTGACCCGACGGCGAGCCTGAATCAGGAAGAACTCTTTTCGCCCAAGGTAGGATTTATGGTCAAGCAGAAGAAGTATGATGCCAGCTATGTCATTACCAACCTTGCTTTTGCACGTCGGCTGTTTGACAGAAAGGGCTATGTTTCGGCTATTGAGTTAAAACTGGCAGATGGTGCTAGTCTTTCTGCTGTGAAATCGCAGATAAAGAAAGCTTTAGGTGACAAGTATGTGGTGCTGGACAGATATGAGCAGCAAGAAGATACGTTCAAAATCATGCAGATAGAGAAGCTGATTTCGTACATCTTTCTCACGTTTATCTTGGCCATAGCCTGTTTTAATGTGATTGGCTCTCTGTCGATGCTCATCATTGACAAGAAGAAAGATGTGATGATGTTGCGTAATCTGGGGGCTAATGAGCAGCAGATCAGGAGCATTTTCATGATGGAAGGCAGGCTGATTTGCTTGCTTGGTGCCGTCATTGGAATAGTGTGTGGACTTGCTCTGTGCTTCTTGCAGCAGGAGTTTGGGCTGATTCGTTTTGGCGATGGCGAAGGAAGCTACATCATTGATGCCTATCCAGTTAGCGTTCATGTGACAGATGTGCTCTTGGTGCTTCTGACAGTCGTGGCCGTAGGCTTCCTTTCAGTGTGGTATCCCGTGCACTATCTGAGTAAAAAATATACACGAAATTGATAAGAAAAATTAAAAACTTTAAGATATGAAAAAGAACATTTATTTGCTTTTACCAGCATTGGCTGCTATGTTCCTGATGGGATGTGGCAAGCAGAAAACACTCGTTTCCAACAATTTTGCGGTATCGCCTACACCGCTTGAATACATCGCAGGTGACGTTCCAGCAACAATCAGCATCAACGTGCCTGCAAAGGTGATGAACAAGAAGGCTGTGATTGCTTGTACGCCTGTGCTCAAGTGGGACGGAGGTGCTGCTGCTGGCGAAAGCTTCACTATTCAGGGAGAAAAAGTGGAGGCCAACAATACTATTATCTCTTATAAGAATGGTGGTCACGCTACAATGCGCTTTAGTGTTCCTTTCCAAGAGGGCATGGAGAAGAGCGAACTGTTCATGCAGTTCAATGCTCGCAAAGGCAACAAGGTTATCAAGATGCCAACGGTGAAGATTGGCTATGGTACGCAGTGTACTGCAGCTCTGATTACCAAGACGGCCAAGACGGCCAACTTTGGTGTTGCACCAGACAATTTCCAGCGTGTCATCAGCCAGAAGCAAGAGGCTGCCGTTAAATTCCTTATTGGTCAGGCAAACCTCAGAGGCAGCGAGCTGAACAGCAAGAATGTGCAAGACTTCATCGCAACGCTCAAGAACATCAAGAGCGACGAGCAGAGCCTTGTGCTCAATAACATCGAGGTAAGCGCATACGCATCCCCAGACGGTGCATACGCCATGAACGAGAAACTGGCAGAAAAGCGTGGTGAGGTATCTGAAAACTATGTGAATCAGCAGCTGAAGAAGGCTCAGCTTTCTACAAATGTGGATTCTAAATATACAGCTGAAGACTGGGAAGGATTCCAGGAACTGGTTTCACAGTCAAATCTTCAGGATAAAGAAATCATCATTCGTGTACTCTCTATGTACCAAGACCCTGAACAGCGTGAACGTGAGATTCGTAATGTTGCAGTGGTTTACAAAGAACTGGCAGACGCCGTATTGCCTGAACTGCGCCGTGCTCGAATGGTCATCAACTACGACGTGATAGGACGAAGCGATGATGCTATCCTTGCGCTGATTGATGGTGATGTTTCAAAGCTCAGTGTGGAAGAACTTATTTATGCTGCCAACATTCTTGTTTCTGCAGATGCGAAAAAAGAAGCAATTTTCAAGAAGGCTGTTGAGCTTTATCCTAACGACTATCGCGCTTACAATAATCTGGGTGAACTCTCTATGAAAAAAGGCGATTTCGATAATGCGCAATACTATTTCCGTCAGGCACTGGGTGTAAATGCCAATGCTGCTGAGCCAAATGTGAACATGGGTATGATTGCTATTCAGAACAGCCAGTTCAAGGATGCAGAGATGTACATAGCCAAAGGTGTAGATGCCAACAATTTTGACGAAGCTCTTGGGCATCTCTATGTGGCTCAGGGAAAATACAATCAGGCAACAGCAAAGATGATGAAGTCATCTAACAATAGTGCAGCTCTTGCCAATATCCTCTCGCAAGACTATGCTGATGCACTCAAGATGCTCAACAACATCAAGAATCCTGATGCCATGACTTATTATCTGCGAGCTGTACTTGCTGCTCGTATGGAGAAAACCGATGAGGTGAAAGAGCATCTCGCTAAAGCCATTGCGCTTGATCCAACACTCGCAAAGAGAGCTGCTAACGACGCAGAATTTTCTGATTATAACAAGTAATCGTGAAAAGAAATCTACACATTATATATATATATATAGTTTCCGCTTTCCTGTTTGCATCGTGCGGTCTTGATGGTACGTCTTTCCATATTAAAGGAAGTTTCCGTGATATGCAAGGAGGCGAACTATATATATATAACTTGGCAGATGATGAGGCATCCCTCGACACGCTCACCATACAGGCAGGACGCTTTCAGTATCGTGGTGAGGCTAAAGAAGTGACGCCCTATATGCTCGTCTTCTCTAATGGCATGGAGCAAGTCATCTTTGCCAGCCCTGGCGCTGACCTTATCTACGAGGCTTCTGCTAATGACCTGAAAAACTATCGTGTTGAAGGCAGTGATGAGAATAAGCTCATGAATAAGTTCCGCCAAGATACTTATTCGCAGAATCCCTCGATGATGACAGGCACAGCACGTACCTACATCTTGGAAAACCCTGATTCGCCTGTAGCTATCTATCTGCTTGACAAATACTTTGTCCAAAACGAGAATGCAAGCAATATAGAAACTGCTGAATTGCTTCAAATTATAAAGGATAAACAGCCTCACAGCCACTATCTTCTTGATTTGGAAAGTAAAATCAGCATAGCAGAAAAAGGACAAGTAGGAAAAATATTGTCCGATGTTGTTCTGACCAAAGAGGATAAGACTACCGTCAAGCTGTGGGAGCAGACAGAAGACTTCAACTTGATAGTTTTCTGGGCAGAATGGCTTCCTAATGGATATGATGTGCTATGGAATTTGAGACAGAATAGCAGCAAATACAAAGAAACTGACTCCCTGCGTATTGTGGCTATATCCCTTGACATACAGCCTTATCGCTGGGAAAATGCCATCCGTCCCGACACCGTCAATGGAATAGAGCATTACTGTGACGGATTGGCATTTGAATCAAAAGCGTTGAGAGAGCTTGGAGTTGATGCAGCCCCTCTTTATTATTTGGTAGATAAAAATCACCAGATTTTAGAGCGAGGTACTGATATACAGGCAATTGACAATTTGTTGGAGAGATATTTGAAGAAGGACGACTAAAACCTTAAAACAGGCATGCTGTCAAAAGTTCATAGCGCAACACTCTTAGGTTTAGAGGCCATGGTTGTTACTATTGAGGTAGATAACTTCGATGGTGGCCAGTCGTCACGTTTTGCGATTGTGGGTCTGCCTGATAACGCTGTGAAAGAGAGTCAAGAACGTGTTCAGTCTGCGCTTCGAGTGAATGGCTATAAAGCCCCTTTCAAATCTGTAGTCATCAATTTAGCGCCAGCCGATATTCGCAAAGAAGGGACGGGTTTCGATTTGCCTATGGCGATAGGCGTGATGCTTTCGTTTGAGTTCTTGCAGATTGAAAATCCCGAGCGTTTCATGTTTGTTGGCGAATTAGGATTAGATGGCAGCATCCTGCCTGTAAAAGGCATTCTCCCCATCTCTATTAAAGCAAGAGAACTGGGTTATGAAGCACTGTTCGTTCCAGCAGAGAATGCAAGAGAAGCTGCAGTGGTTAATAAACTGAAAGTTTATGCTGTAAACCATTTGAACGACATCGTTAATTTCTTTAATGGCTCAGTTCCCGTAGAACCAACACTCGTCAATACACGCGAAGAATTTTATTCTCAACTTTTTAATTTTGAATCCGATTTCAGCGAAGTTCGAGGGCAAGAAAACGTGAAACGCGCCTTCGAGGTAGCAGCTGCAGGAGGTCACAATATCATTCTTGTCGGCAGTCCTGGGTGTGGAAAGTCAATGATGGCAAAGAGACTGCCATCCATTTTGCCACCTCTGACACTGAATGAGAGTTTAGAAACTACTCAGATTCATTCTATTGCTGGAAAATTAAAGAAAGAGGATTCTCTCATTAGCCAGCGACCATTCCGTGCGCCGCATCATACCGTTTCTGACGTTGCTTTAGTTGGAGGCGGCAACACTTTTATGCCTGGAGAAATTTGTTTAGCACATAATGGTGTACTTTTCCTTGACGAGTTACCCGAATTTAACCGCTCTGTTCTCGAAACGCTTCGTCAACCCCTTGAAGATAGAGTGATTAGCATCTCTCGAGTTCGCTACAACCTCACTCTGCCATGTTCGTTCATGTTGGTAGCTTCCATGAATCCATGTCCTTGCGGCTATCATCATCATCCTACTCGAAAATGCGTTTGTACCCCAGCGCAGATTCAACGTTACATGAACAAAATCAGTGGTCCTTTAATGGACAGAATAGATATTCAGATTGAGGTAGAAAGTGTTCCTTTCGAAGATTTAGCAAAGGCACCGAAAGGAGAATCCTCCACTGCTATTCGCGAACGAGTGCTCAAAGCCCGTCAGATACAGAACGAGCGTTATAAAGGCATCAAGGGCATTCACTGCAATGCCCAGATGACGACCGCTCTTCTGCATCAATACGTCCAACTCGATGATCAGGCCTTCAGCCTCCTTCGTACAGCGATGCAGAAGTTTAATCTATCCGCTCGTGCCTACGACCGCATTCTCAAAGTCTCACGTACCATTGCCGACCTCGAAGGAGCAGAGCAAGTGCAACGCCACCACATAGCAGAAGCCATTGGATACCGCAATCTAGACAGAGAAAATTGGATTGAATGATAGTGCTTTTGTTGTAAAAAAGCATTTGGCGTAAGTTTGCAGAACTTTTAATTTAAACAAAAAAGCATCCCTCGGATCCGATATGATGGACTCGAGGGATGCGATGTTTCGTACCCAGAGGTACGCTGTAAAATTTATTTTAAGCCTAACGTAGGCTTTATAATCGAATAATGTAGGTTTTACTCTATTTCAGGAACTTCAATCTGTGAGCCATAGCGATGGTATTCGTTAGCGATAGATTGTTCTTTGATATAGAGTGCCAATTCGATGCGGCCATTCTTGACTGGGGCAGTTTGGGCGATATACTTGTCGCAGTTGGCTGCCGCTTCAAACACAACGTCAGGAACATTGGCAGAAATGGTGCGTACACGTTCAAAATTCTTGATGCTTTCACAGAAAGCGGCCAAGTTTTCTTTCTTGATATCTCCAACGATTTGGCTGATCAGCGAATTGTCTTCACTGGCAGATATTGTGAGTGGAGTACCCACAGTCTTAGCAGCCAATTGTACCATCTTGACTTGTTCAACAGTTTCATCTCCAAAGAGTCGCAGTACCATGCCGCCTTTCAGAGGAAGATAGCGGAATACATTCTGTTCTCCACGGATGTTAGGCTGGATGTTGCGTGCATGCTTGAACTCTTTTTCATACCATTTAGGGTAAGATGTTGTGTAGTCTGTTGTTGAATCAGCCTTATCGGTAATGTTCATCAGCTGCAAGCAGTAGTTAGGACCGCCGGCTTTCAAGCCTGGGCCAAAGGCTGACAGTTTCATGCCGCCAAAGGGTTGTCTGTTGACAATCGCGCCAGTAATGCCTCTGTTGATGTAGAGGTTACCTGCTTGAATGTTGTTTTTCCAGTATTTTTGTTCCTGCTCGTCAAGCGACTGCAAACCAGAAGTCAATCCGTAGTCAAGGCCATTGACCAAAGCAACTGCTTCTTCCAGTGTGTCGTAAGGAGCAACAGCCAGAAGCGGTGCAAACAGCTCTGTGCGGAATGTGAACGAAGCAGGCTTCACGTCATACTTGATAGTAGGCTTCAGGATATATTTCTTATCGTCAGCAAATTCTGGCGCAATCAGCCATTTTTCGCCTGGTTCAAGTTTGAATGCCTGTTCCAGTTTCTCATTCTTGTTGGTAATCATAGGACCAACAATGTTGCCGGCATTCCATACGCCTCCCACCTTGAGTGATGACGCGCAATCCTTCAGTTTTTCGAAGAATTCAGGGTTGTTATATACAGAACGTTCCACCAGCAGGATTGAGCAAGCAGAACACTTCTGTCCAGCATTGCCGAAAGCAGAGCGGCACGCATTCATGATGGCGTGGTCACGGTCACCCTTGGCAGAGAGGATCATCACGTTCTTGCCGCCTGTCTCTGCTGAGAGTGGCTTGCGTGGATTGGCGTGAGCGATGTTTTGTGCCGTTTCTGTTCCACCTGTCAAGATAATGTGCTTGATAGCAGGAGAAGACGTGAGCAATGGTGTTGCCTCGCTGTCAGTGATGATGACCTGAAGTGCTTCTCTTGGCACTCCTGCCTCCCAGAACGCTTTAGCAAACAGCCACGCAACAGGTGCTGCTACTGTGGCAGGTTTCAGAATACAGGTGTTTCCTGAAGCAAGAGCTGCAACCACGCCGCCACAAGGAATAGCGCATGGGAAGTTCCATGGTGAAAGCACCAGTACGGCACCCTTTGCCTCCATGCTGATATCGTCAAGTGCAGCATACTTCTTCATGGTTGTTGTGTAGAATCGGCAATAGTCGATAGCTTCAGACACTTCAACATCAGCTTCTTCGATAGTCTTTCCTGTGATGGCGCACATAGAGCCGTTCAGGTCGCCACGCATTTGTCCAAGCATGTTAGCAGCTTTGTACATGATTTTATGACGTTCCTCTATCGTCGTCTTTCCCCATCCTGCAGGGTCTGCATCTGCAATCTCCAGAATCTTTTCGGTCTGTTCCTTGTTTGCGCGCGACATTTCACATACCAGCACATCTCCTTCTTGTGAGCGGTCGAAGTATTTTGCGTGGTCGTCATTATAGACAAACGTTTTGCCAATTTGTGTTGGCAGCAAGTCGCCCGGCTTCCACTTGTTCCATTCAGATCTTTGGCCTGACATAATGCCTTTGCTTTGCCACTTTGCAAAAATCTCTTCCACCCATTTCTGATTGCAGAAACGGTCGAAATCTGTGTCTGGCTCATTCACCATTTCGTCCTTAGGCTCTTGCCCGAAGTAGAACTGGTTTCTGTCCTGTGTTCTCGTAGGAGTGTTGGAAACAGAATCTTTCATGTTGTAAGCATCAATGAATTGCTGTTCCAGTTCATCCCATTCTTTCGTGTTAGGCTTGAGTGAGAAAGAGTGAGTGAGGAAGTTGTCAGGAGCCGTATTCTCGTCCATTCGGCGTACAAGATACGAGATAGCATTCAAGAAATGCTCTTTCTTGACTACAGGCGTGTACAGAATCACATGATTGCCCAGTCTCTTCTGTGCTCTCCACACATGGTTGGCCATGCCTTCCAGCATTTCAAAGCAGAAGCAGTCCTTAGGAGTTCTGTATGTTCGAGTCAGCAAGTAAGCGTAAGAGATAGTGAAAAGGTTATGCGAAGCCATACCCACATGCAGCACTTTCGCATTTTCAGGCTTCAAGCCACGTTCAATAATGCGCAGGTAATTCGCATCTACCTCTGTCTTGGTGCGAAGCACAGGGTTAGGCCATCCACGCATGTCGCTGACAATGTTTTCCATATCAAGGTTGCATCCCTTCACGATACGCATCTTGATAGGTGAGCCGCCGGCTTCGACACGTGCTTTGGCAAACTCCAGCAGTTCTGTCTGGAAGTCCCACGCATCTGGCAAGTAGGCCTGCACAACGATGCCTGCCTCATAGTTCTTGAACTGAGGCAATGACAGCACCTCCTTGAAGAGCTTCATAGTGAGGTGCGCATCCTTATATTCCTCCATGTCGAGGTTGATGAACTTAGCCTTTGTCACCCCGTCTGGATCGGTGTAAGGATAGTCGATTGCTGTCTGGTAAAGCTCAGACATACGGCGCACCAGTTCAGGGAAGCATTCCTTGTAGTTTAGCGCATGTGTCTGTGCGTAAATTCCTGAAATTTTTACAGATATATAGTTAATGTCAGCTTCTTTCAGTGCTTCAAGATAAGAGTAATACCGCTTGTCTGCCTCGCCGTTTCCCAGCACTACCTCGCCCAGCAAGTTGACATTCTGACCGATGTTTTGGTCAAAGCGTGTAGCCAGGTGCTTGGTCAACTTTGGACGTGCAGCATTGATGATGACGCGGCTTGTGTCTCTTCTCAGTCGCCACTTGATGATGGGAACAGCTGCCCAGTTGAACAGTGGAAGATATGCAAACTTTTGATACATCCAGAAAAGGAGATGGTCGCCAGGTCCCAAAAACTTGGGAATTCCATATTGATCCATCAGGTCTTTCACGCGTGCAGCAAGCTTTTGCGTATCACGCACTTGGCTTGTCTCGTCCAGCATACGAACCATGAATTTCTTGTCGTTAGGTGTTGTCACCATGGTGCCGTACATATGCTGTTCTTGCTTTTCAAGTTTGGTTAACCCTGAATAACTCTCGTCGTAGAGTGTTTTCATCCACGCAAAAACATCTTTGATGGTGGGCAATTTCACTTCAGCCATATATAAATGATATTTAAAAGTTTGTAATTAATGTCCTGTTTCTCGATTTTAGTATAGCCATCTTCGTCTATAGTAAATAGACTCTAAAAATAAGTGTGTTTTTTTAGTAAATCGATTCCTTTTTATGCCCCAAGCGATATGAGACAACCAATAAATATAAAATTCTACTAAGCTTAATTTGTGAACACAGGTAATGGAAATAATTGATACACAAAGAAAAAATGAGATTTTTTGTCGTTTTTTTATCAGAAAAATACAAAATTCTATCATTTTAAGGGTGTTTATGTTTCAAATCAGCAAGAAAACATAATACTTATTAGTTTTATCAAAAATG
>JAEIGA010001107.1_pt1 | contig 41106 bp, 36 predicted proteins | sample 9270691 | NCBI WGS metagenome assembly JAEIGA01 (sample SAMN17057246, study PRJNA624740) | gut metagenome | biome: biome; isolation source: fecal sample | host: Bos grunniens | place: China: Xizang | collected 2019 | reverse complement strand
TCTCCTCCAATTGGTCCTGCCTTGGGTTCCAAGGGTATCAATATCATGGAGTTTTGCAAACAATTTAATGCCAGGACCCAAGACAAAGCAGGAAAAATCTTGCCAGTGGTCATTACCTATTATTCGGACAAATCGTTCGATTTCATCATTAAAACTCCTCCGGTAGCCATCCAATTGCTTGAAGTTAGCAAGCAAAAAAGTGGTTCGGCACAACCAAATCGTAAAAAAATTGCAGAGATTACTTGGGAACAAGTTAAAGCTATTGCAACTGACAAAATGCCCGATTTGAACTGCTTTACCGTAGAAGCTGCGATGCGTATGGTAGCTGGTACTGCAAGAAGCTTGGGTATCACCGTAAAAGGCGAATTCCCTAGTGAAAATTAATAACCCTTCAATTTTAAGACATGAGTAAACTAACAAAAAATCAAAAGTTGGCTGCTGGTAAAGTTGAAGTAGGTAAAAACTATTCACTTGCAGAAGCCGCTCAATTAGTAAAAGACATTACCTTTACTAAATTTGACGCATCTGTTGACATTGACGTACGTTTAGGTGTAGACCCTCGTAAGAGCAACCAAATGGTTCGTGGTGTAGTATCTCTACCTAACGGAACTGGTAAAACCGTACGCGTGTTGGCTCTATGTACTCCTGACAAAGAAGCAGAAGCAAAAGCTGCTGGTGCTGACTATGTAGGTCTTGACGAATACATCGAAAAGATCAAAGGTGGCTGGACTGACATCGATGTCATCATCACCATGCCTTCTATCATGGGTAAGATGGGTGCTTTGGGTCGTGTATTAGGTCCTCGTGGTTTAATGCCTAACCCAAAAAGTGGTACCGTTACCAATGAAATTGGCAAAGCTGTAAAAGAAGTAAAACAAGGTAAAATTGACTTCAAAGTAGACAAAAATGGTATTGTTCACGCTGCTATTGGTAAAGTATCTTTCGATGCTGTAAAAATTGCAGAAAATGCCAAAGAATTCATCAGCACTTTGAACAAATTGAAACCTACTGCAGCAAAAGGTGTATATATTAAGAGTATTTATCTTTCTAGTACCATGAGCCAAGGTGTCAAAGTTGACCCTAAATCGGCTGAATAACCATTAAAAAAACGTGATTATGAAAAAGGAAGATAAAGCTATATTGATTGAACAATTACAAGACACCGTAAAAAAATATGCTCACTTCTACGTAGCCGATACATCTGGCTTGAACGCAGAAAGAACACACGCTTTGCGTAAAGCATGTTTTGAAAAAGGTGTTAAATTGATGGTTGTTAAAAACACCTTGTTCCAAAAGGCCCTTGAAGGTTTAGAAGGCGATTATAGCCAACTATTTACCTCTTTGAAAGGTTCTACCTCTATTATGTTCTCGGACAACGGTAATGCACCTGCACGTCTTATCAAAGAATTGCAAAAAGATAAGGCTAACAATGGCAAACCAGAATTGAAAGCAGCTTACGTATACGAAAGCTACTACGATGCTAGCCAACTAGAAGCATTGACCGCTTTGAAATCGAAAGAAGAACTTCTTGCCGAAATTATTGGCTTGTTGCAATCACCTATGCAAAATGTACTTTCTGCATTGCAATCGGGTGGCAACACTATCCATGGCGTGTTGAAAACACTAGGCGAGAGATAATAAAACAAAAAATAAATTAGTAACAATTTTTAAAACTCACTAAAATGGCAGATTTGAAAAAACTTGCAGAAGAACTAGTTAACCTAACCGTTAAAGACGTTAACGAACTAGCTCAAATTTTGAAAGAAGAATATGGTATTGAACCCGCTGCTGCAGCTGTAGCTGTTGCTGCTCCTGCTGCTGGTGCTGCTGCTCCTGCTGCTGAAGAAAAAACTTCTTTCGACGTAGAATTGAAAAGCGCTGGTGCTAACAAACTAGCTATCGTAAAATTGGTTAAAGAATTGACAGGTCTTGGCTTGAAAGAAGCTAAAGATATGGTAGATGCAGCTCCTTCTGTAATCAAAGAAGGCGTAAGCAAAGACGAAGCAGAAGCTTTGAAAAAACAATTGACCGAAGCTGGCGCTGAAGTTGAATTGAAATAAGAAAACCACCTGTTAATCAGGGACTTCGGTTTAGAACCTTAGCAAATTAAGGTTCTAAACCTTTTTATGCTTAAAAAAGAGTGGTGTACTATTCGACAACGAATAAGGCAATCACGAGTTTATTTAACCTTGCTGATAGACGTCTCGTATGAGTAACCAAAGAATTAATTTCTCCTCCATAAAAAATCCGTTGGAATATCCGGATTTCCTTGAGGTTCAACTAAAATCTTTCAGGGATTTTTTCCAACTTGATACCCCTCCGGAAAAACGTAAAAATGAGGGATTGTACAAGGTATTTGCTGAGAACTTCCCCATTACAGATACCCGAAACAATTTTAACCTTGAGTTTTTAGACTACTTTATAGATCCTCCTCGTTATACCATCGAAGAATGTATTGACAGAGGTTTAACCTATAGTGTACCTTTAAAAGCAAAATTAAAATTGTCGTGCACCGACGATGAGCACGAAGATTTTGCTACCGTTATTCAAGATGTATACCTAGGTCCTATCCCATATATGACCGACAAAGGTACTTTTGTAATTAACGGTGCAGAACGTGTTGTAGTATCGCAATTACACCGTTCTCCTGGTGTATTCTTCGGCCAAAGCATGCACACCAATGGTACTAAATTGTATTCTGCACGTATTATTCCTTTCCGCGGATCGTGGATTGAGTTTACGACGGATATCAGTAACATCATGTACGCTTACATCGACCGTAAGAAAAAATTACCCGTAACAACCTTGTTGCGTGCAATCGGTTTTGAAAGCGACAAAGACATCCTTGAAATCTTCAACCTTGCAGAAGAAATTAAGGTTAACAAAGCAAACTTGAAAAAAGCAGTAGGTCGTAAAATTGCTGCTCGTGTTCTAAAAACATGGGTAGAAGATTTTGCTGACGAGGATACTGGCGAGGTTGTTTCTATCGAACGTCACGAAGTTGTGGTGGATCGTGAAACCATCTTGGAACCAGAACATATTGAAAAGATTTTGGAAACCAACACTCCAACTATCTTGTTGCATCGTGACGATGCCAATATGTCTGACTACTCTATCATATACAACACTTTACAAAAAGATACCTGTAACTCAGAAAAAGAAGCTATCTATTACATCTATCGTCAATTGCGTAACGCAGAACCTTCTGACGACGCAAATGCACGCGAAGTAATCAATAGCTTGTTCTTCTCTGAAAAACGTTACGATTTGGGTGACGTTGGTCGTTACAGAATTAACCGTAAATTGAATCTTAATATCGATTCCGAGATTAAAGTATTGACTCGCGAAGATATTATTGAGATTATTAAATACTTAATTGAGTTAATTAACTCAAAAGCAGACGTTGACGATATTGACCACTTGAGCAACCGTCGCGTACGTACCGTAGGCGAACAATTGTATGGTCAATTTGGCGTAGGTTTGGCTCGTATGGCTCGTACCATTCGCGAAAGAATGAACGTACGTGACAACGAAGTGTTCACTCCTATTGACTTGATCAATGCTAAAACCATTTCGTCTGTTATCAACTCGTTCTTTGGTACCAATGCCTTGTCGCAATTCATGGACCAAACCAACCCATTGGCAGAAATCACTCACAAACGTCGTTTGTCTGCTCTAGGTCCTGGTGGTTTGTCGCGCGATAGAGCTGGTTTCGAGGTACGTGACGTTCACTATACTCACTATGGTCGTTTGTGTCCTATCGAAACTCCTGAAGGTCCAAACATTGGTCTTATTTCGTCGCTTTGCGTATTCGCAAAAATCAACGATCTAGGCTTTATTGAGACTCCTTATCGTAAGGTAGCAGACAAAACCGTAAACCTTAAAGCTGACGAGGTAGTTTACTTAACTGCCGAAGAAGAAGAAGGCAAAATCATTGCACAAGGTAATGCTCCTTTGAACGACGATGGTACCTTTATCAGAACACGTGTTAAATCGCGTCAAGATAGCGATTTCCCTGTTGTTGCTCCAGAAGAAGTAGAATTGATGGACGTAGCTCCACAACAAATCGCTTCTATCGCAGCTGCCTTGATTCCTTTCTTGGAACACGACGACGCCAACCGTGCATTGATGGGTTCGAACATGATGCGTCAAGCAGTGCCTTTATTGCGTACCGAATCGCCAATTGTAGGTACCGGTATTGAACGTCAATTGGTACACGACTCTCGTACTCAAATTACCGCTGAACGTGATGGTGTAATTGAATACGTAGATGCTACCGTTATTAAAATTCGCTACGACTACACCGAAGAAGAACTATTTGTTCGCTTCGATGATGCCGTTAAAGAATACCACTTGCCTAAATTCCAAAAAACCAACCAAAGTACCACCATCGACCTTCGTCCTATTGTACGCAAGGGAGATCGCGTAACCAAAGGTCAAATCTTAACCGAAGGTTACTCTACTCAAAATGGTGAGTTGGCTATTGGTAAAAACTTGAAAGTGGCCTTCATGCCTTGGAAAGGTTACAACTACGAGGACGCTATTGTTATTAACGAACGAGTAGTACGCGAAGACTTGCTTACTTCTGTACACGTAGACGAATATACACTAGAAGTTCGCGAAACCAAACGTGGTATGGAAGAGTTAACCGCAGATATTCCTAACGTTAACGAAGAAGCTACCAAAGATTTGGACGAAAACGGTATTATCCGCGTAGGTGCGCTAATTGAACCAGGCGATATCCTTATTGGTAAAATTACTCCTAAAGGCGAATCGGATCCTACTCCAGAAGAAAAACTTTTGCGTGCTATCTTTGGTGACAAAGCTGGCGATGTAAAAGATGCTTCGTTGAAAGCAAATCCATCGCTTCGTGGTGTAGTAATTGGCAAACGCTTATTCTCGAAAGCTCAAAAAACCAAAAAAGAGAAAACCGAAGAAAAAGCACAAATGCAAGCCTTGGATGCTCAATTTGAAGACGAAGCAGCAAAACTAAAAGCTGTTTTGGTAGAGAAATTGATGGATCTTACCAATGGCAAAACATCGCAAGGTGTAAAAGATTTCTTGGGCGCTGATTTAATTGCAAAAGGTAACAAATTTAGCCAAAAACAATTGGCCGAAATTGATTATACCACTGTTCAAGCTAGCAAATGGACTACCGACAATCATAAAAACGATATGATTCGCGACGTAATCCTTAACTACTTGCGCAAATACAAAGAAATGCAAGCTCAATTGCAACGTAAACGCTACAACTTGTCTATTGGTGACGAATTGCCTCCTGGCACCATCCAATTGGCTAAAGTATACGTAGCTAAAAAACGTAAAATCCGCGTAGGTGATAAGATGGCAGGTCGCCACGGTAACAAAGGTATTGTATCGCGTATTGTACGTCAAGAAGATATGCCTTTCTTGGCAGACGGTACTCCAGTAGATATCGTATTGAACCCACTAGGTGTGCCTTCTCGTATGAACTTGGGTCAAATCTTTGAAACCGTATTGGGATGGGCAGGCAAAGAACTAGGTGTTAAATTTGCAACGCCTATCTTTGACGGTGCTACCCTAGACGATTTGAACCAATGGACAGACAAAGCAGGTATTCCACGTTACGGTAAAACTTACCTATACGACGGTGGTACTGGCGAACGCTTTGACCAACCTGCAACTGTAGGTGTTATCTATATGTTGAAATTGGGTCACATGGTTGAAGACAAAATGCACGCTCGTTCAATCGGTCCTTACTCACTTATTACACAACAACCTTTGGGTGGTAAAGCCAACTTTGGTGGTCAACGTTTTGGTGAGATGGAGGTTTGGGCATTGGAAGCATTCGGTGCATCGCACATCCTACAAGAAATTCTTACCATTAAGTCTGACGACGTAATGGGACGTGCTAAAGCATACGAAGCAATTGTTAAAGGCGATCCTATGCCACAACCAGGCATCCCAGAATCACTGAATGTATTACTACACGAATTACGTGGTTTAGTTCTTAGCATCAAATTAGAGTAAAAGACAGGAATTATGGCATTTAGAACTGATAATAAACAAAAAAATAATTTTAGCAAAATCACCATCAGCTTGGCTTCTCCAGAAGAAATTTTGGAGCAATCAAGCGGTGAAGTGCTAAAACCAGAAACCATCAACTACCGTACGTATAAACCCGAACGCGATGGTTTGTTCTGCGAACGTATTTTTGGTCCTACCAAAGATTACGAATGTCATTGCGGTAAATACCGTAGCATTCGTTACAAAGGCATTACTTGCGACCGTTGTGGTGTTGAAGTAACCGAAAAGAAAGTTCGTCGTGAACGCATGGGACACATTAAATTGGTAGTTCCTGTTGCTCATATCTGGTATTTCCGTTCGTTACCTAATAAAATTGGTTATTTGTTGGGCTTGCCTACCAAAAAACTAGATTCTATTATCTACTACGAACGTTACATCATTATCCAACCCGGTATCCGTACCGACTTGGCTGCAGGTGACTTGCTTACCGAAGAAGAATACTTGGACATCATGGATTCGCTTCCACGCGAAAACTATTTGTTAGAAGATACCGATCCTAACAAGTTTATCGCCAAAATGGGTGCTGAAGCCGTTCAAGACATGCTAAATCGTTTGGATTTGGATAGCCTATCGTACGAATTGCGCGACAAAGCAAACAGCGATGGTGCACAACAACGTAAAACTGAAGCGTTGAAACGCTTGCAAGTTATCGAATCGTTCCGTGCATCGAAAAACCGCAACAAACCCGAATGGATGATTGTAAACGTGGTTCCTGTAATTCCACCCGAATTGCGTCCATTGGTTCCATTGGATGGCGGTCGTTTTGCAACATCTGACTTGAACGATTTGTATCGTCGCGTTATTATCCGTAACAACCGTTTGAAAAAATTGATCGAGATCAAAGCTCCTGATGTAATTTTACGTAACGAAAAACGTATGTTGCAAGAAGCGGTTGACTCATTGTTTGACAATACCCGCAAATCGACTGCAGTAAAAGCTGACGCTAACCGTCCTTTGAAATCGTTGTCGGACAGTTTGAAAGGTAAACAAGGTCGTTTCCGTCAAAACTTGTTGGGTAAACGTGTTGACTACTCTGCTCGTTCGGTTATTGTTGTAGGTCCAGAATTGCGCATGCACGAATGCGGTCTGCCTAAAGACATGGCCATCGAATTGTATAAACCTTTCGTTATTCGCAAATTAATTGAACGTGGTACTGTTAAAACAGTAAAAGCTGCCAAAAAAATGGTAGACTTTAGAAAAGATCCTATTGTATGGGATATCTTGGAACACGTAATGAAAGGTCACCCAGTATTGTTGAACCGTGCTCCTACCCTTCACCGTTTGGGTATTCAAGCATTCCAACCTAAAATGATTGAAGGTAAAGCAATTCAACTACACCCATTGGCATGTACCGCTTTCAACGCGGACTTTGACGGTGACCAAATGGCTGTTCACTTGCCTCTTGGTAACGAAGCTATTTTGGAAGCTCAAATCTTGATGTTGGCATCGCACAACATTTTGAACCCTGCAAACGGTGCGCCTATTACCGTACCTTCGCAAGACATGATTTTGGGCTTGTACTACATGACCAAAGAACGTCCCGGTGCATTGGGTGAAGGTTTGAAATTCTATTCACCAGAAGAAGTAAACATTGCTTACAACGAACGCAAAGTATCGTTGAACGCAAAAATTACTGTTAGAACCAAAGACGTAGAAAACAGCTTGGTTGTAACCAAATTGATTGAAACCACCGTAGGCCGTGTATTGGTAAACGAATGCGTTCCTAACGAAGTAGGTTTCATCAACGAACTGATTACCAAAAAATCGTTGCGTAACATCATTAGCCGTGTTATTAGCACTTGCGGTGTTGCTCGTACTGCCGATTTCTTGGACGATATCAAAAACTTGGGTTACTACATGGCGTTCAAAGGTTGTTTGTCGTTTAACCTAGAAAACGTAATTATTCCTGCCGAAAAAGAAAAATTGGTAGCTGAAGGTTACGAAAAAGTAGAAGGCATCATGATGAACTATAACATGGGTCTTATTACTTACAACGAACGTTACAACCAAATTATTGATACTTGGACACACGTTAACAATAACCTATCGCGCATCTTGATTAAACAATTGCAAGAAGACGAACAAGGCTTCAACTCTGTTTACATGATGTTGCACTCTGGTGCTCGTGGTTCTGAAACCCAAATTAGCCAGCTATGCGGTATGCGTGGTCTGATGGCTAAACCTCAAAAAGCAGGTTCTGAAGGTGGTCAAATTATTGAGAACCCCATTTTGTCGAACTTTAAAGAAGGCTTGTCGGTGTTGGAATACTTTATTTCTACCCACGGTGCCCGTAAAGGTTTGGCGGATACCGCTTTGAAAACTGCTGACGCTGGTTACTTGACCCGTCGTTTGGTAGACGTTTCGCACGACGTTATTATTCAAGAAGAAGACTGCGGTACTTTGCGTGGTTTGATTGCAACCGAATTGAAAAACAACGAAGACGTTATTTCTACTTTGGAAGAACGTATCTTGGGTCGCGTTTCGGTACACGATGTAGTTCATCCTATTACCAACAAGATTATTGTAGGTGCTGGCGAAGAAATTACCGAAGAAGCTGCTAAGATTATCCAAGAATCGCCTATCGAACAAGTTGAAATTCGTTCGGTATTGACCTGCGAATCGAAAAAAGGTGTTTGTGCTAAATGTTACGGCCGCAACTTGGCTACTGGCAGAATGGTACAAAAAGGCGAAGCTGTTGGTGTAATTGCAGCTCAATCTATCGGTGAGCCCGGTACTCAGCTTACACTTCGTACCTTCCACGTGGGTGGTGTTGCTTCGAACGTTGCAACCGAAAACAAATTGATTTCACGTTACGAAGGTATTCTTGAAATTGACGAGTTACGTACAGTTACTACCAACGAAGGTAAAGAAATTGTTGTAAGCCGTCTAACTGAAATGCGTATTGTAGAGCCTACAACCAAAGTTATTTTGACTCAACAAAACATCCCATACGCTTCTACCTTGTTTATTAAAGCAGGTACTACCTTGAAAAAAGGCGATGTAATTTGCGAATGGGACCCATTTAACGCGGTTGTTATTTCGGAAGTAACAGGTAAAATTCAATTCGAACACATGATTGAAAATATTACCTACAAAACCGAATCGGACGAACAAACTGGCTTGAAAGAAAAGATCATCATTGAATCGAAAGATAAAAATAAGATCCCATCTGCCCAAGTATTGGATGCCGAAGGCAACGTTGTACGTAACTATGCATTACCTGTAGGCGCTCACGTATCGCTAGACGAAGGTGCTGCTATTGAAGTTGGTCAAACCTTGTTTAAAATACCTCGTGCTGTTAGCAAAGCAGGTGACATCACCGGTGGTCTTCCACGTGTTACCGAGTTGTTTGAAGCACGTAACCCATCTAACCCTGCTATCGTATCTGAAATTGATGGTGAGGTAAGCTTTGGTAAAATTAAACGTGGGCAACGTGAAATTATCATCACCTCTAAATCGGGCGAAGAAAGACGTTACTTGGTTCCATTGTCAAAACAAATCTTGGTACAAGAAAACGACTTTGTACGCGCAGGCGGTGCTCTATCGGACGGTGCTATCACTCCATCGGATATCCTAGCAATTAAAGGTCCTACCGCTGTACAAGAATACATTGTAAACGAAGTACAAGACGTATACCGCTCACAAGGTGTAAAAATCAACGATAAACACTTTGAAGTTATTGTACGTCAAATGATGCGCAAAGTGGAAATTGACGACCCAGGTGATACACGTTTCTTGGAAAAACAAATTGTGGACAAACAAAGCTTTATGGCTGAGAATGACCAAATTTGGGGCAAGAAAGTGGTTACCGATGCAGGTGACTCACAAATTTTCCAACGTGGTATGATTATTACTGCTCGTAAATTGCGTGACGAAAACAGTGCATTGAAACGTAAAGACTTACGTCCTGTTGAAACACGTGATGCAGTTCCTGCAACATCGAGCCAAATTTTGCAAGGTATTACTCGTGCCGCATTGCAAACCACCAGCTTTATGTCGGCTGCTTCGTTCCAAGAAACAACCAAAGTATTGAACGATGCTGCTATCAACGGCAAAGTAGACAAACTAGAAGGTATGAAAGAAAACGTAATTTGCGGTCACTTGATTCCTGCTGGTACTGGTCAAGCTGAGTTTGAAAAGATTGTTGTAGCTTCGCGCGAAGAATACGACAAACTAATGGAAGCAAAACGTAGTGTTATTGATGTAAACATTGCCAAAAAAGAAGAAGGCATTGCTATCAACGAATAATCTAACTACTCTATACAAGAAAAGAGGACAACGATGGTTGTCCTCTTTTTGTGTTTTATACCCATAATTGGTTTATTGCGCCCACAACTTATATTCGTTGAATTTTTCCATAATCATATCAACATAAGTAACGGGTTCTTTGCCCCTACAATATCCATACTTGCATACCTCGTCTGCATAAAAAGCAGGATCTGATTTCTTTAGCAAAAATTCTCTTACATCGCTCCATACATCTGGATTTTTTTGATACTTGGCCGCTAAGGCACGCGCATCAAAGATATGTCCTGGTCCAGCATTATAAGAGGCTAACACAAACTTAATACGTTCCTCCTTGTTTTCTATCTTAGAAAAAAGACGATCGATGGATAGAAAATAAGAAACTGCTGCTGCTAGATTTTTAGCTGGTATATAAACATCTTCGGGAGTTAAATTAAGCGAGGCCGCAGTATTGGGCATTAGTTGCATAAGTCCACCTGCTCCTGCCCACGATACAGCATTGGGATCGAAACGAGATTCTTTAAAAGCAACCGCTGCTAACAAACGCCAATCCCAACCCAAGCGCTCCGACTCCTTCTTAAATAGTGCATCGAACGAAGATATCTCGCTAGGTACAGGAATTCTCTTATACCCTACCGATTCAAAATATTTACTTTTCTCAAAATACTTTTTATGGATGGGAACAAAGGCTGCTTGTTTCTCTGCATAAGATGCCCATTTGTTGATATATTGAAGCAACTGAGGAGCATGTTTAGACACTACCCAAGCGGAACGTTGTGGAAAACTAATATCCAAACTATAATCTAGGTTACCAAAGAATGTTTTATTCAGGCTAGCTGTTACATCGTCAGAAACCGTATAGGCCAACTGATGATGAGCAACACGTGCTATTAACTCATCGGTTGAGATGGAATCATCTAGAGTTACAATGTTTATTCCACCACCAATCTCGTCGTCTAGGGTTTCTAATCGAGCCTTATATATACTATTCTCTGCAACAGTAATGGTATTGCCAGCTAAATCCAATACACTTTCTAAAAGGCTATCTGACTGACACTGCACCAGAACTTGATTGCTCACATATTGAATATCCGTAAATGCTACTTTCGATTTATTTTCCTGCGTATAGGGAATACGATAGGCAATTAAATCGCCCTTGCCTTCTTCTAACCAAAGTAACATGGTGGGCATATCTGGAGCGATGATGATTTGAGAGGTAACATTGAGTTCTTCACACAATTTTTTTTGTACCTCGTATTCGTATCCCATCTCGTTATCGCGGTATAAGAAATACGATGTAGGGCCATACATGGTAATTACACGCAATGTATCTGATGATATAATATCAGCTAAATCGCGCAATACAATTTCCTCTTCTTTGGCTGATTGTTCTTCTGCTGGTTTACTACATGAAGCAACCAGCAATAGACACATTGTACATAAAAGATAGAACTGTTTTTTCATGCAAATCTAACACTCCTTATTATTGAAAGGTAAATATAAATTTTATAACTGAAAAAAACTATATTTTACTGGTTTTAATGATGGAATTTTCTAATTATTTTCTTATTTTTGTTGTGTTATAAATGAATGTTATTTGTAGCGACCCATACTTAATTTTAATTTTTTTCAAACTAAAAACATCAAGAATTATGTCATTAAACAAAGTTATTTTAATTGGAAATGTAGGACGCGACCCAGAGGTTCGCTATGTAACAGACAACGTACCTGTAGCTTCTTTTACCGTTGCTACCACTAAAAGAGGATACAAAACACAAGACGGAAAAGAAGTACCTGAAAAAACCGAATGGCACAACATTGTGCTATGGCGTGGTTTGGCAAAAGTAGCCGAACAATACGTTAAAAAAGGAACTCAAGTGTATATTGAAGGCGAATTGCAAACCCGTAGCTGGGAAAAAGACGGCGTAAAACACTACACCACCGAAATCATTGCAGGCGATATGCAATTATTAGGTCGTCGTTCTGACAATGCATCGAGTGCACCAGCAGTTGCACCAGCAGCTCCTGCACAAAATAATGCTGCACCATTTGCAGCAGATGGTGGCAGCGACGATTTGCCATTCTAACAAAAAGACAGAGTCGTTTACAAATAATTTGGGGTTGACCAGCTGGCCAACCCCATTCTTTTTATGCTTTACAAACCTTTTTGAATGTTCCAATACCAATTTAAAAGTACTGCTATCAGCAAAGCCGCATAAACTGCTATAGGCAAAGGTTTGTGCATGATGCTTTTAAGTGTTTCTGTCCCTCTAATCTTATCAACAATCCACCAAAGTAACGCAATGACAACCAATAGTTCTGCTATTACAGCTAAAGGATTGATGTAGAGCGCTTCTACGATATTTCCTTGCAATAATTGAATGGTGGCTCTTATGCCACCACAACCTGGACAAGGATAACCTGTAATATTCTTAAAGGGGCATATTGTCATGGTTTCCTATTTGTATGAACCTTAATGTCCATACATCATAAGACAACGTTGCAATTTAGAGAAATTGAATTGCTTAGTAGCATCGGTAATTAAAAACCAATCAATAATAGCCCAAACACCACAACCACCTGCAGTTAACAATTTTAAAATACCCAAACCGGTATCTCCAATCATGAAACGATCAATACCCCAACCTCCCAAGAAAATAGAAATCAACATCATAGTAGAAGGAGATTTAAAGTCTTGCGCATTTAAGATCATCGATTTATCATCGGGAAACTGCTCCAATTGTTCTTGAAGCATAAGCAGATGCTCGGGCGCAAATTTGTCAGCATGAACTGCTAAAAACATGTCAATTTTACTCTTTTCCATTATTCTGTAAATTATAAATTATAAATTGTCTTTTTCAATGTCTTTAAAATAATTGTAGGTTCCCACTTTTAGTTCGATGGTAGCAGCCTCGTCGCAAACAATGATACCTTTGGGGTGCATTTGCAAAGCGCTGATGGTCCACATGTGATTTACACTGCCCTCGATGGCAGCCGCTAGCGCACGTGCTTTGTTATGACCGTTTACTAAGATAAGCACCTCTTTGGCATCCATTACGGTACCTACGCCAACGGTAAGTGCAGTTTTGGGCACTTTGTTGATGTCGTTATCAAAGAAACGTGAGTTAGCAATAATGGTATCGGTAGTAAGGGTTTTGATACGGGTACGCGATGACAACGACGAACCGGGTTCGTTAAAGGCAATGTGTCCATCGGGACCAATACCTCCTAAAAATAAGTCAATGCCACCTGCCTTAAGTATGGCTTCTTCGTATTGAGCACATTCGGCCGCTAAATCGGGTGCATTGCCATTTAAAATGTGTACATTTTCTGCTTTGATATCAATGTGACTAAAGAAATTGTTCCACATGAATGAATAGTAACTTTCGGGATGCTCTTTAGGCAAGTTTACGTATTCGTCCATGTTAAAGGTAATGACGTTTTGAAACGACACTTTGCCTTGTTGGTTAAGTGACACCAATTCGCGGTACATACCCAATGGAGAAGAACCTGTTGGAAGACCCAAAACAAAGGGTTTTTCTGCTGTAGGCGCTGCGCTATTGATTTTTGCCACTACATAATTGGCTGCCCATTTAGACATTTTATCGTAATCGGGCTGAATGATAAGTCTCATAGTTTTCTATTTTTTTCGACAACAAATATAATGTATTTGAAAAAAAACATTCTAGATTGCTCCTATTTTTTTTCTATTTTTTTTATTCCTTTTTTCTATTCGATAGAATGACACCCCAAAATAATAATAATTTGCAAATTTATAGTACCTTTGTAGGAAGGTTTAGTAGCATGCAGTTCAAGAATATCATCGGTCAACAAGCAATCAAAGACAGGCTAATGGGGTTAATCAAAGAGAACCGTTTGCCTCACGCCTTGCTTTTATGGGGAAATGAAGGCATTGGCAAATTGGCATTGGCCATTGCCTTGGCACAATACTTGCTTTGTGAAAACAGGCAAGATATCGACGCTTGCGACGAATGCTTATCGTGCAAACAAATAAAAAAACTCATTCATCCAGATTTACATTTTGTATTTCCCATTGTTAAGAAAACAACCGAACCCATCTGCGACGATTTTTTGGAAGATTGGCGGGAAATGATTACACAATCGCCCTATTTCTCGTACCAACAATGGATGGATAAAATTGGAGATGGAAAACAAGGGCAAATATACAGCCGCGAGAGTGAAGAAATATTGCGTAAACTGAATTACAAAAGTTTTCAGGGTGAGTTTAAGGCAATGATAATATGGCTACCCGAAAAAATGAATGCCATCTGTGCCAACAAACTGCTCAAATTGTTAGAGGAACCACCCGAAAAAACGTACTTTATATTGGTTAGCGAACAACCCGAACAATTGTTGACAACCATATCGTCGCGTACGCAAATGATTCATGTCCCTGGCATTGCAACGGAAGACCTACAACCCATTGTAGGAGAAGAGATTGCTCGCGTTGCCAATGGGAACTACATCAAAGCGATGTTGATGCAACAGCAAGCAGGTGAAAGCAAAACCTACTTTGATTTGTATCGCAACTTGATGCTCATGGTGGTAAGACACGATGTACTAGGCGTAAAACAATGGGCAGAGCAATTGCACGAAATGGGACGCGAAGAAATGAAGAACTTTCTTCAGTATGCACAACACATTACACGCGAGTGTTTTATTATGCATTTTGGAAAAAGGGAACTAAACTATTTAGAAGTACACGAACAAGATTTTGCACCTAAATTTGCTCGTTTTTTGAGCACTGACAATATTGAATTTATCATGGAGACCTTTGCCAAAGCTGTAACTGACATTGAACAGAACGGCAATGGAAAGATTGTGTTATTTGACACGGGTCTCTTGCTAATGACAAAAATAAAATAACCAATGGATTACACATTAGATACAGGAAACAGAAGATTAACAGCTGCCGGATGCAAAAAAAGTTCTGGTCAGATGTTAAGTATACACGACTGGCTTGCCGACATAGAAATCAATAAGGAAAGCTGCCAATACGTCGAAGTTCAATTCAAAAATACCCGCAAAGGTTACTACCTCAACTCGAATAACATTGATTTGGAGAAAGGCGACATTGTTGCCGTAGAATCAAATCCAGGTCATGACATTGGTACCGTAACCATGCAAGGTTATTTAGTTGCCTTGCAAATGCGCAAAAATGGATACGACCCACAAAAAAACGAGGTAAGACGTGTTTACCGCAAGGCGCGTCCTGCAGATATCGAAAAATGGGAAGAATCAAAGGCAAAGGAACACGATGCCATGCTACGCACCCGTAAAATTGCCAAAGACCTTAACTTGGATATGAAAATTGGCGATGTGGAGTACCAAGGCGACGGAAACAAGGCTATTTTCTACTACATTGCCGACGAACGCGTGGACTTTAGACAGTTGATTAAGGTGTTGGCAGAGGTATTCCAAGTGCGCATTGAAATGAAGCAGATTGGTGCTCGCCAAGAGGCAGGTCGCATTGGTGGCACAGGTCCTTGTGGTAGAGAGTTGTGTTGTTCTACTTTCTTAAGCAAATTTTCGTCGGTGGGCACCAATGCAGCCCGTATTCAAGACTTATCGATGAACCCTCAAAAACTGGCTGGACAATGTGCCAAACTAAAATGTTGCTTAAACTATGAATTAGACAATTACATTGAGGCTATCAAAGAGTTTCCCGATAAATCAATTCAATTAGAAACAACCAATAATACCTACTATTTCTTTAAATTGGATGCGTTTGCCAGAAAAATGACCTACTCTACAGCACCGAACATGCCTCAAAATCTAGTAGAGATATCGTTAGACAGGGCAAAAGAAGTGATTGCATTAAACAAAGAAGGTAAAAAGCCAGATAATTTATCGGAAGAAAATCAATCACAACAAAACGCTATTATCGATTTTACATCTTCTGTTAGCGAAGGCAGTTTGACTCGTTTTGATGCAAAGAACAAGAAAAAGAAAAAGAAGAAACACAAACATAAACACAATGACAAAAAACCTAGCAACAATGATTAACCCCAAATCGTGGGGATGGTTGGTGATGCTACTATGCATGTGCGCATGCCAATCTGATGCCGTATTTGAGGAATATCAGGATGTATCGCCAACAGCATGGGACATGAACAATCCCGCTCATTTCGAGGTAGCCATAAACGATACAACAGGACACTACGATGTCATTTTGCATATTCGCAATACCGACTCATATCCATACCAAGATTTATGGTTATTCACACATTCCTCTGCTCCTGACAGCACGGTGGCATTGGATACATTAGCATGTTTCTTAGCCGACAATCAAGGAAAATGGTTGGGTGAAGGATTATTGAGTGAGTACGATATGCCTCTACTATACATGAGCAACATACGATTCCCCAAAGAAGGGACTTACACCTTCGACATTGCCCATGGCATGCGAGACAGTCTTTTGCAAGGAATCAGTCGTATAGGATTAACCGTAGAACCTACTAAAGTAAACACAAATGTCGAAAAATAAATTGGCCAAATTTGCCGATATGGAAACGTACAACCATGTATTCCAATATCCATTTGGCAAATTAAAAGAAGAAGGAAGTTTTCCGCAAAAAGGAAAATGGAGCGAGTTTTTTAAGAACGACAATCCCATTGTATTGGAATTGGGTTGCGGCAAAGGCGAATATACCGTAGAATTAGCACGTTTATTCCCCAATAAAAACTTTATTGGGGTGGACATTAAGGGAGCACGTATGTGGACAGGTGCCAAGATGTCGCTAGAAGAAGGATTGAACAACGTAGCATTTTTGCGCACCAACATTGAACTAATTGAATATTTCTTTGCAGCTGGAGAAGTTGCCGAAATTTGGATTACCTTTCCCGATCCACAAATGAAAAAGGCCACCAAGCGACTCACCTCAACTTGGTTCATGAAACGCTACCAAAACATCATGGTTCCAGGCGGTCTTATTCACTTAAAAACGGACAGTCCTTTCTTGTTTACATACACAACGTACATGGTTAGAGACAACCAGTATCCTGTTGTTTTTCAGACGGACGATTTATACCATTCCAACTGGGTGAACGAAATTTTATCGATCAAAACCTATTACGAAAAACAATGGTTGGAAAGAGGACTTACCATCAAATACATTCAATTTCAGTTGACACCTAAAACGGAGTGGACAGAGCCCATCGAAGATATTGAAGAAGATACTTACAGAAGTTTTAACCGTAGCAAACGCAGTGCTGCTACACCAAATGAAGAAGCATGACACTTTATCCTAACTTGATATTAGAAGCCCTCTCGCACGTAAAATACCCCGGCAAAGAGGGAAATATTGTAAGCCTTAACATGGTGGCCGACAACATACGTATTGACGGCAACAGCGTTTGGTTCTCGTTGCTACTTCGCCCCAACGATCCTTTTGGAAAATCGTTGGTAAAAGCATCGGAACAAGCTATCTTAACCTACATTAGCCCCGATGTTGACATCAAAGGACACGTAGACATTATACAAGTAAAACCCGAACCCATTGCTACCAAACAACCTTTGGAAGACGTTAAATGCAAAATTGCCATTTCATCGGGCAAAGGAGGTGTAGGAAAATCGACCGTTTCGGCCAACCTAGCGGTAGCTTTGGCTAAATTGGGTTATAAAGTAGGGCTTTTGGATGCCGATATTTACGGTCCCTCTATTCCTAAAATGTTTGGCATAGAAGAAGAAAGACCCGTTGCCGACGACGAAGGAAAAATTGTACCCATCGAAAAGTATGGTGTTAAGATTTTATCCATCGGATTTTTTGTCAACCCAGAAAGTGCCATTGTATGGCGAGGGGCTATGGCCAGCAATGCCATTAAACAACTTATTAACGATGCCGCATGGGGCGAATTGGACTTTTTCTTGATTGACTTGCCGCCTGGCACCAGCGATATTCACTTAACCATTGTAGGCAGTTTGCAATTGGACGGCGCTGTTGTGGTGAGTACCCCACAAGCCGTGGCATTGGCCGATGCTATTAAAGGCATTGACATGTTCCAAAACGACAAAGTAAACGTCCCTATTTTAGGATTGATTGAAAACATGGCATGGTTTACTCCAGTAGAACTTCCTGAAAATAAATACTATATATTTGGTAAAGAAGGAGTAAAACGTTTGGCAGAAGAAAGAGGGTTAACGCTACTAGGACAAATCCCCATTGTACAAGGCATCTGCGAATCGGGCGACAAAGGAGAACCCATCGCACTTAGCAACCACGAGATTGTTGCAACTGCTTTTGAGAATGTAGCAAAAAATAGTATCTTTGCAAAAATTGTAGAGCAAAATGAAATTTGAAAAAGAATTAGTAAACACCATCATTGATGGCATTCAAGACAATAAAGGATTAAAAATAGTGGTAGCCGATTTGACCAAAATTGGCAATACCATTTGCAACTATATGATTATTTGCGAAGGCAACTCAAACACCCACGTAAATGCCATCGCAACCAACCTAAGAGAGTATGTTCGCGAACACATCGGCGAAAAACCAATGGCCATGGAAGGATTTGAAAATTGCGAATGGATTGTAGCCGACTATGCTGACGTAATGGTACACATTATGCAACGTGAACCTCGTGCATTTTACGATCTTGAGCACCTATGGGAAGATGCGCAACTTACAGAAATTGAAGACCTATTATGAATAACAATAAAAACATACGCAGAACACCCAATCAACCCAATGCACCCAAATCAAAATTTAATTGGTATTGGTTGTATTTAGGTATTGTAGCGGTGTTGATTGCTTTGCATTTTATGGGCGACGAAACACCCATGAAAGAGATACCCTATTCGCAATTTCAAAAATATGTCGAAAAGGGGTATATTGACGAAGTAACCATCATTAACAAGGAAACAGCAGAAGTAAGCGTTCAACCAGATAGTATTGCAGCATTTAGCGAGATTTTTGGTGCATCAGAAGCTCAAAAATACACCAAAGCCCCTCAACTTACCGTTAAAATTCCATCGAGCGATCGATTTGATGAATACATCTCTAGCAAACCTAATATTGACGTAAAATACGAAGAGCGCAAAAATTATATTGACACCATTTTGTGGTCATTTGGTCCTATCTTGTTCTTTGTATTGCTTTGGATTTTTATGATGCGACGCATGGGCAGTGGTGCACAAGGCGGCATCTTTAATGTGGGTAAATCAAAAGCTCAATTATTTGACAAAGAAACATCGGCACACAAAGTTACGTTTAAAGATGTAGCGGGATTGGAAGGTGCAAAACAAGAGGTTGAAGAAATCGTATCGTTCCTTAAAAACCCCAAACGCTATACTGACCTAGGTGGTAAAATACCCAAAGGAGCTTTATTGGTAGGCCCTCCCGGGACAGGTAAAACCTTGCTGGCCAAAGCAGTAGCAGGCGAAGCGAACGTTCCATTCTTCTCTATGTCGGGTTCTGACTTTGTAGAGATGTTTGTGGGTGTAGGTGCATCGCGCGTACGCGACTTGTTCCGCCAAGCCAAAGAAAAATCGCCATGTATCATTTTTATTGACGAGATTGATGCCATTGGTCGTGCTAGGGGCAAAAATCCATCCTTTAACTCGAACGATGAACGTGAGAATACACTGAACCAATTGCTTACAGAAATGGATGGTTTTGGTTCAAACAGTGGGGTTATTATTTTGGCCGCCACCAACAGAGCCGACATCCTTGACAAGGCTTTGTTACGTGCAGGACGTTTTGACAGACAAATCAGTGTTGATTTGCCCGATGTTCATGAACGCAATGAGATTTTCAAAGTACACCTACGTCCTTTAAAAACATCGGCCGATTTAAACATTGATTTCTTGGCCAAGCAAACACCTGGATTCTCGGGCGCCGACATTGCCAACGTATGTAACGAAGCGGCTTTAATTGCAGCCAGAAAAAATAAAAAGGCAGTAGAAAAGCAAGACTTTTTAGACGCTGTAGACCGCATTATTGGTGGTTTGGAAAAGAAAACAAAAATCACTACCTTGTCGGAGAAAAAATCCATTGCCACCCACGAAGCAGGACATGCATCGGTTAGTTGGCTATTGGAATTTGCCAACCCATTGGTAAAAGTAACCATTGTGCCCCGTGGCAAAGCATTGGGAGCTGCATGGTACCTACCAGAAGAACGCCAACTTACCACCAAAGAACAAATGTTGGACGAAATGTGTTCGCTTTTGGGTGGTAGAGCTGCCGAAGAGGTTTGTTTTGGCAAGGTGTCGACCGGAGCACTGAATGACTTGGAACGTGCAACCAAAATGGCATACGCCATGGTAGTGTATTATGGCATGAGCGACAAACTGAAAAACATCAGTTTTTATGACTCAACACAAGCAGATTATTCATTTACCAAACCCTATAGCGACAAAACAGCCGAAATCATTGACAAAGAAATGCAAAGCATCGTATCGGAACAATACGAACGTGCTAAGTCTATTATTTCGAGCAACCGCGAAAAACACCAAGAATTGGCCAAATTATTGGTTGAGAACGAGGTTATTTTTGCGGAAGATGTAGAACGTATCTTTGGCAAGCGCCCATGGGTAAGTAGAATGGATGAGCTTATGAACGAGAATAAGAAAAATGAGCCTGCAGATGCTACTCAACCTAACGAGAACAGCGAGCCAGAAGCCAAAATAGAAGAACAATCCATAGAACCCAATCAGGAGTAGTCATGAAAAATTTCATACAACGAGCCATTACTGGTATTGTATTTGTAGCCATTGTGCTTGCTTCCATCTATTTTCAACCTGAATACAACACATTAACGACCTTATTTCTTTTTGTAGTGATTTTTGGGTTGCAAGAATTTTACACGATGGTAAACAAAGGATTTAACCTACAAGTACCTACCTTAAACTTAACCTATTGCGGAATCATATTATATACGCTAATATCAATTATTGCAAAAGGAGACCCCCGATTAACTACCTCCACGCTAATACTTGCATCGTTATGCGTATGTTGCATAATGGGAATATTTATAATAGAACTATACCGAAAGAAAGAACGCCCCATACATAATTTAGCATTCTCAATCTTGGGATTAGCCATGGTTGCATTGCCTTGCAGCTTAATAAACCTAATCGCTATCCCTGGGCAAATTCATTGGGTATTTGCTATTTTTATTCTAATCTGGTTATCAGACACAGGCGCCTACCTAGTGGGTTGTACATTAGGAAAGCACAAATTATTTGAACGTATATCACCAAAAAAATCGTGGGAAGGATTTTTTGGAGGTTGTGTTTTTACCATTGGCGGAGCCATGTTACTATGGCACTTATTTACAACCACATGGCCCATAGCAACCAATACAACGTGGTGGCAATGGTTGATATTTGCCATTCTCATAATTGTATTTGGAACGTATGGCGATCTTGTTGAATCGCATTTGAAACGTGCTACTGGCATAAAAGATTCTGGCAAAATTTTACCTGGACACGGTGGTATTTTAGACCGCTTTGACAGCTTGTTATTTTGTATCCCTGTTATATTTGTTTACCTAGAAATACTTAAGTTATTATGATTAAGATCCATAAAGAAGGCCGTACATGGTTACTCATTTTATTGTTTGGACTCATTATTATGAATAGCCTGCTGTACTATTTAACCGATTTGCTCATCGTTTCGTTAATTGTTGGCGGCATATCGCTTGGGTTCTTTATTTTCTTTACTTATTTCTTTCGCATACCCAACCGAATTGTAATTGCAGACGAGAACTTCATTGTAGCTCCTGCCGACGGAAAAATAGTAGTCATTGAGCCTACTATCGAGAACGAGTTCTTAAAAGAAAAACGCATACAAGTTTCTATCTTTATGTCGGTGTTTAATGTGCACGCAAACTGGTTCCCTATATCGGGTAAGGTAAAACACGTATCTCACCAAAACGGACGTTACATGGCAGCCTACTTACCTAAATCTAGTACTGAAAATGAGCGTTCTACCATTTTAATTGAAGCACCTAACAAGCAAACCATTTTGGTAAGACAAATTGCAGGAGCTCTAGCTCGCCGCATAGTAACCTATGCCAAAGAAGGGCAAGATTGCAAAATAAACGAACAACTAGGATACATTAAATTTGGTTCTCGCGTGGACCTATATTTGCCACTTGATGCTGAGATTTTAGTTGATATGGGCGAAGAAACCGTAGGCAACGAAACCATTATTGCCAAACTAAAACACGACGCTTAATAAGCGAAAAATTTATACATCTTAATTCTTATTCTTTTTTATGCTAGTAAAATGCTACGGAGCGGCGGTGCAAGGCATCGACGCTACCACCATTACCATTGAGGTAAATGTTTCTCTTGGCGTACGTTTCTTTTTAGTAGGACTACCCGATAGCGCCGTAAAAGAAAGCCACGAACGTATACTTTCTGCCTTTACCTACAACGGCTACAAATTTCCTAAACAACAAGTCATCATTAATATGGCTCCTGCCGATATCCGCAAAGAAGGGGCTTCCTACGACTTACCCCTAGCTATGGGGATGATGGCAGCTAATAATCAACTAAGTTTCGAAAAACTAGAGCACTACATAATGATGGGAGAACTCTCGTTAGACGGAACACTTTTACCCATAAAAGGAGTACTACCCATCGCCATTCGTGCCAAGCAAGATGGCTTTAAAGGCATCATTATTCCCATTGCCAACGCAGCAGAGGCTGCCGTTGTGAATGGTCTAGAAGTAATTGGCGTAAACAATATAACACAAGTGGTAGATTTTTTAAGTGGTAAAACTACTATACCTGCCACGCACATAGATACCGAACAAGTTTTTAGAAAGCAAAGTAACCTTATTGACCTTGATTTTTGCGAGGTTAAAGGACAAGAGAACGTAAAACGTGCCATGGAAGTAGCGGCTGCAGGAGGGCATAACATTATAATGATAGGACCTCCTGGGGCGGGAAAATCAATGTTAGCAAAACGCATATCGTCTATACTCCCACCATTATCGCTATCTGAAGCGCTTGAAACCACTAAAATACATTCTGTTGCAGGAAATTTAGGAAAGGGATGCTCACTGATGTACCAACGCCCCTTTAGAAGTCCACACCACACCATCTCTGACGTCGCTTTGGTAGGTGGCGGTTCATATCCACAACCTGGCGAAATGTCGCTAGCCCACAATGGAGTGCTATTTTTAGACGAACTACCAGAATTTAAACGCTCGGTGCTAGAAGTAATGCGACAACCACTTGAAGACAGAAAAATAACCATTGCCCGTTCTGCAATGACCGTTGAGTACCCTGCCAGTTTTATGCTAGTAGCATCTATGAACCCTTGTCCTTGTGGCTATTACAACCATCCTGACAAAGATTGCGTATGTGCACCCGGAGCCGTACAAAAATACCTCAACAAAATATCAGGTCCTCTACTTGATCGCATTGATATTCAGATAGAAATTGTTCCAGTTCCATTCAAAGACCTAAGCAGCAAGCAAGTAAGCGAAAAAAGTGAAGTGATTAGGGAGCGTGTAATTAAAGCGCGTAAAATTCAGCAAGAACGTTTCAGAAACGAAGCTAACGTATACTGCAATGCACAAATGAACACACGTCTCCTAAATGAATACGTAGTGTTGGACCAAACTTGTAAAAGTATATTACAACGAGCCGTTGACCTACTAAAACTTTCTGCCAGGGCTTACGACCGCATATTAAAAGTAAGCAGAACCATTGCCGACCTTGACGGTTCAGAAACAGTTCTGCCTAAACATTTATCGGAAGCGATTACGTATCGAAACCTTGATAGAGAGAATTGGGCGGGATAATGAGCCTTATAATTGAGCAATCAATTCTTTCATGATAAGGGTCATTTTGGGTTGTGCCAGATTGGCAATTTGTTGAACTTCTTCGTGCGAAACTTCAACAACTTGCCCTGGTACACCCAAATCGGTAATAATAGACATAGCAAATACTTGAATGCCTGCATGCACCGCCACGATTACCTCTGGAACGGTTGACATGCCCACGGCATCACCACCTATCACCCTAAAGTAGTTGTATTCTGCAGGGGTTTCAAAAGTAGGTCCAGAGGTTCCTACATAGACTCCTTCTACCACTTTAATGCCGTTATCTTGGGCAATTTGTTTGGCTTTATTGCGCAACTCAACGGGATATGCCTTACTCATATCGGGGAAACGAGTTCCCAAAGATGGCTCGTTCTTGCCGCGCAAAGGATGTTCGGGGAAGGTATTGATATGGTCTGTAATGATCATTAAATCGCCTATTTGGAACGATGGATTCATACCACCTGCGGCATTAGAAACCAACAACGTTTCTACACCCAAGGCTTTCATTACACGCACGGGAAAGGTAACCTCTTTCATGCTGTAACCCTCGTAATAATGAAAACGACCTTGCATCGCCAGCACTTGGATAGAACCCAACATACCTACAATCAATTTACCGGAATGTCCCTCTACAGTCGAAACAGGAAAATTGGGAATACTTTCGTATGGAATCTCTTGTCTATCGGTTATTTGGGTGGCTAATTCGCCCAAACCCGTACCTAAAATAATACCTACCTTTGGCAGGTATTGCATCTTAGCGGTTAAAAAACTCGCTGTCTCGTTTATTTTTGCTAACATAGTCTATCATAAGTTTATTAAAATCCTTTTCGGCATTTTGCAAGAAACTAACCTTTATAGGCAATACCCAAACCTTGTCTTTAAGTGATTCGGGTATAATTTTTTGCGCGCGCAATTTAACTGCATCCTTTTCGGTTACAACAATACATTTGTTAGAACCACTCATCTCGTCAAAACGCTTTTGTATCTTTTTCCAATCTTTTTGGGAAAAATGATGGTGGTCTGCAAACGATATAGCATTTACAGATGCCACATGCTGCGACAAATAGGACAACATTGGTTTGGGTTGAGCTATACCTGAAACCACCAAAACCTCCATATCATTGGTTAATGGTAGGGTTTGACTGGTAAATATAGACTGCAGCGAATCGTACTGGTAGGTTGTATAAAACAATCGCTGATAAGGTCGGGGCGAGATTTCGTTGTATAAATTACGTAAGTCAATGGGTTTAAGTGTAGATGGACATTTGGTAATAATAATAACCGATGCACGATAGCGTGAAAGAGTCGACTCGCGTAAATTTCCAACAGGCAGCAACTTATCTTTTGTTATCAGACGATTATAATCTATCAATAACACAGATAGTCCAGGTTCTACGTATCGGTGCTGAAAAGCATCGTCCAAAACAATGGCATCGGTAACAGGATGGTACTTTTCGATGTAATCTATGGCTCTGCATCTATTGGCATCTGCTACCACCACCGCATTGGGAAATTTCTGGTAGATTTGAAAGGGTTCATCGCCTATTTGACGGCTATCGCTGCTAGGGGTTGCCACTTGCAAACCACGCGATTTACGTTTGTAGCCACGACTCACCATCGCCACAGGAAACTGTTGCTGCAACACACTCAAAATGTATTCAACATGAGGAGTTTTACCAGTTCCACCTGCTGTTATGTTTCCAACCGATATGACGGCTGTTTGAAAGGAACGAGATTTTTTCCATCCCCAATCAAACAGACAATTTCGAATGTATACTGCAAGTCCATACAGCCACGCAAACGGCCATAAATACCAACGTAATTTCATAGTTTTTTAGGTTAAATTCCTAGTAAAAACACTTTTACAAAGCATTTATTACTACGCAATCACAAATATAATAAATTTTACTCTAATTTCGTACTAATAAATGCAAACGATAACGCAATTTTGTAAAATAGCGCCTTAACAATCCAACATTTTTTGTATTTTTGCAAGCGGAAAATTATAATCACTAACATATATGGAAAATATCAATTGGTCTGAACTAGGCTTTGGCTACATGAAGACAAATGCCAACGTTCGTTGTGAATACCACAACGGTCAATGGGGAGAATTAGAACTTCACACAGAAGAAACAGTAAACTTACACATGGCTGCAACTTGCTTGCACTATGGTCAAGAAGCTTTTGAAGGTTTAAAAGCATTTAAAGGAAAAGACGGCAAAATCCGCATTTTCCGTATCGACGAAAATGCCAAACGTATGGCATCGTCTTGCAACGGCATTTGCATGCCTCCATTGCCAGAAGGCGTTTTTGAAAAAGCAGTTTTGATGGCTGTAAAAGCAAACATCGAATTTGTACCTCCTTACGAAAGCGGTGCAGCTTTGTATATCCGTCCTGTATTGTTTGGTTACACCCCACAAATTGGTGTTAGCCCTGCTAAAGATTATTTGTTCATCGTGTTTGTATCACCTGTAGGTCCTTACTTTAAAGGTGGTTTCTCTACCAACCCATACGTAATTACCCGCAAATACGACCGTTCTGCTCCTCTTGGTACTGGTATCTACAAAGTAGGTGGCAACTATGCAGCTAGTTTGGCAGCTCACCAAGAAGCACACGAAAAAGGTTATTCATCTGAATTCTATTTGGATGCCAAAGAAAAGAAATACATCGACGAATGCGGTGCAGCTAACTTCTTTGCTATCAAAGATAATACCTACATCACTCCAAAATCGTCTTCTATTCTTCCTTCTATTACCAACAAGAGTTTGATGGTATTGGCAGAAGATTTGGGTCTTAAAGTAGAACGTCGTCCTATTGCCGAAGAAGAATTAAGCACATTCGAAGAAGCAGGTGCTTGCGGTACTGCTGCTGTTATCAGCCCTATTCAACGTCTTGACGACTTGGATAACAACAAATCGTACGTATTCTCAAAAGACGGCAAGCCAGGCCCTATCAGCACCAAATTGTACAACAAATTGCGTGCTATTCAATACGGCGACGAACCCGATACACACGGTTGGATTACTTTTGTTGAATAATGAAATTTATCATCATCAATGGTCCTAACCTTAATTTGTTAGGCACACGTGAACCCGAAATATACGGGAACCAAGGATTTGAGCAATACCTAAGCACATTGCGCAACCAATTTCCATCGGTTCAAATTGATTATTATCAATCGAATGTTGAGGGGGAACTTATCAACAAACTACACGAAGTGGGATTTTCATACACCGGCATTGTTTTGAATGCCGGTGCATATACCCACACCTCTATTGCCATAGGCGATGCCATTAAAGCCATCACCACCCCCGTTATAGAAGTGCATTTATCGAATGTTTTTGCAAGAGAAAGCTACAGACACGAGTCGTTTTTGACTCCTGTTTGCAAAGGGTGCATTTCTGGCTTTGGATTAAAATCTTACGAACTGGCATTGCGCAGTTTTTTCTAAAAAAAACACATCCCTTATTAAACCTTTAGCTTTTCATCTCGTCTAACCTGCATGAAAAAACTATTCCTTGTACTACTTACGCTCACTTGTATTACCTCTTTGTGGGCTGCAAACGACCTAAAAGTTAGTGGCAAACTCATTGATGGTTCTAACAACGAACCATTTGCATACGTAAATATTGCACTATACAACACTAACAATCAATTAATTTCCGGTGCAATGTCGGATATCGATGGTCATTTTGAACTTTTTGCCGACAAAGGTGATTATATCCTTACCATCAGTTTTGTGGGTTATAAATCGTATAAAAAGGCACTACAACTATCACCCCTCAAACCTCATGTACGTTTAAATACGATTATTATGGAAGAGGATGCTAAATTGCTGAAAGAGGTAGAGGTAACTGGGCAGAAATCTGCCATGCAACTAGAGTTAGACAAGAAAGTCTTCAATGTTGCCGACAATATTTTGGCAGAAGGAGCTTCGGCAAGCGAAGTTTTGGAAAATATTCCATCGGTCGAAATTGATACCGAAGGAAATGTTTCTTTGCGTAACAATTCTTCTGTAGAACTTTGGATCAACGGCAAACCATCGGGTTTATCGGGTAGCGACAAAGGTCAAATCTTAGAAATGCTTCCTGCCGAATCGATCGAGAAAGTGGAACTTATCACCAATCCATCGGCCAAATACAATCCAGAAGGTAGTGTAGGTATTATCAATATCGTACTAAAAGAATCGCACAAGGGTGGTTATTTTGGCAGTGTCAATGCGGGTGCAAATTACCAAGAGGGCAACGACTACCCTGGTGCCAACTTAGGATTAAACTTTACCTACAACAACTCAAAGTGGGATTTCTTTTTAAATGCATCGGGCAGACACAACTTGCGCAACCGTTCCAGCTATAACAACAGAACATCGTTTGAAGAAGGAGCAGATACTACGTACCTGAATCAAAGCAACAATAACATCAATAAGTTCTACAACGGATTTTTGCGTACAGGTTTTACCTATCGCATCGACCAAAAGAACGAAATTGGCATGAGTGCGTTTGGTGCTTACAACCGTTTTGAGCGAAATAACCTGATTCACTACACCACCTTAAACCAAGACAAAGATACCACTGCGGTACGCAACAGAACAACCAATAGCTTAGGCGACATGGCTTTTTACAATGCCACAGTCGACTTTAAACACAAATTTGTAGAAGACAAGGAAGAAATTAGTGCCAACCTTAATTACTTTGGTTTTTTACGAAACAGCAATAGCGATTACCACAATTGGCAAAACAATACAGGAAACATAAGCCAAACAACCGAATACCAACAACAGAATGAGTTTGGACACAGTGCATCGGCACAGGTTGATTACTACAATAAATTTACGCCCAACTCTAAGTTAGAGGTGGGAGCAAAAGCAAGTTTTGACTATCAAGACAGCAAAGACAGATCGTTCGATAAAGATCACACAGAAATAGCTGATCGATACAATCCATTCTTGTACACCGAACAAATATATGCTCTATACGCTAGTTATGGTAATAAATTTGATTGGTTTGGATTCCAGGTAGGAGTAAGAGCCGAGGAAACCATTACACAAGCCAATGGCATTAACCGCTCGTACTTTCAAGCGTTCCCATCTGCCTATCTGTCGTTCGAATTACCCCAATCGAACGAAATACAAGTAAATTACACCCGTCGCATTAACCGACCAAGGGGAAATGCCATCAACAATTACGTTGATAGAACAGACCCCACCAACATCAGTTACGGCAACCCTTGGTTGATGCCTGAGTTTAGCAACAACGTAGAATTGAACTACTTAAAAACCTGGGATTTACATACCCTATCGGCTGGTTTGTACTACTCGTACACCGAAAACGTAATTCAACGCGTAAGCAAGCTAAACGAAACCGGTGTAATGGAAAACACGTTCGAGAATATTAACTATTCGCACAATGCTGGCATTGAACTAATTGCCAAAAACAGGTTATTCAAGAATTACCTTGATTTAACTACCAGCGTTACAGGTTACTACTACTGTTTGGGCGAGAACAAGGAATACAACATTGCCCGTACCGAAAATTTCTCTTGGAATGCTCGCATCAATGCCAATGTTAAAATACTAAGTAATTTATCGGCACAAGTAACCGCCTACTACAATGCTCCCCGCTTAGTAGCGCAAGGTAGTGTCGATCATCGATACGGATTAAACGCAGGCATCAAGGCGTCGTTCCTTGACAAAGCATTGAGCATCAACTTTACGGTTAACGACATTCTTAACTCGCGCTCACATAGTGTAAGAACATCATGGAGCGATAACTTCTACCAAGAAAGTGCTACCACCTCTATTGGCAGAAACTACAGACTGTCATTATCTTACAATTTTGGCAACATGAAACCCAAAAGAAACAAAACCCCTCAACCTAACAACCAGAACATGTCAGACGGTTTTGAAGACGATATGAGTACCGATTTTTAGAAAACTTTTTATACCTTTGCGTAAAATTAGACGTATATCAATATGAAACGAATTCTTATTTTTTGCACAGCATGCTTTATGGCATGTATGGCAATGGCTCAAGCCAAACCAGAAGTTAAAACGGTTCTAAACTACGACAAGAATCTTATAATGGGTTATACCATTACCTACGAATACCCTGTTGAAGACATCGAAAATGCAGTTGTTGAACGACTTGAAAAAGAAGGCGTAGAAGGAAGCAAAAAGAAGAACTTTTATAATTTCAAAGGTATCAAATACAACTACATTTGGAATAAAACCTTCGATATGTATATTCAATTTACGGGTTCTAAAAATGCAGGAACCATCAACATGATTCTTTCGCAAGGTTACGATAATTTCATTGTTCCTACCGAAGATTCTATTACCACTGCCAAAGTATACGAATGGTTAATTAGTTTGGATTTGGATGTGCAAAATTATCGATATAATCTAGCGATGGAAGCACATAAAGAAGAATATAAAGGTATCGACAAAGAATTGAGCAAACTAGAAAAACAACGCACTAAGATTGAAAAGAAAATCAAGAAAAATGCCGATGCTCAATTAAAATTTGAAGCAAGCAGAACCATTATTGGCGAAAACGATCTAAACGTTGATACCAAGAAACTTGAAAAAGAAGAGAAGAAAGCTCAAAAATTACTAAACGAAAAGAACGAGTTGGAAGAAGAATTGAAAAAGATTAACGATAAAATTGACAACGTTCGTTCTGACCTTAACAAGAAAAACAATGTTATTTCTGATTTAGAAAAAGAAAAACCTAAATCAAATACCTTACAAAAAAGCAAAAAATAAAAGATGGAGTGTTTATTCTGCCTCTTTGAATCATACACCGGAGCCCGACCAACCCAACATAGGTTATTGGCGGGCTCTGGCTCTAATAGGGTCTATTATCGCCTATGGCAAGGTGAACAAAGTTACATTGCTGTATACGGTGCCGATCAGAAAGAGAACCAAGCCTTTTTGATACTATCCGAGCAAATGGCCAACTGCGGTATTGCCGTGCCTACTGTATTGGCCGTATCGGACAACCAACAATATTACCTTTTGAGCGATTTGGGCGATGAATCGTTGTTTTTTGACCACATTGCCAAAGGTTATGATGAAATCACTGTTACACTGCTTCATAAAACCATTGCTCAATTGCCCCGTATTCAGTTTGAAGTAGCCAAAAACCTCGATTTTTCCATCTGCTACCCACAAGCATCCTTTGACAAGCGCACCGTTTATTGGGACTTAAACTATTTTAAGTACGAATTTCTTAAACCATCGGGCGTAGAATTTAACGAAGCTTGGTTAGAAGATGATTTTGATGCTCTTTGCGCCGACCTTTTGGCAGTAGACACCCCCACCTTTATGTACCGTGATTTTCAGAGCCGCAACGTAATGGTGGTGAACAACGAACCCTATTTTATCGACTATCAAGGAGGCAGAAAGGGGCCTTTTTACTACGATTTGGTATCGTTTATTTACCAAGCCAAGGCCAATATGCCCGATAGTTTACGCGCATCACTTATCGAAACATACAAGATAGCCCTACAACCCTATTACAACATAAATGATGCAGAATTTTCGCAACAAATAGCCCTTTTTGCTTTGTTTAGAACCTTGCAAGTATTGGGCGCATACGGTTTTAGAGGATTGGTAGAACAAAAAGCTCACTTTATTGCCAGCATTCCATTTGCCATTGCCCAACTAAAGCAACTCTTAGGGCAAAACGACTACACCCGATACCCTTATTTGGTTAGTGTATTGCAAACATTGGTAGATCAATATAAAGACACACAGTCTGCTAATATCGACAGCAACAAACTTTGTGTTGATGTGTACAGTTTTTCGTACAAAAAAGGCATCCCCACCGATTATTCGGGCAACGGAGGCGGTTTTGTATTTGACTGCCGTGCTATTCATAACCCAGGCAGGTACGAACCTTATAAAAAACTAACTGGTTTAGACCAGGAAGTAATTGACTTTTTAGAAGAAGACGGCGAGATTTTAACCTTTATGGAACACATCTACGCCTTAGCCGACCCTGCCGTAGAACGTTACGTAAAGCGTGGATTTACGCACTTGCAATTTAGTTTTGGCTGCACGGGTGGACAACACCGCTCGGTTTACGGTGCCCAACACCTAGCCGAACACATTGCCCAAAAATTTGGTGTACAGGTACGTTTACAACACCGTGAAAGAAAAATTACCCAATATTTTAATTGTTCAAAAGAATGAAAGCCTTTGTCTTTGCTGCAGGATTAGGAACTCGACTTAAACCCATTACCGACACCATGCCAAAAGCATTGGTGCCTATTCAAGGAAAACCACTTTTGGGCCACGTAATGGAAAAACTACAAAGTAGTGGGATGACAGATTTTGTCATCAACATCCACCATTTTGGCGAGCAAATTATTGATTACCTCCAACAAAACTGGAAAGACGTTCCCGTAGCCATATCAGATGAGCGAGCAGCATTGTTAGAGACAGGCGGTGCGGTAAAAAAAGCAATTCCTTTATTGGGTGATGATTCTTTTTTAATACACAATGTTGATATTTTATCGAATGCTAATTTAGCCCAATTAGTGGCAGAGCACACCAATAAAAAAGCGGCAGCCACCCTGTTGGTGAGCAACCGCAAAAGCAGTAGGTATTTATTGTTTGACAAAGACATGCGCCTAAAAGCATGGACCAATACGCAAACTGGCGAAGTAAAATCGCCCTACTCAGACATAGATATCAACACACTTACGCCATACGCTTTTGGTGGAATTCATTGTTTTTCGCCCCTATTGTTTGCCGAAATGAATCCCTACCCAGATAAATTCTCTATTATTGATTTCTACCTTGATCAATGCCTAAAATACCCTATCTATGGGTGGGAACAAGAAAATTTACAACTTTTGGATGTAGGTAAGATCAACTCGCTTGAGTTGGCCAATAACTACATTGCTCAATTAGAAGAAACAAAGGAAGTTAAATAATGGGATCTGGCAAATGAGGGAAATGCTCTTTGTGAGCACGATTTTGTTGTCGCAAAAGCCATTTGCCTGCATCTTCCCAACTATTCAATAACCAGCCCCCACATTCGGGACAAAACGACTCCGTCCCACAATCGCGACACATATTGAATTTTCTACCACAATGATCGCAAGTAAACTGGGTAGATTGTAGCAGCCTGCCCGCCAAACTTTCGCCACATTTAGCGCATACAATGGGAGTGGTATCAGGGCGTTTTACCAAACAATTCAAACGAGGAGTTGGATACGTAGGACGAGGGCCAAACGGAGCTTTATCTTTATTTTCCATAACAATCATTTTCTGTGCGAAGTTACTACATTTTAATACGCTACCATAACAAAAAATGTATTATTTTTGTAGATTGAACACATAAAACGATTAGTAACATGAAAATAGCACTTATTGGATACGGAAAAATGGGCAAAACCATCGAACAAATTGCCCTTAGCCGCGGTCACGAAATTGTAAGCCGCATTGACATTGACAACCAAGAAGATTTTGAATCGGAAGCGTTTAAAAGTGCCGATGTAGCCATTGAATTTACGGCTCCAAAAGTAGCAGTAGAAAATTACAAAAAGGCATTTGCCGCTGGTGTTTCGGTGGTATCGGGCACTACGGGTTGGACCGAGCAAATGCCAGAAGTTCAAGCTTTGTGCGACGAAAAAGGATTGGCTTTCTTCTGGGCTTCTAACTTTAGTTTGGGAGTAAACATCTTTTTTGCGGTTAACGAATACTTGGCACGCATCATGAATCAATTCCCCGCCTACCAAGTGGGCATGGAAGAAACCCATCATACCCAAAAATTAGATGCTCCTAGTGGAACTGCTATTACCCTTGCTGAAGGCATTCTAAACAACATGGAACGCAAAAGCACCTGGGCATTGGGCGAAGGCAAAGCAGAAGACCCTACCCTTACCATCAAAGCCATTCGCGAAGGCATGGTTCCTGGCATCCATACCATTCAATACGAATCTGACTTTGACTACATTACCATTACCCACGATGCAAAAAACCGCAACGGTTTTGCTCTTGGTGCCGTACTTGCTGCCGAATTTACTTGTGGCAAAAAGGGTTGCTTAGGAATGAAAGACATGCTTAAATTTTAATTATGATTGACTTGAAAAACTTTTTTTCCAATAAAATTGATTTTAAGAAGGTTCCCACTAAACAATGGATAAAGATGGCAGCAGCCTGCCTTCTGTACATCTTATTCATTACATGGGTAGGTAATTTTTGGTGGTTATTATTGCTCCCATTTATTGCCGATGTTTACATAACCAAGTTGATTCCATGGACCTTTTGGAAAAACATTAAAAATCCACGACTACGTAGTTTGTGCAGTTGGATTGATGCCATTGTTTTTGCTCTAGTTGCGGTATACTTTATCAATAATTTCTTTTTCCAAAACTACCAAATACCATCCTCATCGCTCGAAAAATCTTTATTGGTAGGCGATTACCTTTTGGTAAGCAAAGTGCACTATGGACCACGTGTTCCCATGACACCTTTGTCCATGCCTTTGGTACAACATACCTTCCCATGGGGTGGACAATCATTCAGCACCCTTATCGAATGGGGTTACAATCGTTTAGCAGGCATTGACACCATTAAACCCCTGGATATTGTAGTTTTCAATTTCCCAGCAGGCGATACGGTCGCCACCAAAGTTCCAACTCCCGATTATTATCAACTATGCCAGAAATATGGTCGCAATACAGTACACGAACATCCAGAAACTTTTGGCGAAATAACATGGCGCCCTGTTGATAGACGAGAAAATTACATCAAACGTTGCGTAGCCATACCTGGCGATACACTTCAAATCATCAACAAACGAATTTACAGAAATGGTCAACTACAAAACGATCCAGAGGGAGTACAATACAATTACTTGGTATGTACAGACGGTCGCGCTATTAGTAACCAACAGTTTGAACAACTAGGAGTAAGCGTAGACGATCGCATTCTAATGAATAATTGGATAGAAGCAAACAATATCTTACAACAATTGGGATATTTACCTACCAATGGCAAGTTTCCACCCGTTTACTACCTCCCACTAACCAAAGATGCTTATAACAAAATAAAAGGATTCCCTCAAGTTGTTTCTGTTAAAGATGATGCAGGTTTGTTTGGCAATAATGTATTCCCAACAATTAAAGAAGAATGGACACGCGACAACTATGGTCCAATATACATTCCTCGAAAAGGGGTTACCACACCACTAACGCTAGAAAACCTACCCCTTTACGAACGAATTATTCATGTTTACGAAGGACATGATTTGAGTGTAAAAGACGGTGTCATTTACATTGACGGTAAAAAAGCGAACTCGTATACATTCCAAATGAACTACTTTTGGATGATGGGTGATAATCGACACAATTCAGAAGATTCACGTTATTGGGGATACGTACCAGAAGATCACATTGTAGGCAAACCCCTGTTTATATGGATGTCGATTGACAAGGACAAATCGTTCTTTGAATCAATTCGATGGGAACGATTATTTAAAAGTGTGGATGACTTATAATGAACGAATCCATTTTACTAACCTCTTTCTACGCCGGTAATATACAATATTACAGCAAGTTAGCTTATTACGAAACTTGCATTACCGATATACATCAACATTACGAAAAGCAAACTTTCCGTAATCGATGTACCATTGCCACTGCCAACGGGCGCATGGATTTAATCATTCCCATTATCAAAGGCAGCGAAGGTAAAACCATCGATAAAGACATTAAAATTGCGGACGATAATTGGCAAAAAATACATTGGGGAGCTTTAGAGGCTGCCTATAGACATAGTCCGTTTTTTATGTATTACGAAGACGATATTCGTCCTTTTTACCAAGATCGATACACGTATTTGGTAGATTTTAACGAGGCATTACAAACGTGCATTTGTGACTTGATAGGAATTCAACCCACTCTATTGCGAAGCAACAGTTACCTAACAGCAACCAACAACCTTGACTTTAGAAAAACATTGCATCCTAAACACCCTATTGTAGACAAGCATTTTACCAACGTTCCCTACTACCAAGTATTTGAGCAAAAACAGGGTTTTATCGAAAACCTCAGCATTCTTGACCTCTTGTTTAACATGGGAAACGAAACCATTCTTGTATTGCAAAAATCTTTTGTACCATGAAACGCCTAGTAGGAATTTTGCTGTGCATGTTAGCTTGCTTTCAAGTTGCCTTGGCGCAAATTGAAAGCGAAGGTACTCCTACGCCTTTTGCCCTACCAGCACAAACCTACCATCGTTCGGCCACATCATTTTTTTATCCCCTACAAATAGACACCACACAAGCGCTAGTAAGCGACCAAAGGAACTATGCCATAGGCCATGTAGCACCCGTTCATTTTACACCCCAAAAAGATGGTATCTGGGAGGTTTTAGAGAACGGGACCCGCGTTTGGCGCATGGGATTGCTATCCGATGGAGCTGCCTCTATGAGCATTGTATTGGCGCAATTGAATATGCCTGATGGCGCCAAACTGTTTGTATACAATCCGTCTCAAACCCAGGTATTAGGGGCATTTGGCACTGAGAACCAAAACGAAAGTGGTATTTTGCCCATTCGTCCACTTATCGGCGATAGTTTGATTATAGAATACCAAGAACCTAGCGATGCTGCCTTTAATGGAACCTTCTGCATCGAACGTGTTGCACACAACCGCAGCACCGGCACCTTTAATGGTTCCAACCATTGCAGTCCGCACGCACTCTTTACCAACGATTTACCTCAACAAAAACAGTCGGTTTGCTTGCTTTATGTTGTTTCATCTACGCAATCTTCTTTTGGTAGTGGGTGCCTAATCAACAATACCGATGGCAAACCATACGTTTACACAGCTGCCCACAATTTTAAAGCAGCAGAAGATGCTAACCGCACCATTTTCTACTTTAACTACGCCGTAACAGAACAAGACAGCACCATACAAGGCAGTCAAGAATGCTCCATAGGTGGCAGCATCCTGCGCGCATGGGCTACCAACATTGATATGGCATTGGTAGAACTAAACCAAATGCCTCCCAGGGATTACCGCCCCTACTTAGCGGGTTGGAATAGAAGCAAATCGCCACAAGCACCGCTTATCAGCATCCAACATCCCAAAGGAGATAGCAAACGCATGAGCTATGCCAATACCACACCGGTTATATCAGACTACCCAGGTTATTTTGAAAACCAGATTAAAAAGGGATGGTGGCATATTAGCAGATGGAGCAAAGGATGCACAGAAGCTGGATCTTCTGGGTCGCCTTTGTTTGACAAGAATGGATTAATCATTGGGGCACTTTCGGGTGGGCAATCGAACTGTTCCAAACCCATTAACGACTATTATGCCCGATTGGATACGGCTTGGAATTTTCACAGCGATTCTGACAAACAATTAGCTTGCTGGTTAGACCCTAACCACACCAATGCTACTTCTATGCCAGGCGTTGACCCATACGCTGAGGGCACCTGTCATCGATTAAAACACATCGAAAAAGGCAACAATATTCAGGCACTTAAACACAGCAAAGGATATTATGCTGGACACAACCAACTGCAGCACACTGCATTTGCCGAAAAGTATACTACTACAGAAGAAGGAACCCTTTATGGCGCATATATTATGCCGTTCAAAGGGCGTTATAGTGGCGATGCCCCTGTTTACTTAACCGTTTACAGCGGGACGGACCAACCCACACAATTGTTAGGAAAAGTATTGGTTAGACCACGCGATTTAACGTGTACACGCGAAGGGAAATGGGGCACTGCTACCAAAACGGTTTGGAAAAACAAAGAAAATTACATCCGTTTTAACCAACCCATTGCCGTTCCTAAAACGTTCTTTGTAGGAGTAGAAATTCAGTACAATTCGCTAACCACAAGCGATACCTTAGCGCTTTATCAGGCGAAAGCACCCCACAACTACGCCTATTTCTATAACGGAAGTTCATGGAACCCTTATTCGGCACACAACATTTCGCCTACCAACCTATCGTTATGGATAGAACCCGTTCATTGTTTGGGTCAGCCAACTGCTATCGAGTCTGTCAACCAAGAAACGATAAGCATTTATCCCAATCCAACACCCGACAAAGTAACTTGGGATGCAGAGCATGCCAACGCCTACCAACTCTACAACTTGCAAGGACAGTTGCTGCTAAAGGGAACAGACAACCAAGTATGGATACCGCAAAAAGGGGTATTTGTTTTGTGTTTATTCCTTGACCAACAACCCGTTGGGATTCATAAAGTAATTCGCTACTAATGCAACACAGCACACAAGGCATTGTTTTAACCACCACGCGTTACAAAGACAACGCGTACATTGTAAACATCTTTACCAAAGATTTTGGGAAAGTAAGCTACGCTGTGTACAATCCGCAAAGCAAACGCGCCAAAATAAAATTACAACACCTACAACCCATGTCATTGCTCGATATGGAAGTAACCCATCGCGAGAACAAGGACATCCAACAATTAACCGAGGCAAAACTTCACCCCCTTTCGTATCAATTATACGAGCATCCTGCCAAAATTTCCATCTGCTTTTTTCTAGCAGAAGTAATTCAAAAATCGATCGAAACCACCAACGTCGATCACGAACTATACCAGTTTATGGTACACAGTTTGGAAACGTTGGTACAAAGCAAAGAGGTACAAGCATTTCCACTTGCCTTTTTGCTCGATTTTGCCAAATACATTGGTATCTATCCGTACGACGAAGTAGAGAACGAAGTCATTAAATTGCTCCCAAAAGAAGAAAAAGAGCTATTCTCGGTGCTGATAAAAGAGCCTCAACTACTGAGTTTAGGCGAAAGAAGAAGATCCATGCAACTGCTCATTGCTTATTACAAACATTACCTACCAGGCATGGGAGAAATGAAATCACTTTCGGTATTAACCGAACTTTTTAGCGCGTAGATACGAAGCAAGGTATTCTTGTTCCGGTTGTCCTGGAGTAGGAACAAAAGTGGCTACCGACAATTTGCCCATAGCTGCCAAATCCATGACGGTACTATAACCCGAACGGCAAATGATATGCGTTGCTTGCAACAACAAATCTTGCAAGGGTTGCGTTGACATGGATGGATACACCTCTACTTTCCCAACACAATGCGGTTCACTGCCTTTGTCTGGCAATCCTTGAACCAAAACAACCCTCTCTGCTGGTTCTATCTGCAACGAATCTAGCAAATATTCCTCAAAAATACTGCGCTGCGGTTCTATACCCGACAAAACAGCCACGGTTAACCTAGTTGAAGCATCTTGCGGTTCTGATTTGACAAATCTGCTCAACGGGCCTATGTAGGTTACATTGTTAGGCCTTTTCTTAGGGTGCGATAATTCCCCTGCCAATGCTTTATCGGCATCCTCATAATCGGGCACCCAACACGCATCGTATTTTTCTATCAGATGACGATGCCAGCGAGCTACCAACGGTTCCAAAAATCCAAAAGGAGAAGGTAATTTTACGCGTAACTGATGTGTGATATAAATGCTCCTAGCCTCTTTGCAGTGACAGCCAAAACGATTGTCGGATACCACCTCGGTAATGGCATACGCTTGCACGATTGAGGCCAATTCTTTTTGCTCCGTTTTGATACGCTTTAGCAAGCGAGGAAACGCCTTTAATACAGCTCCTATTTGTGAAGTACCAGCAGAATAACGCAGGGTAAAAGACTCAAAAGGAATAAAGGTTAAGGTAGGAAATTCTTGTTTTAGCAACTGGGCAGATTGTCCCGAACCTGCCAACAAGACCTCGTGCCCTTCTTCTAAAAAGGCATAAATAAGGGGGATGCAGCGCGATGCGTGGCCCAACCCCCAATCTAATGGACAAACCAAAATGCGTTTTTTGCTATTGTTTGTCATGGTGTAACTAGCGTATTGAGGCCTATTTTCTTTACCTGCGCCGCTATTTGTTTTAATTCCTCTTCGGATACGTGTTCTATTCCGTCAATGGGCACCTTGCGGTTAATGCTATATAATTGCACTAACGAGGGTTGAATGCGTTTTAATGCTTTCAACCATGCTTCAATTTCTGTGGGAGTCGTATTATCTACCCCTGCACCACGTAAAAACATGGTTTGTACAATGCACTCGCCCCTAAATGACGCCAATTGTTCTATCAATGTTTCCATAGAGAAATCGGACGATACAGGGCGATTCATTTTAAGCAAGGTATCAGGTATTGCACTATCTAACTTTAAGATTGCATTGTCTACTTGTCGCAAACCATCTAATACCGCAGGTTTGTCCAATTGCCAAGCATTGGTCAGTACCGATATTTTTGCATCGGGATAGTAACGATTACGCAACTTTTGGGTATCCAACACAATTTCCTTGAAAGCTGGATGCAAGGTTGGTTCGCCATTACCTGCAAAGGTAAAGGTATCTATGGGTTCACCATCGGCTTGCTTGTAAGCCATGAGTTTTTCCTCAAGGGCAGTACGTACTTGTTCACGCGTGGGTAGTTGCGTATCCTCACGTCCATCTGCATTCAATCCACATTCACAATAAATGCAATCGAACGAACAAATCTTTCCGTTTTGAGGCAACAAGTTTATGCCCAACGACACTCCCAATCTGCGACTCTTGATAGGGCCAAATATAACCGTATTAAATAACATTACTTCAATAAATTTGCTTGTGCTTTCGCCACTTTTTCAAAGCTGAATCCAGCCAACACCTCTTGCATCAAACCTTTGATTTGATCGTTGCATAGGTTGCCAATACTACCTTCGTGCGTATGCTGAATGTTTTTATCGGGGGTAAAGTTACCCGCTTCAATTTCCAATCCTACTTGTTTGTAGGCATCGCGGAAAGGTGTTCCAGCCAATGTGCGTTTATTTACTTCCTCTACACTAAAGATAAGGTCGTATTTGCTATCGTTCAAGATAGTTTCGTTTACTTCTACTTGCTCTATCATGCTATGAGTCATCACTAAAATATCAATCATCTCGTCAAACATGGGCAAATAAACCTCTTTAATAATTTGCAAATCGCG
>JAEIGA010001106.1_pt1 | contig 41130 bp, 29 predicted proteins | sample 9270691 | NCBI WGS metagenome assembly JAEIGA01 (sample SAMN17057246, study PRJNA624740) | gut metagenome | biome: biome; isolation source: fecal sample | host: Bos grunniens | place: China: Xizang | collected 2019 | reverse complement strand
TGCTGGATGAATATATTATGAGACATTATTAGACGCGAATTTCCTCAGCAGAGCGAATCGCTCTGCTGAGGAAATCATCCTACTTTTTGTCCACTAAGAGTTTTTTCAACTCTAATTATCCTACTTTTTGTCCAGGTAACCAGATTCTTCGTTTCACTCAGAATGGCATGGGAGGTTTTTAGCTCCTCTTTTTATAATTATCGACCCCACAATCATCACGCCAATGCACATAGGGTAATATAGGTTGGGGATTATCTCCAATGGCGAAACTTTAGCGAGCCCTGATGCAATGAGCAACTGTGCGCCGTATGGGATTATTCCCTGTATGAAGCACGATGTTGTGTCCATCAAACTTGCGGCACGGCGTGGTTGAATGCCGAACTTCTTTGATATGTCGCGCGAAATGTCTCCCACAGTCAATATTGCAATGGTGTTGTTTGCCGTGCATATATTGGCAAGGGCTGTCAGCGCGGTTATGGCAAACTCAGCAGCGCGTTTTGAGTTCATACGTTGCGTAACTATGCGTATAAGATAATTTATGCCGCCGTTTATTCGTACAATCTCCAACAATCCACCGGCGAGCATTGTTACAAGGATAAGCTCTGTCATTCCCATTATTCCGCTGCCCATCTCTGTGAATATGCTTATACCGTCGACAGTCCCGAATATAAGCCCCATAACTCCTGCTATTACAATGCCTGTTATCAGCACAACAAGTACATTTATGCCAAAGAGAGCGCAGACGATAACAGTGAGGTAGGGAATACATTTCAGCACATCACTTAAGGTGATTGCACTGCTTTCAATTTGTTCGATGCTGTTTCCGCTGAAAGCATACAGTAATAGTGTTACAACTGCAGCCGGTGTAACAAGTCTGATGTTTGTCTGGAATTTGCTACGCATGGAACACCCTTGAGTCTGTGTTGCGGCAATGGTGGTGTCCGAAATGAATGACAGATTGTCGCCAAAGAAAGCTCCGCCCACCACAATGGCCACAAGCCATGCTGTCTCGCAGTTCATCTCTGTGGCAAGTGCGGTGACAACAGGTGTCAGAGCCACAATGGTGCCCACCGATGTTCCAATTGAGAGCGAAATGAAACATGCTGCAATGAATATGCCTGCCGGCAGATAGTTGCTCGGTATAAGGTTCAGTGTCAGTTGTACCGTTGCATCAACTGCTCCCATTGCCTTGGCAAGGGCGGCAAAAGCCCCTGCAAGCACAAATATCCATATCATATACATTATGCGCGGGTTGGCTGCGCCTTTTGAAAAGTAGTCGATGCGCTCATTAAGTGTTCCTCCACGTGTTATTGCTACTGCATATATCGATGCCACAATAAAAGCGGTTGTTATTGGTATGCGGTAGAAGTCACCGGCGATGATGGAGCCGGCAAGGTATATTGTCAACAATACAATGATGGGGGATAGTGCGAGTAATCCGCGTCGTGTGTTTATCTTTTGCATGGTGTATATGTGTTTTTGCAATAATATAGCAGTTGACCCAGCGCTCCTGTTAATGTCATCCCGAACCTTGTGTGAGGGATCTCTATAACTATATTGAGATATCTCCCGATGGTCGATATGACATCAATAATGAATTTTGACAACTGCGGTCAACATCTATATTAGCGTTTTTCTGTTGCGAATATACAAAAAAAGTAGTGCGCCCCAAAAGGCGCACTACCATTATGTTGCTTAAGTGTCAGTTTGTTACTTTACAAGTACCTTTGCATTACGCATTACGTTGCCGTTCTGCATCTTTACAAGGTAAACTCCCGGTTCGATAGGAACTGCTACAGGGTTGTTGTTTACGAACTGAACGAACTTGCCGTCAACAGTGTAAACCCATGCTTTCTCAACATTTGCAAACTCAATAGCACCTTCTGCACCTTCAGCTACAGAAACCTCACTTGCAACGTTCTCAACGTTTGTCTCAGGCTCGTCCTCGCGAACATTTTCAGGCTCGTCTGCCTCGCCCTGGTCGCGTGTGTCAACAACTGTACGGCCTGGGTTGTCACCCAAAATCTCTACACTGAAGTCCATTGTGAAGCCCTTAGCGTGGTAACCTACAGGGTTGAACATACCTGCGAACCATGCATCAGAGAATACAATACGTAGGCGGCTTTCACCCGGTGTTGCGTCTTCAGGAACCTTGAAACTGAATGATATACCAGTGCTTTGGAATTCTGGACTTGGACCACGAAGATTTCCTACAAAGAACAAACGCTCGCCTTCTGGGTCTGTTGTAGTCTTGCCATCTGCAATCTCTGCATCTGTACGTTGTGTTGGGAGTGGCTTGTCAAAGTCACCGCTGCCGTTGAAATCCATCCAACCACCGGCGAAGCAATATTTCAAACCGTCGCTGAAGTCAGCACACTTGATGGTCATATTGACTGTCTGTCCCTGGTTGACAATCAATGTATGGTCAAGAAGTTTTGCATACTGTGTACCGTCTGCAACTGGGCCGTTGGCTGTATATTGGAGGTTCTGTGTTGCGCCTGTTGTTGTAACGCTTGTTACATAACGTTGCTCACGTGCAATGTCTGCACCTTCGCACTGATCGTCCATCTGGCTTATGCCATAGTTGCCATACTCAACTTCCTTCTCAGGCAATGCGCTTTGTGGTGCACGTGGAACCTCAACCCAAACAATAGGAGATGTTGTCTTGAGGTCAGGAGATACTGAGCGGATACCAATGAATGGAACGTCGTTTACGCTTTCAAAGTCGATGTTTGGAACAAGTGTTGCCCACTGTGAGGTTGTACCAACCTTCATTATCTTGCCGTCCTCGCCAATCTTCATCAGAACCTCGAAGTGGTCGATGTTAGCCTCGTCGTTGTAAACCAAGCCCCAGTCTGCACGTGCATTGGCTGTTGCCTCAACATCCCAGTGCAATTTGACAGTCATAGAGCTCTTTGTCTCTTTCTTCACCTCTGCAATGACATTTCTTACGTTAGATGGAGTGATTGTGCTCTCGTCGTTGAGTTCGAGCTTACCTACATACAACTGATAATCGTTGTTGTTACCCTTAACGCGCAAACCTACGCGCTCGATAACATCACCGTTTGAAACGCCTGTAAGGTCAAACTTCTTCTCTTCCCAAGTGTTGCCTGCTACATCACCGTATGGATACTCAATCCATTTGTCGCTTCCTTTCTTCTTCAAGATAAGGTAGAGGTTTGTAGCCTTTACATTCTTCAAGGTCTTTACAGCAAGTTTTGCGTATGCACCGTTGCCTGCCTTGAGTGAAGTCTTGTAAAGAACGATATCTGTACCTGTAGATGTAGCAGCACCTGTAAGTTCAATACATGAACCACCGGTGTAAGCGTCAAGGTGAGTATAGTTCACCTCAATGTCCATGCTTACTTGGTCTGTTGTGTTAGACTTCAAGCGCAACCAACGGTATGTTGGAACGAGGTCCTGAGAACTCATGTTGTACCAGCTTCCTGCGTATGACTTCTTGCCTTTATAGAAGTAACGGTCACCGTTACCGAGTGTAAAGTGGGTGAGGAAATGGAAGTTACCCTGGATTGTAGAACGCTCAGGAATCCACTCTGCGATACCTGCGAAGTTCATCAAAGGATAAGGAAGTGCTGCTGTTGCCTCCCAGTTGATTTGGCCACTATTTGTTCCAGTTACAGCCGGGCGGTGAAGCGGGTTGCGGTAACCTCCTGACATTGCACGCTCAAGCAATCTCTGATAGTTGCCCTGTGTGTCGAACGCACCGTCACCTACGTTGTAGCTCATGAAACGGCTCTGACCGTGTTCACCCCAAAGGCAGATACCAATTCTGTGGTTGTAGTCTGTCTGGTCAAGAGCTTTCCAGTTGCGGTCCATACCTGCAATCCAAACACCAGTGTAAAGGTCCTCGGTACTACCAACTGCAGCCTCAGCTGCCTGTACAGACTGCTGCATCTTTATAGCTGTTGTAAAGTCACCACCATTGTAGTTGAGCATCAACGCATGTGTCTGGCCCTCGGCATTACCAAGTAGGGCATTGGTCAAAGCGGTGTTTCCGGTTGTGATACCTTGCTGTGCTGTGTAAATAGAACTGTCGTAGTCTGTGTATCCGCACTCTGCCGCATATTTGTAAAGAGCCTTGTGGAATGCAACAATGTTGTCATTGCTATAGCTATCATCCTCCCAGTTGTAGTTGATACCGTCAGCACCAAAGTACATCAAACAGTTGATAACTGGTTTTACATATTTATATTCACCGTTTACCTTCTGTGTAATCATTGCGCTATAGCCTGCGTCGCCGTCACCTGTCCAGCTCTCAAAGAATGCGATACCGCTCATAATCTTTGTACCGTTGCGGTGAGCTGCGTCAACCCAAGCACCTGGAGCCTGGAAGAAGCCGTGGTTCCAAGAACCGAACAAGTTGGTATATTGCCACATTGAGAATACGTCGGCAGCGAACTTGTCGTTAGGATAACCTGCAGCACCACCTGAACCCACGTCCATTGGGAGGTTCAAGAAAAGGTTGCGCTTTTCGTATGTCTCGGGACGAAGACGGTCGGCGCGGTCAAGGATTTCGCGACGACGCACGTGTGAACGTACGAATGCGATGTCCGATGCCTGGATACCGATAGATGCGAATTCTTCCATTGTAGGATATTTGCGACCCTGCTGCTGTGCTGAATAGAACAAGTCGAGCATCTTCTGGATATCAAAGCCACTGAAGTCGTAGATTGAGTTGTCAACCTCAACAGTAGCATCGCTGTTGCTACCACCGGTTTCCTCTTCGTCAGTTACCTCCTCAATCTGCCATGTAGCCGCCTCACTTGAAGACGCATCACAGAAAGGATATACTGTGCCGTTTACATTTTGAACCTTGAAATACTTAATCTCGCCTGAATATTTTGCGGCAGTGCTGTTCCATTTGATTTTGTAGCCATTGCTTACAGCCTCAAAAAGAAGCACCATACCATCTGTTGTAGAGTTGGCATCAACATTCCATTCATATCCATTAAGATAATAACCACTCTTTGTCTTTAGCTTGAAGCCATTTCCTGATGCTTCTGCTGTGAAAATCATCTTGTTGGAACTTTTGTTCAAATTAACGACTGTCACACCACCATTAGGACCTGTTTCGTGTGTGTCATAGTTTGCCGCATTGAGGTACTTGCCTGAACTTACCTCCTTGATACGATATTCTTTGCTGCTATCAAATTGTGCAAAAGCACCAAATGCAATGAACAGCGATAAGAACATTAAAGTAATCCTTTTCATAAGTTAAATGATTTGGTTAGTTTATAAATAAAAATTAAATAATTTTCCTGTTATTCTGTCAATAGTTTGTTGATATAAAAAACGTAGTAACAATATGTTATTTTATATTTAATTGCGTAATATTTCTTGTAGCAAATATCGTTATATTATTGAAATATACAAACTAAATGTTAGATAAATTTAATGGTGATTATATAAAATTCTATACAAATGATAAAGACTTGTCATTCTATATTTGTAAAGTCATTGGCTCGTTTTGCTTTTCGCCACCCGCGTGGCATAAACTTCGTCTATGCTACACGCGACCAATGGCTGCAAAGCTCGCCGATAACAAAACTTTGTTTTGTCATTCTGAACGTAGTGAAGAATCTAAAGTTATGTTTATCGTAGATTTTTCCTCCTTTCAGTCGTCAAAATGACAAACAGGTGAAACATTGTATATAATCATCGGTTTTATTATTTTTTCATGCTTCCATGATGTTACGATACAAAAACTCCCGAACACACAACATGTTCGGGAGTTTTTGTAAATGTTATATGTTTTAGAAGTTTTCAACCTCTTCAACATCCCACCAAAGGCGTGTAGCCTGCTCGTCGTCGCCTCCAAGAGCTTTAAGTCCTGAATTCTTGACCATCTCTTTGCCGGCAGGGTCTGTTGGAACCCATGGAATACGACGTATGACGTCGCCAAGGAAAAGGCTACCGTCGCCATCATCAGGGTTCTGTACATCGAATACCTTTGGATATCCGGTACGACGCATCTCTGCCCATGCTTCTGTTGAAAGCGGGAATAGTGCTATATACTTCTGTGTGATAATTTTCTCGAGCTTTGTCTCGTTGTCATCACCTTCGTTCCATGCAACACCAATCTTTGTAACGCTCTCCCAAGGCTCGCCATCGCCTATCGGGTCGATATTCGTGTATGGTGTAGCCTCGGTCTGTGCCATGTAGTCATCAACATATTTTGAATATGGTGTACCAAAGAATTCCATTTCTGCAATTATAGGCTCTAAAAGGTCGGCGTTTTTGATACCGCGCTCGTAGAACTCCTGTGCAGTGCCGCCCATGTCCCAACCACGCAATGCACCTTCGGCACGCAAGAAATCAACCTCTGACCATTTGATGAAATAGAGTGGAGCTTCTGTCATCATATCAGTGTCAAATGTAGAGTATGCCTGGTATTGGTTCTCTGAGTAATCCTGACCGGTACCTACATATACACCAGAACGGATACCGCAAATGCGTGTATTTGCTTCAAGAACGGTCTTGTCATTTCTATTGACAATTTTGTTGTTGTTTGGCTTGAAGAGAATCTTTGTATATGGGTGGTTAAGACTCATAAGCAAACTCTCGAATGATGCTGACAAACGAATGTCTCCCCAACCTTGTGTCTGTACCAACGGGTGGCCTATAGCATCCCATGTTTGGAAGAATCCCATTTGGTCACCGGTAGCTTCAATTACACCGCTTGCGACAGCCTCCTCGGCCCATTCTTCAGCAGTGTTGGGCTCAACCTTTACAATACGCATCGCCATACGGAGCTTCAATGAGTTTGCAAGCTTTATGTATGGGGTCATGCTGTAATCACCGGTATCCCAGCTTCTTGTAAGGTCGAACTTTGAAAGGATTTTCTGTATTTCTGCCTTATACCAATCGGGGCGGTTTCCTTCGGTCTCGTAGTATTTCAAACAGTTTACAATAGTGTCAAGGTTTGCTTTAATGCTTTTGTATATATCTTCTACAGTATTATATGTCGATGGAGCCTGAGAGTTCTGTTTGTCCTCGAAATATGTGAAAGGTCCTGATAGATCGGCGTTTTCCTGTGCTGAAAGGCTATAGAACAATAGAACAATAGCTTTGATTTCGGGAATAGAATCAATCATGGGGTGGTGCAAAACCGGTATAAATACATTTTTAGCCATTGTATATGCTCCCAATGGACCTCCATTAAATTCTGCAGAAATATTGTATGTAGAAGTTAATGAGCCATACATAAATTTTTTATGTGGTACAGTAAAATATTGTGCATACATATCGGGGCCTAAACAGTATTGACGCTGGTATGCGTGAGCTGCGGGTTTGTAAACTACACCGTCCTGAATTTTACCACCGCGAAGACAGTAAGTTCCAGACGGAATTGTTCCAAGTATATTTTCTGCATCCAATGCGCTTTTCGCTACTCGGAATCCTTCTTCGGTTGGCTCAAATTTGTATTTTATTGAGTCAACCATTCCGCTATTCACGTTGGTGTTTGTGACAACCTGACTAACACCAAGTTCGGCGCCTGGGTCGTCAAAATCAAGGCATGACTGCATTGCAAACGATGCAAAAAGCATTGAACTTGCCAATATTATATATTTTTTCATAATGATAACGCTTTTGAATATTTTCTATAAATAAATATTAAAGGTTCAACTTGATGTTCAAACCGAATGAACGTGCTGATGGGTAGTTGAACATATCGATACCGCCCAAGCCATTGGCTGTTGACAATGATACGTCGGGGTCAACAGGTGATTGCTTGTAAAGGAAGAACAGGTTGCGGCATACAAATGATATGCTCAAGTTCTTGTAGTCACCAAAGAGGTTGCGGAATGTGTAACCGAGTGACAACTCGCGCAAACGGAAGTTTGTGGCATCGTAAATGTAATTTGTAGCATCGTTCGAACCGATGTATTCATAGTAGTCCTGAATAGCAATCAAATTGCTTTCACCGCCATCGTTTAAGTACATTCCTGGACGGCCATCGGCTGTGTAAATATTGTTTTCCTCGGCATACAAACGTGCAGCTCCAGAACGTTCTGATGCTCCCAAATAGTCAAGTTCTGCTTCGGTAAGTGAAATTACCTTTCCACCAATACGGCCATTGATAAGGAAGTAGAGTGTGAAATCCTTATATGTAAATGTGTTTGACCAAGAAAGCTGGTAAGGGCTGTTCAAATTACCTGCATATTTCTGGAATTTCTCGCTTGTCTTGTATGTACGGATAATACCTCTCTTGGGGTCAACACTTGCGTATCCGCCATGTTTTACCTTTACATTCGGTGTGTTGGGGTAAGTGTGCTTGTTAAGGTATATATCTCCCTTCTTGTGTACAAGTTCTCCGTCGCCGGTGATATTGTATGAGCCATCGGCTGCTTTATATACGTTATCGGCATAACGTGTGAAATCTGTTACATAGATGTCTCCGTAAGAACCGCCAACAGAGTAGCGCAACTGAACACGGCCGTTTGCAAGGCTGGTTGAAAGGTCTTTGTCATATCCGTATTCGTCTTTTGCAGTAGCTTCAATACGGTTGTGGTTGTACGAGAAGTTTGCACTTGTCTTCCAACGCCAGTCCTTGTTGATTTTCCAATCGTATCCAACGGTCAACTCAACACCCTGGTTGCGGATGATACCGCTGTTTACTGGTTGCATCTTACCGTTTGTTGCAGCAACCTCAAGGTATGAATTGTGCATCGCAGAGTTATAATAGGTAATGTCGGCGTTCAAACAGTCGCGCAAGAACTGCATCTCCAAACCTGTCTCAAGTGATTTTGTCTTTTCAGGTTCTGGAACAAAATTGTTTCTTGATGTTACACCGACAGCCCCGTCTCTTTCATTGACACTTACTGCAGAGTAAACGGTATTTGGAATAGAGTTACCTACCTCAGAATAGCTCAAACGGTATTTTGCATAGTTCCACCATCTTGGCAATTTAATCATATCGCTTAGGATTGCATTGGCTCCTACACCGAAATATCCGTAACTCTCCTTTGTTCCAAGATGAGCAAACTGACGGAATGGACGGTACCAGTCATGACGGTACGATGCATCAACAAATACAACATCTCTCCAACCAATCTGTGCTGTAGCAACAGCTGCCTGGTCCCAATTACTGCTCTTACCCTTTGATGTAATGCCTGAACTGCCTGATGATGGGTCAAAACGGTTTACAACAGAAGATATTTCAGAAACAATACCTGCTTTGGTCATGTCAATAGTAGCTTCTCCAACGTAAGTACCGCTGCTGTAACCTTTAATGGTGTGGCCTACATAACCGGCAGTTGCTGAAATAGACCAATCCTTTGCAAACTCCTTATTATAAGAGAGCATGTAATCGGTGTATATTTCATTTGTGCGGCTGTTGTTCAACCAATATCTACCATAACGGTACATCTCTACATCGAACCATGTTGTTGCGTATGTACCACCTTCGTCATTGTATTTTGAGTGGTCGAGCGAAACGCGTGCCTGCAAGTTCAAACCCTCGATAATCTTAAGTGTTCCGCTGAACGATGCAGAGAAACGGTCTTCAAGGCTCTCGCCGTTGTTCTTGTTTATCAACCAATATGGGTTGTTACGGCCCGGTGACATATATGAGTAGTTCTGCATTGGACCTGTAAGCAATGCGTGACCGTCAGTGTATTTTTTATAAATACCATCTTCGTTCTTATAATATGTCTGTGTACCAACTCCGCTTTCGTTACCCGATGAATACCACTGGCCATTTGCTGTTTCGTAGTTATCCTTGTAGTAATCCATGTCGGTGTCACGTGGAGTTGTGTAAAGATGATAGATTGGGTTACCCACTTTACCACCACCCACGCGGTTGCGTGTCTTTGTCTGAACGTAGTTTACACTTACACCAAGAGTAAGACGATCCCACAATTTGTAATTTTGGCGGAATGCGAAAGTGTTACGGTCGTAACGGTTTGTTGGAATCATACCCATTGAATATGTATTTGAGTATGAAGCGTATGTCTGTATCTTTTCTGTACCGCCTGAAACGCCAATAGAGTTTGTTGTCATAATACCGGTACCGTAGAACTCGTTAATATCGTCCTTTGCATAGTTGCGTAGACGTATATCGTTTACAAAAGTCTGATTGTTGGTAGCGGCATCATAGAAATATTTCTTGTCACCCTCAATTTGCATTTTGTGATATTTTTCTTTTCCGCTCAAACGGTCGCCCCAGCTGTTGTATGACAAGCTGTTGTCACCTGCTGCCACATTGGCTGCATTATATGCACCGTATGAATTCTGCAAACGGGGAGTCATAAGAGGCATGTCGAAAGTGGTGTTTGATGTGAATGTTACTTCCATCTTACCCTCTTTACCCTTCTTTGTGGTAATCATGATTACACCATTTGCAGCGCGTGAACCATAGAGGGCTGCAGCATTAGCACCCTTAAGAACGTTCATCGACTCGATATCGTCGGGGTTAATCATTGACATATAATCGGAACCTTCAGCTACGCTACCACTTGTAAAACTTGTTGCATCGCTTGCTTGACCACGAATGCTGTTTGTCATAGGTACACCATCGACAACGATAAGCGGTGCATTCTCACCCATGATTGACTTGTTACCACGCAATGTGATTTTTGATGCACCACCGGCACCACCGGCACTTGGGGTAATGGTGATACCTGAAATCTTACCTTCGAGTGAGTTTACGATGTTTGCGTCAGGAGCTTTAAAAAGGTCATCTGCCTTTACAAGCTGTGTTGCATAAGTCAGTGATTTCTCCTTACGCATGATACCCATAGCGGTAACGACAACCTCGTCGAGTGCTGTGCTTTCTTCTGCCATCACGAACTTGAGGTCTTTTCCGTTCCATACTTGGTCGTCGCATGTGTAACCCATAAGCATTACACGAATCTCAGAACCTTGCTTTACGTTGCCGAGCTCGAAGTTTCCGTCAAAGTCAACAGATGTTGAGTTTGTGGTTCCAACAACGAAAACAACGGCGCCGAATACGGGCTCGCCGTTCTCATCGACAACGGTTCCTTTAGCTGTGCCGTACTGCTGTTGTTGTACTGCTGTTGCTGCCATTGCTTCTGCTGTTGTCATGGTGAATGCTGTTCCCATGATTGCAGCCATCAATAATGATTTTGCAACTGTCTTTAGTAGTTTCATACTTAATTTTTATTTAGTTATTTATTGATTTTGTTTAGTTTTTGAATAATTATTGGATAATTAGCAATAATTTACAATACACCGTTTCAAAGATAATATATATATTTTAATTCTGTATTTTTTTTTGTTTTTTTCTTTCTTTTTAACAATTCAATTTCCATAAAAAAAGACAGCCGCAGCTGTCTTTTTATTTGATTGGATATAAATTGTTTTACTTTATCTCCCACGTTTCGTTGGTCTCGAGCAGTTCACTGAATGTATGGTATCGCTTGCTCTGCTTTACCTCCTCGATCTGTGCATGTACTGCGTCGTTGTATGTGATTGCTTCTACGTCGCGTATCACTCCCAATGCAATAGGGAAGTCCGGGCCTTCCATCAATGCCAACTTCAAGTGCAGGGTAGTGTCTTTGCAGTGTGCATCGTGAACAAGTATGTCATTTTCGGTAATGCCATTCTCACCAATTTTCACTACTTTGAGCCCGAAGCCTTCCTGCATCAAACCATATTCGCGGTTCTCGCCGAATATCATTGGTTTGCCGTGCTCAAGGTATATGGCGTTCTTGGCGCGTCCCTCTTTGGTATATATGCTCTCGTGGGTACCGTTGTTGAAGATTACGCAGTTCTGCAGCACTTCGGTAACAGACGCTCCTTTATGCTGTGCTGCTGCCTTCAGGCATGCAACGGCAGCCGGCATATCGGTTGCCACGCAGCGTGCAAAGAAGTTGCCGCGTGCTCCAAAGCATAACTCTGCAGGGCGGAACGGGTCTTCCACGGTGCCGTAGGGCGATGATTTGCTCACGAATCCACGTACCGATGTGGGGGAGTATTGTCCCTTTGTCAATCCATAGATACGGTTGTTCAGCAGTATCATGTTCAGGTCGATATTGCGTCGTACGGCGTGGATAAAGTGGTTACCGCCTATGGCAAGGCCGTCACCGTCGCCCGATATCTGCCATATGGTGAGGTCGGGGTTGGCTACCTTCGCTCCTGTGGCAATGGCTGCCGAACGGCCGTGTATGGTGTGGAAACCGTATGTGTTCATGTAATAGGGCAGACGCGAAGAGCATCCTATACCCGAAATTACTGCGATGTTGTGTGGAGCTACGCCCAATTCGCCCATTGCTTTATGCAGTGCACCCAAAAATGAGTGGTCGCCACAACCCGGACACCAACGTGGCTGTCCGAATTTATAATCTTGTGCTGTGTAGTCGCTCATCTCTTATTCCTCCATTATTTTTGTGAATTCCTCTACAAGTGTAGCAACGGTGAACGGTTGGCCTTTCACTTCGTTGTAACGGTGTAGCTTGATGTCGCTTATCTTTGTCTGCAGATAGCCTGCGAACTGTCCCATGTTCTGCTCTGCAACAACAATCTTTTTGTATCGACGTAGTATCTCTTCGGTGTTGCGTGGCAGCGGATTTATATATTGGAAATGTGCCAATGCAACTTTTTTGCCTTCGGCAATCATCTGTTGCATTGCTTCACATAAGTGTCCGTATGTGCCGCCAAAGCCCACGATGAGCAGGTCGGCATCTTCACAGCCTTCCACTTGCTGTTCTGATATATCAAGGGCTATCTTCTCTACCTTACGTGCACGTGTCTCCACCATGCTGTGGTGGTTTGCAGGGTCGTTGCTTATGGCTCCTGTGGCTGCGCTCTTCTCCAATCCGCCAATGCGGTGTGTAAAGCCCGGAGTGCCGGGGACAGCCCAATAGCGTACGTCATTCTCGGGATTACGCTTATAAGGGCTCCAACCCTCTCGCATGTCCGGAGTTACGTATGGAGGTACAATATTAGGGTATTTGTCTATTTCGGGCAATCGCCATGCCGCCGAGCCATTGGCAATGAATGCGTCGGTGAGCAATATTACCGGTGTCATGTGCTCGAGTGCTATCTTGCACGCGTTGTATGCGGCATCGAAGCAGTTGGTTGGCGAAGTCGCTGCAATCACAGGAATAGGGCTTTCGCCGTTGCGTCCGTATAAGGCCTGCAAAAGGTCGGTCTGCTCGCTCTTGGTGGGCAATCCTGTAGATGGACCACCGCGTTGAACGTTGATGATTACAAGCGGTAATTCGGTAATTACGGCAAGGTTTATTGCTTCACTCTTCAAACATACGCCTGGGCCAGATGTAGATGTGCATGCCAATGCTCCTGCGTAAGCAGCACCAACAGCCGATGCACAGCCTGCGATTTCGTCTTCGGCCTGCATGGTTATAACACCGAGCGATTTGTGTTTTGCGAGTTCGTGAAGGATGTCTGTTGCCGGTGTAATGGGGTATGAACCAAGGAACAGGCGCATGCCTGCCTTCTCCGCTGCTGCGATAAGTCCGTATGCCGTAGCTTTATTTCCGTTGATATCCATGTAACGGCCCTTCTTCTTGTCGCTGTCGCTCTCAACACGGTATGTGTGTGAGATGGATGTATGGGTGTTGTGTCCCATATCGTATCCGGCGCGCAATGCCTTGATGTTCGCTTCGGCAATTTCGGGTTTCTTTGCGAATTTTGCACGGAGCATATTCTCGGCAAGTGTCATGTCGCGGTCATATATCCAACATACGAGTCCCAATGCAACCATGTTCTTGCAACGTACAATGCTCTTGTTGTCGAGGCCACTCTCTTTTAGTGTCTCTTGGCAGAGCGATGTAATGGGGCAGGGAACAACTTCGCATGTGATGCCAAGTTCCGCAATAGGGTCGTCGGTCTTGAATTCTGCTTTTTGCAGGTCTTTCTCTGTAAAAGAGTCTGTGTCGATGATTATTGCACCTGTAGGCTTGCAATATTTATGCTGTGTCTTCAGTGCGGCGGGGTTCATCGCGATAAGAATATCGCACTGGTCGCCGGGGGTGAGTACCTTGTCGGCTCCGATGTGTACCTGAAATCCTGAAACTCCTGTCAGTACTCCTTGTGGGGCGCGTATGTCGGCCGGGTAATCGGGGAATGTGCAGATGTCATTTCCAACCGTGGCAGAGATGGTGGAGAATATTGTTCCAGCCAACTGCATTCCGTCGCCTGAGTCGCCCGAAAAGCGGACTACAATCTGGTCCACTTTTTGTTTGTTATTTGTGTTTGACATATTATGGTTTTGTTTGTTGCTGCCAAATTTCGTAAACATTTATGAAATGATGAAATATTTTCGATAAAAAAACAAAATGCAAGTTTTGAAACTTGCATTTTGTTCTTACATATCTCCGTATTCGTCGTATCCGCTGTTTGGAATTTCCTGCGGTTTGCGCTTAGGCATCTTGGCTTTCATGTTTCCAAAATTGTATGTCAGCGTGAAGCCGAACGAACGTCCACCATGTGAGTTTTTGCTGTCGCGATGGAAATTGTCGTTTATCGTTACAGTGTGACGGCTTCGGGAGTCTAAAAGATCGCGAGCATTAAGGCTCAGGCTCCAACTTTGGTTGAATGTCTTACGCAGTCCAATGTCGAGCATATAGTCCGGCTCTATATGGCCTTGCGCCACAATGCGACGAGCGTTGTAACGTCCTGAAATCTGCATGGTTATACTCCACGGCAGCATGATGCTTGCTGCCATGCGTGCATTCCAGGAGAAGTGCTCATCGGCTTTTCCTGTGACTTCGTGTCCGTTTATGATGTATTTGAATGCATCGAGCTTGTAGTAGAAAAGGTTAACAGTGGTCGTAAGGTCAAGAATCTTAAAGAGTTTGTTCTTGCCGATGATTTCCAAACCAGCCGATTGTTCCTTTGCTACATTCTCGTGTGTGGTGTATATTACCTTTTCTTCGTTGTAGCTTATGCGCTCTATCACATCGTCGGTTGTACGGTAGTAGGCACTCATAGAAAGGGTGTGCTTATCCCAATTCTTTATATAGTTGAGTTCGTAGGCATTCGAATATTCAGGCGTAAGCTCTGGATTTCCGTATGAGATATTGGTGGAGTCGCTGATGTTACGGAAACTGTTGAGCTGCCCTCCCCATGGACGACGCAGACGACGTGTGTAGTTTGCCTGTATCTCATGCCCGTCGCTTATTTCGTAGCTGACGAATGCACTTGGGAACAGTTTGAAAAAATCTTTGTTGCTGTATGGCTTTGTTATGCCGCTCTGCTTCTCATCCCAGCCTATCGAGCGTGTCTGTACATTCCAGTATTCGCCACGTAAACCCAATTGGAAACTGAATTTCTTTATTCTGCCCGAATATGTACTGTAAAGAGCATGTGTCTGCTGTCTGTAGCTGAAGTCGTTGTATAGCTTTGGTGTGACAACACCATCGGTATATGTGATTACCGGGCTGTTGTCATTCGAGAAATCTCCTTTGTAGCCGGCTTCGATGCGGTGCATGTCGCTTATCTTGTATTCATAGTCGAGCTTTGCTTCGTAGCGGGAGTTCTTCTTGTCATTATCCTGAAGCTGTTGGCTGTATGTGGTGTCGGCTGTTGCCGGTGCTATTGTTGTCTGGTTATATGTGGTCTTGTCTTTCTGTTGCCATGTGTGATGGCTTAAAGAAAAATCGATGAAATGTGTATCGCTCCAACGATGGGTATATCCTATCTCTATATTATACATAAGAGGATTGCCTTTGCTGTCTGTTGAACGTCTCTTGTATTCTGCCGGCGTCAAAGGCTTGTTGTCCGCGTCAAGCATGCCGCTTTGTGATTCTATACAGCTGTTGTTCTTGCGGTTACCGTACATACCCATTACATTGGCATAGATGTCGTCGTTCTTTGTGACGTGCCATGTTACTCCGGCGCGGGCAAAAACATTCTGTGGATTATGTTTGCCTTCGCTTGTCTGGTCAAGATAATTCTGCTGTCCGAAGTATTTGGTGTGGGTATAACCTTTGTTGTTAAAACGCATGTTGCGGTAGTTCAATCCTGCGTATGCATCAATAACTCCACTGCTGTAGTTGTAATTTGCTCCCACGTTGAATCCGCCACGTGTATCGGCTCCGGCTTGTGCATTGCCATAGTAGCCTGCTTTGCGGTCGCGTTTTAGGATAATGTTTATTATTCCGGCTGTTCCTTCGGGTGAGTGCTTTGCCGATGGGTTGGTGATAACTTCGATTCTCTCGATAGAGCCTGCGGGCAACTGTTGCAGAATGTCGCCCTGGTTGTCGCCTGTGAGTCCGCTCGATTTGCCGTTAATCCACACTGTTACACTCTCGCTGCCCCGCAACGAAACAGTACCTTCGGTGTCAACCTCAACCGATGGAATATCGGCAAGTATATCGCTTGCGGAACCGCCAGTGGATGCAATGTTCTGGTCAACAGTGAATACGCGCTTATCAATGTCGAAACTCATCTGTGAGCGTTGCTCTGTTACAACAACTTCCTTAAGCAGTTTTCTGTCGCTCTTGAGGCGGACAATGCCTATGTCGTTCCTGCTTTTTGCTATGCTTACACTGCGGCTGTCGTTGAGATAGCCAACGTATGAGAACTTTATAGTGTATTTCCCTTCCTTTATGTCGGTAAGTTCGAACGAACCGTCATCGTCGGTGCTGCATCCTGCTGTTGGGATAGTACTTCCTTCCGGGATGAGTGCCACTGTTACAAAGCCCAATGGTTCGTCGTTCTCGCTGTCGATTACTTTTCCGTATATGCTGCCTGTTGCCTGTGCTGTCATTTCGAACGGCAATACAAGCAACAATATGAATAATATTCTACTTGTCTTTTTCAAGTTGCTTTATATATAAGGTATTATAATAGAATAACTCTTACTTGATAAGATTTGTTATCTTTCCGCTTATCTGCATCAAGGATATCTCACAGAGTTTTGTGTCGTACTCAACAGAAAGCAGACGCTCTTCGGCATCGAGGAGGCTCTGCTGAGCTTCGCGCATCTCAATACCCGAAAGGTCTCCTAACATATAACGCTCTTTGGCTATCTCATGGTTCTCTCGTGCAGTAATTACGTTTGTCTTTTCAAGTTTAAGCAACTGCAGATTGTTCTGGTATGCGTGCCAGAAGTTTCCGAGGTTGGCTTTGAGTGATAGCTCAAGCTGGTCGTGCATAAGCTTTACGTTCTCCATTTCAATCTTTGCATTGCGCATCTCGCGTCTGCGGTTGCCGTCCCAAAGATTAAAGCCTATGCTTATGCCGGCATTGCCTCCCCATGCATTACGACGTATGATGGTGTTGTTGCCATATTGGTTGAATCCGTAATCGTATCCTGCTCTTAGTTTTACATACGGGTAGTTGCGCGACAGAACTTTCTTGTAGTCGAGCTGTGCCAATGTGTTGCTCTGTGCTGCAAGCAACAGAGTAGCATTGTTTCCGAGTGTGCTGCTCCAAAGGTCGGCAAAGTCAAGAGTGTCGTTGATTTCAATATCTTTCTCTTCGGTTTCTATAAGGGTGTAAACCTGGTCTATAGCCATCATCTCGTTCAGGGCAATACGTGATGTGATAACCACCTCCTGCTGTTTCATGAACTGTGCGCTGTCGGCATTGAAATCGACTTTTGCCTGCTGATAGTCGAGACGTGAGAAATTACCTATGTTGTAACGCTCTTCTACAATGCGTAATCGCTCCTTAGACAGCAAAACGGCATTGTAGTAGTTTATCAAACGTAATCTCTGCTGTATAAAATTGTAATACTCCGCTGCGATATCTGCAATAAAATCTTCAATGGCAATACGGGTGTTTGTCTCGCCCATGCGCTCAAGTTCTTTCAGTTTCTTGTAATTGGTGCTTACGTTGAAACCTTCGAAGATTGTCCAATTAAGATTGATTCCGGCATTTGCGGTCTGGTCAAAGGCGTTGCGTGTCTTTTGTATCTCTCCAGTTGCGCGTAGTTCGGAATTGTTGCTGTTTAGTTGTGCATCATAGCCTGCACTCAGGTCAAGTGTGGGCAGATATCCGGCATTGGCAAGTGTGGCGTTGTTATGGCTTATCAGCTCTTCGTTGCGTGTAATACGTAATGAATAGTTGTTTTCCAAGCCAATCTCAATGCATTTGCTCAGTGTATAAACCTGCTCCTGTGCGTTTATAAATAGTGCCGGCAAGGCAAGCAGTGCTGATATTATAAATTGTTTCATTTTTCTTCTTTGTTAGTGCGTTCTGTTGAAATGTAGCTGTATATTGCCGGAACAATGTACATTGTCAGGATTGTAGAGAATAACATACCTCCGACTACAGCCGTACCCATGGCGATACGCTGGTTGGCTCCCTCTCCTGTCGCATAAATAAGTGGCAATAGTCCTAACATGGTCGATACGCTTGTCATCAGAATAGGACGCAGACGCTGTAGCGAAGCACCGCGTATCGCATCCATCTTGCTCTCTCCGTTTTCTTGTTTCTGGTTGGCGAACTCAACAATGAGAATACCGTTCTTTGCCACAAGACCAATAAGCATGATTATACCTATCTGGCTGAAAAGGTTCATTGTAATGTCGTTGATGCTCATGAATATAAGTGCTCCGGCAATGGCAAGCGGAACGGTGAGCATGATAATCAACGGGTCTTTGAAACTCTCGAACTGCGCGGCAAGGATAAGGTAAATAAGTACCAATGCCAGCACGAATGCGAACATAAGGCTTGATGAACTCTCGCGGAACTCCTTTGAGTCGCCGGTAAGGGCTGTGCGGAATGTCTCGTCAAGAACATCATCGGCAATCTTGTCCATTTCGTCAAGTCCGTCGCCAATGGTCTTGCCGTCGGCAAGTCCTGCAGAAATGGTTGCCGAAAGGAAACGGTTGTAGTGATACAACTTTGGAGGTGTAACAGATTCTACAAACTCTACAAGGTTGTCGAGAGGAATCATCTCGCCACGGTCGCTGCGTATGTAAATCGATTTTACGCTTGTGGGGGTGTTACGCTGTATGCGGTTTACCTGTCCAATGATTTCGTACTGCTTACCGTTCATGTAGAAATAGCCCATGCGCTGTCCGCTGAGGCCATACTGCAATGTCTCTGCAATGTCGCGTACGCTTGCACCCATTGTTCCCGCCTTGTCGCGGTTGATGTTTACGCGGACTTCGGGGCTGGTAAACTTCAAATCGACGTCTGCCATACGGAATGTGGGGTTATCGTGTACCCTTTCGAGGAATTCGGGGAGAACCTCCTGGAGCTTTTCAATGCTTACCGCCTGTATTACATATTGTACGGGCATGCTTGCTCGACGACCACCGAAAGATGACTGCTGTTGTACGAATGCGCGTGCCTTGGTCTTTGTTTCCAAAGCTTTTGTAAGCTTGCTTGCCACATCCATCTGTGAATAGTCGCGCTCGCTAAGGTCTTTCAGAGTTATTCTTATGTTACCGCTTCCGCTTGATACGCGTGATGTTACCGATTCTGCATCGGGGATGATTGAATCAACCAGCATTGTTATATCTTCGGTGTAGTCGCGCATATATTCGTAGCTGACACCCTCGGCACCTCTTGTTGTGATTGTAATCTGTGAACGGTCCTCCAGCGGTGCCATCTCTGATGGTATTTCGCTCCAAAGCCATCCGATAAGCACAAATGTTATGATTGTCACAGGTATTGCAATCCACCTTTTTCTCAGGAATGCGTCGAGCGATTTTTCATATATGTTGTTCAATCCCACAAAGAACGGCTCTGTCTTGCGGTAGAACCATTTTTGTTCCTTGCGGCGTTTCAGAATCTTTGTTGCGAGCATCGGTGTGAATGTGAGTGCGGCAAACGATGATATGATAACCGAACCTGCAACCACAAAACTGAACTCACGGAACAGGCGACCGCTTGTGCCCTCCATAAATACGATAGGCAGGAACACTGCTACAAGGGTTACGGTAGTCGAGATGACCGCAAAGAAAATCTCCTTTGAACCCTCGATGCCGGCCTTGAAAGGACGCATGCCTTGCTCTATTCTGATATAAATGTTTTCTGTCATCACAATGGCGTCATCCACCACAAGACCTACGGAAAGCACCACCGCAAGCATGGTCAATACGTTTATTGAGAATCCTGCTATGTACATCACAAAGAATGCACCGATAAGCGATACGGGGATAACGATACAAGGTATCAATGTCACTCGCCAGTCGCGAAGGAAAAGGAAAATGATGATGATTACAAGGATGAATGCTTCATAAACAGTACTCTTTACCTCGTCGATTGATGCGCGGATGAACTTTGTGCTGTCGAAACCGTATGAATAGTCGATATCTTCGGGGAGGTCCTTCTTCATTACCTCCATGCGCTCATATACGGCATCGGCAATCTCGATGTGGTTTGCTCCGGGCTGAGGAATAACTACCACGCCAACCATAGGAACACCATTCATCTTCATGTAGCTCTTGATGTCGGCAGGGCCAAGTTCGGCATAGCCTACATCGCTAACACGGATTACATTGCCGTTGTTTTCCTTGAGTATAATGTTGTTGAACTCTTTGGCTGTATGCATCTGTCCCATTGTACGCAGAGTCAACTCCATTGTGTTGCCTTCGATGCTTCCCGATGGTAATTCGACATTCTCGCTTGTCACGGCATTCTTTATATCGACAGGTGTTATTCCGTATGCCGACATCTTTATCGGGTCGAGCCAAATACGCATTGAGTAGCGTTTCTCTCCCCAAATCTGTACACCGCTCACGTCGGGAATGGTCTGTAGTTGCTCTTTTACAGTAAGGTCGGCAATCTCGCTAAGTTCAAGAAGTGAACGCTTCTCGCTCTGGATTGCAACCATCAGAATTGGAGTTGCATCGGCATCCGCTTTTGATACGGTTGGAGGGTCGCAGTCGCGAGGCAGGAAACGTTGCGCGCGCGACACCTTGTCGCGAACGTCATTGGCTGCTGTCTCAAGGTCAACCGAAAGCTCGAACTCCACTGTTATACGGCTTTGTCCCTGCTGGCTTATACTCGAAAGCGAACGGATACCGGGAATGCCGTTGATGTTCTGCTCAAGCGGTTCGGTAATCTGGTTCTCGATTACATCGGCATTTGCACCCGCATAGCTACAGGTTACAGAGATAATGGGGTTGTCAACCGATGGATACTCGCGTACACCAAGGGTGTTGTAACCGATGAGACCAAAAAGTAATATTATGATTGTGAGCACCGTCGCAAGCACCGGTCTGCGGATACTCAATTCTGAAATATTCATCTATTCAATCTGTTTAGTGTGTTTATTTCAATGTTGCGATTTTTACAGCCATACCTTTACGTAACTGCAATGTACCTGATGTGAGGATTGTATCTCCCGCATGCAAGCCGTCGAGAATCTGCACCTCGCTCTCGGTGCGTATGCCCATCTCTACATCAACAGGCTCTGCCTTTCCGTTGCGATATACAAAAACCTTGTTCTTGCCCATTTCAGGAACTATTGCTTCTGCAGGGATTGCAATGGCATCGGCAATCTCTTTCTGCTTTAAGCGTATGTCGGCATATTGACCGGGCATAAGTTCACCGTTGCTGTTTGCGTATCTTGCACGTACAAGCAATGAGCGTGTCTCGGCCTCAAGGGATGATTCTGTTGCGTATACCTGTGCTTTGAATGTGTCAAGCTTGCCATCGACACGGAATTCAAGGTTTGTACCTTTTTTGACATCGCCTGAATAACGCTCTGCAACAGAGAACTCTATCTTTATTGGAGTAAGTGATGTGAGCTTGGCAATTACTGTACTTGTTGATGCGTATGCACCCACACTCACCTGGCGCAAACCTATGACACCGTCAAATGGAGCGCGTAATTCGGTCATCTCAATTTGTGCCTTAACTTTTTCAATATCGGCATTAAGTGTAGCAAGTTCTGTTTTTACAATTTCGAGAGCCTCTTTACTTACGGCATCTTTCTGAAGCAAGGCGCTCTGGCGATATACTCTCTCTTCGGCAAGCGGCACTTTCGCTTCAAGACTCTTCAACTGTGCCTGTAGCTGTGCATCGTTGATTTTGGCAAGCAGTGTACCTTTCTCCACAAAACTGCCCTCTTCAAAGAATATGTCTGTGATTTTACCTGCGCTCTCGAACGATAGTTGTACCTCTTCGTCGGGGACAAGGCTTCCTACTACGGGAATTTCATCGGTCAGCAGGTGGGGCGTAATAACTTGTGCATCCACACTCAATACTTTTTTGCCGCCCTTTGGCATTCCTTCGGCTTTTGCCAACTCTTTGTTCTGGTGTGGCATGAGTTTGAAATATCCCCACACGCCTACTGCAATTACGAGAGCCGCAACAAGGCTCCATTTTAATGTCTTGTTCATATTTTTTGTGATGTATATATCAGGTTTGTTTCAATCTGCAAAATTAGTTAAAATTTACAATGTACTAAAATGTTAAATCTTAATTATATATAATATAGTACTATTTACTAACTATTTGGTGCATTAATGTAAAATATCAAAGTAAACTTTTTTTTCTTCGCTTACCTTTCACTATATTTGCAACTGTTTTGTAAAAACGGCTTGGGCTGTTTGATTGGAAATGAATAATTCTAACAAAAAACAAATAATATTATGATTAACTCTCAAGACATTAAAATCGGTACTGCAATCCGTATGGATGGCAAGTTGTATTTTTGCATAGATTTCTTGCACGTAAAGCCGGGTAAGGGTAACACTTTCATGCGTACAAAGCTCAAAGACGTTGTTGACGGCTATGTATTGGAGCGTCGTTTCAACATCGGTGAAAAACTTGAGGATGTTCGTGTAGAGCGTCGTCCTTATCAGTATCTCTATCAGGAGGGCAACGAGTATGTATTCATGAATCAGGAGACATTCGAGCAGGTAAACATCTCTGGTGACCAGATCAACGGTGTTGCTTTCATGAAGGAGGGTATGAACCTCGAGGTTGTAACAGATGCTTCAACAGAGACTATCCTTTTCGCAGATATGCCTGTTAAGGTTGTTTTGGCTGTTACATACACAGAGCCAGGTTTGAAGGGTGATACAGCAACAAACACAACAAAGCCTGCTACATTGGAGACAGGTGCTGAAATCCGCGTTCCTTTGTTCATCAACGAAGGCGAACTTGTTGAGGTTGATACTCGTGACGGTTCATACGTTGGTCGTGTAAAAGCATAATTGACTACGATTTGTTATACTCTATAATTGTCCCGGTATATAACAGACCTGGCGAGGTAAAGGAATTGCTCGACAGTCTGGCCGCTCAGACGGTAAAGCCCTTTGAGCTGGTGATTATAGAAGATGGATCAAAAGAACGGTGTGATCATTTGCTTGATCACTACCGTTCTTTGTTTAATATCCACTACTATTACAAGGATAATTCAGGACGTAGTGATACACGTAACTACGGAATGAAACGTGCCAATGGCGATTATCTTTTGTTCTTCGATTCAGATGTGATATTGCCACCGTTCTATTTCGAAAGGCTCGAGGAGGCTATGGAAGCGGACTATTGCGACTGCTTCGGCGGTCCGGATGCTGCCGATGAATCGTTCTCGGATATGCAAAAGGCGGTAAGCCATGCCATGACATCGTTCTGGACTACGGGAGGAATACGCGGTGGTAAAGCTGTTATGGAAAAGTTCTGTCCCCGTACCTTCAATATGGGACTTTCGAAGAAAGTGTATGATACGGTAGGCGACTTCAAGGATATGATGGGCGAGGACATCGACCTGAGCATAAGAATACGTAATGCAGGTTTCAAGATACGTCTTATCCGCGAGGTTTTCGTATATCACAAACGCCGAATAGACATGCGCCGTTTCTTCAAGCAGGTAAATAACTTCGGTCAGGCTCGAATTTGGCTGCAACTGATACATCCCGGTTCGCTCAAGGTGGTGCATACAGCACCGGCGCTCTTGCTCGTTATGGGTGCGGCTTTGCTTGTGGCATCGTTCTTCTGCCCTTGGCTGTTGCTGTTGCCTTTAGCCTATCTGTTGCTGATTTTTGCCGATTCGTTGTTCAAAAACAAGAATATGAAGGTTGCCTTGCTTTCGGTTGTTGCTGCAGTGGTACAGATAACGGGTTACGGAACAGGCTTTTTGAAGGCGTTCTGGTTCAAGATGATTTTGCGTCGTCCTTTGGAGACAAAAGAGGGATTGACAAAAATATATAATAGAGGGTAAACAATGGAAGAGGGCAGGCAGAAACGTTCCATAAAGGAGTGGCCTTTGGATGAGCGTCCGCGCGAAAAGGCTATAAAGAACGGGATATCCACATTAAGCAATTCCGAACTTATGGCTATCCTTATCGGCTCCGGTACGCCTGATGAGTCGGCTGTGGAGTTGATGCGTAAGGTGCTTGCTTCGTGTAACGACAGCATTGCGAAACTGTCGCGTCTGACGGTTGATGACCTTTGCTTGTTCAAGGGTATCGGCCCGGCAAAGGCTCTTACTATTGTTGCCGCATGCGAATTGTGGAAACGTCGAGAAGGTGATGATATTTCAAAGACAAAATATATAAAGTCTTCGCTCGACCTTTTCAAATATTTTCATCCTCTGCTTTGCGACAATAATACAGAACAGTGCTATGTGCTTGCGCTTAACAGCAAGAATGGTGTCATCGACTGTACGCTGATAGGTAGTGGCGGTTTGACAGCCACTGTTGTAGATATACGTCTTGTTATGCGCGAGGCTTTGATGAAACGTGCTACGGCGATAGCTTTGTGTCACAATCATCCATCGGGCAATACGACACCGAGCAGGGAAGATAATGAACTTACAAAGAACCTTCGCGATGCATGCAAGGTTATGAATATAAGATTCCTTGACCATATCATAGTTGCAGGCGACAGATACTACAGCTATAATGACGAGGGAATGTAATAGAACTATTATGGAAAAGATAGAACTTGAACAGAAGATAGTTGAGATGATAAAGACGGTATATGACCCCGAGATACCCGTCAATATATACGATTTGGGTCTTATATACCGCATTGAGGTAAAAGAGGATAATGCGGTGGAAATAGATATGACACTTACTGCACCCAACTGCCCTGCAGCTGATTTTATGATGGAAGATGTGCGAATGAAGGTGGAATCTGTCGAAGGTGTAAAGAGTTTGTCTCTCAATCTTGTTTTTGAACCTGAATGGAGTTATGACCTGATGACTGAAGAGGCTAAACTCGAATTGGGATTACTCTGAAAATCTATAAATAGAATCTGATACTATGAAAAAGATATATATCCTTTCTGATGCACATTTGGGTTCGTGGGCAATAGAGCATCGTCGCACTCACGAACGTCGCCTTGTGTCCTTTCTTGATAAGGTAAAGAAGGATGCTATGGCTGTATATCTGCTTGGAGATATATTCGATTTCTGGTATGAATTCAAGAATGTTGTACCAAAGGGATTTACCCGTTTCTTGGGCAAGGTGTCAGAACTGACTGACAGCGGCGTAGAGGTGCATTTCTTTACAGGTAACCACGATTTGTGGTGTCTCGATTACTTTGAGAAGGAGTGCGGAGCAACGATACATCGAGAACCTTGCCTTCTGGAACTTTACGGCAAAGAGGTTTTCCTTGCTCATGGCGATGAGTTCTCTACCGAAAAGGGATTCCGTCTGTTGCGTGCCATGTTTCACAGCCGTTTTCTGCAGCGTATGCTTTCAATGGTACACCCCCGTTGGAGTGTTTGGTTCGGACACAAGTGGGCGCATCACAGCATGATAAAGCATAAAGTTAATGGCAACATGCCGTATTTGGGTGAAGATAAAGAGGATTGCATGAAGTTTGCCAAGAGATATCTTGTGCAACATCCATCGGTCGATTGCTTTATTTTTGGTCATCGCCATATTGATACAGATGTCTCATTGGTTGATTCACGAGTGATTTTCCTTGGTGATTGGATTACGAAATTCGACTATGTGGTCATCGACAGCAACTCGATAGAACATAAACATTATGTCGAAGGAGAGAGTAAGGATATATAAAAGACAATCCCAAAGTTTCACACTTTGGGATTGTCTTTTATTATCATGTTACCTTTTTTATTCTGCAATCATTTGTGTGCCATATTGCAATTCAAGTCCTGTGGCACGTTGCAGTTCAACCCATGCTACTGCTTTTTTGAATAGGGCGTCAATATATTGGTGACGCATTTCGTTTTCGTTGCGTTGTACAATCAGGTAATCGAGGAACGGAATCTCGCCAAGCTCGTATGCTTTTCTCTTGTTTTCCACAACCTTGCGCATGTCGTTGAGCATCTCGTGCGAGAATGTTTCTGCCTGTTTGCTTGTGAATCCGAATGTTCGATATGCTTGCATAACTTCTGCTTCTACTTGTAGTCGTGCCTCTCTAACCTCTATCTCTGCCTGTTGTGCCAGTGTTGCGTCGATAACTCTTTCTCCTTTGTTGAGGCTTGAGAATTTCAGGGGAACTGCTATGCCGGCTTTTATTGTAGTGAAATCGGGATTAGAGAAATTGTATGTTGCACCAATGTTTACATCAAGTTCCGGGCGACGTTGTGCCTTGTTGAATCTTGCCTTCGCCTTTGCTATGTCGGCGCTTTCGAGTGCAATAATAATGTCGGGACGTCTTTCAAGTGCTGTTTGTATATAATCGTTTATGGATGCCGGTTGCTCACTTATCTCAAGTGTTCCTGTGCCTCGCATGTTTTCTGCACCGTCAAGATTGTTCATGTAGTATCCCATGGTTATGGCTGTGTTGCAGAGTTCTGCTTCGGCTTCGAGTACGGCATTGCGTGACACTCCCTGTGCCATACGGCTCTCCAACCAATCACTCTCGGCAATGTCGCCCTTTATGAACCTTATGCTGTCGTTTACTGCTACTTCGCTTATGCTTCTGTAAACCTCCAAGGCTTCGGTATGTATCATTCCTGCACGCAGATGTTCAAGATAGGCAACTGTGGCATCGGCACGGAAATTACGCATATACTCTTCCAACAGCGCAATGGTTTGTCTGCGTTCACTGTCTGCTATATCCATGCGTTCGCGACGAACTCCGAATGTGAATGTTTTTCCAAGCTCCACTTCTATGCCTTGTCCGAGTCCTTTGCTCCAATCTTCGTTGTTGGTATATGATACTGCAAGGGTGGGGTCATTGAATATCTTTGAGGCGGTAACTGTGGCATCGGCTATGTCAATGTCAAGGCTTTTTGCTGTCAAAGCAATATTATCCTGCAATATGCACTCCATATATTCACCGTATGATATATTCTGTGCGACTGTTTGCAGGGATATTATTATTGCTGTAAAAATAAGTGCTTTTCTCATTTATTGGTGTTTTGTATTCGCATTCAGTTGCGAAGGTAGTGAATTTCTGTTTATGCAAAGATGGTTATTTGTTACCAAAAAACAATGATTATTAATAGTTTCAATTATCATTTTGTGGTGTTAATCCCATCTTCTTTGCAAGTTGCATTATGTGTGCGAGTGCTGCTTCATATTCATTTGGAATCACTCCGTCAAGAATAGCCTCTTTGACGGCGCTCTTCAGCTGTCCTACGGCGGCACATGGTCCTAATCCGAACATCTGCATTATCTCTTCACCATTTACCGGTGGCTGGAAATTGCGTACACGGTCTTTCTCTTCAATGTCTTTCAGCTTTTGACGTACAATCTGAAAGTTGTTCAGGAACTGTTTCTTGCGTGTTTCGTTCTTTGAAGTAATGTCGGCTTCGCACAGTAGCATCAGGTCGTCAATGTCGTCTCCGGCGTCGAACAGCAGTCGGCGCACAGCAGAGTCTGTCACTTCGTCGTCGGCAATGGCTATTGGGCGCATGTGAAGCGATACGAGCTTTGCCACATACTTCATCTTGTCGTTCTGTGGCATTTTATAATCGCGGAACAGACGGTTAACCATCTTCTCTCCTACAATGTTGTGGTTGTGGAAGGTCCATTTCATTATAGGATCCCAACGCTTTGTCTTTGGCTTGCCTATGTCGTGAAGCAGTGCAGCCCAACGTAACCAAAGGTTGTCGGTCTTTTGCGCAATGTTGTCGAGAACCTCAAGGGTGTGATAGAACATCTCCTTATGACTGTATCCGTTTTTTGTCTCGACGCCTTGCATTGCTGTGAGTTGTGGGAATATTATCTCAAGCAATCCGCAACGGTCAAGTTCGATGAAACCTTTCGATGGCACCGGTGACATCATTATCTTGTTCAGCTCATCGTTTATTCTCTCTCGCGAGATTATCCTAATTCTTTCCTTGTTTTCGCAGAGTGCCTCAAAGGTCTCATCTTCTATATAAAAGTTCAACTGTGTGGCAAAGCGTACACAACGCATCATGCGCAAAGGGTCGTCGCTGAATGTTATTCCCGGTTCAAGCGGAGTGCTTATTATGCGGTCTTCAAGGTCGAGCATGCCGTCGAACGGGTCAACAAGTTCGCCGAAACGTTCGCTGTTAAGGCATATAGCCATAGCATTTATTGTAAAGTCGCGACGGTTTTGGTCATCCTCCAGTGTGCCGTCCTCAACTATGGGGTTGCGTGAGTCGTGGCTGTAGCTCTCCTTGCGTGCACCTACAAACTCTATTTCATGCTCGTGGTATTTTACCTGTGCAGTACCAAAGTTTGCGAATACCGACAAATGTGCTCCGCGGCCCAGTCTCTTGCTGAATGCGCGTGCCATTTCAATGCCTTTGCCCACTACAACAACGTCTATGTCTGTCGATGGACGTTGCAGGAATATGTCTCTTACATATCCTCCCACTACATAGCATTCCATGCCAAGGCTGTCGGCTGTTTCCGATATCTTACGGAAAATAGGTGTGTCAAGTAGCTTGCAAAGCTCTTCACGATTTGGTTTATACATAAGCTGTTTGTATCTTTGCGTAAGGCAAAGATACTTATTTTTGCGCTATTATAAAAACAATGGTTGTCAAAACCGGTCATTTATATACGACATAATAAAAAGAATGGTCTTTTTTTGACGTGTTGCGATAATTAGTATAAATTTGCGATATATGTAAAACGTAATTCCAAATACAAACATAATATGAAAAAGATACATCCGTTGTTGCTCCTGCTGTTCGTGATTACGCTTTTTTCGTGTGAAAAATCGGTAGAAGAGCCTGCCCGCCTGTTGCTTGCAAAGGCAAAGGTGCTGTATGCCGATAGTGATTATAACAGTGCGCGAGTTCTTATTGATAGTATATCTGTGAACTATCCCAAGGCCTATAAGGCACGTCGTGAGGCGGAATTGCTCCGCCGCGAAGTTATGCTAAAGGAGAAACAGCGTGATGTGGAGTATTTTTCAGGAATGTATGATGTGCTTATCCAACGTCGTGATTCTCTTGTAACAGGTTTTGCTTATAACAAGGATGGACAATACCAGGATATGGGGTATTATACAGTTCATTCTCAAGCTATAGCGTTGAATCCTTTCAACTGCTTTTTGCGTGCGAGTGTAAAAGAAAACGGTGATGCTGTACTGACATCGTACTATCGTGGTGCTAAGATCTCACACAAAACGTTGAAGGTTTCTTCAGGCGAGAACTTTGTAACGTGCGACAAACCTTTTTCTTCAAGGTCTTATTGGTATCTTGGTGTATATAATGAGCGTCGCGATTATCGTTATGGTGCCGATGATGGTATTATGGATTATATAGCATCTGTAACTTCGCCCATTAAAGTGGAACTTTTTGGTGAGCAGGGCAAATATGAGTATATGTTGCGCGAGGAGGATGTTACAGCTATCAGGCGTGTGATAGAATTATCAAACCTGCTGAAGATGGTTGAGGAGGCACGTAATATGCGCGATGAGGCTCAACGTGCGTTGGATTTTCTTGTCAAGAGTCAGTAACGTTCACAGGAAAATGCCGTGAACTGATTCGATAATATTTATTAGTACAACAAAAAGGGCTTCACGCATGCGTGAAGCCCTTTTTGTTGTATAGATACAATCTTTTACTTGAGATTCTTTACAATCTCGTAAGTGTCGCTTGCAATCATCATCTCCTCGTCTGTTGGGATAAGCAATACCTTAACCTTTGAGTCTGGAGTAGAAAGAATTGCCTCTTCGCCACGCATTCTGTTGTTAACCTCCTTGTCGAGCTTAACACCAAGGAATTCAAGACCTTCGAGTGCAGCCTCACGACAGTCAGCCTGATTCTCACCAACACCGCCGGCAAAGATTATGATGTCAACACCGCCCATCGCAGCAGCGTATGCGCCGATATACTTCTTGATGCGGTAGAAGTTCATTGTGTTTGAAAGCTGTGCACGCTTGTTGCCCTCTTCTGCGGCAGCCTTAACCTCGCGCATGTCCGATGATATGCCTGTGATTCCGGCAACACCCGATTTCTTGTTCAGCATGTCTATAGCACCCTGCATGTCAAGACCTGTCTTGTCCATGATGTATGGGAGAGCACCCGGATCGACATCACCACTGCGAGTACCCATCATAAGGCCGGCGAGTGGAGTCATACCCATTGACGTATCAACACTCTTGCCATCCTTTACAGCTGCGATAGAAGCACCGTTACCGATGTGGCAAGTGATAATCTTGCTTCCCTCTGCAGGGATATTCAACATTTCAAGTGCGCGCTTTGTGATGTAACGGTGCGATGTTCCGTGGAAACCGTATCGACGTACACCATATTTCTCATAAAGTTCGTATGGGAGAGCGTACATATAAGCGTAGTCAGGCATTGTCTGGTGGAATGCAGTGTCGAATACACCAACCTGTGGCATATCAGGAGCAACCTCCTTAACGGCATTTACACCCTTTAGGTTTGCCGGGTTGTGGAGTGGTGCAAGGTCGTTGCAAGCCTCGAATACCTCAAGAACCTCGTCTGTGAGCAGTGTCGATGCGCTGAACTTCTCACCACCATGTACCATACGGTGACCTACAGCGTCAATTTCGTCAATAGAATTTACGGCACCGAATTTTTCGCTTGTAAGGATATCAAAAATCAAGCGTACACCAATTGTGTGCTCCGGAATAGATGCGAAGATTGTCTCCTTCTCACCGTTTGGGAGGTTGAACTTGATGAATGAGCCTTCAAGACCAATCTTTTCAATACCACCCTTTGCAAGAACGTTCTTTGCCTCAATGTCAATCAACTGATATTTGATTGATGAACTACCACAGTTCAATACTAATATTATCATATCGTATATTTGTGTTTATTTGTTGTTTAATTATTTCTTTGCAGCAATAGCCTGGTTTGCAGTGATTGCAATCATCATATAAACATCCTCTACAGAGCAACCGCGTGAAAGGTCGTTTACAGGACGTGCGATACCCTGGAGTACAGGACCGATAGCCTCTGCATTACCCAAACGCTGAACGAGCTTGTAACCGATATTACCTGCACCAAGGTCAGGGAACACAAGTACATTAGCCTTACCTGCAACCTTTGAGCCCGGAGCCTTGCTCTGTCCTACAAATGGAACAAGTGCAGCGTCAGCCTGCAATTCGCCGTCGAGTGACAATTCTGGGTCAAGCTCGTGAGCAAGCTTTGTAGCCTCTGTAACCTTGTCAACCATTTCGTGCTTTGCAGAACCCTTTGTAGAAAAACTCAACATTGCAACGCGTGGCTCTTCGAAACCACCGATTGCCTTTGCTGTCTGAGCAGTACATACTGCAATCTGTGAAAGCTGGTTAGCATCGGGCTGTGGAGTAACGGCAACGTCAGCAACAAAGAGAACACCATCCTCACCATACTCTTTTGCATTTGTGATAAGCATCATGGCACCGCTTACGCAAGAGATACCCGGAGTAGTCTTGATAATCTGCAATGCAGGACGGAGTACGTTACCTGTAGTGTTCAAGGCACCTGCTACCTGACCGTCAGCATCACCGTTCTTGATGATGAGGCAACCAAGATACAATGGGTTGCATACGAGTTTCTGTGCATCCTCCATTGTCATACCCTTTGACTTACGCAATTCGAAAAGCAAGTTTGCATACTTCTCTGCATCGGGGTTGTTGTTAGGGTCGATGATAGTAGCCTTCTCAATGTTTGTAAGACCGTTCTTTTCAGCAAGAGCGAGAACCTCTTCGCGGTTTGCAATAAGAATAACCTCAGCAATGCCGTCAGCGATAGCTTTGTCGGCAGCCTTGAGTGTACGCTCCTCTGTACCTTCGGGGAGAACGATGCGCTGCTTGTTCTGTTGAGCGCGCTCAATCAAACTTTTAATAACATCCATAGTATAAATAATTTAATTTTGTGAAATTCCGTTTTTATGTCTGTGGAGTGTTATCACGCAGGCATACATAGTACAAAGGTAACTTAAACATAATTGTTGGCAAAATAAATTCTATTTATTTTCGGTAGGAAAATAATATTTGATGAGATTTTCATAATAAGCGCAAAAAAGCTGACTAAAAAGGCTCTTTTGTTGTTATACTCGCCCTCAAAATGCTCATTTACACTTAGTAAACTGTGCTTTTTCGGGCTTCGCAAGCCTAAAAATAGCTCTTTTTATTCAACTTCTCACAAAGAGGGTGACCTTGGGGTTACCCTCTTTGTGCTTATGTGTGTATTGCTTTATGCAAGAATCTCTTTTAACTCTTCGGCTGTAACTGTTTTCTGTTCGCCGGTTGTCATGTTCTTCAGTGCAATAGTGCCGTCGGCAATCTCCTGCTCGCCGATGATTGCAACAAACGGAATGCTGTGGCTGTTGGCATATCCCATCTGTTTCTTCATCTTGTCGCTGCTTGGGAAAAGTTCAGCCGATATACCGGCTTTGCGTAACTCGCCAATAATCTTCAATGAGTGCAATGCCTCTCTGTCGCCAAAGTTTACGAACATAACCTTTGTGGTGTGGATTGATTCTTTGGGGTATAGATCGAGCTGATTCATTACGTCGTATATGCGGTCGGCACCGAACGAGATACCCACACCCGAAACGCCTTCCATGCCGAACACACCGGTGAGGTTGTCGTATCGTCCGCCACCGGTGATGCTGCCAATAGCAACGTCGAGTGCCTTCACCTCAAGGATTGCGCCTGTGTAGTAGTTCAAACCACGTGCAAGGGTGAGGTCAAGGTCGAGTGTGCTGTTAAGGTTAATCTTCTTGAATGTGTCAAGAATGAACTGCAACTCCTCAACGCCCTTTTCGCCTATGGCATTGCCCTTGAGTGTCTCAGCAAGAATCTGCATCTTCTCGTCGTTGCTGCCCTGTGCTTTAAGTATAGGCAACAACTTCTCTATAGACTCATCGCTGATGTCTTTGCTCTTCAGCTCGGCGATAACACCGTCAAGTCCAATCTTGTCAATCTTGTCGATGGCTACTGTTATGTCAATAATCTTGTCAGGCTCGCCAATTACGTCGGCTATTCCGGCAAGAACCTTACGGTTGTTCAGCTTTATTGCTACGCGTATGTTCAACTTGCCGAATACATGGTCGATAAGTTGTATAAGTTCAACCTCGTTTATCAGCGAGTTGTTACCGATGATGTCGGCATCGCACTGATAGAATTCGCGGTAACGACCTTTCTGTGGACGGTCGGCGCGCCATACAGGCTGAATCTGATAACGTTTGAATGGGAACACAAGTTCCTCGCGGTGCATCACCACGTAACGTGCGAAAGGCACTGTGAGGTCGTAGCGCAGGCCCTTTTCGCAGAACTTTGATGCAAGTTTCGCTGCGTTGCGGCTCAACAGTTCTTCGTCTGTCAACTCTTTGAAGTAGTCGCCGGAGTTCTGAATCTTGAACAATAGTTTGTCGCCCTCTTCGCCATATTTACCCATCAATGTCGATAGGTTCTCCATTGCGGGTGTCTCAATCTGTTGGAATCCGAACAGGTGGAATGCTTCGCGTATGGTGTCGAATATGTAGTTTCTCTTTGACATCTCAACGGGTGAGAAGTCGCGTGTTCCTTTTGGAATGGATGGTTTTGCTGCCATTTTTTAATCGCGTCTGTTTAGATAAATCATTACATAGTAGAGCAGTGTTGCCAATGAAGACAATGCTGCAACAACATATGTGTATGCTGCCGAGCGCAATGCTCCTGCGGCATATTGGTGGTTCTGTGTATTTGTTACTCCTGTTATTTCCAACCATTTCAAAGCTCTGCGGCTTGCGTCAATCTCCACAGGCAAGGTTATGAAGCTGAACAGGGTGGTGCTGGCAAAAAGTATGATACCTGCCAACAAAAGCTGTGGCATGGTCTGCACGGTAATTATACCAATGAGCAGTACCCATGACATGATGCTTGAAGAGAACTGTACGACAGGTACAAGTGCCGAGCGCATCTTGAGCGGTGCGTATGCATTCGCATGCTGCAGTGCATGTCCGCACTCATGTGCTGCGACGGCTGCAGCTGCAATGCTTGCCGAATTATATACACCCTCGCTCAGATTTACGGTTTTTGTTGCGGGGTTGTAGTGGTCGGTAAGCATGCCGGGTGTCGATGTTACCTTGACATCGTATATGCCGTTGTCGTGCAACATCTTGATTGCAATATCACGTCCTGTCATGCCGATAGGCATCTTTGAATATTGCTCGAATTTCCTTTTCAGGTTTGCCTGAACAATATAGCTCAGAATGGCAATTCCCAAGAACAGGAATATGTATGTGAAGTCGTAGCCGACTGTTGTAGTTGTTGTAAGAAACATTTGTATTTAAATTAAATTTGGTAATAATATAGATGTTGACCCAATGTTGACATTATTCGCGAATTTGTCATCCTGAACGTATGTGAACCGAAGGTCGACGCCCGCAGGGGCTAAAGTCAATGGATCTCATAACCACGCAGAACAGAGATACTTCGCTTTGCTCAGTATGACAGGGGTCGCCGGGTCAACTGCTATATCATTGCTTTGAATTTTATAAGTAAGGGCAGGCTGACCCTGCCCCTACATGCTGTATCTTAAACGTCTTAGATAGAACGTGTGATAGTCTGGTCGCGGTCGGGGCCGATAGAGAGATACTTCACAGGTACACCCAACTCATTTTCAAGGAACTTGATATACTCCTTGAACTCAACGGGCAACTCCTCTTCGCTTCTCAATTTGGTAAGGTCGGTCTGCCAGCCTTTGATTTCGGTATACACAGGCTCCACACCCTCTATGTCGTAAGGCATGTGCGACAATGTCTCGCCATTCTTCTTGTAAGCGATACAAGCCTTGATTGTGGGGAATGTGTCGAGCACGTCGCTCTTCATAAGGATAAGATGTGTGACACCGTTAATCATAATTGTATATTTCAATGCAACAAGGTCAATCCAACCACAACGGCGTTCACGGCCTGTAACGGCACCATATTCGTGACCTCTGTCGCGCATCTCGGCTCCAACCTCGTCGAACAACTCTGTTGGGAATGGACCTGAACCAACGCGTGTACAATATGCCTTTGTGATACCATATACATTGCCAATTCTGTTAGGAGCAACACCCAATCCTGTACAAGCACCGGCACAAACGGTGTTCGATGATGTAACGAAAGGATAGCTGCCAAAGTCGATGTCGAGCAAGCTGCCCTGTGCACCCTCGCAAAGGATTGATTTGCCCTCATTCATAAGGTCGTTGATAAGTTGCTCGCTATCGATGAGACGGAACTTCTTCAAGAATTCAATACCCTCGAGCCATGTATTTTCCATCTCAGTGATGTCATAGCTGTAGTTCATGTCCTTTAGCATCTGCTCATGACGAGCCTTTGCCTGTGCATATTTCTGTTCGAAGTTCTCAAGGATGTCACCTACGCGCAAACCGTTACGGCTTATCTTGTCGGTGTATGTGGGGCCGATACCCTTACCTGTTGTACCGACTTTTGCGTCGCCTTTGGCTGCTTCATAAGCGGCATCAAGAACGCGGTGTGTAGGCATGATAAGGTGAGCCTTCTTTGAGATAAAAAGGTTCTTTGTAAGGTCGTAACCGGCTTTTATAAGGTCTTCGGCCTCGCCCTTGAAAAGAGCCGGGTCAAGAACAACACCGTTACCTATGATATTAGTCTTGTTTCCCTGGAAAATACCTGATGGTATTGAACGGAGCACAAACTTTTTACCGTCGAATTCAAGAGTGTGACCTGCGTTAGGACCACCCTGAAAACGTGCTACAACATCGTAGTTCGGTGTCAGTACGTCAACAACCTTGCCTTTTCCCTCGTCGCCCCACTGGAGGCCCAACAATACGTCTATATTCTGTTTCATTGTCCTGTCTTTTTACTCATTCGTGTCTTACGTCTCTTTATTGCCTGATGGCACTTGTTACATAGTCCGTAAATATACAACGAATAATGGGTTAAATGAAATTTTTTGATATTCGCAGTTATGTTATCTGTTATGTTTATATTATTTATTTCGGTAACCTTTCCACAATTGGTACATATCATGTGCGCCTTCTCGTTTCCGTAACACCTTTCATACTTCGATTCTGTACCGAACTGGTGGTGAATCACAAGATTGGCATTGATAAGTAACGTTATTGTGTTGTAAACAGTTGCCCGGCTCACCCTGAATTTATCCTTCTCCTCAAGCACCTTGAGCAAATCGTTTATCTCAAAGTTGCCGTTGAATGAGTATATCGCATTCAGTATTGCATATCGTTCAGGTGTGCGCCTGCATTTGTTTTCCTTTAAATATTCTGTAAATATCCGGTTTACAGTCTCTAAAGTTTTGCTATCCATATTGTACTTTGTAACATAAATATGCACCGCGTACATATTTATGTTACAAAGTTACCTTTTTTTTGAATATTATAGCATAGAAACTCTTTTAAATTTCTATAAAAGTTTATACAAAGTCCAAATAATAATAAATATAGTCTATTCCTCTTCGTTGCAATAGTGTCCCAAGGAATTGTATGCCGCCATAATAACGGTTTTTCTGCTGTCGACCTTTTCTATGTTTTTTGCTGTTGCAAGATATTTGCATTCTTGCTCCTTGTCAAGTTCAACACCGCGTCGGAACAGATGTGTCAGTGTCATGAACCCGCAGTAACGGTACATCCCTTCGTCGTTCTGTATCCATTCAAGAGCCTTTGTTGCCGCTTCGGGCAACTTGCTCAGTATCACCATTGTCAAGTGGTCGGCAATCTCTGTGAACGGAGCCTCTTTAATCCACTCTTCAGCAATATCTTTGTAATGCTCCTCGGGCATAAGGAATATGGCAAGTATCTTGCACTCCCTTATGTTGTCCTGCCATAATCTTTTGGCAAGTTCTTCGTCCCTTTCGAATTTCCCTGCAATAGCTTTGAGACGTGGAATCTCTACACCAAAGTTTATCTTGTAGTTCAGCCCGTGGTTACGCTGTATCGACGACACCACGCCATTCATTGCCAAACGCAACTCTTTCTTTATCTCTTTTATCCTTTCGTTAATGGCAGATTCTTCAATCATGGCAAAACTCATTTTGTTGCATGTCTTTTTCTGTAATCGTTCGGTGTCTCTCTCATAATGCGGTAGAACGACGCATAGAACGATTGGCGGTTGGCAAATCCAACAACATTACCAATCTCCTCGATTGTCATATCCGCATACCTTTTGTCGGTCATGCGGTGCATAGCCTCCTTTACTCTGTATTCGTTTACAAGGCACGAGAAGTTTGTGTTGAATCGCGAATTTATAACAGCCGAGATATATCTGGTGTTGGTGTTCAATTCTTTTGCCAAATCCTTTGCCGAGAAATCCTTGTTACGATATCTCTTTTCAATGACAATGATATTTAGAATCTTGTCATATAGCTCATCGGCAAGTTCAGCGCGTATCAATGAGCGATATGATGCGTTTTTCTCCTGTTTTTCCCGTATATTATAAGGTAATGTGGTTTTTTCAGTCATATTTTAATTCGTTCGTTTACGCAAATATAATATACTTTTGTTAAAATTATTCAAAAAAGCGAAAGAAAATATTGTATCCCCAAGAATCTTGCGCGATACTTGGGGATACAATGTTGATTAACAATATATTTGCTTTATATGCTTTTGAGCCTTGCAGCCTTGAAACGGCTCTGCTTTGCAGCCTCTTTCTTTCCGAGCCTTTCGAGCAGGATTGCCTGCAGTGTGTAGTGGTTGCCGTTATTCGGTTCCAACTCAATAGCTTTTTCAACATCCATAAGAGCCAATTCGGTGCGTCCTGTCAATCGCTCGACATTGCTTCGTGCAATATAGTATTCTGCGGTATTGGGATTATCTTCGATAAGCAATGTCAGGAGTGTAAGGCTGTCATTGTATTTTCCCTCCTTCTTATATAACAAGGCAAGTCCTAACTTAACATTATTGTTGTTTGGCTCAAGCGAGAGTAGCTTCAGGTAGTCTTCTTTAGCCTTGTCGAATACGTCAAGTTCGGAGTATATGCTTGCCCTGAAGAACAGTGCCCCTGAATTTGTAGGTTCTTGTTTTAATATATTGCTATAATCGTCAAGAGCCTTTTCAAGGCTGTCCAATTGTAATAAAATATTTGCACGTTGAAGCATCAGGGCAATTTTCTCCGTGTCGTCACCAATGGCAATGTTGTAACTTTCAAGAGCCTTTTCTACCTCACCGCACATCTGTTGTGAATAGGCAAGGTTGGCGTATGCGTATGTGCGTTCATGCTCGCTGCTGCTTAATTCTGTTGCTTTTTTGAAGCATTCCGTTGCTTGCTTGTAATTGCGGTCGGCAATGTGTTTTATGCCATTGTTGCAAAGTGTTCTGTAATCTTGCGAAACAGCAGTAAGCGCAAGTATAAGTAATAGAAAAGAAACGGTTATTCTCATTGATGATTCTGTTATATTTATGTGTTCGTCTGCGAATATAGCATATTAATTGATAATACAATACATTGCAATCAAAACTTTAAAACAATATAACAGTTTTTGTGTTTTTGCAATAAAAAAGAGGTAAAAAGGAAATTTTGTATTTGACGATTGTGAATAATTTAGTTATCTTCGCATCCGATTTGCAACAGAATCAAAAAACGCCTTGGTAGTTCAATGGATAGAATAAGGTCCTCCTAAGACTTAGATTCGGGTTCGATTCCCGACCGAGGTACAAAAAAGATTATATCGTGAATACGTTTTAATCTTTTTTTTGGATGGTCTTTTGACTATTCGCGACATATTTGTTTTTTAAAGAAGCGTTATGCTTGTCTTGTAACTTGAGAACCTAGGAAATTTTCAACGTAACACGAGAGGAAGCATAGTGGTTCTCACGCCTATATGGCGTGGGCTGCTATACCCATATCTTCGTGTTACAGGTTTTCCTAGGACCTTCAAGTTACGAAACGTGGATTGCAGTTCACGCTTCTTTTTTTAGGTAAAAGGAACTATGAAAATCACGCCAAAAGAAACGAATTTCGGTCTGTTGTACAATCTAATCAAAAAGTTCTTACCCCAAATTGCAACACCTGTTATAAAAGAATTACCTTTTATATGTCTCTTTATGTTGCTAATGGATGTATCTCATATTTTAGGTCGTATATACTTACGTATTTTGGATATTCATCAAAATGCTGCATCTCCAGGTTATATAGAATTGTTGGGTAGAATAGTAATTTTATTCTTGTTTGCCTATATAGGAGCTACTATTATTGCGGTTTTTAAAAACAAAAAAGTTAAATGGGGGCTAAAATCGTTGTTTTATTTTTTAGCGATATCATTATATGCTATAAAACATTTTTTAGCTCTAAATTTTCATCTTGATATAAATCCGACATGCTTTGTATTGTTGGCAGAAACTACAAGCAACGAATCGCAAGAATTTATTAATCAGTATATTCTTTCAAGTACAATTTTACCTACCTTAAAAAGAGTTGCAATATATGTTGTAATGATTTTGTTGTCTGAATATTTTTGGCGTTACGTAAATATATGGTTGAGAAAATGGGAATATGTTGTAAAGAGTGTTCTCTCTATAATATTAATACCTATACTTTTATTCGGTTTATATAATACAAATGTTTATTGGCGAGTGTATAATGTTCAAAATCCTGACGAAGTACGTTTTATAGCTCCCTTGGACGATCCAATATCATCAATATATAAATCTTTGATTACATTGCGTATGATGAAGGAAAATATGGAAGATGCCATAGAATTGAACACTGCTATATATAAAAACGAGACTTCATATAATACACAAACTGATACAGCTAATATAGTAGTAGTAATAGGTGAATCATACATAAAAGTTCATTCTCAATTATATGGCTATAATCTCAAAACAACACCTAATTTAGTTAGGGAGCAGAATGAAGGCAGACTTTTTACTTTTAATGATGTCGTTTCTTCTTCAAATTCAACCAGTGTTATAATGAGAAATATTCTCTGTTGCAATAACAGTAGTGATAACGAACAATGGTACGATTATCCGAACTTTCTGACAATATTCAAAAAGTCCGGATATGATGTCTATTTTTGGGATAATCAGAAAGATGTTGCAAAAACTGCTACATTCTCGTTTACTCTTAATAGTTTTTTGTATGATTCTAAAATGTGCGAAATCTCTTATACTCAAATTAATGATAAATCATATCAATATGATGAGGAAATTGTGAAATCTTATAAGGACGATGTTGTTTTGAAAAATAAATGCAATCTTGTCCTTTTCCATTTAATGGGGCAACATATTGCTGCAATAGAGCGTTTTCCGCATGATAAGTTTACCTATTTTACCCTGGATAGCATAAAAAGAGAAGCATCATATTTGGGGGATACAGAAAGAAAACAGATAGCCGATTATGATAACGCGACTTTGTATAATGACTATGTAATGAATGAAATATTTGATACATTTAGGAATAGTAATACAATCTTGATATATTTTTCAGATCATGGCGATGAAGTATATGATTATAGAAAACTATGTGGTAGGGATCATGGAGATTTGACAGCAGATAAGTTAAAATATCAATACGATATTCCTTTTATGATTTGGTGTTCCGATATTTACAAAAAAAATAATCCTGAGGTTGTTGCGAATATTAAAGAGGCGATAAATCGTCCATTTATAATTGATAATATATGTAATATGTTGTTTAATGTAGCAAAGATTAAAACTCCTTATTATAGAGATTCTCTTGATTTACTTAGTCCTAATTATAAATGCAAAGAGAGAATAATTAAAGGGTGTGTATATGAAAATATTCGTTATTCGAACGAAGATAAGTAAAAAAAAGGTTCACTTAAAGTGAACCTTTTTTTACCTCGTCAACGAGAACTTCATGCTCACTCCAAAGTCTGTTGTTGCAGTGGGGTAGGAGTTTGTTGAGATGAGCGGTATAGCCTTCTGTCTGTCGAAGTACACGCTGAACGTCAGCATCTTGCTGTATGCATAGTCTGCCGTTACT
>JAEIGA010001105.1_pt1 | contig 41133 bp, 34 predicted proteins | sample 9270691 | NCBI WGS metagenome assembly JAEIGA01 (sample SAMN17057246, study PRJNA624740) | gut metagenome | biome: biome; isolation source: fecal sample | host: Bos grunniens | place: China: Xizang | collected 2019 | reverse complement strand
CTACAGCAGGACGCAGAATACGAAAAACTGCATTCACTCCTGCACTCTTGCTATATTTCATAAGGTAGCGACTGATTACAAGCATCAGCACCAGCGACGGGAGCATCACTGCCAACGACGCCACCAACGAGCCTGCCACCGCAAGGGGTAACGAGCCGTAAGCATTGTTCATGGCTGTATATCCAACGTATGTTGCCGAGTTTATGCCTATGGGACCTGGGGTCATCTGACTGATGGCTACAATGTCGGTAAACTCGGACATGGAAAGCCATCCGTAACGCGTAACAACCTCACCCTGAATAACGGAAAGCATACCATAGCCACCACCAAAGCTGAAAAGGCCTATCTTGAAAAAGGTTACAAAAAGTTCAATCAACAGCATCATACCCTACCCTTAATTTTTCCGTAAACAAACCCGCCTACTCCTGCGGCCAATATTATATAAATAGGTGAAACCCCAAAGGCCACTATCAACAATGCCGACAATATGGGTATCCACACTGTCGTACGGGTGATTTTAGCCGAACGTGCCACCGAGAACACAGGAGCCGCAATCAGAGCTACAACTGCCGGACGCAACCCCCAGAAGATATTCTCCACCACCTTGTAGTGACGGAAATTATGGAAGAAAAGAGCGATGAGCAGAATACACACAACAGAGGGCATCATACTGCCCAGCGACGCAGCAACTGCACCACGCACACCGCGAAGCTTAGTGCCTATGAATATTGCAATGTTAACGGCAAAGACACCGGGCGAAGATTGAGCGACAGCCAAAAGGTCGACAAACTCCTCTTTCCCCACCCATCCATTGCGCTCGACAACGTCACGTTCGATGAGAGGAATCATTGCATAACCTCCACCGATGGTAAACAGTCCTATCTTGGAGAAGGTCGTAAATAGTTTAACAAGCGATACGTTGTTCATTATTTTAACCATAAGGCTGCACCCGAAAGAGTGCAGCCTTATATTAAATTTATCAGATTTATTGATTACTTGGTCTTGTCGGCAACCCAATTGTATGCGTTGCGGAAAATCTCAATCCAGGGTGTAACATCCTCGGCGAGTCTGTCGGCGGGATAGTTTGCACACTGCCAGGGGAAGATTGCACGTTCGGGGTGAGGCATCATTGCAACGTGACGTCCGTTGGCACTTGCAAGAGCAGCCACATTGTAGTCCGAACCGTTGGGGTTACCGGGATAACCCTCGTATGAGTACTGTGCAACAATATTATACTTATCCTGAGCATAGGGAAGGTCGAAGCGTCCCTCACCGTGAGCAACCCAAACACCCAGACGGCTACCTGAAAGTGAACCGAAGAGTACTGAGTTGTTAGCAGGCACATTCACACCAACGAATGTAGACTCAAACTTATGTGAATTGTTGTGACGCATATATCCTCTCTCCTCGAATTCGGGGTTGATGAGGTTGAGCTCCATCATCAACTGGCAACCATTACAGATACCGAGCGAGAGAGTATCTTCGCGAGCATAGAAGCGATCGAGTGCAGCCTTAGCCTTGGGGTTGAAGAGGAATCCTCCTGCCCATCCTTTAGCCGAGCCGAGTACGTCGGAGTTAGAGAATCCACCGCAGAATACGATGAAGTTAACTTCGTCGAGTGTCTCACGTCCGCTGATGAGGTCGGTCATTGTAACGTCCTTAACATCGAAGCCTGCAAGATACATTGCGTAGGCCATCTCACGCTCGCCGTTTGTTCCCTTCTCGCGGATGATAGCTGCACGTACGCCTGATTTTTCGCGGCGGCTGGCATCGATTCCGTATTTAGACAACATACCGGTGAACTCGGGAGCAAAGCGATAGCGCAGGGGCTGGTTCTTGTAGTTCTGCAATCTCTCGTCGGCACAGCCGTTGAAGCTCTGCTTGCGATCCATCAGATATGAACTGTCGAACCATACGTCACGCATATAATCAATATCGAACAGACGTGTACGCTTGTTATGCGCAACAGCAATCTGACGTTTCTTTGAAGGAACACCAATCTTCATGAAGCATACGCCTGCCTCCTCGAAGATAGACTCCATTTTTGCCTTGTCGGCATCTGCCACCTGAATTACAAGACCGGGGTTCTCGGCAAAGAGCAGTTTCACGATGTCAGTCTCGGCAATGCCGCTGAAATCTATCTCCATACCTCCTTCGACATTAGCGAAGCACATTTCGAGAAGAGTGGTTATAAGACCTCCGGCAGAAATGTCGTGACCGGCAAGGATTACACCCTCGTTCACCAACATCTGCACTGCATTGAAGGCTGCAGCGAAATATTCGGGATTCTGTACGGTGGGTACATCGTCGCCGATGCAGTTCATTGTCTGTGCAAATGCCGAGCCACCCAGACGAAGTGCGTCAAAGCTGAAGTCAACATGGTAGAATGAACTCTTCACGTTGTTTACCATCACGGGAGAAACAACCTTGCGTACATCAGAAACCTCACCACCGGCAGATACGATAACTGTTCCCGGGCTGATTACTTTTGTTCCGTCGGGATACTTCTGTGTCATTGACAGAGAGTCCTTACCTGTGGGAACATTGATATGAAGGTCGCAGCAGAAATCGGAAAGTGCCTTCACGCCCTTGTAGAGACGCGCATCCTCACCCTCCTGCGAACGGCATGGCCACATCCAGTTGGCGCTGAGCGAAATTGACTCAAGACCATCGGCGAGAGGCGCAAGTACAATGTTTGTAAGAGCCTCTGAAACGGCAAGCACTGAACCCTTGGCGGGGTCGGCAAGACCGGCCTGAGGTGCATGACCGATTGATGTTGCAATACCTTTATTGCCTTTGAAGTCGAGAGTTACTACACCACAGTCACTCAAGGGGAGCTGTATCTCACCCTGACACTGCTGACGTGCAATGCGTCCTGTCACAGAACGGTCAACCTTGTTTGTCAACCAATCCTTACAAGCAACAGCCTCGAGACGAAGTACATTTACGAGGTAGTCGTTTATATCTTCTGTATTATATTCTACATCCTTATAGTGACGCTCTTTGGTCTTGTCAACCATATATGTCTTGGGTGAAGAACCGAACATCTGGCTTACAGAGAGGTCGAAGGGACGTTTGCCGTCTGCCTGCTCAAATGCGAAGCGTGCATCGCCGGTTGTTTCACCTACCACATACATGGGAGCGCGCTCACGCTCAGCCACTCGCTTAACATATTCGATAGCATCCTCCTTGATGAGCAATCCCATACGCTCTTGAGATTCATTGGCGATAATCTCTTTTGCCGAGAGGGTCTTGTCACCTACGGGAAGTTTGCTCATATCGATGAGACCTCCGCACTCCTCCACAAGCTCTGAAAGGCAGTTTACGTGTCCTGCCGAACCATGGTCGTGGATAGATACTACGGGGTTGGTTTCATCCTCGCAGAGTGCACGCACAACGTTGTAGGCGCGTTTCTGCATTTCGGCGTTGGCACGCTGAACAGCATTAAGCTCGATACCCGAAGAGTAACGACCTGTGTCAACCGACGACACTGAACCGCCACCAAGACCGATGCGGTAGTTGTCACCACCCATCACAATAACCTTGTTACCCTTTTCGGGAGCACCTTTGAGGCAGTCGCGACGTGTGCCGTATCCTACACCACCGGCAAGCATTATCACCTTGTCGTATCCGTATGTCTCTTCATTTTCCTTGTGTTCGAATGTAAGCACCGAACCACAGATCAGCGGCTGACCAAACTTGTTTCCAAAGTCTGAAGCACCGTTTGATGCCTTGATAAGTATCTGCTCGGGAGTCTGATAGAGCCATTTGCGTACGGGCAACATATCCTCCCACTTGCGATCATCGTAAGTACGGGGATAAGATGTCATATACACGGCTGTTCCGGCAATGGGCCATGAACCTTTACCACCGCCCATACGGTCGCGGATTTCACCACCGGTACCGGTAGATGCACCGTTGAAGGGCTCGACTGTTGTGGGGAAGTTGTGTGTCTCTGCCTTCAATGATATAACTGTCTCAATGTCCTTGATAACAAAATAGTCGGGCATTGAGTGGTCGGCAGGTGCAAACTGCTCGACTACGGGACCCTGTGCAAAAGCTACGTTGTCCTTGTATGCAGAGATTATCTTATTGGGATTCTCCTGTGTGGTACGTTTAATCATCTGGAAGAGCGATGAGGGCATCTCCTCGCCATCGATGATGAATGTGCCACCGAAGATTTTGTGACGACAATGTTCTGAGTTTATCTGTGCAAAGCCGAACACCTCGGAGTCGGTAAGTTTGCGGCCAAGCTCGCCTTCTACCTTGTGAAGGTATTCGATCTCCTCGGTTGAGAGAGCAAGACCCTCCTGTTCGTTGTAACTTTCGAGGTCTTCGATAAACTCAATGGGCTTGGGAGCGATGTCTACGTTGAACACATCCTGTCCGAGGCCTTTGTAAAGACGCTGGAGCATGGGGTCATACTCTGCATTTTCATCGGCAACAGAAAAATACTCCTCGATGCGCTGTACACCTTCGATACCCATATTCTGAGTAATTTCCACAGCATTGGTACTCCAGGGGGTAATCATTTCGCGGCGGGGACCTACGAAATATCCCTCTACGCTTTCAGCATCCACCGGAGTTGCTCCGCTGTACAACCAGCACAATTTCTCGATATCTTCCTTGCTTAAAAGATTTTCTGTGGCAGTAGCTATAATGCCATTGCCTGAGGTTGAAAAGAAGTAAACCATCTTGTAATGTTTATCTTATGTTTTGTAAATATTTTCAAACTTAAACCACAAATTGCTTGCGGACAATATTTGCATGCAAATATAATCAGAAAAAATGAAATTTCGCCATAGAGCGACAACAGAATTGCCGTACAAAGCAATAACTTATATACAAACTTCATTATTTTGGATTACAAAAGGAAAAATTTGCCCAAATATTTTTTCATTTCGTAAATGTTTGCGAAATTTGGGGCGCATACACCATTGCGTTTTGTATGCTACAAAGATTTTAATATTATTCACTTGACCATAATAAATCATGGCAGAACAGACAACAATCAAAGACCTCGACCAGGTTATCGTCAGATTCTCGGGTGACTCCGGCGACGGTATGCAGCTGGCGGGAAACATCTTTTCCACAATCTCGGCAACGGTAGGAAATGACATCTGTACATTCCCCGACTATCCGGCAGACATCCGCGCCCCGCAAGGAGTGCTTACAGGAGTTTCCGGTTTTCAGGTACACATCGGCGCCGACAAAGTATTGACCCCCGGTGACGCATGCGACGTACTGGTAGCAATGAACCCCGCTGCACTGAAGACACAGTATAAATATTGCAAGCCTACAGGCGCAATAATCATTGACTCCGACTCTTTCGGAGCAAAAGACCTCGAAAAGGCTGAATTCAAGACAGACAACCCCATTGAGGAGCTCGGCATCAAGAATGACATTATCAGCTGCCCCATCTCTTCAATGTGCATTGAAAGCCTTAAGGAGAGCGGACTCGACAACAAGAGCATGCTACGTTGCAAGAACATGCTTGCATTGGGTATCGTATGCTGGATTTTCGACCGCGACCTGAAACTCGCCGAGGCTATGATAAGAAATAAATTCGCCAAGAAGCCCGAGATTGCAGAAGCAAACATCAAGGTGCTTAACGACGGATACAATTTCGGACACAACACCCACGCATCCATCGCCCACACCTATCGCATAGAGAGCAAGGGTGAAAAGGCAAAAGGCCTTTACATGGACATCAACGGAAACAAAGCCACAGCTTACGGACTTATGGCAGCAGCCGAAAAGGCTGGATTGAAGCTTTTCCTTGGCTCATACCCCATCACTCCTGCAACCGACATTCTGCACGAACTTGCAAAACACAAGTCAATGGGTGTCATCACCATGCAGGCCGAGGACGAGATTGCAGGATGCGCATCGGCAGTCGGCGCAGCATACGCTGGAGCATTGGCCTGCACATCAACATCGGGCCCCGGTGTCTGCCTTAAGAGCGAAGCAATTAACCTTGCAGTAATCACCGAATTGCCGCTCGTCATCATCAACGTACAGCGCGGAGGCCCCTCAACCGGACTACCCACAAAATCGGAGCAGACCGACCTGTTGCAGGCTCTCTTCGGACGCAACGGCGAAAGTCCCATCCCCGTAATTGCAGCAACATCACCCACCGACTGCTTCGACGCAGCATACAATGCCTGCAAGATTGCAGTTGAGCACATGACTCCCATTGTACTTCTTACAGATGCTTTCATTGCCAATGGTTCGGCAGCATGGAAACTTCCCAATGTAGAGGAGTTTGCCGATATTAAACCCCAGTTTGTAAGTGAAAGCATGGCAGAGGGCTGGACTCCCTACATGCGTAACCCCGAAAATGGCGCACGTTACTGGGCTGTACCCGGCACACCCGGATTCATGCACCGCATTGGAGGACTTGAGAAGAGCAACGCCACAGGAGCCATCTCCACAGCCCCCGACAACCACGAGCTTATGGTGAAACTGCGTGCAGAAAAGGTTGACCGCATTGCCGACGACATCCCCAATGTGGAGGTTTACGGTGCAGAGGATGCCGACCTGCTCATCGTAGGCTTCGGTGGCACATACGGCCACTTGCGCGAGGCTGCAGAAGAGCTCAACAAGCAGGGCAAGAAGGTTGCTCACGCACACTTCACATACATCAATCCCCTGCCACGCAACACCGAAGAGGTGATGCGCCGCTACAAGAAGGTTGTCATTGCCGAGCAGAACCTCGGACAGTTTGCTGCCTTCCTGCGCATGAAGATAGACGGCTTCAACCCCTACCAATATAACGAAGTCAAAGGACAGCCATTCACAGTAGCAAATCTGGTGGAGGCATTCACAAAAATAATGGAGGAATAAACCATGAGCGAATATACAGTACAAGATTTTAAATTCGGACAGCCACGTTGGTGTCCGGGATGTGGCGACCACTCATTCCTGGGTGCGCTGCACAAGGCAATGAGCGAATTGGGAATCGCTCCCCACATGACAGCAGTAATTTCGGGTATCGGATGCTCATCACGTCTGCCCTACTACATGAACACATACGGTTTCCACACCATCCACGGACGTGCGGCAGCCATTGCCACCGGCGTTAAAATCGCCAACCCCGAACTGACCGTATGGCAGGTATCAGGCGACGGCGATGGTCTTGCCATTGGCGGTAACCACTTCATACATGCAGTAAGACGCAACATCGACCTGAACATGATTTTGCTGAACAACCGCATTTACGGATTGACAAAGGGACAATACTCGCCCACATCGGCACGCGGATTCGTCAGCAAGTCATCGCCCTACGGTACAGTTGAGGACCCCTTCACACCCGCAGAGCTTTGCTTCGGCGCGCGCGGACGTTTCTTTGCACGTTGCGTCGCAACAGATATGCCCGTAGCAATCGAATGTCTTAAGGCTGCTGCGCAGCACAAAGGTGCCGCAGTGACAGAGGTATTGCAGAATTGTGTCATCTTCAACAACGGCACACACGAAAGCGTATACAACAAAGAGGGTCGCGCTAAGAACTCAATCCACTTGGTACATGGCAAACCCATGATATTCGGAGAGAACAACGAATATGGTCTTATGCAGGAGGGATTCGGCTTGAAGGTTGTAAAGATTGGCGAGAATGGAATTACCGAAAAGGATATTCTCGTACACGATGCACACTGCGCCGACACCACACTGCACCTGAAGCTGGCGCTGATGCAAGGACCGGACTTCCCCATCGCCCTCGGTGTAATCAGAGACGTTGATGCTCCTACATACAACGACTCTATTTACGAGCAGATTGAAGAGGTTAAGCAGATGAAGAAATATCACAATTTTGCGGAACTTCTCGCCACCAACGAGACCTGGGAGATAAAGTAGTCCAGCCTCGACATAAAACATAAGGTTGCCGGTACCGCTGTCTGATTACAGCCCGGCAACCTTTGTTGCTTATCACACAACACGTACAAACTATACGAATATGAAAAAAATCATCATACCATCGCTGCTCTCCATCCTGCTTTCGTGCGCAGGCAGCAACGAGCAATATTTTGAGAAACACGCCATCATTCCGCAAGGAGCCACAAGCGAAGAGATAATAGACATTGCGGCACGGGTAACCCCAACCCGTAACCAGCTTGAGTGGCAACAGATGGAGTTGACAGCCTTTCTCCACTATGGAATAAACACCTACACCAATCGTGAATGGGGCGACGGCAAGGAGTCACCCGAACTGTTCAACCCCACTGCTTTCGATGCCGACCAGATAGTAAAATCGTTAAAGGCAGGAGGATTCAAACTGATAATTCTCACCTGCAAGCACCACGATGGATTCTGTCTGTGGCCCTCCAAATTCACAGAACACAGCGTAAAGAATTCTCCGTACAAAGGCGATGTTGTGAAGGAGATAAGCGAAGCATGCGCCCGCCACGGCATAAAATTCGGAGTATATTTGTCGCCATGGGACAGAAACGCTCCCAGCTACGGCGACTCACCGAAATATAACGAATACTTCATCAACCAACTTACCGAGCTTCTGACAAACTACGGCGAGGTGAGCGAAGTGTGGTTCGACGGTGCTTGCGGCGAAGGCCCCAACGGCAAGGTGCAGGTGTACGACTGGGAGGCAGTGACAGCCACCATACACAAACTACAACCCGATGCAGTGACAGCCATCTGCGGCGACGACGTACGCTGGGTAGGCAACGAGAGTGGCAAAGGACGCGAATCGGAGTGGAATGTAACACCGCTTGCGCCAAAGGTTTATGCAAACTCGGGCACTCTGCGCAGCGAACTGAACATCGATGAAACAACCCGCGACCTTGGCAGCCGCGAGCTTATATCAAAAGCAAAAGAACTTTTCTGGTACGCATCGGAGACTGACGTTTCGATACGTCCGGGATGGTTCTACCATGAGAGCCAGAATCAATACGTACGCTCGCTTAAAAACCTTGTAGACATCTACTTCTCTTCAGTGGGCAGCAACTCATCGCTGCTGCTCAACATCCCTCCCACACTTGAGGGCAAGGTACACCCCATCGACTCGGTGCGTCTTAAGGAGTTCGGCGACTACATAAGCAATGCCTTTGCACAGGATTACGCCATCAACGGCAACAAAGTTGTCACACTGGCTGCAGGAGAAGAGTGCAGCAGAGATATTCAGAGCGGCGCAAAGATAAACTGCGTGATGCTGCAAGAGGATATTTCCAAAGGACAGAGAGTAGAAAGCTTCACCGTGGAACTGCTCATCGACGGACAGTGGATTGCTGTCGGTAAGGGTACAACCATTGGCTACAAACGTCTGCTACGTTTCCCCGCGACAACTGCTGAGAAGGTAAGAGTAATTATAAACGAAAGCCGCCGAGAGGCGAATATTCTGCGTATAGGATTGTTCCACTGCCCCGAACTTGGCGACAACAGCGCTATTCAGAAAGAGCATATTTCATCGTCGGCATGGGAAGTTGCCGGCAGCAACGGACGGAAAATGCTTGACAATGATATTGAAACCCTGTGGATAAGCAGCGACATGCAACCCTTGACAATAGACTTGGGACAGCAGCTCAATATTTTAGGTTTTTCATACATCCCTGCCAACAACGTGAATGCAGCCGGCACAATAACCAAATATCGCGTTGCCATCAGCACTGACGGAGAAAATTGGCAGCAGATGGAGGGCGACAGAGAGTTTGAAAATATCCGCAACAACCCGATAGCACAGAATGTAAGATTCGGACAAAGCCATTCGGTGCGTTATCTGCGACTGGAACCATTGGAAACAACAGACAATGGCAGCACATTCTCTGTTGCAGAATTTGGAGTAATAGTTAAATAGAGCAAGTTGTATATGATATGCCCCCGAAAGTTTTTTTATGACTTTCGGGGGTTGTTGATTCTGTTGATTGAGGATATAAACTTTTTTAATCTACCGATAATTCTCATATCGAACGAACTGATGTCAAAATAGAACAGATTTTCAGATAAGACAACCCCAAAACAGCAATCAGGCTGTGTCCGCATGGACACAGCCTGATTGCTTATATGAAATAATTTTTAGCACAACGAGCCGGATAATCACCTTACAGCCTTTATCCTCACAGCACTGCTGAGACCATCGCCACCAAGAGGAGGAGTCTCCTTTTTCAATGAAATTTCCGCAGCAACAATTGAAGAGAAACGTTCAAACAGCTTGCTCATTATACGTCCGCAAACATGCTCAAGAAGTTTGGAATTAATCTTCATCTCTTCACGCACAACATCATAAATCGCGGCGTAATTTATCGTTGAGTCAAGATTGTCGCTACTGATGCTGTCGACATTATCAACCGTCACCGTAAGATCGACAATATACCATGCACCCACCACATTCTCCTGCGGCAACACACCATGATAGGCATAGAGGCGCATGTTGCTCAGTTCTATTTTATACGATTCTATTTTCATACTTGTACAACCTCTCTTTAACTGTAAAAGTTGGGACAAGCCGACAGGGCCCATCTCAACTTTTACTCAATTTATGTAGTGTCTACTGCTTAGTCACTCTATTAACCACATTTTGAATATCCACACTGGGGACAATGCAGACAACCCTCTTCGAATATCAACTGATTCTTGCATTTGGGACATTTCTCGCCGGTGGTTGTACCATCCTGAATATATCTCTTCAATGCACGCTCTACACCATTCTTCCATGTATTGATGCTTTGCGAGTCGAGCTGAAGCGATGAAACAAGTTTCAACACAAGTTCGATAGGCATTTTGTAGCGCAATACACCGGAGATAAGTTTCGCATAGTTCCAGAACTCGGGATTGAAACGTTCTGAAAGTCCTTCTATGGTTGTCTTGTAGCCAATCTTGTTCTCAAACTGGAAGTCGTAGCGTTTGTTGCCATCCTCATCGACGCTCTTAATTATAACACCGTGAGTCACATTCTTAGGCAAGGGGATACCATCCTCATCGTCCTGCTGACCGGTGAAAATCTCATAGGGCTGACCATTCAGGAGTCCGATGAATGCCACCCATTTCTCTTTATTATTCTGGAAGCGAACAACATCAGCTTCGAGAACTCGGGGGCGAACTTCTGTAATTGCAGGTTTCATCTCCTCGGTCTGTGACTTACCTTTGCTGTCCTTGCTCTCAGTAGACACCAGTACTCCGGCACGTGAGCCGTCACGATATACTGTACAACCCTTGCAACCAGACTTCCATGCTGTCACATAAAGTTCGTTAACCAGTTTCTCATCAACATTATTGGGCAGATTGATGGTTACGCTTATCGAGTGATCTACCCACTTCTGTATGCGTCCCTGCATCTGTACTTTTGCCACCCAGTCGATGTCGTTGGATGTTGCCTTGGCATAGGGTGAACGTGCCACAATGCTGTCAAGCTCCACCTGCGAATAGCGTTTGGTGGTGTCGATGCCGTTAATCTTCATCCACTCGACAAATTTGTGGTGATATACTACGTACTCCTCGAAAGCATCGCCATTTTCGTCTGTAAAATCGATGTGCACATCTGCATCGTTGGGGTTAACCTTGCGACGACGCTTGTAAACAGGCATAAATACAGGTTCGATTCCAGAAGTTGTCTGTGTCATAATGCTGACTGTACCAGTGGGAGCCACCGTAAGACAAGCGATGTTACGACGGCCATACTGTTTCATCTCTTCGTAGAGAGCAGGGTCGGCCTCCTTTATTCGATTGATGAAAGGATTATTTACCTCACGTTCACTATCGTAAATGGGGAATGCTCCACGCTCTTTGGCAAGGTTCACCGATGAACCGTAAGCTGCAAGAGCCACGGTTTTGTGTACCTCCTCGGAGAAATCTGTAGCAGCCTCCGTACCATAGCGCAAGCCCATAGCTGCAAGCATGTCACCCTCGGCGGTTATACCTACACCCGTACGGCGTCCCATGCTGCTCTTGTTGTATATTTTCTCCCAAAGCTTATTCTCGGCTCCTTTAACCTCTTCACCCTCGGGGTCACTTGCAATCTTCTGTTTGATAGCCTCTATCTTCTCAAGCTCGAGATCAATGATGTCATCCATTATGCGCTGAGCCTTAGCCACATGCTCCTTAAGCAGTGCATAGTCGAATGTTGCTTCGGGAGTAAATGGATTTTTTACATACGAGAAGAGATTGAGAGCCAACAAGCGGCAAGAGTCATAAGGACAGAGAGGAATCTCGCCACAGGGGTTTGTAGAGACTGTGCGGAAACCGAGGTCGGCATAGCAGTCGGGGATAGACTCACGAATGATGGTATCCCAGAAAAGCACGCCGGGCTCGGCAGACTTCCAGGCATTGTGAATAATCTTATCCCAAAGTTTATTGGCATCTATCTCTTTCTTGTGAGTGGGATTATCCGAAACAATAGGATACTGCTGTGTATAAGGTGTTTTCTCGGTAACAGCCTTCATGAAATCGTCGTCAATTTTCACAGAGACGTTGGCACCAGTAACTTTACCCTCTGTCATTTTAGCATCGATAAATGCCTCGGCATCGGGGTGTTTGATTGAGACACTGAGCATCAGAGCTCCGCGACGACCATCCTGGGCTACCTCACGTGTAGAGTTTGAGTAACGCTCCATAAAGGGCACAATGCCGGTAGATGTGAGGGCTGAGTTTTTAACAGGAGTGCCCTTGGGACGAATGTGAGAAAGGTCGTGACCTACACCGCCACGTCTCTTCATCAACTGCACCTGCTCTTCGTCGACACGGATAATTGCACCATAGGAATCGGCATTACCTTCAATACCTATCACAAAACAGTTCGACAACGATGCAATCTGAAAATCGTTACCGATACCTGTCATGGGACTACCCTGAGGAACGATGTACTTAAAGTGGTCGAGCAGGTCGAATATCTCCTGTGCCGACATTGGATTCTCATATTTCTGTTCCACGCGGGCAATCTCATTGGCTATGCGCCAATGCATCTGTTCAGGTGACTTTTCGTAGATTGTACCGAAAGAGTCCTTTACAGCATACTTGTTAACCCACACGCGTGCGGCGAGTTCATCGCCATTAAAATACTCCAACGAAGCCTTTACTGCTTCGTCGTAAGTGTACGTTTGTCTTTCCACAGCTTTAGACTATTATTAATTTACTACTATTTTAAATTATCACCTTAAATGCAACACCCGAAACCGCCTTTGAAGCCACTGTACCTTTCGTCTTTCAAAAACATAGCCCATCTGTTAAGTAAAGGGCACAATATAGATAGCTATTCTTACGATAAAAAGCCATCACATTGCAAGAACAAAACATTCGGAAAAGCAGTTCTCTGCACAATCCGGAGCAATATTCAAGACAAATCCGTGCTTTTTCAAGAATCCTGCCGACAGATTATCGAAAAAGCAAAATTAGTGTTGCAAAAAAAATCTGACTGATTGATGTGAGTGCAAATATATATAGCTTTTCAGTAACTTGCAAATGTTTTCCTTCTAAGTTTTCAACCGATACAAAGTTTTCCAAAATAAGCCAAACACGAATTGATTTACAAGCATTTATATTTTTAGCGACATTCAAAAGTTTTCCAAAAAATTATTTTCGAACAAAACTGACCAGAAAAAAGTTACCAAAAACCGACAACTGCGAGCATTGCAACACCAACAGGAAAAACAACAAAATAACATGAGACAACAGCCACTCATCGCCAAAAACAAAAATATAAAGTTCGCCCCGGCTTGAGAAAAGTCAAACCGGGGCGAACTTTATACCAACTGATATTTTCTAAACTATACGGCCTGCAACGAAGCCTCAATTTCGCACATCTCTCCACGGAACTGCTTATCTGTCTCGAGAAGGTTTGCAATTGTTTTACATGCATGAAGTACAGTTGCATGGTCGCGTCGACCAATCTGCTGACCTATTTTTGAGGTTGAAAGATCAAGATGTTTCTTGGCGAGATACATCGATGTCTGACGAACAAGCACAATCTCACGTTTACGCGACTTTGTATTTACACTTTCAACACTTACATTATAATAATCGGCAACAGTCTTTACTATCTTATCGACGCTTACAGGTTCCTTCTCATACTCAGAGATTCCACCGAGGATCTTATGCACAAGTTGGATGTTGATGTCGCAATTGTGAATGGTTGAGTGCGCCATGATAGAAACCACAATACCTTCGAGGTCACGAACGCTGGCATTCACATGCTCTGCAATGTAACTGATAACCTCTTCGGGAAACTTAAGGCCATCGTGACGAACCTTGCTGCGAAGAATATTCTTGCGAAGTTCGAGATCGGGCTTTTCAATCTCAGCGCTCAAGCCCCACTTGAAGCGGGTAATCAGACGCTCTTCCATGCCCTTCAGCTGAGCAGGTGAGCGGTCAGAGGTCATGATAAGCTGCTTACCATTAAGGTGCAGATGATTAAATATGTGGAAGAAAGCATTCTGAGTACCGGGCAATCCTGCGATCTCCTGAATATCGTCGATAATAAGAATATCAATACTCTGATAGAAACGCATAAAGTCGTTGAAATTCTTATGGAGAATAGAGTCGGTATATTGTACCTGGAAAAGATGTGCCGAAATATAAAGCACACGCAACCCAGGATGCAGCTGTTTGATTCTTGTACCTATAGCATTCACAAGGTGAGTTTTTCCAACACCCGAAGCACCATGTATAAAAAGAGGGTTGAATGTTTTTCCGGGGAACATGGCAACACTTTCCGCAGCTGTACGCGAAAGCTTGTTACTGCTACCTTCAACATAATTATCGAAAGTGTATTTGCCTATAAGCATTGAGTTAAGTTCCTCCGCAGCCTCTTCTGCCCCCGCCTGACGCTTATTAGCCACCGGGCGAGCCTCGGGCTCAATCTCCGTAGTCAATCCGTTTGTCTTATCGGCAAGGATTGTATAGGCAAGACCTACACCCTCACCAATGACGCGTGTAAGCGTGGTACGAAGAAGGTCTATATAATTCTCCTCGAGAAATTCATATATAAAGTGACTCTTCACCTGAATGTTCAGAGTATTGTTCTTAAATTCCAAAGGAACAATATCTGCAAACCAGGTAGAGAATGCATTTGCCGAGATGTTGTCACGTATGATGCGCAAACAACTATCCCACATTGTATGTAAATGAGAGTCCATCAAAAATATCAGTCAGTAAGTTCGTTGTTAAAATAAGACAGGATAAGGGAATCCGATGCTGCACTTTCAAACAAAAAAACGCACCGCCCTATCGTCTTCGGCATTGCAAATATCTGAAAGAAAAAGATAAAAAGCAAGCGAAAAAATATTTGGAATTTCAAAGCAAATGCAAGGGATTAAATATCAGCCATTTGCGTTTTGTGGATTCAGAAAGGTTGCAGAATGATAATAACTTTTTAGTTTGTTTATTATCAACAGCTTACCTTGTTAATAACTTTGTTAAAACTTTAAGAATATATATTGAAAACCTCGCAAACAGCGCTTTAAATGTGGGATTCCCGAGATTAACCCCATTGTTGATTTCAAATAGCCGTTATTTTAGACAAAGTCTAAATAACTACTTTTATTTGCACTTCACACAATTAGTCAAAGAGTACTAAGCAGCAGGTAAAATTATAACAAAAAAGGCACCGCCCAAAGGACAGCACCACTCACACACATTACCGACAAGACCATTTATTGGCTATCACCACATACTTCAGAAGATGCTTTCTCCTTAAGTTCATCCAGGCGTTCAGGTGTCAACAATCGCAAAGCCTCCTTGGCAGCAGCCTGCTGACTCTCGCGTTTGGAAAATCCACTACCCGAACCGCATAATTCGCCACAGACATAAACCGCACTCTCGAAAAACTGTCCACCAGACCTGTTCTCCTGACTGACAAGGCGAAAATCTACTACAAAGTGTTGTTTTTGCGACAACTCTATAAGACGACTCTTAAAATTATCATCTGATGACACAACCTCTTCTATGTTCACAATCTTGCCATAGACATGATTCAGTAAAAAGCGTCTGCATACTCCATAGCCCTTATCGAGGTAAATTGCCCCCACAAACGCTTCGAAAGCATTTCCATAAACATAATTATTATGCTGGCGCCCTGTGTTATGGGCAACAAGAAGCCTGTCAAGCCCCAGACGAAGAGCCACATCATTCAGAGTTTCGCGCCTGACAAGATTACTGCGCGACTTTGTAAGAAACCCTTCACGTTCTCTTGAATATTTCGAATATAGAAGGTCGGATACTACGGCATCGATAATCGCATCGCCAAGGTATTCGAGACGCTCATTACACATATTCTGTTTTTTCAGCGTATGCGAACTATGAGTAAGCGCCAATTTATACAATGAGAGATTACCCGGCACAAACCCAAGCACATTACACAACATACGACGAGTCTCCTTATCCTTGCGGAAAAGGAGACTCAATTCGTTATATAGTTTCTGTAACACTCGCTTACTGGATTTTTTTGAACGCAATACTTGTGTTGTGTCCGCCGAAGCCAAATGTATTGGAAATTGCAGCATTAATCACACGCTTCTGCGCCTTATTGAAGGTAAAGTTCAGATTATAGTCAATCTTTTCATCCTCATCGCCCTCGACGTGGTTAATGGTAGGAGGCACAATATCATCTCTGATGGCAAGCACAGTAAGTACCGCCTCCAAAGCTCCTGCACCACCAAGCAAGTGACCGGTCATTGACTTTGTAGAACTGATGTTCAATTTATAGGCATGCTCACCGAATACGCTCTTGATAGCTGTTGTTTCGGCAATATCGCCTGCATAAGTCGATGTTCCATGAGTATTGATGTAATCAATATCCTCGGGGTTCAGACCGGCCTCTTCCATTGCGTACTGCATAACCTTTGCAGCACCATCGCCATTGGGAAGGGGAGCTGTCATGTGGTAAGCATCCGCAGAAAGACCTGTACCTGCAACTTCTGCATATATCTTGGCGCCGCGCGCTACGGCATGTTCATACTCTTCGAGAACCAGACATGCTCCACCCTCACCTATCACAAAGCCATCGCGACTCTTGCTGAAGGGACGCGAAGCAGTTTCAGGCTCGTCGTTACGGGTAGAAAGAGCATGCATAGAGTTGAAACCTCCCACACCCACATGACAGATGGCAGCCTCGGCACCACCGGCAAGCATAACATCGGCACGTCCCAGACGTATCTGGTCAAACGCATCGATAATAGCATTTGAAGATGATGCACACGCAGATGTTGTCACATAGTTGGGACCTTTAAGTCCATACTTGATAGACAACATACCGCAGGTCATGTCTGTAATCATTTTGGTAATGAGGAAGGGTGTAAAGCGGGGACCATTACTGCTATTTACTGCAAAGGGGCCATACTCCTCTTCGAAAGCACGAATTCCGCCAACTCCTTCGCCAAAGATGACGCCGAAACGTTCGAGATTCTCGGTTTCGAGGTTTATGCCACAGTCTTCAATAGCCTCAATAGCGGCAGCAATGCCGTAGTGAGTATGGGTATCGACCTTACGCAACTCCCTTTTCTCCATAAAACTTGTTGCATCGAAGCCCTTGACCTCACATGCAAAATGGGTCTTGAACAACGATGCATCAAAATGGGTAATAGGTCCGGCACCGCTCACTCCTGCTTTAGCATTCTCCCACATTGTAGGAACATCGTTTCCGATGGGAGAGACAGCGCCAAGGCCTGTTACTACAACTCTTCTGAGTTTCATCAACGAAACAAAAGAATTAAATTAATATAACAGTTGCTTACTGTTTAGCAACCTCTTCTTCTACAAATCTGATAGCATCACCTACTGTAGAGATTTTCTCAGCGAGGTCATCGGGAATTGAGATACCGAACTCATCCTCGATCTCCATGATAAGCTCTACTGTATCCAAAGAATCCGCACCGAGGTCGTTTGTGAAGCTTGCCTCGTTTGTTACTTCTGACTCTGCTACTCCAAATTTCTCAACGATAATGCTTTTTACTCTTGATTCAATTTCTGACATAGTTGTATGTTTTTTGTAAGTTTATGGCACAAAATTAGAACAAAATTCCTAAATTGGCAAGAAAAGTAGAAAAAAAGCATCACCCCTATTGCACATTTTCACTTTTTTGCGCAAAAACAGTGCATAAAAGTACATTTTCCACCAAAAACAATAACAAAAACAGGACAACAGACATCTTTTAGCAAATAAAAGGATACATTTGAAAAAAAAATCAATTACCACACAGAAAATTATGAGAAACTTCACTGCACTTTTGTTGTTGGCAGCACTATTCACAGCCTGCAACAACATGGGGATAGAGATTATGAGTTACAATGTGCGTCACTGCAGAGGAATGGACAAAATCATCGACTACAGCCGCACGGCAGAAGTCATCAACCGCATTTCACCGGATTTCGTGGCACTGCAGGAGCTTGACAGCGCCACAAGCCGCAGCAACGGCAATGTCTGCATAGACGAACTTGCCAAACTGACAGGCATGAAAGCCACCTACGCATCGGCGATAAAATTCGGTGGAGGCAGCTACGGCATTGGATTGCTGTCGAAGGAGGAACCACTGAATGTTAAAGTTGTTCCGCTGGTAAGCCGCGGCGAGGCACGTCGCCTGCTTGTGGTTGAATTTGAAAATGTAGTTGTAGGCTGCACACACCTTGCACTGAACCAGGAGGACCGCGCAGCCTCCATGGAGATAATATGCAGCACCATGCAAGAATACAAAAAGCCCATACTGCTTGCCGGCGACATGAATTGCCATGCGACAGATGCCGAGCAACTTATACTTGGCAAGAAATTCATCACACTTAACAACCCCGAAGATGCCACCTACCCATCAATAGGAGCCAGCGAGTGCATCGACTACATTTATGCAGCAAAAGACGACAATTATATATATAAGGTAAAGGAGAGCCTGGTATTTGCCGGGGACAGCATTGTTTCCGACCACCTGCCACTGCTTGTAAAACTGGAGGTTTGCAAAAGCAAATAGCAATTGCGACCGAGAAACGGACACATAACAAAATTGCGCAACTTCGACTACATTCTTAATAACTCTAAAGAAAAAGAAACTTTTCGAGCGCACCTATTGTTATTTTTAATAAAAAAGAATACATTTGTAGAATATTAACCATAGAAAACTAAAATTATGAAAAGAATTCTCAGTTTACTTTTTGTGATAAGCCTTTTTGCTGTAATTCCCGCTCAGGCACAATTTAAGTTTGGTGTAAAGGCCGGTGTAAACCTCGCAGAAGCCCCCAGCGACATTGAATCACTGCAAGGTCTCAGCGCCGAAGGAACAACAGGTTTCTTCGTTGGTCCAATGGCAAAATTCACAATTCCCGTATTAGGTCTCGGTCTTGAAGCAGATGCTCTCTACTCACGCACAGGAGCAGAGGTTGCAGGCGAGAAAATCAACAAGAACAGTATTGAAATCCCCGTATACCTGCGTTACGACTTTGCGCTTCCCCTCATCAGCAAGGTAGCAGTTCCCTTCATCGCAGTAGGTCCTCAGTTCGGTTTTGCTTTCGGTTCTACAGACGAAATGACAGATTGGGGTAAATATGAGTACAAGAAGAGCAACCTTAGCCTCAACCTTGGTGCCGGTGCCATTCTGTTAAGCAAAATCCAGGTACACCTGAACTACAACATCGCGCTTGGCGAGACAAGTGAACTCACAGGCATTACAGGTGCATGGCAGGGCGCAAAAAACGCAATGGATTCAAAAACAAATACATTCCAGATTTCAGCAGCATACCTTTTCTAAAAAGCTGAATCGAATTTAATCCACTAAGCATAAGAATCAAGACGACTTAATGCGGACACACCTTTTTCGGCGGTGAATAATTTCACCGCCGAATTTATTTTGCAAGCCCGGAAACAGCAAGGGAGCAAACGAACTTATATACAAAAGCCACCAACAATATACAATACCATTTGCAAGCGTTGCAAGATGGAAGGCCTAAACAGTTTTACGACCTATTGCATAGTGTATTTATCTAAGGTAAAATCGAATCTTAAACCACCATTAGGTCTGTTAGTGACAGTGACAGTGCCACCATGGAATTGGACTGCATGTTTCACTATGGCAAGGCCGAGCCCCGTACCGCCCTTCCGGCGAGAGCGTCCCTTGTCCACACGATAGAATCGTTCAAAAAGGCGTGGCAACTGCTTCTGCTCCACGCCATTGCCATCATCCTCAAAACGGATACGGCACAGTTTCTCGTTGTTTTCGAGCAAAGATATATAGATATTTTTACCATTCGAATAGGCTATTGCATTTTCTGTAAGGTTACTGAATATAGAACCAATCAACGACGGGTTGCCATCAACGACAACCTCATCGCCAAAATCCAAATGAAGCAGCAAGCGTTCATCCTCGGGCAACATTTCCAACTCCTTAGCCACCTCTTCTATTATATCGTTGACCACAACCCTCTCTCTGCCGATTAAAGCACTCCCATCCTCAATCCGGGTAATTAGTGACACATCGTTAAGCAGTCTACGAAGGCGGTCGTTATGAGCATAACATCGTTCGATAAGTTCCTGACGTTTCTCTTCGCTGAGATTGATACCCGAGAGAAGTGTTTCGAGGCATACCTGAATAGATGCAACGGGAGTCTTTAATTCATGATTAATATTATTCGTCAGTTGTCGTTTAAGGCGATTTTGTTCTTGTTCAGCCTCGTAGCGATTGACACGTTCTATATCCTTACCCAGTTCACGAGTGGTAAAATATGCAACCACGCTCATCGCAAGCGTAATTGAAACCATAACAACAAGAAACGACCAATCAGCCTCGAGCAGGTCTTGCAAAGTGCTTGAATATGGAATAGCTGTACGCACAACAACACGCTCGCCTCGCGTTGCAGAGTAAAAATACTCTCGTCCGTCACTTGCGGATTGCCTGCCAATATTATACCCCGAGCCCCCGGCCAACGCAACAGCCACTTCGGGACGCCCTCTGTGATTATCAAGTGAATCGAGCTGTATGGTATTGTCGTAAATAACCGCACCCGTAAGAGTGATAATAGATATTCGCAGTTCATCAAAGGGTTTGTCGTGCGTGGCTATATAATCTTCAAACGGCTGACCATCTTCAACCGCAGCAAGCAGATGACGATTATATTGCTGCAACTGCGCATTCAAAAACTCTGACTTATATTCTTTCTCTCTTACATATTGAAAACCAATAAAACATAACACCATTGCCCAAGAGAAGGCGATGAACTGCATAAACAGTCGCTTATGGTACGATTTTTTAGTCTCTAAAGCCATACCCAAAGCCTGAACGGGTTACTATATACGAACCATATTTGCCAATTTTAGAGCGCAAACGAGTGATATTTACATCGATGGTACGGTCAAGAACAACCACCTCGTCGCTCCATATACGACTGAGAATCTGTTCGCGTGAACAAATCTTGCCTCTGTGCATAATCAAATAGAGCAATAGTTCAAATTCCTTGCGAGCGAGCTTAACCTCTTCACCATCCACCGTACAACGCTTGAACTCCAAATCGAGGTGCAATCCTTCAACTTTCAGAACATTTGGTTTCTCATTGATGACTGTATTAATCTTTATTCCTGAAGTACGCCTCAACACACTCTTTACACGAGCTATCACATTACGTATGGTGTATGGTTTCATAATGTAGTCGTCTGCGCCCAGATTCAGACCCATCACCATATCATCTTCCGTATCGCGAGCCGTACAAAAGATAATTGGGATGTCAGCAGTGGCTACATCCGCTTTCAGCATTTTTGCCATTTTTATTCCGCTGATTTCACCCATCATCACATCAAGGAGTATCAAAGAATACTTCTTAAGATCCAAAAGCAATGCCTCTTCCGCACTTAATGCAGTATCAACATCGTAGCCTTCATTTTCAAGATTGATTTTCAGGACTTCACATAAAGTCTCTTCGTCATCCACTATCAATATACGCTCTATTGCCATACACTTATTCTATAAATTATTGCGCTGCAAAATTATAGAGAAAAGCCGAACGAAATGCCATCACAAATGAGATTTAATAAAAATGTAATATTTTCAAAAAAACAGCATTTAACGAAAGCCTAATTTTTTTGAAACTTTTATGAAACAAGAAGTAGGTTCCTTTGCAGTGTGAAAATTGCGAAAGACAGTTGCACTTGTTGCAAGCGATTGCTAGCATCGCTCACCCGTTTGCGCAGCATTTCACACTACGAAATTAAAAACTATTATGACAATGAAAATGAAATTTATCTTGGCAGGCCTTGCAGCCTGCATCGGTATCACTGCACAGGCGCAGAATACCCAAACAGAGGAACCAAAAGGTAAGGCTATCGTACAGATGTTCGGAAATTTCCACACCGGTTTTGGAGCAGAAAATGACGACAGGGGTTTCGATTTAGAGAGAAGCTACCTGGGTTATGAGTACAGGCTCGACAACGGATTGTCAGTAAAAGGAGTGATGGACATCGGCAAATCCTCGGATGTAAGCGACTACCAACGCATCGCTTACATTAAGAACGCACTGGTATCGTGGAAAACAGGGAATCTGACATTGAACGGAGGTCTCATATCGACCACTCAGTTCAATTTCCAGGAAAAATTCTGGGGATACCGCTACATTATGAAGTCATTTCAGGACCAATACAAATTCGGCAATAGTGCCGACCTCGGTATCTCGGCAACATACAGATTTGCTAATTGGATTTCGGCTGATGCAATTATCTGTAACGGCGAGGGTTATAAAAAAGTCCAGAAGAGTGATGGTTTGAACTATGGATTGGGCCTGACAATGACACCGCTGAAAGGATTTCAGGTTCGTTTATATGGAGGAGTGAACGAGGCCCCCGAGGATGGCAAAGAAGATATAGTGAACATGGCAGCCTTCATGGGTTATAAATGTGAAAAATTCTCGATAGGTGCAGAGTACAACTACATGCAAAACGCATCGAACAATAAGGATGCAAACATGAACGGTTATTCACTATATGCAACAATGAACTTATCAGAAGAGACTGCTTTATATGCACGATTCGACGATTTGTACTCCAAGGACGATTGGAACAAGGCAAAAGATGAACAAAGTGCTATTCTCGGCGCGCAGTTCAATTTGGGTAAGTATGTAAAGGTTGCTCCCAACGTAAGGATGAGTATGCCTAAGGCCGATGGCGCCAAAGAGAGCTACTCGGCATTTGTAAACTGCTACTTTGGTCTTTAATGAAAAACATCAATAACAGGTATTATATGAAAAAGATTTTTTTATCGATTATAACATTGACTCTCGCCATTGCAATGGTATCATGTGGTGAGAAAGTAACAAATGACAGCCGTAAGGCTCAGGAACTTTCAGGTGCCGGTGCAACATTCCCACTTCCTTTTTACAATGTGGTTTTTGAGCAGTTCGGGCAAGTGAAAGGCGACCAAGTGGCATACGGTGGCATCGGTTCCGGCGGTGGCGTTCGCAATTTACGTGACAAGATTGTAGATTTTGCCGGCAGCGATGCTTTCCTTTCGGATAAGGAGATGGCAGAGATGGACCCCGTGATACACATCCCTGCTTGCATGGGTGCAGTGGTGTTGGCTTACAACCTCGACGGCGTTAAAGAACTGACGTTGTCTGGCGAGATTATCGCAGATATTTTTGCCGGCAACATCAAGATGTGGAACGATAAACGCTTGGCAGCACTTAACCCCGATGTCACACTCCCTGCAGAAGCTATTATTCCTGTTTACCGCTCGGATGGTTCGGGTACAACATTCGTGTTTACCGACTATCTGACAAAGGTAAGCCCTATGTGGAAAGAGAAATTCGGTGCAGGCAAGTCGGTAAACTTCCCATCGGGACAAGCAGCCAAGGGCAATCCCGGAGTGGCCGGTGTAATCAAACAGACAAAAAACACGATAGGTTATGTAGGTTCGGAATATGCATTTGCTCAAAAGATTGCATACGCAAAGATTCAGAACAGACGAGGCGAAGTTGTAGAAGCAACCGCAGCAAGTATCTCGGCAGCCGCATCAGGTGAAATTCCAACCGACACCCGCTGCTCCATCACGAATTCGGACGCCGCCGGTGCTTACCCTATCTCCACATTCACCTGGTTGATTATCTACAAGGAACAGAATTACTCGGACCGCAGCAAGGAGCAGGCCATTGCAACACTTGACCTATTGAAGTACATCCTTTCTGACAAGGCACAGGGTATTACATCTGAGGTTCATTATGCACCACTACCGGCAAAAGCCAAGGAGCTCAGTATGAAAAATTTAAAAAACGTAACTTTTGACGGTGCAGCAATAGTGCAATAATAGAACGACATGAACGACAAATCATACAAAATCCTATTGTTCGCAACGGCATTGATTATGCCGACAGTGTGCGGGGGCGTAGTTTACGCCCTCGTCACTGACGCATACGAAGCGTTCGAACATTTCGGTTTTTTGAAATTTCTCACCTCTTCGGAGTGGAGTTACACCGAGGGTGCGGAGCAATATGGTGCGCTACCATTTATCACAGGGACGCTGATGACTACTCTTATGGCTCTTATCTTTTGTATTCCTTTTTCGCTGCCCGTAGCACTGTTCACCGGTGAATATTTCAAGGATACAAAGGTAGCAGCTATGTTGAGTACCGTAACCGACCTATTGGCCGGGATTCCATCTATCATATATGGTCTGTGGGGTTTTTACACACTGCGGCCCATCATTATGACGCTCAACATTTCACCGCAAGGCTCCGGCATTCTCACTGCTTCGCTTGTCCTGGCTATTATGATTATCCCTTATGCAGCATCACTCAGTTCCGAGTTTATCAAGATGGTGCCCAACGACATGAAAGAGGGAGCATACAGCCTTGGAGCAACCCGTGCCGAGGTTATTCGCAAGGTCATATTCCCCGTTGCCGGTTCGGGAATCTTCTCTTCATACATATTGGCTATTGGTCGTGCTTTGGGCGAAACGATGACCGTAACCATGCTTATCGGCAACACGAATAACATCCCCGACTCAATAACTTCGACGGGTAATTCCATGGCATCAATCATCGCCAACCAGTTTGGCGAAGCGGATGGTCTGCGCCTATCTTCTTTGATTGCTATTGGATTGATTCTTTTCCTTATAACAGCAGTTATCAACATGATTGGTAAAGTAATGATTAAACGCGCAAGAATTGTATAATATGAGTAGATTAAGAGTTAAAAATCGTTTGGTCAAGGAGAAGCTGTTGCTATGGGGCACATGTTTTCTTGCAGCCCTTACGGCCGTGCCACTACTTGCCATTTTGAGCGAAGTGTTAGTGCGTGGTTATGACCAATTATCGTGGTCGTTCTTTACCGAGCCTACACCAACAGCCTACAAGGCGATGAAGGCTATCGAGGCCGGAGAGCCCATCCCCGGAGGTATCGCAAACGGCATCATCGGTACAATGATTATGCTGGGTATGGCAGTCATTGTTGCAGTTCCGGCAGGTATTCTGTGCGGCGCATTCTTGGCAGAGAACGGCAAGAGCCGTTTCGCACAGTTTGTAAGCTACCTGACCGACCTGTTGCAGGGTACGCCTTCGGTCATTATAGGTATTATAACCTATATTTGGGTGGTTGTCCCGATGAAGGGCTATTCGGCAATTGCGGGCAGTGCAGCACTTTGCATTATGATGCTTCCGCTTATTATCCGCTCGACCGAAGAGACACTAAAAATCCTCCCCGCATCGCTCAAAGAGGCGGGATTGGCACTTGGTGGCAACAGGGCACGGGTGATGATAAAAGTGCAACTACCCGCTGCCTTTGGCGGTATCTTCACGGGGGCTCTTCTTGCCATTTCACGAGTAATTGGCGAAACGGCACCGCTGATGTTCACAGCTCTTGGCTGTTCGTTTATCCGCTTTACGGTCGATAAGCCTATATCTGCTGTACCTCTGCTTATCTGGGAGTTCTTTAACGACCCCAACCTGCAAGAACTTATTTGGGGAGCATCACTCTTCCTCTTGTTATTCGTACTTACATTGAACTTATTATCAAAATATCTTGCGAAGAAATGGAATCAGTAACACCTATACTTGAATTTAAGAAAACTTGCGTATCATACACCAAGCAAACAATGGCTGTAAAATATGTATCGGCGGCTGTTGAAAGAAATACCATCACCGCCATCATGGGGCCTTCGGGTTGCGGCAAGTCGACACTGCTGCGTGCCGTAAACCTTATGCACAATCTTTATAAGAATATCCGTGTCGATGGCGAGATTTTGCTTAACGGCGAAAATATTCTTACAATGGAGCCCATTGATGTGCGTCGCCGTGTGGGTATGGTCTTCCAGCGACCAACGCCATTCCCCACGATGAGTATCTACGACAATGTATTGTCCGGATTTACCCTAAATGGCATTAAATTATCCAAGACAGAAAAGGATGCAACCGTAGAGCGTTGTTTGCGCAGCGTTGCCCTTTGGGACGAAGTGAAGGATGTGTTGAACAAGAAAGGCACATTCCTCTCGGGAGGTCAACAGCAACGTTTATGCATTGCCCGAGCCTTGGCAATGCAGCCAGAGGTATTGTTAATGGACGAGCCAACATCGGCTCTTGACCCGATAGCGACAAAGCACATCGAGGAACTGCTGCTCGAACTGCAAAAGGAGGTCACAATCCTTATCGTTACCCACAATATGGGACAAGCCAAGCGTATATCATCAAAATCCATGTTTATGTACTTGGGCGAGCTTGTTGAGTATGGCGACACGGAAACGATGTTTACAAACCCTATCGACGAACGCACCAAGGCTTATCTGACAGGTAAGATGGGGTAATACCGAAAGTTTCATATCAAAAAGATGCCAGATAGCGTGTATAGAGGAAACTGCAAGGGTTGCCACATTACGCCACCCTTGTATATTCACGAACCATCCTTGGAAGATGGTTGATTTTTGTGTAACTTTGTCAGCAATCAACCCACACAATAGAATGGCACAATACGTCGACGTACTTTTACCTCTGCCCCTACCCACCACATACACCTACTCCGTCCCCGAGGAGTACCGCAGCAACGTCTCCGTCGGCTGCCGGGTGGTCGTACCGTTAGGCAAGAGCAAAAAGTACACAGCACTGATAATGGAAACACACGACAACAAGCCCGAAGGCTACGAAGTGCGCCCATTCACAGAGCTGCTCGACGAAGCCCCCATATTGCTGCCCACACAGTTAAAACTGTGGAACTGGATTGCGAAATATTATCTATGCACCGAAGGGGAGATTTTCAAGGCAGCAGTACCACAAGGTTTGAAAGGAGAGTTCAAAGCCCGCACCGAGCAACGCATCAAGGTTGCAAAGAGCTACCGACACGAACGTGGCATTGAACTAGCATTGGCATCGCTTGCACGCGCACCCCGACAGCAAAAGCTGCTGAACACATACCTGAGCCTTACCGGCAACAATGCCGAGAACCCGACAGCGGAAATCTCACGCCATAAACTGATAGAAACTGCGAATGTGTCGCCCAACATCTGCAAAGAGCTTATCGACAAAGGCATATTCGAGTGCTACGAAGTGGAGATTGGGCGCCTGCAAACAGTTGACGACAACATAGCCGAAATAAACAGCCTTAACCCGGCACAGCAAAAGGCCTTCGACCAGATAAACGAACAGTTTACCCAAAGAAGCACAGTGTTGCTGCACGGAGTGACCTCGGCAGGAAAAACCGAAATATACATACACCTGATAAGCGAAGCACTCAAACGCGGCGAACAGGTGCTTTACCTTCTGCCCGAAATTGCCCTGACCAAGCAGATTGTCGAGCGTCTGCGCAAGGTATTCGGCAACCGCATAGGACTTTATCACTCGAAGTTCTCCGACGCCGAACGTGTAGAGATATGGAAAAAACAGTTGAGCGACGCCCCCTACGACATCATACTGGGTGTACGTTCATCACTCTTTCTGCCATTCGTCAGACTGGGACTGATAATAGTTGACGAAGAGCACGAGAACAGCTACAAGCAACAGGAGCCTGCACCACGATACAACGCAAAGAATGCAGCCATTGTACTTGCCTCTATTTTCGAAGCAAAAACCCTGCTGGGCACAGCCACCCCTGCCATCGAAAGCTACTACAACGCAACAACAGGGAAGTATGGACTCGTCTCACTGACCGAACGCTACCGTTCGATACAGATGCCACTGATTGAGATTATCGACATAACAGAGCTGGGACGAAAGAAGCAGATGGAGGGACAGTTTTCCGACCCCCTGATAGAGGCCATGAGCAATGCTCTGAAAGAGAAGAAGCAGATAATACTTTTTCAGAACCGTCGCGGATATGCCCCACTGCTCGAATGCCGCACTTGTGGCTGGGTGCCGCGCTGCAAGCATTGCGATGTCAGTCTGACACTGCACAAGAATGCCGGCAAACTGACCTGTCACTACTGCGGATACACAATTCCTGCACCCAAAATGTGTCCTAACTGCGAAGAGGCAAACTTTGTAAACTTAGGTTACGGCACAGAGAAGATAGAGGAGGAGCTGAGCAATCTCTTCCCCGAGGCACGCATTGCCCGCATGGATCTTGACACCACCCGCACCCGCAACGCATACGAAAAGATAATAAACGATTTTCAGCGCGGAAAGACAGATGTACTCATAGGCACGCAGATGGTCTCAAAGGGACTGGACTTCGACAATGTATCGGTAGTGGGAATCCTCAACGCCGACATTCTGCTCAACTACCCCGACTTCAGAGCCACCGAACGCTCTTTCCAGCTGATGGCACAGGTAGCCGGACGCGCCGGACGAAAGAACGGGCGCGGCACAGTCTACCTGCAGACAAAGACACCCGACACGCCTGTTATTCCGCAAATAGTGGAGAATGACTATCTGAAGTTCTACGACTCACAACTGACCGAGCGCATGCTGTTCCACTATCCGCCGTTCCACCGTTTGGTGTACGTCTATCTGAAACACCGCGACATACGCCTGCTCGACGAAGCATCAGAACGCTTCGGCGCATACTTGAGAAACATTTTCGACATGAGAGTACTGGGCCCCGACCTTCCGCCCGTTGCACGCGTACAACAACTGTACATCCGCAAAATTGTGCTTAAAGTAGAGAATGAGCTGTCGCAATACAAAGTAAACGAAGCACTTGCAAGACTTAAAGAGGAATTTGCCGCGCAGAAACGGTACGCCTCGGTTGCCATATTCTACGACGTCGACCCGTTGTAAAGCAGAATCAGTTTCTGATGTCCGCGCCCCACATCATCTTGTCGCGCAGAGTCTTGAAGAAGGTCTGACCTTTTATTCTGATTATTTTTATTGTATAATGAGCCTTGCGCAACGTCAGCGTAGTCTCTTCGGTACACTCCTCGTTGCGTCCATCAATGGCTATCAGGTAGTTGTGGCTGCGACTCGCCACCTTCAGCGTAATTTCGGTGCTGTCGTTGACAACAACGGGGCGAGCATTGAGACTGTGCGAAGCAATGGGAGTAAGCACAAACACATTCGCGTCGGGAGCAATGATGGGGCCACCGGCACTGAGCGAATATCCGGTTGAACCCGAAGGTGCTGCAATGATAAGACCATCGGCCTGATAGGTGATGCACTCCCTGCCACCAAGCGAAGTCTCTATGCTTATCATCGAAGAGTTGTCGTGCTTCATCACCGCCACCTCGTTCAGCGCATAAGGGTTGTTTATCAGCTGCTTGCCATCTGCTATAACTTCTATAACTCCACGCTCGTCTATGGTATATTCGCCACGGTGCAGCGACTCGAAAAGTTCGTTTACGTTGTTTGCAGAAAAGGATGTAAGAAAGCCCAATCGTCCGGCATTTATTCCAAGCAGGGGTATATTCTTGTCGCCCACCCTGTTGGCTGTGCGCAGGAAGGTTCCGTCGCCACCGAAACTGATGGCAACATCCGCATCAAAATCATCACCATCTATAATACCCTCGGGCTGCATAAAAAGTTTATCCTCGGCGAGCAGATACTCGTAGAAGGGACGGTCAATATAAAAACTATCCTTCCACTCATTTATGGCAGCGAAGAGTTTATCAATATTTTCCGACTTTTTTGACTGGTGTTTGTTTCCGAATAATGCGAATTTCATACGACAGGTTCTTTTTGCGTTACAAAGTTAGTTATAACCGACATATTTAAAGGCTGCAACCAACAACGAATTGCAAAATTAAGATAATTTATTGTCTTCTTTTGCTTATTTTGTCGTACTTTTGCAAAAAAATAAGAACTTGGAGATAAAATTGTCTGTTTGCAGACAAAAAGAACGAAACTAAGATGACCAAATTAAGTGTAAATATAAATAAGGTTGCCACCATCAGAAACGCACGTGGCGGCAACACCCCCGACCTTTTGCAGATAGCACGCGATTGCGAACTATTCGGTGCCGATGGCATCACCGTACACCCCCGTCCCGACGAGCGCCACATACGTCGTGCCGACGTACCTGCCCTGCGCGCAGTGGTACGCACAGAGTTCAACATCGAAGGTTATCCCTCGAAAGAGTTTCTCGACCTTGTGCTGAAGGCAAAACCCGACCAGGTAACACTGGTTCCCGACAAACCCGACCAGCTGACCTCCAACCACGGATGGGACACAGTCGCCGAGCAGGAGTTCCTGAAAGATGTGCTCGACGATTTGCGCAGCGCAGGCATACGTACCTCGATTTTCATCGACGCAGACTGCCGCATGGCAGAGTATGCCGCAAAGGCAGGAGCCGACAGAGTGGAACTCTACACCGGCCCCTACGCCGAAGAGTATACTCGCAACCGCGAAGCAGCCATAGCCCCCTTCATTGAGACAGCCAACCAGGTACGCCGTTTGGGCATCGGACTTAACGCAGGACACGACCTCAGTCTTGTAAACCTCGCATATTTTGCCCAGAACATTCCCTGGCTCGACGAGGTGTCGATAGGGCATGCACTCATCTGCGATGCACTCTACCTGGGATTGGAGAAGACCATCGCCGACTACAAGAACTGCCTGAAGATTAAATAACAGACAGGGCAAATTACCCCGAAAACAGAATAAACCAATTATAGAACCCAGCAAAAAAACATAACGACTATGAACTTAATGACAATTCTTGCACAAGCAGCAAGCGTAGCACAGGATTCACTGATGTCACTCACAGAGGTGACAACCGAAGAGAGCATGAACGTATTTGAACTTGCCGTAAAAGGTGGATGGATAATGATAGTACTTGCCATCCTCTCAGTGGTAGGTGTATACATATTTTTCGAGCGTTTCTCGACACTGCGCAAAGCAATGAAGCGCAACCCCCTGTTTATGGAGCGCATACACGACAACATCAAGGACGACGACCTGAAATCTGCAGCAAACTACTGCCGCATCGAGAATACACCCCTTTCGCGCATAGTTGAAAGAGGAGTAAAGAGCTTCAATTTCTCGGCTACATCAATCCGTGAAACAATTGACAACTGCGCCAACCTCGAAATTGCCACACTGGAGAAGGGCCTGCCCATACTCTCGACCATCGCAGCCGTAGCCCCCATGATCGGATTCCTTGGAACAGTAACAGGTATGGTACGCGCATTCTGGGAAATGGCAAATGCCGGCAACAACATCGACGTATCGCTGCTCTCAAGCGGTATCTACGAAGCGATGATAACAACCGTCGGTGGTCTTATCGTAGGTATTATATCAATCTTCGCATACAACTACCTTGTAACAATGGTCGACAAGGTGCAGAATGACATGGAGGCAGAAATCATCTCATTCATGGAGATTGTACGCGAAAAGAAAGAGAAACTTTAACCAACCCGGCCGAAAACGAATCATAGCAAGGTGGCACACGCCGCCCGAACACATAGATTAATACCACGAAGCTATGCTTAAAAGAAAGACAAAGACAATAGAGACATTCTCGATGTCATCAATGACGGATATTATATTCCTTTTGCTGATATTCTTCATGATAACCTCGACCATGGTCACCCCCAACGCCATCAAGGTGCTGTTGCCCCAGGGCAGCAAACAGACTTCGGCAAAGCCTCTTGCCCGTGTCATCATTGACAAGGAGCTGAATTTCTACTCGGCATTCGGTAACGAGGATGAGATGCCCATCGACCCCGAAGAGATAACAAACTTCCTCAAGAGCTGTGCAGAGAAAGAGCCGGAGATGTACGTCGCACTTTATGCCGACGAAAGTGTACCCTACCGCGAGATAGTAAAAGTGCTGAACATAGCCAACGAGAATAACTTCAAAATGGTGCTTGCTACACGCCGCCCCGACAAGAAGAGAAGATGAAACAATTCAACAAAGAAGAGATACACGGCATAGTGGGTACGATAGTCGTACACATTATACTGTTGCTGGTATTGCTTTTGATAGTATTGGACAAGCCTGTGCCACAGGACGAAGAGGGCGTTCCCGTAGTAATGGGCAACGTCGAACGTGCCAAAGGCGATGCGTTCAACTATACAGAGGTGAAGATAGCCCCCCGACCCGCTCCCAAGCCCGTCGATGTCAAGCCTACGCCCAGCCCTGCCGACCCGCTCATCACACAGACCGACGAAGAAACCGTCGCCCTGAACAGTGCGGAGGAGAAGAAAAAGGATGCGCCCAAGAAGCCCGAAAAGACTCCCGAGCAGATTGAAGCCGAGCGCAAAGCCCTGGAGGCAGAGCAGAAACGTCAGGAGGCAGAGAGAATCGCACGCGAAGCCAACGACAAAATTTCACGCGCATTCGGCAAAGGCGCAACCATGACCGATAAGGGAGAGACCGGCACAGAAAGCGGCAACGAAGGTTCTGTCACCGGCAACGAGACAAGCGGTGTAACCAAAGGCGTAGGCGGCCATGGCACATTCGACCTGAACGGACGCACCCTGGTAGGCAGTTTGCCCGTACCCGCATACAATGTACAGGAGGAGGGGCGCGTGGTTGTGAACATTACAGTAGCACCCAACGGACGAGTAATAAGCACATCCATCAACGCACGCTCGAATACATCGAACAAGTCGCTGCGCGACGCTGCCATGAAGGCTGCAAGCCAGGCCGTTTTCAACAATGTATCCACAATAAACAACCAAATGGGTACAATCACCTACTATTTCAAACTTAGATAGTAGCGGCATTGTTACCATTTCACATACTAAAAACAAAACAATCATGAATAAAGTATATCTATTCCTTGCTGACGGCTTCGAAACAGTGGAAGCACTCGCTCCGGCAGACGTGATGCGCCGCGCCGGTCTTGACGTAACAACAGTGTCAATAATGGGCCGCCCCATTGTGATGTCCGCTCATGGAATAGGCGTCGAGGCCGATGCCCTTTTCGAGGACGTCGACTTCAGCGATGCCGATGCACTGGTACTTCCCGGCGGCTCACAGGGCACCGAGAACCTTTCGGCACACGCGCCCCTGCGCAGCATCATCGACAAGGCCAATGGCGAAGGCAAGATAATTGCAGCCATCTGCGCAGCGCCCATGGTGTTCGGACGCATGGGACTGCTCGACGGACGTCGCGCCACATGCTACCCCGGCTGCGAAGGCGACCTCACCGGCGCAAGATATACTGCCACCGCAGTGGAGCAGGACGACAACATCATCACTGCATGCGGCCCTGCGGCATCATTCGAGTTCGGTTTTGCCATTGCAGAGAACTTCTGCGGCGCCGACAAAGTAACAATCATTCGTGAACAAATGCGATTCAACGACCTATGAAAAGGTATCTTATAATAGTAGCCGGCGGAAAAGGTGTCCGCATGGGCGGCGACCTTCCCAAGCAGTTCCAGCTGCTCGACGGAAAGCCATTGGTGATGGTAACCATTGAGAATCTTTATGCGATGGATGTCACCATGCACATCATTCTTGTACTCCCCAAAGAGCAGATTGAGTTGTGGGAAGAGCTGTGCGCAGAATATGATTTCAAAGTACCCGTAACAGTTGTAACCGGCGGAACCACCCGTTTCCACTCTGTTCAGAACGGCCTTGCCGCAATAGAGGACCAGGAGGAGGCATTGGTAGGTGTACACGACGGAGTACGCCCCTTCCTTGCAGTGAAGGTGTTTGACGAGCTTTTCCGCGAAGCGGCAATAAACGGAGCAGTCGTACCGGTAATCCCCGTATACGAAAGCATGCGCCGTTTCATCGGCGGGCAGGGTGCCACAGAGCCTGTTCCCCGCGACAGATACCGTCTGGTACAGACCCCACAGGTATTCAAGCTGTCGCTTCTGCGTCGTGCATACGAACAGCTCTACATGGAGAACTTCACCGACGATGCATCGGTGGTGGAGAATCTGGGCGAGACCGTGCAGATAGTTGACGGCAACCGCGAAAATATCAAGATAACAACACCATACGATTTTGTTGTAGCCAAGGCTATAGTCGAATGTTTGACCCGACAACCCGCGACATAAAATATCTTCCCGGAGTAGGCGAACAGCGCGCCACTCTGCTCAACAGAGAATTGAACATCTATTCTCTGTACGACCTGTTGTACTATTTTCCATACAGATACGTCGACCGCAGCCGTCTGTTCACAGTCAGCGAGATTGACGGACGCATGCCGCACATACAGCTGTGTGGCGAGATTCGCAGTTTCGAGGAGATGGGCGAAGGCGCAAGCCGCAGACTCGTTGCACACTTCACCGACGGCACAGGCTTTGTCGACCTTGTGTGGTTCCGCGGAATCAAGTACGTGAAGGGGCGCTACAAGATTGGGACAAAATATATCGTATTCGGCAAGCCCACCATCTTTGGCGGACGTGCAAACATAGCCCACCCCGACATCGACCCGGCAGAGACACTGCAGCTCTCGTCAATGGGACTGCAGCCCTACTACAACACCACCGAACGCATGAAACGCAGCGGACTAAATTCGCAAGCGATGGCAAAGCTCACCGCCAACCTTTTCAGCCTGCTGCCCGAAACACTCGACGAAACTCTCAGCGACAGCATAATAAAACGCTACAATCTGATGCCGCTATCCAAGGCATTGAAACTGATACACTTCCCAAGCAACGTAAACGAACTGCGCCACGCCGAATACCGCCTGAAATTCGAGGAGCTGTTCTACATACAACTGGGCATACTCAACTACTCGAAAGAGCGCAATTTCAAGTATGCCGGACACAATTTCACCAAGGTAGGCGAAATGTTCAACCGTTTCTACCACGAGAACCTGCCCTTTGAACTAACCGGAGCGCAAAAGCGCGTGGTGCGCGAGATTCGCCGCGACGTCAACCGCTGCGTACAGATGAACAGACTGATGCAGGGCGATGTCGGCAGCGGAAAGACACTCGTTGCACTGCTTGCCATGCTTCTTGCCAAGGACAATGGCTTTCAGGCATGCATGATGGCACCCACAGAGATTCTTGCCGAGCAGCACTACTCTACCCTGTGCCGCATGCTTAAAGGGTTGCCCATGCGCGTGGAACTGCTGACCGGAAGCACCCGTCAGAAGGAGCGCACACCGCTGCTTGCAGGCCTTATCAGCGGCGAGATTGACATACTCGTCAGCACCCACGCAGTACTCGAGGACAACGTAAACTTCGCCCAGCTGGGACTGGTGGTAATCGACGAACAGCACCGTTTCGGAGTGGTGCAACGTGCAAAAATGTGGAAGAAAAACAACATTCCACCTCACGTGCTTGTGATGACGGCAACACCCATTCCACGCACCCTTGCAATGACACTCTACGGCGACCTCGATGTCTCTGTCATCGACGAGCTGCCACCCGGACGCAAGCCCATCACCACCCGTCACATTTTCCGCAACCGCATAGACGAAGTATACTCATTCATAGAGAAACAGCTGCGCGAAGGCAGACAGGCATATATTGTCTATCCGCTGATAACCGAAAGCGAGAAGATGGACCTGAAGAACCTCGAAGAGGGATACGCACAACTGTGCAACCGCTTCTGCGACTACAGGATAGGCAAACTCCACGGAAAGATGAAGCCCAAAGAGAAAGATGCCGAAATGCAGCGTTTCGCATCGGGCGAGACACAGATACTTGTATCCACCACGGTCATCGAGGTGGGCGTCGACGTACCCAACTCCACCATCATGGTGATTGAGAATGCCGAGCGTTTCGGACTCTCACAGCTGCATCAGTTGCGCGGGCGCGTAGGACGTGGCGCACAACAGTCCTATTGCATTCTTGTGACAGACTTCAAGCTCTCCGACGACACACGCAAACGCATGGAGATAATGACCGCCAGCAACGACGGCTTCGAGATTGCCGAAGCCGACCTGAAACTGCGCGGCCCTGGCGACATCGAAGGCACACAGCAGAGCGGAATAGCCTTTGACCTGAAAATTGCCAACCTCGCAAAAGACGAGCAGCTGTTGCAGTTTGTACGCGAAATTGCCCGCGACATAGTAGACAAAGACCCCGACTGCTCAAACGAGGAGAACCGCATCCTGTGGCGCCGACTCGCCGAGTTCAGACGTCGCAGCAACCGCAACTGGGGCGCAATTTCCTAGTCTGGTTCCAAAGTCAGAGGCAACAGCCACTAGCAATTTTCGGCCAACCTTAAAGCACACAGAAAGGGTTGTTAAAAAAACTTAATCGCTAAAATTTTACGATTATTTATGTAAAAACTACGCACACAAATGGCGGCAGTACCACAATATTTCACTACCTTTGCAAGGTAAAATGTGCATCAGGCACACGAAAAACCAATTTATTTAGCCGCAACAGATGGAAAAGACACTTATCCTTATAAAGCCCAACGCCGTACAGCGTGGATTGATAGGAGAAATAATTGCCCGCATCGAACGCAAAGGTCTTCATATAACAGGTCTTAAGATGATGCAGCTCGACGACACAATCCTCAACGAGCATTATGCACACCTAAGCGAGCGTTCATTCTTCAAAATCCTTAAGGATTCTATGATGGTAACCCCCGTGGTTGCAATGTGCGTCGAAGGACTTGATGCAGTCGAAACCGTCAGACTGATGGTAGGCGCCACAAATGCACGCAAGGCATTGCCCGGCACCATCCGCGGCGACCTCTCGATGAGTGGCGAACAGAATGTAATACATGCTTCCGACTCTGTGGAAAATGCACAGGCGGAGGTTAAACGCTTCTTCAGCGAGAACGAAATTTTTAGTTATGAATCGGCTATCACTGCCTTCGAATATGGCGGTGAAGAGAGAGCCAAAATGTAAAGGAACAGACCATTGGAAACATTAAAAAGAAACAGACTGATACTGTTGTTCGTATCGTTGCTGGCAGCTGCGGCGCCCGCAATGGCACAGGACATGTTGGCAAAACAGGCACCCATCGACAAGCAGATGAGTTTGGTGGATTCAATCTCACTCAAACGCATGTTGCTTAACGAGGCACACCTTTTCCCCTCACAGGAGTTGTACCCCGAATGGACAAACGAGAAAGTACACTTCGACGCACAGCGTCCCGACTCTTTCCGCATAGACCTTACAGGGTTTGTAATGCCCACCACCAACACAAAGGTTACCGACATTTTCGGTTACCGCAAACGTCGTCGCCGCGTACACAACGGCCTCGACATAAAGGTGCAGATTGGCGACACCATACGTTCGGCATTCGACGGAAAGGTACGCATCGTAAAGAACCAGGGACGTCGCAAGGGCTATGGCAAATATGTAGTTATCCGCCACGAGAATGGATTGGAGACCGTTTACGGACACCTCTCAAAGTGGCTGGTAACCGAGGATCAGCTTGTAAAGGCAGGTGACCCCATTGCACTCGGAGGAAACACCGGACGTTCAACAGGCCCCCACCTTCACTTCGAAACAATCTTCATGGGCAAGTCGCTCGACCCCGCATTGATGTTCGACTTTGTCAATCAGGATGTTACCGGCGACTTCTACGTATATCGCAACCCCGTACGTCGTAAGGTAGACGCAACCACAGGCAAGGTAACAGTTGAATCAGACGAGCCCAAATACCACAAAGTGCGCAAAGGCGACACACTCGGCAGAATTGCCCAGCGCCACGGAGTTTCGCTGCGTACACTCTACAAACTTAACGGAATGAATTCACGTTCGGTTCTGCGCATAGGACAGAGCATCAGATACAACTAACACAAAACATATAAATGAAATGCGGGAAACCTCAGAGGTTTCCCGCATTTCATTTATATACATACAGAAAGAAAGGCCAAAGGCTATATACAAAAATCAGAAAAACAGACACTATTTCTTGCAGCATACATCTCTTTTATCTACTTTTGGGAAAATTACATTTCAAAAAAACAATACATGAAAAAGAGCAGGACCATACTTGCTGCAATTACAGCATTGCTTTGCAGCATAGCAACACAGGCACACGACTTTGAGACAGAAGAGATATACTACAATATCACCTCAGAGACAGACCTTACGGTAGAAGTAACTTTCGAAGGCACGTCGTACGCATCATCCAAAAGGACATATGCGGACAGCGTAGTAATTCCCACGACCGTAAGTTACAACAACAAGACCTACAGCGTAACAGGCATTGGCGAAAGAGCATTCTTCAAATGCGAGAAGGTTACAAACATCGTAGTTCCAAACAGCGTGACAACCATCAACCCATACGCTTTCCACACCTGCATAAATCTGAGAAGCGTAATACTCCCCAACGCTATTGACAAAATAGACAACTACCTGTTCCAGAACGACAGCAGTCTTGTAAAGGTGAATCTCAACGAGAACATCAAGAGCATTGGCAACAGAGCCTTCTTTGGTTGCACATCACTCACAGAAATCGGCAACACAGACGGAGTAACATTCATCGACCAAAAGGCATTTACCGACACAAAGTGGCTAGAGCAGCAGCCCATAGGCATGCTCTACATAGGAAAAGTGCTATACTGCTACCACGGCGCACTGACAGCAGACACAGCCATCGTCATCAAAGATGGAACAACAAGCATCGCATGCAACGCCTTTGACGACAGCAACACAACACCCGAATATATAACAAGTATTTCAATCCCCAGCAGCGTAACAAGCATAGGCAACTATGCATTCTACAAATGCTCAAACATAGAGAGCATAACAATCCCCGAGGGAATAACCGAAATCAGTTACGCCATGTTCGGAAACTGCTACAGCCTCGAAAATGTCACACTGCCACAGAGCCTTAAGAGCATTGGAGACTATGCGTTCTACGAGTGCAGCGCATTCGAAGAGTTCACCATCCCCGCAAATGTTACCGAAATAGGCAACTACGCATTCTACAAATGCAGTAACATACCCCACATCAGCATACCCAAAAGTGTAACCAGTGTGGGCAAGATGTCGTTCATGGACTGCTACAGTCTGGAGGACATCACATTCGAGGGCGAGATTAGCAATGTTGGCGCAGATGCATTCCGCAACACAATATGGTACGAGAGCTATTCAAACGGCGTTGTATATCTGGGTAGTGTACTCTACGAATACAAAGGAGAAATGCCAAACGGAACAAACATCGTTGTAAAGGATGGCACCACAATGATAGCGAGCAAAGCGTTCACTGACCGCACCGAGCTTGCAGGCATCACTCTACCCACAACTCTGAGGGTTATAAACGAATATGCCTTCCAGGGTTGTTCGGCACTTAAAGAGATAACACTGCCAGAGGGGCTTGCATCGATTAGCCGATACGCATTCAAAGAGTGTACCGCACTCAAGAGCATAGAGCTGCCCAACAGCCTTGACTCAATAGGAACATATGTATTTGAAAAATGCACCGGACTGACTAAAGCCACCGTAGGCAGCGGTCTTAAAGCTCTTGGAAGCTACACATTCCGAGGATGCAAGAACCTTGCAAGCATCACATTTGCCGAGGGAATAAAAATCGTAGGGAACAACTGCTTCGAAAGCTGTTCGGGATTGACTGAGGTCACTCTGCCCAACAGCGTGACAAAAATCAACAAGTACTCGTTCAAGGCATGTACCAACCTTCACACACTAACAGCAGGCACAGGACTCGAAACCGTGGAAAATTATATCTTCTCGGGCTGCGACAATGTCCGAAACATATACTTCATGTGCGCGACACCTCCTGCAACAACGGGAGAGCTTTTCTCCAACGACACCAACTACACACTTCCCACACTATACGTTCCCAAAGGAACAGCATCGGCATACAAAAGTGCTGACATCTGGAAAAAGTTCAAGTACATAAAGGAACACGACCTCACAGCCATCGACGACACACGTTGCGAGTCGCCCGCCATAGAATTTGCAGCAGACGGCATTACAATAAAGAACGCAGAAGGAAAGAGCGTTTACATATACAACGCCGCAGGTACGCTTGTTGAAAAAACAAACAACTACACAGGCGAAAAAATAATTCTTGAGAAAGGCACTTACATTATTAGTGTAGACAAACAGACAATAAAGGCCAAGCTTTAAGCACTGCACTTATACAAAATCAATTCCGCCTCTCTTGCCGGGAGGCGGAATTGATTTTATGTCTACAACTAAAAGCCACTGTCACAAAATGAGCCACATAGCATTTATTCTCATAATATTCAACAAACATCTTGCCTTATTAAAAGAATTCACCTACCTTAGCAAAAAACTTATAAAATTCAACCATAAAATAAAAAACGACATGAAAAGATTCAAAACCTTATTACTTGCAACAACCGCACTACTATGCAGCATTGCAGTACAGGCTTACGACTTCAAAGTTGACAGCATCTGTTATCAGATAACATCCGAAGAAGAACTGACAGTGACAGTAACCTACCAAGGCAGTACATTCATGCTCGACAACAACTACAGCGGCAGCCTGACAATTCCTTCTACAGTCACCAACGACGGTAAGACATACAATGTTACTTCTATCACCTCTGGAGCATTCTTCGGGTGCAAAGATATCACAGACATCACCATCCCCGCCAGCATAACAAGAATCGAGACATTGTCATTCAGCGGCTGTTCGGGAATCAAGAGCATTGTCCTTCCCGACAGTTTGGCATACGTCGGTGCAAGAGCGTTCAATGGTTGCAGTTCACTCAAGGATATTACCTTCCCCCACAACAACTCCATCAACATTGATTCGTATGCATTTGAAGGAACAGCATGGTTGAATGAACAACCTGACGGAATTCTATACATAGGCAACATTCTGTACTGCTACAAAGGAGAGATTGCATCCGACACCACCATCGTCATTGCCGATGGAACAACAAGCATTTTGAGTTACGCATTCTCATCCTCACGCACCACCGCTGAGAATATCAAAGAAATAGTAATACCCAACAGCGTGACTACAATCGGCGCATATGCTTTCCAAAATTGCAACAGCATCGAGAGCAT
>JAEIGA010001104.1_pt1 | contig 41137 bp, 46 predicted proteins | sample 9270691 | NCBI WGS metagenome assembly JAEIGA01 (sample SAMN17057246, study PRJNA624740) | gut metagenome | biome: biome; isolation source: fecal sample | host: Bos grunniens | place: China: Xizang | collected 2019 | reverse complement strand
TTAGAATTGATTGATACATCTTCGTAACTGCCTAAGCCTTCTTTTGCAAGCTCGTTAATTTCTGCTTGTATTTCTCTAACTCTTTCGTATTTCTCGCTGTTACTCATGCTGCTATTTTGTATTTCTCTCTTTAGTTTGTATAGCTCATTCATTTCGTCTTTTACAGAGTTTAGATATTTATTTCTTAGTATGTCTTCTTCTGTAGCGTTGCTCTTCTTAGCTTCTGTAGTTAGCTCTTCGCTCTTATCGTAGAAATCCGCTACATTTTGATTATTTAATGTAGCATCGGCTGTAAACTTGTTATTCAATGGTGCTAATAGCTTCTCGCCTAGCGTTTCTGCTCCGCTTTCTGCTTTAGGTGTCATCATTGGTAGAATCGTATCACCAACACCACCAGTATATTGATCCAACAAGTAATTTATCTTTATTGGGCTTACATTTATTGTTTCACCTAGCCATTTACTAAAGGCATCCGTACTTTCGTCAAATTGTTCAGCAGCAGGTAAGTCTTGTAGTCTTGTAGGTACTAAATCATCACCGTACCAAGTCTTATTGTTAACTACTGCAACGATTGGTGAAAGTATATTGTCTTGGATTGGATTGTTTGGTGCTAAGTTTGTTAATGCTAACTCTATGAATGATTTTAGATCCGCTTCATCGTTTCCTGTTGCTACATCTGATATTTGCTGTATAGCCTCTTGAATAACTGCTAGCGTTCTACCTTTTGGTATTCTTATAAACTTGCCTTCGTCTGTTTTCCATACGATGTAGTAGTTTTGTTTGATGTAGTCTGATAGTTCTTCGTATTCCTCGTCATCATCCCAAATTAAAGCATTAAAGATCACCACAGGTATTCCCGCTATAGCAAACTTAGTCGCTAAGTTCATCCAACCTCTAGCCCCATTTGCTTTAGCTTCTCTTATATTTCTCACTTGTTGCATTGCACCTTGTACAGAAGCGTTTAAGAATGTTGCACCATTTCTATTTAAGAACTTGGTTAGGTTTCCGCCCGCCTTAAAGTTTGTTGTTACTCTAGCAGCATCTAGCATTGATACTTGTACGCTTCTTCCTGCTTCTCTACTTGCTATGTACTCTGCAAGTCGAGGTATTCTTTCTATATAGTTGTTTAGCGCACTGATCGTACTTAATGGCGGTATGTCTAACAGCTTCTTTATGCCTTTATTCTCAGTTTTAAATGTGTTCTCTTGGCTGTCAAAGTAAGAGTTTTGCTCTCCGCCGTTATTCATGTACTCTTGATACCAGTAGCCTTTATTAACTAGTTGTGTAAATGCCTCAGGTATTTTTGCGTAAGTCTTAGCAGGATGTTGTGAGTTAATTAGTATGTCTTGGGTATCCTTTATAGCATTTGTTAGCATGAATACTGGGTTATACTCTGTAAGCACGCCTCTATGGAAGCTGCTTATTTTGTTAGGTACTGCAAACGTCTTGCTCAATAGTGAACTTTCACTTAAAGGCTTTAACGCATCGTACATATCTTTAGTTATCTCAAAGGTAATTTTCTCTCCATTTTCAAATACAGTAAATGTAGGCTTTTGTGAGCCTTTACCTTCTTGTAACAACTCTTCTTGTGAATCTACACTATCTAAAACCTCGTCAACGGTCGTTTTTTGGCTGTTTATTCTTGTGCCTATTGTATTCATTAGCTCAACACCAAAATCGTTTTTTGCCGTAGCTCTGTACGTCTGTAACGTCCTCATTGCCATTGTGTCGAATAAAGGTAAGATATCTGAGCTTCCACCAGTAGCTCCTTTAACTGGTGCGTTTACTCCTGTTCTACCTGTATCTAATGGAACATTGATAGCATTTCCTTGTTTATCTGCTCTTCTTATTGGTACATAGTGTGGGTACATTTCTTGCCATAGATCCGCTGTTTCCTGTGAAACAACACCGTTTTTAACTAGCTCTTGTCTGTCTGCATTTGTGTAATTGTATATGTCTTGTGCAAAGTCCATAAATTCAGGATTAGAGAACTCGTATTGATTTACTATCTCTTGTGAATGCGCTGCTGTAACGCTGTCTCCGAATACTGGCTTATTCTTTACGTCAAATAATGCCTTGTATTCTTTTGCTTTTTCTATAGCTTTTATATCTTCTTCCGATGTTTTCTCTGTGATTCTCTTGTTTGCTAGTTTTAAAAGTTCTTCATGGTTGTACTCTGATGTGCGCAAGATAGCTCTTATTCTGTCTTGTGCCTTAGCCTCTAGGCTCATTCTATCTACATTGTGCTTGTGATAGATGTACTCGTAGAATTGTGTAGCAAGTCCTGAGTTTTCTACTTCTGCTCTAATATCATTTAATGACTTACTTACTTGTTTCATAGACTTACTAATTGGATCATACTCGTAGTGTCCTTGACCGATTGCATTTTGTCCTCTTGCCTCTGATGTCAATGTATAATCCCATTTGCCCATTAGCTCACGATTCTTATGTTTAAGTGACACATCTTCAAATACTAAACCTTTGTCGAATACATTAGCCTTAATAATAGCCCATTTTCTGCTGTTTCTATCGTTCTCTGTCTTAGGCTCTGCTTCTAATATCTTTGCTATTTTCTCGCTTTCCTCTTGTTGTCCTTCATCAGGTTTAACTCGCTTCATCTTAGCACCGCTGTCTTTGAATGGCATAGGCTCGATAGCTTCGTATTCGCTATTTTCAGGTATCCAGTACTCAGGCTCTGACACTTTAAAATTACTCTCTAGCCTTGTTAATTGCTCAGATAAGCTGTCTATAGTTTGCTGTATTGGTGCTATCGCTTCTTGTATCTTTACGTCTTCGCTGTTTATTTGTCCTCTTTGTTTTGGTGCTGCATTGTTTTGGTCTGATAAAGACATTGTTATATCAGGATTTACCGTAGGATTTTGGTTATTTACATCTTTAATCTGCTCAGAATAAAACGGAATAACAACCTGATGCGTTTCTCCGCCGTGTTTTCCGCCTGTATCAACAATTCCGTCAAAGCCATTAGCTTTTAATACATCTGTAACCCAGTCAGGAATAATCGTCCATGCGTGCGCTGTTCCGTCCTCTATATCTTTATTTAATATTTTTAACCAGTCTTCTGCGGTAATATTACTTTTATCCCAACCATCAGCACTATAAAATTCAGGGGCGGGAGCTGTTTTTGCTACTTCTTTAAGTTGGTTTATTATATCTTCTGACATATCGCTTGTATCAAACGGATTTGTGATTTTTAAATAAACCTCATATACTTTTGGGTCTTCTTTATAGATGTCTAAGTACTCTACATTTTCTACTCCTGCTTTTTCTAATACATCTTTAAACTTAACCATTTCCTCATACATGATGTTTCCGTCTTCTATAAATATGCTATATAAAGATTTTATTGCATTCCCGTTATATTCTCTGTTTAATCTCCAAGTATATTGGTCTCCGAAGCTATTTTCGCTTGCTCCCTCTTCATAAACAATATTTTCAAAATCTTCATCAAAGCCTATGTTGTTCCCTTTTTCTATAATTTCTTGTTGTTTCGCTTTCGGCAAACTATTCCAATATGTATCTAAGTCCATGCCGTTTGCCTTGAATAAGTCGTATTCAGTATCATATTCCCTAGACAAACTTGTATCATTTTTTGCTTTAGAATAATTGCTTGCTATTTCTTCGTTATCTGTGAAGTATGCCATTGGTCCTGATGTTGCCTTGTTAGGGTCAAACATAGTCCCTACTCTGTCGGCTCTTTTTGTTCCATGATAATATGGTTTTATATTGCCGTTTGCATCCTTAAGTTTTGGAGAAACATATTTAAAGTATTCTTTTTGAGCATCCGTTAATTTTCTACCTGTTGTATCTTCACTCAACGAATATCTTATAATCGTGTCATCGTCTTTAATGAATGGTGCTTTTTCTTTTAGCTGCTTTTTCGATAAACCACGTCTACTTCCTACTTCGTATGCTTCTTGTTCACCTGCTAGAGAACGGTATTTATTGTTTGCTTTATCAAATACTTCTTGTGGGTAATAAGCTAGTTTCATATATTCTGCATAAGGCTCTATCTTGTTTAATATATCTCCTGTTACTCCGCTTTCTTCAAGGACTCTGCTTGTTTGTTTGTATTGTTCATCTAATTGGTTTATAAAGTTTCTTAGCCTGCTAATCTCTGTCTGTTCTTTTGCTTCTGCTAACATCCCGTTGTATTTTTCTATACCAAATTTTGAAGCTAGGTATCTTTGTATATTCCAATGTGTTTCAAAATCTTCTTTTGGTATATATTTTTCAATTTGCTTTCTTAATTTTTGCTCGTTTTCGATTTTCCATTCTCTCAAAAATTCCTCAGGGCTTCCGCCTCTTGCAAAACCTTCTTCTTTTTGAATTAAATGCTGTATTTCATGCGTTAAAATATTTTTCAATACAGGTTTTGTTAGCTTCTTAAATTTGCCTTGTGCTGTTCCTATTTCTATTTCAGTATTACCAAGCGATGTGATAGTCGATGCGTTTCCTATTGCCAAACTGTCATTAGCTACAATACGTATATTATAAAACTTAGGGTACGCCTTATAAAGCCAATCAGATTTATATATATCGCTTAAACGTAAACTTCTGCCATTATAAGCATCATCCCATTTTTGGAACTCAGATTGTGCATTATTCCAGTCTTTCAATAGTTTGTCTGTTTGTTTATCTATCTTAGCAAAATCTTCTATTGTTCCTAATTTTTCTACCGCTACATCAAGTCGCATAAATTCTTTATAGGCTTTATCTCTTTCACGCTTAACAACTTCATCATCGAATATCAATCTAACGCTATCGTTTTTGTTACTTACTTCATAACGCCACTTGCCATCTGCTCCTTTGTGCCATCCTGTTTGTTGCCTTATTGTTTCATTATCTACGCCTTGACTATCTAGCTCTTCCGCTTTAGCTAACATTTCTTTATTAGCGATTTTACTGTTTACACCTGTTAGAGAGTATCTTATATCAGGGTTCTCTGTTGGGTTTGTGTTGTCTACTCTCTTTATTTGGCTAGGATCAAATGCTACATATACTCTGTGTCTTGTGTCATCGTTCTTGTTGAATCGTCCACCGCCAATATGAGTTAGCCCGTCGAAGCCCATGCCTTCTATAGTCTCAGCTATAAATTCTTGTGCTTCGTATCTAGACATCTCCATATCTTCTGCATACATCTTTAATGCTTTGAAATAGTCCTCGTTTGTAGCATTTTCTTTGCTTACTTCTAAGTAATTGTCAATAGATTCGCCGTCTAGCTTAACACTATTCCATTTCGCATCTGCTTTAGCATCCATGTCTAAAGGATTCTTAATGTTTAGATATACCTCATATACGCCTTTATTTTGTCCCTTGCCTTTTTGAGTGTAGCTTTCTGCAACATCTTGAGCATCTGTAAAATAAAAGCCTTGTCCGAACAATCCAAACTTAGTTGATCCATAATCGAACATTGTAAAGCCGTAGTTAGATGTGCCATGATACATAGTTAAAAGATTGCCGTTTTCGTCTCTAACTTTACTGTCCTTAAAGTATTCTTCTTGCTCTGTAGTTAATGTTCTGCCTTTGCTGTCTGCTAAAGAATACTTATCGTTTTGTCCTTTTTGTGCGTTTTTCTTTAATGTTCTGTACGCTTGCTCGAATGTATATTTAACTTTCTCTAGCTGTCTTGCTTCTTTACTTCCTGCTGTAAGCTGTTTAGCTAAGTGTTTGATATAGTCGTATACTCTTTTGAATACATTAGGTTGCTTAGTAGATAGGTGAGTTACAAAGTCTAGATCGTTGAATAAGTAATCTCCTGTTAAGTCAGCAATTACTTCATTCTCTAGGTTTGCATCTACCTTCTTGTATAACTCAGCCATTGACGATTTTTTAGCTTGGTAGTCGCCTTTTAGTTCTGCGTATGCTTTTAATGTATCACGGTATACTTGACCTTCTGCTGTGCCTTCAAACAAGTGTGCTATTTCGTGACCTACCGTTTTACTAAATACTTTTGGTGAGTTTAGATTTATTACTAGCTCGCCTTTTTTGTTTACGTAGCCATCAATCATATTTGCACCTGTTTTGTCATAATGCCTTTTTAATTGCTCATTATTTACAAAAACGATGTTAGTACCTGTATCTTCACCAATTTTAATCATATTCTCAACAAAGTTACGTGTGCTTATATGATTGTTTGCTTTTGCCTTTTCTAGTGTTACATACGCCTTTTTTGCTATCTCGCTTGTTTTCTCTGTTATTTCGTACTTATATGTTGTTCTCTTTTGTTCTTTCTCATAATAGCTGCGTTGCAAACGTCTATCAGACTTTAACTTTTCGCTCATTTCAGTTTGTAGCTTACCTTCTATGCCTTTTGTATCTATTGTTTTTATTTGCTCTCTTAGTCTGTCTAGTTGTTCTCTTTCTTTAACAGTTATCTCTGCAAAAGACTTGTTTTCAAGCTCTGTTATTTGCTTTTGCATAGTATCAAGCTCGGTTTTAGTAGTTTGTAATTGGTTGTATGTTTCGCCACCTAGTACACTTTCAATCGTATCTGTATCAACTAAGCCTTTTTCCATGTCTTCTTGTACTTCTTCTGTGATTTTATTTCTTAGCTTAGTTTGTTGTGTTGTACTTAGCTTTTTGTCTTTTATTTCTTCATTGAATCTTGTTTCTACTACTTTATTTAATACCGCTTGCTCGTTTTCTGTATTGCCTTCGTGTAGCACATACTCAGCAACTTGATTCTTAATACTTGTCTTTTCCTCGTTTGTTAGCTTTCTACCTAGTTGCTTTTCTGCTTCTTGTACCGCTACTTTGGTTTGCTCTTGTACTTGTACTATTGAACTTCCGCCTTGTGAGATACCACCACTCACAAAACCTACTGCCATTTGTTCTCCGACTTCTTCCCAATCCCATTCTTTCTCGAAGTCTGCTTCACCTATTTTATCTACGATGCCATTATCCAATAGCCAGTTACCCGCATAAGACATAAACTCTTCTGCCATTTCACCTGTTGCAGCCATCCCCGATTTAGCCAATATTTTACTCGCACTAGATGTCATTTTACTTACAACCTTATTTGTGAGCGTATCCATGAAATTACTTCCACCTACGCCCATTACTCCTGTGATTGCTTCTGTCAAACCTTCAATAGCGCCTGAACCAAGTATTTTAGTCCAAGCCTGTAAATCGTCCGTCCATTTGTCATCATCTATTATATCTTCGTTTGAATATACTTCTTTTACAGCGTGACCCATACCTCCTATTGCTGCTAATGTAGGAACTTTTAACGAAAGTGAGCCTATAGTTACTGGGATGCTACCCAACGCACCTAGTACACGACCACCTGCCGCAGCACCCAATGAAAAACCTACCCCTTTTCCTACATCATCTATAAAGTCACCCGCTACTGAATAAGGGTCTATTTTTTCTTGCAATTTATCGATTGGATCTGTAAATGGATTTAATGTTGCTGTATTTTGGCGTATATGTTTAGCCCAATCATCATTACCTACCAAATCAGCAATTTGGGCTATACCTCCTGCTCCTGCTCTTCCTATCTCTTGCCCTAATCCAACAAAACCTTCTACTATATTTGAACCTACATCTGCTACAGTTGATACTGCTGTTGCTCCTGTATCCCATATTGTTTCTAGCCCTGTCTTTGTGATATCTCCAAAATCGTAGCCATCATCGAATCTACGAAGGTTACCGTCAAATGCTTCTGATCCTTTTAGTATCTTCTCATACCATTTCTTATCGTCTTCTTCTTTAACTGGTGCAATATCTCTGACTGTAAACGAAGGTGTATACGAAGGTCTATACGTACCATTTATGATTTCATCTGCAACTTTTTTCTTCTTTTTAGTAGTGCTTTTACTAGTTGAGAACGAACTTGCTGCTTTATTTCTATATTTACCATTTATGATATCGTCTGCAATTCCCACTATATCACCTCTATTCTAATCCGAATTGTTTTACTAGCAATTTCACGTCATTTTCTGATATTCTGCCGTCTCTATATACTTGATTTATCATGTTAGCAGCATATTGTTTTTGAGCTGCTGTTCCCGTTGTTTTACCTGTCGCTTTAGCAATCGTCTTTGTTTGATTCAAGTAGCTTTGGATTCCTTGTGCTACAGATTTTGCTGCTGTACTCATTTTAGTTGCATTTCCATCTGTTTTTGAGTTACCTACTGGTTGTTTAGTTGATCCACTTGATTTCTTTACACTCGCTGAGCCACCGCTTGACGAACTGCCACCACCTGATGAGCTTTGTTTTGACTTAGATACTGCTAATGCGTATTCTTTCTCCCATTGTGATTGAGATTGAGCCATTTGTTGTTGTTTCAACTTATACTCTTGGTCGAATTGTGCTTGTGCTTGTTGTAGTTGTTGTTGTTTTAGCTTGTAGTCTTGCTCGTATTGTCTCTTTTCTTCTTGTAATTGCTTAATCTTCAATGCGTACTCTTTAGCATCTTTCTCCTTGTAGTAAGCAATTTGAGTATTAAATTGTCTAATATCTTCTTTATATTGTTTCTCTTGCAATGTCATTTGTTGGTTGAATTGTCTAATACCCTCTTCATACTCTTTAAGTTGTAGCTTGTAAGATTGATTGTATTGACGTTTTTGCTCTGCTAACGATTCGTTGTATTGTCTTATTTGCTCTGCCATTGCATTTTCTGTGTTCATTTGGCTTAGTACGTCTTGGTATCTTGAATAGTATGTATTGTCTATCTCTTGTTTCTTGTTCATTTGCTCTAATAACAAGCTATTCTTGTATTGGAATCCTTGTAGGCTTAGCTCTAGTTGAGTCTTTAATGCGTTATATGAGATCTCAGCTAGTGCTACATTGTTCTGTAATTGAGCCTCTTTAATTGAGTTATCATAGTTTAATACCGCTTTGTTAAAGCTCTCTCTAGCTGTTGCTACCCTATTTTGGTATGTGTTGTACATACTCACTTGTGAGCTTTCGCTATATCCTGAGCCTTGTAGTCCGTTTGCAGCCATTTGTTCTGCATTTGCTCCGAACTGATTAGATTGTTTCTGCCAATCTACATACGCTCCTGATTGCTCTTTTGTGTAGTCTTTCTCTGCTTGTGCCTTGTCTTGATTGATTTTATCTATTGTAAAGTCTGTGTTTTGTTGTTGTAATTGTTGCTGAGTACTTGCATACTCTTTAGTAGCATTGATCTGATCTTGATAGTACTTATCTGTTTGACCTATCATCTCGTTATAAGTATTGTTCATCTCGTTTAACGCTTGTTGTTTCTCCGCTTCTACGGTTTTAAACTTTTCATCTTCATAATTGATAGTAGTGTTTTTAGTTGCCACTATTTAGCCTCCTTTCACCTTTTTATATATCCACCGATATAACACTCTAAAGTCGCTGATTCTAAACTAAATCTCTTGTTAGAATGGAATTTTAATTGTATATCCTTAAACTTCTTTCTCTTTATTCTGCTTACTAGATAGTCCGTAACATCTGTATATGTACTGATTAGCTCCCAGTCAGTTTTGTTTGTCTTTACGTGTATTGTGATTTCATCGCCTAACGCTTCTACTACACAGCCTCTCTTGTTTGTTGTCTTTTGGTACTGAGGATAGTTGAATCTATCTAATGGTGTAGCCCAATAGCTCTCTACATCGCCTTCTGTGTCTGTTAGTGTATATATCCCATCGCTAGTACATAAGTACAAAACTCCATCTTTTACTCTAGTACAAGTAATGTTCTTCTCTAGCTCCCAGTAAAACCACTCATACTCGTTATGGTTGCCGTTTTGAGACATTTGCCTTGAATCTGCTAAATATACCTTGTTATCTATAATTACTAGTAAATAGCCTTCCCATTCTTCTAGTATCATGTCTTTATAGTTAGCCTCTGATAACAACTTGCTATCTATCAAGCTACTTCTATGTGCTAGTAACTGTTCTGTTGTTATATCTCCGTTTATAGCCTCCATACCTCTCTCACTAAAGAAGCATATATCATCGTTAAAGTTGATACCTGTAGCTACACAACCTGTTGAGATATTAGAGTGTGAGCTTGGATATATCTTGCCATACTCTGCATCTACTACTGGATTGTGATAAAACACCGTTGTATTAGCCTGTGAAGGCTCTTTTAACACCCACAAAGCGTTATTACCCGCTACCATACATTTAACTGGTGATAGGTCTAATCCCTCATTGTAATAATCTAAGTCACTACAATATGACGGATCATTTAAGCTGCTGTGCCATACTACGTTTGGATAGTCCACATTCCCACTAAAAAACACCCTATTATCAAATACTTGTAATAGAGTGCATTTATTTATCCTGTCGCCATATCCCGCTACAGTTTTCTTGTATGTTATTTCTACATTGTCTTGTCCAACCGTTAAAGGCTCATTTGGAGCAGTTGCGAATGTAACCGTACCTGCTGTAGGATCGTAGTTAAAATCGGTCAAAACGGTCAATTTTGTTCCATTTACGACTACTATTGGAGCATCACCGTCTATATTCTGAGCATCTAAGTGGTATACTGTACTCTCTCCATCAGCTAAAAAGGTATTCTTACGCCATGCTGATAGCATATTTACATCTTGGTATGTTGTACCTCCACCGCTTGGCTTACGTCCTATTGATGTTGTAGGTATGAATCCTACCACTTGGCTACATGTCTCACCATCGTATTTTAGGTAGTTTATGCCGTCTTTAATATAAAGCATATTGTTATATACAAAGGCTTGGCTTCTAGCAGGTTTCATGCCTGTAAATAGCTCTGTTTTGCCGTCACTATCTACTCTATATAGCTTAGTACCACTATGTACTATCTGCATCTCTGTATTGCCTACTTTATAAAAAAATAAGCCCCAAATTGTATTGTCGTATGTATCGAACAATGCCAATTCAGGGCGTGTTGTAATTCCGTTCGACTCTGAGTAATTTTTCCACATATTTAGGCTGTCAGGACTTCTAACTATGCTTACATCTCCATCTCTAAAGTCAACTCCTCTAAAATTCTTATATTCTCTTGTTATAAGAGAACCACTTACTTGTGCCATTTCATCACCTCACTATATATCTATGCCACCTTCTATATAGATACTGCCCATATTCACTCTTGGATCTAGTGTTTGTAGCATCTCTTTGTATCTTGCTGCATATATTTGCCCATATCCGTTAGAAACATCGCTTTTTAATAGGTCTGCTGCTACGCCATAAGGCATTATCTCCAAAGCATCATTACTAAGCTCAAATTCAAATGAATCTGCTGTTTTTTCATCTATTGTTGTTGGGTACTTGTAATAGTATATATCTGCTGCTCCCGTCTCTAAGAATGTAATAAATTGCTCTACCGAGTCAAAATCTACACCTCTTATTACATTTAATTGATAGAAGCTGTCTAGTGTTGTTAGGTCTAGCGATTCGTCTTCTGATACGTCTATTGTCACCTTAGCGTTTATCTTTTTCATTCTAGCTAGTTCGTTTTGAATCTGATTTATAACGTATGGCAACTTTGCAGCAATATCAGGGTCACTAGTCATTGCCTTAGAAGTGTCTATCTCTTCTATTAGGGCTAGCACTTTCTTCTTCATCTCTGCAAGTGTCATTTTATCACCCCTTTTATATATCTTCTTCTACATATAATTCCGTCATTTGCTCTTCTTTAAAATCATCAGGCACAAAGATTGTTGTTGCATAATGTGGTATGTGTTCAGGTACTAATTCGCCATTCTCGTTAGTGTGTTCTGCCACATATACATCGTTTATATCTCTGATGTGTTTGCCCTCATCTGCTACTATCATTTTTGGTTTTGTATAACTAAATAATTTCATATTTCATTCTCCTTTCTAAGAAACAGTCCAACCCTTGTTGGTTGCTATTGCGATTTCTTCGGCTGTTAATTTTGCAAGATTATCGCTTCCTAATGTTAATTTTTGAGTATATAGAGTACCACCATTTGCCACGTCATAAGTTAAATTTAAGTCATATAAATTGTTTATTACGTTCATTAAACTTTCGTGAGTTAGCTTAGTAGAATGATTTAAATAAAAAATATAAGCACTTTTATTTGAACTCTGCGATGTAAACCCTTTACCAACATTTTTCAATCCACCAAAATCAACTAACTCTACACAACCATAAAACATGTTCTCTATATTTGTTGCTTTTTCCGCATTCAATTCTGGGATTGTTTCTATCTTTGACTGCATAAATCCACTATAAAAAATACGATTGAAATCAGTTACGTTAGATGTGTTAAATTGAGGAATTATTTTTAAAGACCCACACCCCGAAAAAGCGGACTGCATGTTCGTAACATTACTCGTATCAAGCAATGGTACTTCCTCAAGATTAGTACACCCGTAAAAGGCATACGGCATATTTTTGGCATTACTCGTATTAAACAATGGTATTTTTTTTAACGAGCGACACTCATTAAACGCATAAAAAAAAGTTGTAACATTACTCGTATCAAGCAATGGTATTTCCTCAAGGCTATTGCAATTTTCAAACATTTTACTAAATGTTGTTAAGTTGCTAGTATCAACAAGCGGTATTTTTTTTAAATATTTCCCGATTGTTGGAGTACTGCTTGTATTACTCAATACCATCTCCGCATTTCCACTTTCCGCACTACCAACAACTCCAAATATCTCAATATCTTTTTTAATATTCTCTGCTACTAGGTTTTCATCTCCTGCTACTGTTACTGCACCTAAACCTGTATATCCCTCATCGGCAGTTATGTTCTGCTCTTCTGTTGTAGGAGTTACACTTTTTTCTTGTAATTTAACTTCTTCTACGGTTGGCAGTTTATTAATTGTTTCTAAGATTGAACCTAAATCGGTACTGTTTTCGCTTAATCTTGCGTTATGTTGTTGTAAAGTTTCTTTATTGCTCATATTTCATTCTCCTTTCTATGAAACTGTCCAACCTTTAGCTGTTGCTATTGCTATTTCATCTGCTGTTAATTTTGCTAGGTTTGTGCTTCCTAGCACTAATTGTTGAGTATACAAAGTTCCGCCGTTCGCTACATCATACGTTAAGTTTAAGTCATATAGATTGTTTATTACATCTAGCAAGCTTTCTTGTGTTAGTTGGGTGTTTCCGCTTAGTGTATACTTGCAATTTGCGTTATTGGCGTTTGTAGCAATAAACCCTTTGCCTACTTTTTTAGGGCTTTTGAAGTTAGTTAATTTGCTTGCATTATTTATAAAATTGTTAATGTTATATGTTGCGTCCAATTCAAAGCTACTCATGTCTAATGTTTCTAACTTTGAACACCCGTAAAGCATTTGTTGTATATTCGTTAATTTCTCAGTGTTAAAATTATTGACATTTAACTCCAATAAACCACTGCAATTATTAAACATACTTTGCATAGTAGTTACATTCGAAGTGTCAAAATTTGATAAATCTAAACTTGTTAGGTTATAGCAATATTGAAACATGCTTGACGTGTTTGTCACGTTTTCGCACATATTCAACAATTCATTCATAATCTCAAGTCTTGCCCCATAATAGAATAAATATTGAGCGTCAGTAATCTTAGCATCGCTCGTTTTAGCAGTACCAACAACTCCAAATATCTCAACATCTTTCTTGATGTTTTCAGCTACTAAGTTTTCATCTCCCGCTACTGTCACTTTGCTTAAACCATCATATTCTACATCAGCTACAACACTTTGTTCTTCTGTTGTAGGTATTACGCTTTTTTCTTGTAATGCAATTCCAACACCCGCTTTATCTTTTAAAGCTTCTACGATATCATCTATTGTTACTTCTTGTTCTGATAATAACTCGTCTTGTTCGGTTAATTCAGTAGATAGATCTTCTCGCAAATCTGCACCTTTAACTGTAACTTTATCATATCCGTATTTTTCAGACTTAAATATCTGTTCTTCACTTGTTGGTGTAACAACCAAATCTTCTAGTTCACGATGTATAGCAGCATTGAATCGACCTTCAACCCCTTGTTTTGAACTTATTTGACCTGCTAAAACTTCTTTTGAACTGATCATTCTTTATCTCCCCCCTCAGGGTACAAGATAAAGAGCTTTGCACCTTCCACATCATCATAGCCTATAATAGTCTGCGGGTTAGTCTCAGGATTTAACTCTACTTCATACCAATATGTAGTAGGCTTACTTATCAGATCTCCTATTTTCGTATCTTCTTTTGTCAATCGAATGTCTATTTCTGTTGCTTCTGCTTCAACTATTGTGTCCTTTTGTAGCTCTACACACCCACAATCTTTATTTTTGAACACTTTAATTCTTAATACGTCTCCAACTCGAAAAGTGTAATCTGTTCCGTCATCATTCTTTGCGTTTACAGATATAACACCTACATCTCCTCTAGTTACTTTTATCGTTGTTCCTTCTACTTTAAACATAGTTTCACTCCTTTATATAACCTAGTTCCTCTATTGCTTCTGCTACTGTTACAAGCTCTTGTACTGGCTTGATATAGCCCCTTCCCTCTTCTTCAAATATAAGTATATCGCCTTCTTTAAGGTTAATAGTTGTGTTATATGTACTCTCGTAACCTTCGCCTTTAATTGTGGTAATTGACTTAAATACTAAGTCTTTTAGCTTTTGGTCTACGCTCTCGTTCTTATATTCAAACTCTGTATCTTTAGTTACTCTGATTCCTGCGTGCATATCTATGCTTGGTTTTAAAATAAATTTCTCCATGTTATCTCTCCTTTACTGGTTGGGGTAGATGGACTCGAACCACCGCATACAAGAGTCAAAGCCTTGTGCCTTACCAACTTGGCTACACCCCAATATATAAAAAGGGGGGCGAAATGCCCCCGCTTTTGGAATATTTATTATTTTTGGAAACCTATACTTTTATTTCACGAATTACTTTTATTTTGCTTTTTCTTTAGTCGCTTTAGCTTTTGGTTTTTCCTCAACTTCGCCTAGAACTGTAATAAATCCTTTAACTACGAAGTCTTGTACTTCCTTAGCTCTTTCTTTAGTCATTGTTACTTTATCGCCTGCTTTATACAGCTCACCTGTATATTTATCAATAAAAGTAACATTTACTAGTACTTCTACCATTTACCTCATCCTTCCTTAGGCTGTTGCTACTAATGGTATTTTAACAACTTGGATTCTAGCTTCGTCGATTACTTTAGATCCGAATGTATCTAAACCTCTAACGATATCTTTGAATTTCTTTTCAGCTCTTAATGCTTCTACTTCGTTAATTTGACCTGCGAATGCGATAGCTTTTTTGCCTCTGATATCGCAGTATACGTGTGTAGAGTCTTTAGCCATGTTGTTTGACATCATTACTTCAAATCCGTCATACATACCTACGATACCTCTTTTAATGTATTCAGGGTTGTTTGTAGATAATGTAATAAGTTTGTTTTTGAAGTAGTTGTATACCATTGGTGAAATTTCGATAACGCCTTCTTCATCGAAGTTTCTTTCTCTTAATTTCACAATACCTTCATCGAATGCTGCTTTAATAGCATCTTCTGTTAAGTTTGCAGCTACATTTGAGTTTGTAGCACCTTTGATTAAGTTAGCTACGTATGTGTCTCTAGCTACTGCTAAACCATGAACAGCTTTAGCTTGGTATCTTTCTTTTAAACCAGGTACAGATTGTGCTTGGTTGATATCATCTACATAGAATGCGAAATAGTTAGCTTGGTCAATAGTTAGTAATTGGCTATTATCTGACATTTCTTCAATGTTGATATCTGAACCATCGTATTTACCAACAGTAGGATCACCTACAGCTAGAATTTTAACAGTTGATGCGTATTTGCAATCGCCTTCATATTCTCTAGTACAGTTTTGTACTAATTTTGTTTTTAATTCAAGATCGTCTTGAATATTTTTACTCCAAATAGTTTGTATAAAATGTGTTACTGCCATTTAAAATCATCCTTTCTTTAAAGGAAAGCACGACTACCACTTATACATAGAGTTTTCTACTGCTTTAAATAATGCAGGGTTTTTATCAAAATCTGCTTTTGTAAATTGCAATGCTTCTTCTCTTGTATAAAAATCTTTAATTCCATTATCTTTTGTGGTATTTTTCATACTTCCCATAGTTTCTACTTTGGCTTTAGGCTTGAATTGTGTATACATCTCGTACTTTTCTTTAACGCTTAGGGAAGGGTTTAGTTTCTCGCTAAAGTTTATAAAGTCCGCATCTTGCAACACTTTATCACCTACGCCTATCTTTGCAAGCTCTTGTCTTGCTTCTTCGTTTTGCCTATATTCAGCAAGGGCTTTAAATACTTCTTTTTCTCTAGCTGTCATATTGGCTACTCCGATATTAGCTAAACGATCTACTTCCTCTACAACTTCATCGAAGCCGCTAGAAATAATCTCGTTTGCCTCTGCTTTACCCAACACTTCTAAATCTCTTTCTGAGTATGTCGGTGTTGTTGGTATTTTAATACCTTTTTTTGTGTAGAAGTCTGTTAGTTGGCTAGTAGCTTCCTCTATTGTAGATACTCCTAGTCCACTCTTTAGTACATTTTCTACATTGCCGTATTTACCTTCGTATTCTCTACGAACCTTTTTCTCAATACGTGCAATTTTCTTTGGTAATAGCTCGTTGATTTTATTGTTTAAATCTTCTTCGCTATATAGTTTTTCAGGCTCTTTCACTTGTTCAGTTACTTGTCCTTCTTGTAGTTGTTCTGTGGCTACCTCCACGTTTTCAGTAGCATCCACTACTAGGTTTTTTTCGTCTTCCATAATAACCTCCTATTTGTTTACCGTCAGTTTGCTTCTGACATATTCATTAGCTTTTACCCTCATCAATGCTTGGAGCAGCAAATTAAAATAATCATTTTTGCATTACATTGAAAACCCGCCAAAAGCCTGTTAATGCAATGTCGCTTTTCCCTTTTTCAACCCATATAAAAAGCAGCTACATTATCTAATCTTCTGACTAGAATGCAGCTACTTCTTCTTCTATTGGTATTTCTTCTGTTGGCAATGGTCCTTGTGGTTCTTGACCCATTCTTACTGCCTCTAGCATTTGACTAGATTGTGCGTCAGGGTCTTCCATTAAGAACTGCATTGCTCTTTGTTGCATCATTTGTGCTTCTGCGTTAATTTGTGCTATTCTTTGTTGCTCTCTTTCATGATCTTTTATTACTTCTTCTAGTTTTTGCTTAGGCATTACGCTGTCATCATCTAATGTTTTAACATATACCTTTAATTGTCCTATGTTTTGTGGTGCGAAATATCCGCCTTTAAGTAGATTCTCTAGTGAAACCTCTTGAGCATACTTGTCAAACGCTCCTTTTGGTGTTATCTCAACCTTAACGCTTGTCTTTAGTTCTTCTAGTGTCACTTGGTCTACTTTAACTAACTGTATGTACTCTTCTCCAGTAGTTGGATCTGTTATTTCTTCTTCTAAGTTAATTCCTTCTACTGAGTGTACTGTTATCATATCGATCCATATTCTAGCTAAGTCTTCGATAAAGTCTTTAAGCGAGCTTAGTTGCTCTACTAATGGTTGTTGTGCTGCTTGTTGTACTGCCAAAATTGCTTTACCTGATGCACTTTCAGGGTCTACATCACCAGTAGCTATATCACCTGCACCTGCTAGCTCTCTAGTAGATTGTATTAGCTCTTCTTGTAAAGCCTTAACATCAGGAGACATTTGACTTGGAGGTATGTTTGCGAATATCTTAGCTACATCGTCTACACTCACACCGCCTTTAGTCTTGATGATTCCGCCTACTTGGTCTAATGCAGAAGGATTAGCTATCTTCTCTACATTTGCTACCTTTTGTGGATATGCTGTATTCTTAACCGCTAGTATTCTTCTCATGGCTGTTTTGTTAGTCTCTATTTGGTTAGGGATTAAGTGTCTTACTTCACCCTCGCCTCTAGCACTACCTTTTTTCTCTTCCCAGATCATGTGTGCTAATGGGTAGTACTTGTAGCCTGTATCTGTATCTTTCTTGATATCTACGAATCTAGTAGCTTGTGCGTAGTGTACTGTACCATCTTTCTTGTACATCTTTGTTACTAATGTACACATTGTATCTAACTCGTGCTTTGAATCTTCACCTGCTTGGTCTTGGCTTGCTGTATCGCCTCTGATTAGCTCTAGCTTGTCCTCACTTACTCCGTTAGCTCTAGCAAACTCTATACACTCTGATACTGGTATTCTTTTCTTAACTAGTATGTATGGTTGTGTTTGTATATCGTCGTTGTTCTCGTTACCGTAAGCTACATCTACCTTGTCTAATACCTCATTTGCAGGTAGCTCTCTCTCGTCATCCCAGTATACATACATTAAGCCTTCGTCATTGATTGCAGCATCTTTAGATAGATACCTTACTTTCTTGTCTAGCTTGTCTTTCTCCCATATACGGCTAGCTCTCTTGTTTAGCAGCTCGCATACCTTTGTTGCATACTCTCTAAACTCTCTATTCTCAAAGTTCTCACTAGAGTAGTGAATACCCCATAGATTCGAGTTAATTGTACCTACTTTGAACTTTACGATAGGCTTAATGAAGTTGTATTGTACTGGCTCTACACCTTTTATTTTTAAGCCTTCCCATTGATTGCCGTTATAGAAGTTGTAGTTCTTGTCTGTATCGCTGTACATATTCATCATACGCATATATGATACGTTCTTATCGTATAAGTCAAATATCTCGGTTTGTTTGATTTCTTCTAAGTCCACCTTATCACCTCACTTATAAATCTTTTTGACCTGCTGATGTGCCGTTATAGTTGTCTATATTCTCTAGTATCTTGGCATTTAGTTCTTCTTCCATTTTACGCTCTCTATTTTCCTTGATTTCTGTAATTATCTTTGTAGGCGTAGGAATAGTTAGCTCTTCGCCTTTCGTTGCTTTTTGCCCTATTTTTACTCCAATGAGTAAGCATAAAACATTAATTATCGTTTCTATAATTGATTCCATGTTACCTCCTATACTACTTCTATTGTTTCTCCGTAGTCGTATTGTGTTTCGTACTGTTTCTCTATACCGAAATGGTATTGTGGCGGTACGATGATTGGCTCGTTATCAAATACAACTTGCTCCATGATGTGATACGAAATAGCTAAGCCCATCATTTGGTCGTCATGTCCGCCCTCAGGAGCTTCAATTCTGCCTTTTTCATTCCTAATGATAGTTAATAGCTCTTCTAGTGTATCTTTGTCATTTAGCTTGTCTGTCTCTTCTCTGACTATCTGTATTAGCCTTGATATGATCGTTGGTCTAGTTAGTACTGTTGTCTTAAAGCCGAATCTCTTTTCTGTCTTGCCTGTGTATGTGTCTGCTGCTTCACGTACATATTGATTCATATAGCCTAACCTTTGTAGCTCCATTATTGGGAAGCTATCAAAGTTGGCTTCTATACCTATTAGTGCATAGCCGTAGTACATACCTAAGCAGTACATTTGCTTTACGTATTGGTCGGGATCGAATTGCTGTTTAAGTACCGCTACTTGCTCACCTGTCTTTGCATCTAGTACGTGACCTGTGAAGTAGTCGCTACCTTCTCCCGCTGTATCTCCACCAATACAGTATTTAGTCATTGCAGGCGTATTAGGTGCTTTATATAACCTAATGTAGCCGTTTTTATCATTTACCCATCGTATGTTAGTTATCTTTAAGCCGTCATAATCGTATAAAAAATACCCAACCTTATATGGTTTGGGTATTGTCTCTAATCTTGATAATAGTTTTTCAGTATCGAATACATTGTCACCTGATAATAAAAAGGCTTCTTTTGGACTACACGGATACTCTTGCTTTATTAGTCGTTTGTCTATATAGCCTTCGTATTTCTTGTAGTACCAGTATAATTGCTCTAGTTCTAGTTTCTTTTCGTCTCTAAGCCATTTTAGGCGTTCATATATCCAATCTTTATTTTTATTGATGTTTTCTATAAATTCTTGTTTTATTTCTTCACTAGGGAAGTTTAGTCTATATTCTTTTGTTTGCCACCATTCGTAGAAACAATTTATATGTACTCCACTATCCCACATCTTTTGATAATCGTTATAGCCGTTAGCTGTACTTTCATATATCTTAATACAATTCTTAGTAAACGCTTCTCCTAGTGCTGCTTGTATACTTGCTATACCATCTTTCCAAAAGGCACATTCTGATCCATGAAAGAAGTTTACTGTCCTTGAACGTCCTACATCTTTTGTTGCAGTATCTACAGCCCAACTACTATTTATCTTTTCAAATAGTAATTGCTTTCTGTTGTTAAACTTTTCTGTAGGTTTTAACATATCAGGCAACTGACTATATGGATATTTAGCTTTATTTTGGAATATTGCCTCTGAGTTATCGCTTTTATCAGCTAGTGTAAAGCCTTGAAAGTTCCTATTTAAGATGCTACACGATAATTGATACGCTGTTACAAGCGTTGTGAAGCCTTGTTGTCTGCCTTTTAGTATCAATAGTGATATATCTGTTATTGATCCTTTTTCAAAGTCGTCTTTAGCCTTATTTAAGGTGTCGATAAAGTTGTGTTGCACATCATTTAAGAAGAACGGCATTGTTTGTTGGTTCTTGTCTACCACTATAAAAAGTAGTTCGATTAGTTTTTCAGGATACTTCTTTACTTCTTCTAGCAGTTCTTTATTGCTCGTTAGTTCGTTGGCTATTGCACTTCTTAACTGTTTATCGTATTCAATACTATGTAGTTCTTCCCATTTTTCTCGTCTTTTCTGTATTAAGTAATCTGCGGTATATTTCATAGCAAATCTTCAAGTTTATTCACCTTGAGATCTCCTTCGATTTCTTGTTTGTCTTTCCAGTCGTAGTTATTCTTTAAATTGAATATTACACCTACTGTTGGAACGTTCTTATTATACAGCATTTCCTCGTTAAACTGCTCTATTCTAGCCTTTGCCTTTTTTATCGTGTCAACAAATTCTTCTTTGTCTTCATAATTTATTAGTGTTTGCCTATTAGTACCTAAAGCATAAGCAAGCCCTGATACTGTATAAGGCTTTTCGTTCATATCGCAATAAATAAAGTAATCGTCTATAGCTTTCTGCATCTCTTCTACTGTTTTAAATTTATTTGGTCTTCCTACTTCACTCATGTTATCACTTCCTATTTGATTTAAAAGAGTTTGACTTCTCTTTAATATTTAAAATAAAAAAGACGTATATATTATTAATACATACGTCCGTTGATATAGTGTATCCCCCATAAAAACGAAAGAAGAGGAGCAAGGGGATACAAACCTTATCAAAATATTGGTGGAAGGTGTGGGATTCGAACCCACGGTATTACTACACTTGTATACACGTTAAAATACAAGCCTCTTAAGCCACTCGAGCAACCGACCATAAATAGCTACCCTGTGCGAATGGGGTAGCCCTAAGGAGTACAATAATGAATCAAAAAACTTCAAAGCAGCGAGCAATAGTTTTTTGACTTATTGTCAATTATAGTTATATCAGAATAGTATGTCGTTTTTCAACTACTTTTGTCGTGTTTTTTTAATTTTCTGTTTTTTCTCTAATCTTTTTGTATTCTAATAAAGCTTTACCGTGTAGCCTGCAAGCATACTTGTACTCTAACGGTATTTCTTCTGCCACTTTTCTTATAGCTTTGTCCTCGATATATGTTTTATATAATATATTCCTGTAAGGCTGCTCTAAGGCTAGTATAGTTCTTTCTACACAAGCCTGTTTCTTTTCCATATCTTCTAGGAATGAAAGTTTTTCAGCCTTTAAGTCTTCTATAGTTGCTATGTATTCAGCTAATCTATCTTGAACAAGCGGAGTTCCTTTTGGCATAGATGATATTTCCGCCGTACACGAATCTAACTTACTAGTATAAAATTCTATTCGCTCTTCTATACTCTTAATAAGTTTGTAGTCGTGTATATATGATCTAAGTTCTTTTTTTACATCATTAATTGTCATTTGTTACTCCGCCCTTCATTAGTTTATTGTTATGTGGGTTAGGATTTGCACCTAACATGGGTTATGCTTCAGTTAGTCGGCACTCTTACGAGGACAAGTGTTATGATTTTCTGAAGTTTATAGGCAGGATGGTTTACAGACTGTTTACCCGACTTGTTTCTCTACCACCTTGCTCCCTCTACCTTCCCTATACACTTTTTAGCGTCTACCTATTCCGCCACCACATAGTTTATTATTTGAAACGTTTTATTCGCACTCTTCACATTCCTTTAGCAGCTCTTCTATGTTATATGGTTCTGTGTCGCTCCACTTTATAAATTGGAATAGATGATTAAAACATTCTAGATTATCAAATGTACCTTCAACTCGACACCAAAACCCGTCTTCATCACTCATTTTGCTAGGTTGGTGTGAAAATACAGCTAATACTTCATCATCATCTCTACAAATCCATTTATACTCTTTATCTATATTCTCAAGTATTACTCTTTCTACATCTGATAGTTCAATAAGCTCTTTGTACTCATATTTAAACCAATACCTTAAACAATCCTCACACTCTTTAAACACGCAATCTTCTTTAGCACATATATGCTTTTCCATTTCTGTTGGAACGATAATCATTTTTGCTAATTCGTCATCACTCATGTTTTGCATCTGTTCAAATAGCCATTCTCTGTTTGTCATACGCTCACTCCTTAAACAACTTCAATAGGTTTTCTTCTCCTATACGGCAAAAAGCGTATTTTAAAAAGTCGTCGTTTGTACTATATATTTGCCCTATATCTTGTTGACTACCAGCATTAAATTGCTCAATACGATTTAATTTTGTTTTATAACAGATATAATATTTTTCTTGCTCTCTATTTTGCCAGTCAATCGATTCTGTGTTGATTTCTTCTGCTAGTCTTTTTAATTGAGTGTAGATTTGGATTTTTTCTAGCATTGTTTCTGCTTCTGATTTTGTTTTAAAACAATTTCCCAACTCATAAATATGGTTATCAAAAAGTGAGTCGCCCCACGTATAATCTGATATTGCTTTATTAACATTTATAAGAAAATAGTTTTCTGTTTTTTTAGGTTTCCACACCTTACCTTGATTCTTTAATCTCTCTATCTCTTCGCCTAGTTCTTTATACTTTTGCTCTAATTCTTTTAATTTATTCATATTTCCTCCTAATCTATTCTTGGGATATGGTCTCCCTCTTCGCTATATTCTTGATAATCCGTATAGTATTCGCTGCGTTCTTTTTTTAGCTCTTCATTTTCTTTCTGCAAGTGTTCTATTTCTTCTCTCTTTTCGTCAAGAAGATTTTGCAGCGCTACTAATTCATGTATTACCGTGTCTATCGCTTCACATTCTTTGCTAACTAGGTCTTGATATTCTGGCAAACTCATCAATACTTTTTTAGCCTCTTCTAGTTCCATATAATCATTCTCCACTATTTTTGTTTACCTCCAACATGGAACATACCGTACATTCCGCCCTTTTCTACTCTCCAACATCCAATACCAACTCCAAAACCACCTAAGTTTATAAAGTTTACTAGTTCCTCTAGTGAATATGTATTGTCGTATAGGATCGTGAATGTAATAGACCAATTTGTGAATTTAGGTCTTGTACATATTACTGCTCCACCTGACATTGGGTTTCTTGCATAGTCTTCACTCATTGTTAGATCGCCTTCTATTTGGCATAATTCATCTAAGATATGGAATGAGCTATACATTGATACTTTGTCTTTAACTAGCTTCTTTCTGTAAGCTCCGTGATGCTATACATTGTTTGATACCTGTTGAAGGGAAGCCAAACTTTGCTCCTTTTTTCATAGCTTCATTAAATGCTTTTTCTGTGTATTCCTTTGGTTTTGGTGTGATCCAATGTAAGCTATTGATAAATGTTTCCCAAATGTTCTCGCCTTCTTTTGGTTTCTTAGCTTTCTTTTGCTGCTTTTCTGCTATTTCCTCTTTTGCCTTTTGTGAGAACGCCTTAACTATTAAAGGTGTATCTCCCACTATTGTTATTCTCGCTTTCTGTGTTTTTAGTTCAGGTATTTCTACCGCTACACTTGTTTCCTTTTTCTTTGCCATATTGACTCCTCCTTTTAATTTTACTTTGCCTGCTTCACTCTGCTACACCAAACGATACATCACCACACCTTACTGGACCTTGCCTGCTACACGATACTCCACCTTGCTATATTCTACTTCGCCTGCTTTAATATGCTCTGCTTGAAAATACGTCGCCCCACTCAGCCTGCTTTAGTCGTTTAAGAATGATAGTCTATCTTGTATTTCTTGTAGTTCTGCGTATTTGTTTTTAATTATTCGTAGGTCTTCATACGCTCTATCCAATAGCATTTGGTAGACGTCTACATCTTGTACTACATCTTCTATTGGTGAATAGCCACTACATTGTTTAACATTTACGTATGCTCTTACGGGTTTTATTTCCTCATCATCCTTAGTAAATGTTACTTCAATAAGTTGTATCAACTTTCTAGCTTGGCTTTCTCTGTATTTTTCGCCCGCTATTTCGTTATCCCATTCAAAGTAGTCGTGCATTTCGCTTTTTTTCTTTCTAGCCAACGCCACTACTCCACTTGCTGTAATGTTTTCGCCTAAACTCTCTAGCTCTTTACCTACTTTGTTGGCATCCATGTTTTCTACTAGGAAGCTCGCACCTCCTACTTTCCAACTATACTTTTTCATGTTCGCACCTCCTTATTATTAAATACCTTCTGCTTTTATAAATTCATCAACTAGTTTAGTTAGTTCTTCTAAAAAGTTTACGTATCTTCTCGACTTTTCTTCATCTTCAACAAAGCTATCCATATTTCCGCCGACGGTATCCATTATTTTTTCAACTTTAAACGCTAAATTTTTTCTCGCTTGTAAAATCTTCATTGGTCCAAAGCCTTCGGTCTCTGTTTCTGCCAACACGTTAATAAGCATATCAACAAAGTTTCCTGCCTCGTCTCTTCCTAATGCCTTTTCAATATCTTCTCTTTTAATTCCCATTTCGCACATCTCCTTTTAATTTAATAATTTAATATTTTTTGTTATTTCTTCTATTAGCTGCCTGTTCTCAGGTAGCATCATCTTTTGTTCTTTCTCCCTTTGCTTTAGAATTTGTATTTGTTTAAGGAATTGTCCTTTTGTAACCGTGTTAAATGTTGTGGCATCACCCATAGCTAAATCTCTTAGTTGTGCGGGATTACCTACGAACTTCTTAACTAGTGGTGATAAGCCGTCAAACACTTGTTGAGTGTTATATAGGCAATTACGTACTGCTTTATCTAGTTCGTTCCATAATTCCATATCGTCTTCTTCTTGATCCGTTAAGCTATACATCTTTTCTTTAACATCAGCTATCGTTGGTGGATATTTAAGTGTACCCAATAACTCTTTAGCTGCTGCAACAACTAAGTTTGGATCATCGTTTTTAAACATATCTACCCATAATCCAATAGTTGCCTCTGCTTCGTCTTTAGTCATATCAGCATAAAATCTTGGAAATGCTGTTTTGAAAATTTTGAATAATGCTATTGCTTGCTCTCTGTTCATAATTGCCTCCTAAAATAAATCGTTTTTGACTTTTTCAAACTCTTCGTTGAGATAATCCCAACCGTCATTAGTCTTTTTAGCCTTGTACTGTTTCTTTAATTCAAAGAATCCTACCCACCCGTTTTCTATACTTTGTTGTACTATCTTTGTCTTTTCTGCTTCTGCCTCATTTACTGGGATATCCTTTGTTAGCTCGCTTAGTTTATTAAGTGATAGCTCGATAGCTCTATTAGTCATTGCTCCTTTTTTAGCTTTTCTTACTGCTAAATGGTTTTTTAATTCACTTTTAAGCTCTTCGTTCTCGGTATAGTTGTCTATCAGGTCGTCAAAACTTTCTTTCTTACTTTCTTTCTTACCTAACCTATCCTTACCTAACCTATCCTTACCTAACCTATCCTTACCTAACCTATCCTTACCTAACCTAACCTGTGTATCCATTTTGTATACAGGTTGTATACAGGATGTATACGAATTGTTTTCATCTAGTGATAGCAAGGCTTTCTCCTCTTTATACTTTGTTTCTTTGTATCTGTCTTTTGCTATGTAGTTATGAATCTTCCAATGTTTAATTACCACTATTCCACTTTCAAAAGGAATAATGAATTTTTTTGTAATTAGCAACTTTATATCATCCTCGTTGCATTTGGTATTTCTCATAATTGATTTTGGGTTATTTATAAACCCGTCATCATCTGCTCGCATTGATAAATGAAAATACAATAATTGTGTCGATTGCGGCATATCTAAAAACGCATCACTATCAATTATAGTTTTTGCAAACATTCTACGTTCAGCCATAAAACATTCTCCTTTGTACCTTAAATAAAACAAAAAGAGAACTATTGCTAGTCCTCTTTTGTTTGTTTATATAAAACTAGCTAATCGAAGAGAAGGTGTGTACGTAGACCTTTTATTGCTTAGCTAGTCGTATATCGTATATATCATATCAGGTTTAAACGTACATCTTGATTGAGATTTTATATTAAATTATTTTCATTGTCAATATTTTTTAATAAAATATTTTCTATTTGAAACCTAGTCAGCAAGCCAGTACTTTTTATATTGCACTTTCTCGCCGTATCTATTATTTGTTGTGATCCATTCGTCTTTAACCGTATGGCTCTGTCGTATCCGTCTTATGTATTCAGATAACCTTGTGCAGCCTAGATTAGTAAAAGCCTCAAATGTTGTTATTGATCCGTGTTCTTTCATATAGCTAAGTACCTTTTCTTTCATTAGATGTCACTTCCTCGATTTCAACTATTACTTTTGCTTCCTCGCCGTAATATTTATTAAAATATAAGCTGCATACTTGCGAATCATCTTTATATGCTAACTCATTCAACGCATCTAACACGCTTTTAGTTAAATTATCGACATCAGGACGATGTGTATACCCTGTATGTATCAACATTACCCTTTTCTTATTGCTATAACTTTTAGGTACTTCAAATATTGCATCTATCTTTACTTTTAATTCGCCCATAAAGGGGTTAAATTTAGGATATTCTTTTAAGAACGAATACTTTACTAAACTCTCATAGTTTTTCGTTTTTTGGGGCGTATACGTTGCATATTTACCTAATCTCGGTCTGCCCTTTGCAACTGGTGTACCCAATATCTCAAATTTTATCTTTTTCATTAGTTCCTCCTCTTCAAAGTGCAATTTCTTGATTTCAAAGTGCAAATTTTGCACTTTAAAACTTTACAGTAAATTCTTAAATATTACTTCTAGTACATTTACAACAATCGAGTTACCCGCTTGCTTGTATAATTGCGTATTGCTATTCAATTTAGCTGCTTTTTCAAAATCTGTATCATCAAAGCCCATAAGTCGCCAACATTCTTTTGGAGTTAGTTTTCTAATTCTTAGACCGTTCATTTGTCACAACCCCCATGTTGTCGTTACATTGCAAGGTTTGTGCAACTTGATCTCCAACTCTCCCTCTTCTTGTAGTACTGTTAGGGTAAGCAAGATTTACACTATCGCCTTCAAAAGCCTCTTGATAACCTTTTTTAGTTGCGTTTTTTATCAATACTTTTGGTTGTCTATTGCCGCCTTGCATATCTGTAAGAGTAGGACTTAATCCCTCATCGCTGTATACTCTTTTAATGCAATCAAGTCCTTTTATATCAAGTTCTCCAACTTGCACACATTTAGGATCTTTCCAATCTCTCGCAAGTAATGTGTCACAAAAATCTTTTTCTTGTATTCTCTTCTTTTCTTGCATGAAATTACTGTTTTTTATTTTTGCAACTTGGTCATCACTCAAATAATATTTTTCATCAACTACATCTTCTAGCATGTCTTTAAGTCTTAACTCAAGCGGTTGTTTCTCAGGAAACTCAAAATTACCACCATCCAAAATACTAACAACAAAAATTCTTTCTCTATTCTGTGGGATTCCATAATCTTTAGCATTTAGCACTTCATAATGATTCGTATAACCTAGGCTTGACATTGCTATTAAGTAATTTTCAAAATTGTGTCTATGTTTCGCACTCAAAACATTTTTAACATTCTCCCATATAACGTACTTTGGTCTTAACTTACCAACTATTCTAATTGTTTCGTACATTAGACTTGACCTTGTACCACTACCGATGTCTCCACCAGCCTGCCTGCCCGCAAGTGAAAAATCTTGACAGGGGCTACCGTGCATTAGCAGATCAACCTCTACGTCTTTGTCCCACTCACATATATCTTGCACGTCAAAATTAGTGCCGTGTATTGCGTTAAAACTCGCCATCGCATATTTATCTATTTCTACTGCATCTACTATCTCGTGTTCTATTCCCAATCTAGTAAGAGCTTTACTACAAGCCCCTATGCCTGCAAATAGTTCTAATACTTTCATTTTTCCCTCCTTTTGATTTCTATTTGAAACCTTTAAATCAGAAGGGTAAATCGTCCGTGAATTGTTCTACTGGTGCTGTATTTTCTACTGGTGCTACATTATCAAAAGGATTACTTTGTGTATCTTCTTGTGTTTCTACGTCTCTCTTTGTATCTGCAAAATATACTTCTTCTGCGACAACTTCTGTTACATATACTTTTTTGCCGTCAAGATCGTCGTAGCTTCTTGATTGCAGCCTTCCTACAATACTAACTTGTTGACCTTTTTTAAAGTATTTGCTGCAAAACTCACCAGTTTTACCCCAAGCTACTATATTGAAAAAGTCGGCTTGTCTTTCTTCTCCTTCTTTTGCAAATCTTCTATTTACTGCTAATCCAAATGATGCAACAAGTGTGTTGTTTCCATTTGTGTATCTTACCTCTGGATCTCTAGCTAATCTTCCTAATAGTATTACTTTATTCATTTTTATTCTCCCTTCGTATATACAAAAACTCTTCTATTCATAGTCATATTCTTAATTGCAAGACCTGTAATTTCTTTGTTTTCTATCTTAATAGCTTCTACTACAAATTTATCATTACAAGCGTACTTACCATTTGTTGATTTTATATTGCAGTTTTCCGCTGTTACCCATATAAAAGGCGATGTATATAACTCTCTGCCTATCCCCCAGTTAAAACAAGCTCTTTTAAAGCTGTCTGATGCTAGCCCTTTTTCTTTTTCCGTGTTGCTCTCTGTACCTGTGTCTTCTTTGCCTATCCATTGCTTTTTTTCGTCATCCCATATCTCGACAATACAGTTTGCGTTATCTCTAGTGTGTTTTCTTTGCCAGTTCATAGCCCCTACTGTTTCATCTAAAATATCTTGATCCACTCTAGCATCTTTATATAGCAAAAGACTTACGCCTGTTTGTTTAGCCATTGCAACTCTTACATCAATTTCGCTAGCTTTTAAATCTCTAAATTTATATTCCATTTCGCCACCTATTTAATCCTTAAACTTGTTTTGTTATCTACCACCTTAGTTCCTGCAACGATTTCCCCAGTTTCTTTAAAATGGTTTTTAATCGCTGTTTTATCTACTGTAACTGTAACTTTTTCTTTTTTGAACTCTGTAGGCACTTCATCCTCGTTTACTACTTCGATGCTCATTGGATTCTTAGCTACTTTTAAGTTGCCTAATTGTGTTGGGATTTCTGCAATACCAAGTCTGCTCATATTATCTAGTACGTAAGTTTTAAACTTCTCTAGCTTTCTTTCGCCTGTCTTTCTCATTTCTTCTAGTCTTGTTTCCTCAACTTTAATTGCATCTATCAAACTCTCTGCGTTCTTAATGTATGCTATGATGTTTGAGCTTTTATTTACAAGCTCTTGCTCTAGTTCTACTCCTATTGCTTGTACTTCTTCCTCTGTTAGTTCCTCGTTTTCCGCCTTATCCATTAGCTCAACAAACTTATTTGTAATGTTGTATAACGATAATTTATTCATATTTTCCTCCTTTTTTATGTTTTTCGGCATTTTTTTATTTTTTGCTAAAAACATATTTTTTTATAAAAAATTTTTATAGATTTTCTTTTCTCTTTGAAACCTCTTCGACATAATTTTCAAAACTTTTAATCTTATTTTTTAAGCTCTCAATCTCATAACCCTTAAACCGTAAATCTTCTTCTTGCTTCATGATAACTTCTGCTAGACATTCGATTGCTTTTAAGTATTTCTTTTCCATTGAGATTATCCTTTCTGTTTGTAAAGTTCGATTTCGTCTTCATTGATGTTGTACGCTTTTTGAAAGTTACGCCAAAACTTTTTGCTGCCTTCCGACTTGCATTTAATGATATTCCCTAGGTGCTGTTCTGTAATATCAAGGTCTCTTGACATTTGAACTTTAGTGATGTTTCGTTCTTTTATAAGCTCTAAAATCTTATTTCTCAAACTTGTGCCTCCTTTCGATAGATTCTGAAATTATTTTAATATATTAATTTTTACACTTCAAGCATTTTCGAAAATATTTTCCGCAAATATTTTCTTTTTGCAACCTTTTGTGGTAACATAAGAAGTATACTTAAGAAAGGAGACGGGAAAATGATAGATAGTTACAATGTTGGGAAGCAACTAAAAGAGTTGCGGATGTCGAGAGGATGGAAGCAATATCAGGTAGCAGACAAAGTAGGTATGAGTAGAACATCTATATCTAATATTGAAAGTGGCAGACGATCTTTAACTCTAATGACACTAAAAAAATTTGTTGAGCTGTACCAAATAGATATATCTTACTTCGGTATAGATACAACAAATTATGATGAAATGGTAGATATCACTTCTAGGCTTGAGAAAATCTTTGCATCAGATATACCAGTAGAAAAGAAGGACGAGCTATACCATGACATAATGAAGTTTTATCTAAACAGTAAGACATAAAAAAAGACAGTACATTTAGTACTGTAAGGAGGTGATATTACACTTGGTCGGAACGCTTTACTTTAATTTTTACTTTTAGATTATTTTGCTCAGCATATAATCCATAAAGTAGCTCATAAAATTTAGTAATATTCATAGTTGTCAGTCCTTTCTAAAAGGTTTCAAAAAGAAAATATTATATTAAAAAAGTAATATATCAGAAAAAATAAAACAACTAGAAATTAAAGGGGATGTTGGGAATGGTAGTAAAAAAGAAGACAAAAAGACTTGGTGCGTATGTTAGGGTTTCACATGATGAACAATGGAAGTTTGGGTTTTCAATAGATACACAGATAGATAAAATCAAAGAGTATGCAGAAAAAGAAGGATATCAAATAGTAGATTTTTATATTGATGAAGGTTATACAGCAACTAAAATGAAAAGACCTGCATTATTAAGAATGTTAGATGATCTACGCTTGTTTGATATCGTAGTATTCACTCGGTTAGACAGATTCTCACGTAACGTGTTGCAAGCTAATAAGATGGTTGAGATATTGGACGAATACAATGTAGCTATTAAATCTATTGAAGAGGAAGACATCGACACATCTACTGCCGATGGACGTTTTAACTTCAATTTACGTGTTAGTTTGGCTCAAAGGGAAGCAGAAAAAACATCAGAACGTATTATATCTGTTTTTGAATTTAAAATTAAAGCAGGTCAGCCTATTACGGGCAATCAACCCTACGGCTATGTTATTAAAACGGAAGGCGAAACAAAAAGCATCATTAAAGATCCAAGCACTAAGCACATTATAGAAGATATTTTTGAGTATTTTGCTAAGCACCATACAATTAGAAAAACGATGCTATATATAAATGAAAAATACAACCTAGATAAGAGCTACAATTCTATTGCTCGTATTCTATCTCTTGCCGAATATCACGGAGAATACGAAGGCAACCCAAACTATTATGATCCGTACATCACTAAGGAAGAATACGACCGTAACCAAAGCCGTATAAAAGCCCATATTAAGCACGGAAGACACAAGCACACATATTTATTCACCTCGCTTCTGTTTTGCCCTAAATGCGGTCTTAAAATGACTGGGAAGTATGTTAAAAGGAAGAATAAGAACGGTACTGTAGCTGAGTACTATAATTATGTTTGTGGGCTGTACCAAAAAGAGAAAAAATGTACCTTTGATAAATGTATTAATGAAAACAACATTTTAGAATATCTAATGAACAACGTAGAAGAACTTGCTAAAAATCACATCGCAGAAGTATTAGAAGTTAAGCCGACAAAAGAAGTTGTATCTAATGAGCAAAAGATAAAAGAAATCTTAGAGGAAATGGATAGTATAAATTACATGTTCCAAAAGAAACGAATGGATAAAAAGAAGTACGACAGAGAATATGAAGCACTTGAACAAGAACTTGCTAACTTAGAACACGAACAACCAGTAAATAAAGATATTACTATACTAGAAGAGTTTTTAGGTAGTGACTGGAGAAAGATATACGATTCGCTAAATAAGGAAAATCAGCGGGCTTTATGGAGAAACTTAATAAAAGATATAAGATTTACGGAGGACTTAAAATTTATAGTGGATTTCTTGTGATATTCGTTTCCCTAACTACATATAGCCAAGTGGCTTGCGTTGGTTAGTGAAATACGTTAAAAGGCTTGGTATAGCGGTTTTTGAAGTTAATGCGATTGACTATATAGATTTATAATCAGTTGCATTACTTCTTTCTCGTTATGCCGATCGTTAATCATTTGTAGAATCTCGCTATATTCTAGCTGCTCACTTTCGATTCTACTTTCGTTGAAAACATCAGCAGCTTTACTTAGCTGAGCATATAGTTCAAACATATAAAGACCTCCAATATTAAGTTGAATTTATTATATTAGAAATATAAATTAAAATCAAAAAAGAAGCCCCGCAATTAAGCGGGGCTGTTAGTTTTTGTTGCCTTCAATTATGCTAGTCATGACTTGAAATTCATCATCCCACCATAGGAAGCGATGAATTTCAATGTGACACTTCTTACATAACAGGCTTCCGTTTGCGTAGCTATCATCTTGTGGCTCGTGATTGTGTTTTGACACGTACTTAGGTTTTAGGTGATGCCAATGCAAGTCCTTTAATTCAAATTCCTTGCCGCACGCCATACACCGAAGTCCGTTTCTGATAATGAGTTCGCATTTGGTTTGGTGCATGAAGACAACCTCCTTTCGCAGTCCGCTAAAGGTTTATATAGATTTATGGGCTGCCTCTGTTAATTCTGCAAAGTCTTGCTCTGCATCTCTCCAACCATAGTTAGCACCGTTCTTAACATTTTTCTTAAACATATCGAACGCTACTCCCATATCCACATTTTCATTGCGTGAAATTACAGCTATTACGTCAGCATATTTTGCTTCTAGTTCTTTCTTTTTTTCTGCATAGTTCATAAAAACATCTCCTTTTCATTTTTTATATTTTTTGAGAGGTCAAACTATATTGACCACTAAAATAAAATCGAAATTTGGGCATCCTCGTGCGTCGTTTTTTTGGCTAAATCAACGCATTTATCGTGTTTTTACCTACGATCCCATCTACTACTAATCCGTTTGCTTTTTGGAATTTACACACCGCTTTATATGTTCCATTTCCGAAAATACCATCCACTTTTCCGCAGTTATAACCTAGTAGATTTAATCTGAATTGCACTACTCCTACTTGATATGATTTAGAACCTTTGCGTAATGTTTCAAAGTTGCAGCTAATATCTATAGTCTCGTAGTTTAATAGCTTCCCAGTATTACTAGCGTGATATTTGTAATCTCTGCTATCCATGTGTACGAATGTTGGATATTTGATTATCCCTTTAACTCCAATGCTTTTTAGAATCTTGCACATAAGGTCAACGTCAGCACCTGATACATCAAAAGCTCGTCCGTATTTGTGGTACGAATTAGAAGATCCGCCTACTGCCTTGTTGTGGCTTTCTGTTCTGTATGCACTATTGATTATTAAAGGTTTGCCTACAATGTCACGCATGAATTGAAGTAAGCAAGCAAGCTCGTAGTCGATTAAAACTTTAGTTGTTCCGTCCTTACAAGCAAACTCCCTAACTTTAAAGTTTGGTGTTATTTTTTCATCGCTTTTTTGATATGTTTTAACGTTGCTCATTTTCTACCACCTCTTCTTCCTTTTTTTCTACTGGCTTTTCATCTTTTGATGATTTCTTTGAAAAGAAAAAAGTAAACACCGCCGTACACATATTAGTAAACAGCAAAAATACCATTTCAAAAATCGCATCAGATTTAAAAATAGAGATAAATAAAAGTGCTACTAATGAAATGGCAAATAAAATTGTTACAAAACTCTTTAGGTCATCCCATGCTTGTTTCATAACATCACCTCCCTTCAATAAATAAAAAAGAAGCCTTGTTAGGCTTCTTCTATTCCCCATGTTCTACATGATCCACTTTGTCTTTTAAGTTATGATATTCTTCTTTATGTACCGCTTGGTTTTGTTCTAATTGATAAACCCTCTCTACTAAGTGGTTGTGTTTATCTACCTTTTCCTCTAGTTTATCTATTCTGTACATAGTTAATTTTCTATTATTTGCGTTATTCAAAAAGGTTGCTATCACACTAGGTACGGCAACGCAAAGTCCACTAATTAAAGCTGTTATAATAGTTTCCATTGTTCTTCGTCACCGCCTATTCCGTTGTAGCAGGACTTGTAAACATCACTTTTACTGTTCCTACGTCACCTGCAAGTATATCTTCTGTGGCAACACCATACACTTTGCCACTTTCTATTGTAAAATCAGTCGAACTACATCTTGAAATTGCATATTCTCCATCTGTGCCAGGTGTCATTGTACGTATGTTCGTACCTGCCACCCAACCTGTTTCACTATCAAAATTACTATATATATATTTGCCATTACTTGAGTATGCACTTGTCACAAGTTCGCCTGTCGTTAAATTGTAAATGCCCTTACTAGTCAAGGCGTACCCACCACTCACATCGGGGTAAATCATAGTGTCAGAAGTTATAGTTAAAGACAACACAGTAGTGTATGAAAGCCCATCAAAGTTCACATCATATACGTTACCTTTAGTGCCGTTGCTTATACTAAGTAATCCCGATTTTGTAAGAAAACCATACGTAGCTTGCCCCATAGGTCGCCACGTTTCCACATACCCCAAATGTTCTCCCGTGTTTTTATCGATTTTGTTCATATTGCCACCGCTCGTATCATATACTATTAAGTAATCCCCAACCGTTTCACAAACATTAGGTATAGTAGAGGAGGTTGTTTGATAACGATAAATTCTCTCAAAATGATGATCTGTGTACTTATAAACAGAACGATAATACTTTGTGCCATCTGAATAATCTACATCTAATGTTACAAGCAAATTACCTCTTAATCTAACCCTAGTAGTTCTGTTTTTTTCTTCGAGGCTACAAAAAGCATTTTGTAAAATATAAGCTGTTCCCGTTCGATTTTCTTTATCCACCTCAATCATAATTTCAAAAGGTGTCTGACTCGTGTAAGAGTTACTATACCTGTATCCGTTTATGTATATTAGTGTTCCATCCTCGTTTATTGAATAAAATGCAGTAGAGGAAGTAAGACTAACATTGCTTGTGCTTGCGTTTGTTATCGCTGTTGCCAAATCGCCCTCGATAGGGGCTTCGATGAGTTCATAATTACCATCATCACTTCTTAAATAGAAAGGTATTGTTGTATCCGTGGAATAGATTGTATCGCTACATATTAGTACTGTTTTGTCATCACTTATTCCATGTGCATAAATGTGTTGTGCAAAATTGCTAACGCCCAAACCATTACCAGAAAAAACGGGCGTATCACCAGTTGCCGTTCCTACAAATCTGTCTCCTGCACTTACAGTTGTTTGTGCAATCGCTGACACTTTCGTTCCATCAACAGTAATACCGCCACCACCTTTTATGCTGTCTATTGTGGCTTCTAAGTTCTGCAAGTTTTTAAACTCAGGTATCGTTGCTTTTTTCTCTTCGCATTTTGTATAAGCGTTAGTTAAAAATGTATTATAATTCACTAATTCATCTGCTATACTCACGCTACACCACCTCCACTATTCAATGTATTCAATGTTTCTTCGATACCTTCAAGCAGCAAGTTAATTTCTGCTTCTGTATAGTATCTGTTGTTATGATTATGTCCGTCTGTTGTTTCTGTTGGCGTGCCGTTTAACAATTCCAGTATTGCTTGAACATCGCCTATTTTTGTGTCTATTTCTTCCTTTGTATGGTATAAGTCGTCGTGTGCGTGTGATGTATCTGATCCTAAATTAAAATCGACTTTCTCGCCATTCAAATAGAAGTCACCTGTTACTCTAAACTCTCCCCATCCTAAGAAGTGAAAGTTCTTTGTTATGATTCTAAAATCGCTAAACTCTGTATCTTCGTAATATTCAAATTGGTGAACGTCCGCTCTATGTCTAATCATCGGATTGCCATGTTCCGATAAGATGCCTTGCGACTCGATTAAACATGAACCTTCTTCATTTGAGATTGTCGGTAATGTTTTGCCTGTAATATCTATCTTATCTGCCTTTAATTGTAGTGAGCTTTCGTCTTCATTTACCGCAGCAATGATACTAGCTGCTGTTACTTTTCCGTCTGTACCCACACTACTTACTATTTGTGTGATTCTATCTGCCTCTACTTCTATTGCACCATATAAAGAACCCTCAACCTCTGATGCCCTCTTCACTTCTAAAGTGATCTTGTCATCTAGCATCTTAATTGAGGCATCTTTTTCTACTCTAGTACAATATACAGAAAACTCACTTTCTACCATGTACTCGCAAGTTATCTTGTTTGTGCAATCTACAAGCCTTATTTTTGTGCTTGGCGAATATGTCTTTATATAGATGCTATCTAAAAAGCCTATAATAACATCATCTTGATATACTGACGCTTGCCCTTTATCAATAACCACATCTACCTCGCCTGTATAATCCTCAAGGTTTATTGTGTATTGCTCTACTTGTTCGCCACCATCTGATGACTCTAAAGTGTATGTAGATCCACCTTCTAAGCCTTTAAGTTTGCAAGTAAAGATTGATCCGTAGCCGTCTGCTGTATTCCTTAGTTTTACTACACCGCTACCGCTTCTTGTTACAGTATCAAAGCCTGACTTCTTATAATCTATATCTAGGCTAGCGTTCTTGTCTAAGTACATTGTTGTATTCTCATAGAATGTACAAGGCATTTCTATAATGTTTATTCCGCCATCGTCTAGAATTATAACGCCGTCTTCAATCTCTATAACGCTACCTGCTTCTGCCGTATGTCCGTTTAAGTCAATCGGTACTATAGCATACTCGCATGGCTCATACTCTAGTGTTGTTTTAGCAGATATCATTAGTTCTAGCTTTTCGTCTATCTCGCCTGTACAAGTTATTTCTGTATGTGTTATCGGTACATCTTCCTCAGGTGTAATGCTTATTGTACCAGTTGCGGTATAATACAAAATTCTATCTGTTCCATCATGCGTATACATGTTTAAAGTGACATTCGCTAAACCGTCGATATAGTAGGTTTCCCCTGCTTTTAGGATAAACAAAGGATTTCTATTTGCAGCACTACCGCTAATATCTAAACTAAAATCATCTGATGAACCTATTAAAAATATACTCTTATCTTCGTTCGTTACATAGGTTATGCCGTTCTTACTTCCGCTTAGCGTTTCTACTGGGAGCATATTGCTAGTAGATATGTACAAGTTAAGACTATCTACTGCCTCGTTACATTCTATTGCTATTCTTTCCATAGGATAAGAGCTAGAATCTGATAGAGTAATAACATCTCCACTCTCGCTGCTCGTAGGTAATATACCTGCTAGCTCTTCTTGGTTTGATGATTCAATATTTAAGTTAGAAAGTGTATTATCTAATTCTCCGTGAGTTACGCTTTTATTCTTTCGTGCTTCTAGCTCAAATAATGCCTGTAATTCTACATCTTTATCGGCATCATAGACTAAGTTATCATCTACCAACTTATAAGCTCTAATATTGGCGTTTTCGTGCCAATCTTCTAGGCTTGAATAACCACTAGGAACTGCACCTATATATTCTGTGCAGCCTTTGTTGTTACATTGAATATAGCCACCGAATGTTACTTCTGATATATAGCCGTAATCATCTAAAATATATCTCACCTTTACACCTCCTTAAAGCCTATAGCAAACCATCTTAATACTGTTGCTGTTGTATTTGTTCTTGTAACACTTAATGTTGTTCCTGTTGCACTATCGCTAAGATGCCCATAACCCAATACGTTCGTCCACGGTACACCAGTTACTGCACTTACTTGTATGTTCGGTGTAACATCGTAAGCTATTGGGAATACAACATCTACACTTGTTGGCGTGTTTGCTGCGGTTGGTGTGATACTTACAGATCCCCATTGTAGTAATAAGCCTGTTTTTGTACGATAACGCCCTGTTGCACTACTAAATACTTTAGCTAGTACCGATTCAATATCGTAAGCACCCCATTTTAAAATGATATCATCGCCAAACTTTAGCCTGTATTCGCCCTGATCGAAGTATTGGAATATAGGTAAATCTTTTGCAACATCCCACAAGCCCATAGCTGTTGTACTTTCGCCATTACCACCATACATTTTTACATTGTGCTTGTTTGTTGCATTTGAAGTATTGTTAAAAAAGATGTTCTTTTCTGCATCGCTTCTTTCTTGTCCGCCCATGTAAGCATCATTACTTAGGAATGTTTTATTAAAGCCAATGTCAAAAGTATCATCTTCTGTTGAAACTCTACCTAAAGCTACACCTTTTCCATTCCCTTTTAGATCCATTACCGCAAAACCTGTTGAAATAGTCCTTGTTACTATTGCCTCGTGGAAGTAGTCTTTTACTTTAAGTCTAAAGTCATAAGCATAATCGCTGCTATATCCTGATCGTAATAAATCTGTAGCCACGTAAACATAGCCACCGTTATAAGATACTAGATTAGTCCAAGCTGTATCGCCTTTCTTCTTGTACTCTAATATGAAACTCTTTGTATTCTTGTTGTTTACACTAACTATTGATGAGTTAATATTTATCTTTACAGACTCACCGCTTACATCCTCTGTACCATCTGCTAAGCATCTAACCACGCTATATGTTGATATAGTAGGGAACTCATAAGCTATTACCTCAAATGTAACTGTACTTGTTGCTGTTCTGCCTCTTCTGTCCGTTACTGTTACAGTTGCTGTGTTTGTTCCCGCTGTTTTTAATGCACTTGTTGTAAAAGTAACCGTTGTTAATGTTTGTCCGTTTATTACAGTTTTGTAGCTTGCTATACTTGAGCCTGCACCTGCTGTTGCTGTTATTACTCCTCTAATCTGACTTTGTTTTTGTACATATCCGCCAAACTGAGTAGCTATACCAGTTACATACTCAGATAATGCAACGCTAGAAATACTAGGCTTTATACTCGCATCTAAAGTACCTGTTGCCGTTGCGTTTGAGCTTCCTATTAGTTCGCTACCTATGTAAGTAGCAATCGTAAATGTAAATGTTGCTTTTGTTACTGACGGCATAGCGTTATATATCTTAGTAAGCTCTGCTGCACTAAAAGTAATTGTTCTTGTTAAGTCTCCAGGTGTTGAACCTGTTACATTACTTCTAGTTGCTATTACTGTCGAGCCTATTTTAACTGTTAAATTATCTGTACCATCTGTGTACTTGTTGACTTTGTAACTAATTGCACTAGAACCTATTGTAAAAGCGGATATACCATATATTTGGCTCTCGTTTCCACCTAAAGATGCCATTATTCATCACCTCCAGTATATACAAGCGATAAATTGCCGTTAGCACGAGGCTTAAAAGCAAAATTACCTATAGTCAAACTGTTTATAGCTTCCATGTCGTAGTTGTACGATTTTCCATTCTTAAAATAGCTTGTCGTTACTCCGTTTTCTTCGATGTACATTCCATCGTTTTTATACTTTGTCTTTACTGGGCTTTCTGTTGAACCTAATTCAACTACTGGTAATCCATTCTCACTTGTCGCCCTTATCATTGCTTCTCTTTTGTCTATTTCGTCTGCAATCTCACCTGTTAGCTCGTTTACAAGGTCAGTTGTTTCTGTGAATGTTACTTTTATTTCGTTCTGATCTTCAACGATTGTTGTTACTTGCCCTTTAACTATAGTCAGCTCGTTGGCTACTTCATTAGCTACCGTATCGTCTGTGTACTTAGTAGCTATTATAAAGTCGCCTTCTAAATATGTTTCTCCACTTGGTCTGCCTACTTGACATACATATAAATCTTCATTGTTTAGCCACAAGTCGCCACTATCATACGGTGGCGTAGGCGTAGAAAGAAAGACACGACGTTTATTATCCGCCGTGTCTTGTGCCGCATTTGCTATCGCTAACGCCTCTGCTAGGTCTGTGTCTACTATTTCAAGCCATAAGAACGTATCGCCTTGTTTAGCGAATCTGTAGGCTTTTCCTGTGTCATTGTCGTAGTATAAGCTACCCAAGTGTGAGCAATATTCTGACTCTGCCCACTCGCTAGCAGGCATATTATCTAGAGTAGGAACACCACTATAGAAATATGTTGTAATGTTCCCGTCTATTTTGTCCTGCATTGTATCAAGTGTTGACAAAGTTTCTGAAACAAAGGTCTCTAGTTCTTTGTTTGTTTTTGTAAGTGTTTTCTCCTGTTGTTCTATTGCTTTTTTCATTGTTGAAAAGTTGTACTTGCGTTCTAACTCCGCAGCCGTTCTTACAAAACCTCTATCTGTTTTACCACTCAAAATATCACCTCACTTAATCCCACCAAATATTGCCGTCTTCGTCTACCTCAAATTTTAAAGTCTTTAATATATTTATCATCTCTTGATAGCTAATTGAGTTATCATTGTTTAGGTACTCGATAATATCGTAGTTGTCATCATCGTAAGTATCGTAATACAGTTTCTTTAATATTGCCCCTTGCTCATAGCCTATATCTAATGTGTCTATATAATTAAAGACTTTTTCCTTCTTGCTGCCGTTAATTGACTTGCCTTCATCGTCTTTATCAGCCGTAAAGCCTTGTAGCTCTAGGTCTAAGTACGCATCCATTCCTATTCCTGTTTTAAGCACTACATCTAGCTTCTCAGGACTTGCATAGTACTTGTCGTATAAATAAGCGGTTTGCTCGTCGTTTAGTTTAGCGTTTCTAATGGCTATGATTTTAGGTGTCTTCTTATCTTCTTTATCGCTATCTTCTATTACGCTTATTTCGTTTTTAGCCTTAAAGTATCTGTTTTTATCGCTAGATGACATTCCTAAGCTAGTTAAAGCTGTTTTCTCTTTATCTTCGACTTTCTCCCACTCGCCTTTAGTATTCTTGTAGTATTCTCTATCGCCTACGGTTGAGTAATTAGAATTGA
>JAEIGA010001103.1_pt1 | contig 41139 bp, 43 predicted proteins | sample 9270691 | NCBI WGS metagenome assembly JAEIGA01 (sample SAMN17057246, study PRJNA624740) | gut metagenome | biome: biome; isolation source: fecal sample | host: Bos grunniens | place: China: Xizang | collected 2019 | reverse complement strand
CTTCCACCGTTAGGTTCGGTGCAATTGCTGTTTCCTGTGGCGACACTGCTATGAGATGCTTAACCAGCTCGGCATCTTTTAGAACATGATACCCTCCCACCAGCGCAGTGCCGCTTGTTGGTTTTGTGAGGCAGGAGAGCATTTTGATCGTAGTAGTTTTACCTGCACCGTTGAGTCCCAACAACGCAAACAGTTCGCCGTGATGGATTTCCAGATTTAGATTATTTACGGCAGTAATTTCTTTGTATTTTTTAACAAGATCTATTGTTTTAATTGCAAGCATATGCACGACCTCCTTGTCTGTGAATCGTATTATAGCAGACAAAGTTGACGTTTTGCGGTTTTCACCATCTTCGGTCATATTTGTTATATCATCGGTATAAATGAGAAAAGCGGAGGCGATTCAAGCGCCTCCGCTTACTACATTTTAGTTGTTATTATCTGTATCTAGCTCCTGGAACATTGCCCCGTTGCGGATATATGTGAGCGCATAATCCGCAAATGCAATCAACATAAACACCATGTCAATAATGGAAATGGCCGTTATGATCCTTTCGTCCAAAGAGGGGATGAGTATCATAAAAATCAGGCTGATAAACAATATGGTTGTGCATATTTTTCCGGTCAGCAATGCACCTTTCAGCATTTTGCCTTTTCGCATTTTAAGACTGCCTGCAATCAGCTGAAAGCTTTCTTTTATAAAGAATACAGCGAAAACATATCGTATAATCATATGCTTGGATGCAAGGCATAAAATCAGGGCCAGTTGCGTCATTTTGTCTGCCAGAGGGTCCAGAATTTTACCAAGATTAGAAATCATATTGAAGTGACGGGCAATTTTGCCATCGATCAAATCTGTCAGGCAGGAAACGGCCAGAATTGCTGCTGCAACAAAGTAATCTGGAGTTGTCTTTGCTCTTAAGTAGATAAGAACATATACCGGTATTAAAGCAAGACGGAACATGCTAAGCACATTCGGTATGGTAAATACCTCTTTTCTCCAGTTCTTAATCAACATTTCTCTCTCCTCCGAGTGCTACTTACAATACAACTATTATATGCCCTTTTTAACTGCGAATCAAGTAAAATATAATTGATTTGTAAGAATTTATAAAAATGTTACAATTAGGAATTTGAATTTCGTTTCAGCACAGTATTGTGGTGGGCATTAAGCGTGAATTGGCGCGATAAATGCTTCCATGTTATCTTGTCGACTTCTCCGGTTATGGGAAGACCGGATAGTTTTTGGAATGCAGATATCGCATCCACAGTGGATTCGTCCATAATACCGGTATGATCCGGAGGATATATAGAGGGGTGATCTTTGGATAGCTGTATCAGCATACTTTGCATCAGATAAATATATGGGCTGCTGTCACCATAACGCAATACTTCGCCGGGATCCAAAATAATTTCGATGGGCTCGGCTTTTTCGATACGGATAAGCGCAGGTTCATATAATGTTACGATACGATCCCAGGTTTTCTGATCTGCCACCCCTGTTACGGGTATACCGTTCTGCCGTTGTATAGCGGACACAGCATTCATTGTTTGAGGGCCGTATATGCCATCTGGAACGACTGTAGGGAGCCTCGCGTCATCCTCGGCCAATACGCGTAACATCGTTTGTAAATCCCGAATAGGTTGACCAACGAAGGATTCTGAAGGCTTCATCTGACCACCTCCTGTGCAACCGGATCTTGTGAGCCGATACTTAAATTTCTTCCTGGAAATTGTGTCTGTGTCGAGGTTCTTGCGTATTGGGAATTCTGTTGATTTCCTCGGCGGGTATTATTGGGGAATGTTTCTCTGCTGCGAAGTGTCGAGTTTTCTATTCCGGAATACTGGCTGTAAATCTCATCCCAGGTCTGCGCGCCAACAGTTCCGGTTTCCGGCAGGCGAAATCGTCTTTGTGCAGCAAGCACTGCGGCGCGGGTTTGCTGACCGTATATCCCATCAACGGATATGGGAGGTATGCTGGGTATATAATTAGACAGAATTGAAAGCATATATTGTAATAATCGGACTTTCTCGCCTGTATCACCGACTTCCAATCCGTTTGGCGGTGACCAGTTTATGGCATAAAATTGTTGCCCTTGGCTCCTGAGTTCTGACAAAGATGTAACGGCAGTGTATATTCGCACAACTTGATACCAAGTTGCAGGACCTACGATGCCGTCAGCAGTTAATCCGAATATTTGCTGAAATGCCCTGACAGCTGCTTCTGTCTGCGGACCGAATATTCCGTCAACAGCAGATATTTTGGGTATAGCCGGATAATTTTGCGCAATGCGATTTAACGAAACCTGTAAGACTACAACGGATGGTCCGGTACTGCCGTTGCGCAGTGGACTGCCCGGATACGAAGAGGATATGCCGCGGATCGGGGCATTGGTAACTACCTCAATGTTTCCGTAGTAGCTTCGTAATATTCGATCAGAGTTATAGCCCTGTTGAGCTAGGTTTTGGCTGCCCCATTGACTGAGTCCTTCGCATGTGACAGTTGTGCCGTTGCAAAATTTTGCTGCCAAAGGCTCTACAAAACCGGGCCTTCGCAGATAATCGTTAAAAAGCTCATCAACTAAACGGGAAATGTTTTCAAAGTAACTACGCCCGTTTACAAATGCCTGATCGAAGGCGGTTGAACTGGTGATATCAAAATCATAACCTCTGCTGCGGTAGAATTCTGTGTATACACGGTTTAGCGCAAAGGAAACAATTGCGAGTATATTTGCTCGCAGCGCGCTTTCATCCCAGGTTGGATATATTTCACTGGATGCAACATTTTTTACATAGTCAGAAAAAGGCACAGTTACATTCTGCGCATTGGAGGCAGGTGTTCCAAGGTGCACCGTAATGTTCTGGGGTATAAATGGTGTTACTGTCGGCATACTTTAGCACCTCACAAATTCTGGGCCGGTGTATTAAATATTTCTGCCTTGTTCCAGGTGTCTGGGAATTCAGCCAGAGGTATTAGCTCAAGTTCCTGATCAGTAATAACACCTGGAAATACCTGTACATTTTCTGCTATTATTTCTTCATAGTCCTCCAAACGGGCGTATAGATTTACAGAAGAGAAGGGGATAAGCCCTGAATTTGGACTTTCTCCGGCAGAACGGTCTGGAACGGTTATAGCCACCGGTTCATCCAGGATCCCACTTCGGTTTGTCAGGCGCATAGCAATTGCAGCGCCGTCCATATCCGAAATTACTACAGCTACATTTTGAAGCGGTATCCGAGCGCGGCTGGTATATGCGTGTACTTGTATGTACCCTGTTGAAGACAGATAAATCCCTCCTTTGATCTTTCAAGATATGCTATGCAGGGGAAGAGCAAATTGTGCAGAAACAATTGTTCTAGTCAATCATAGAATATGGAGATGAAAGGAGCTGTTGGTATGTGTGCAATCGCAGGAATTCTTGGACTGTCGTTTTCGGATTCCACGGTAAAACAAATGCTTGATACAATGAGAAGAAGAGGACCGGATGATACCGGTGTGTATATGTCGCCGCAAATTGCATTGCTGCACGCAAGATTGGCTGTAATAGACTTTGCAGGGGGTGTACAGCCTATGCAACTAGAGCATCACGGTGTAAATTATTGTATCGTTTATAATGGTGAATTATATAATACGGAGGAAATTCGTAAAAAGCTGATCACCAAAGGACATAGATTTATTGGTCATTCAGATACAGAAGTTGTACTCCATGCTGTTGCAGAATGGGGAGAAAATGCTCTGGATATTTTTAACGGTATTTTTGCATTTGCCGTATGGAATGAACAGGAGAAGAGTTTGTTTTTGGCACGGGACAGAATGGGAGTAAAGCCTTTGTTTTATAAGCTGCACGGTGGAGGTTTGCTGTTTGCATCTGAAATTAAAACGATTCTAAAATATCCCACTGTCCATGCAGAACTGGATTGTGATGGCGTTGGCGAAATTCTGCTTTTGGGACCCGGACGAACTCCGGGAAGTGGTGTTTTGCGCGGTGTTCGTGAATTAGAACCGGGTTTCTGCGCAACCTACAAAAACGGCAAACTGAATGTAAGACAATATTGGCATCTAAAGGATCGGGAGCATACAGATGATTTTGAAACGACTGTCGAATATGTAAGGTATTTGGTGACGGATTCCATAAAGCGACAAATGGTTTCGGATGTTCCCATAGGGACATTTTTGTCCGGTGGTCTTGACTCAAGCCTTATAACCTCGGTGTGCAGTCAGGAACTTAAGAAAAGGGGAGAGATATTAAATACCTTTTCTGTAGATTACGAAAATAATGATAAGTACTTTGTATCCAACAAGTTTCAACCCAATTCAGACGGCGAGTTTATCTTGAAAATGCAGGACTATTTGCACACAGATCACCACTTTTGTGTGCTAAAGCCGGAAGATTTGGTGGATGGAATACTGGATGCAACATACGCCAGAGATTTACCCGGAATGGCGGATGTTGACTTTTCTTTGTTGAGATTTTGTGGAGAAATAAGAAGGAAAGTAAAGGTGGCGCTTTCCGGGGAATGTGCCGATGAAATTTTCGGCGGTTATCCTTGGTATCGGGATGCTGAGATACGCAATGCTGACGGATTTCCGTGGGCGCAAAACACGATGGAACGCGCGACATTTCTCGGTGATGCTTACAAAGGGAAAATAGATGCCTTTGCATTTGTAAAAGACCGCTATGATGCAACGATTTCTACTTGCGACATATTACCTTCGAACACCTCCGATGAACGCAGAATGAAAGAAATGGTAAATCTAAATTATAAATGGTTTATGCAGACATTGCTTGACAGAAAAGACAGAATGAGTATGTATCACGGATTAGAAGTTCGTGTTCCATTTTGTGATTACCGGATAGCGGAGTATTTATATGCCGTGCCTTGGGTTTTTAAGGACTACGAGGGGAGAGAAAAAGGATTGCTGCGCTATGCAATGCGAGGATATCTACCGGATGCAGTATTGTACAGAAAAAAGAGTCCATACCCTAAAACCTATGATCCTAAATATTTGGAATTGGTAAGTGATATGCTTAAGGATCTTCTGGCGAGTGCCGATGAACCAATACATCAAATCGTAAACAGAACAGCTCTTGAAAATCTACTAACAGCAAATTTCAAATGGCCTTGGTATGGGCAGCTCATGCGTGTACCGCAGACGATTGCTTATATGCTGCAAATCAATATTTGGTTAAAAACATATCAAGTCGATATAATCGCATAATATCGACACCGCCTGTAATGCTCGCAGGCGGTGTTTTCATTTTCTCTGTTAAGATTAGACAAAATTTCGGTTTCGTTTGCTGAAAAATATGAGCAGGCAATAGTTTTTGCGTTATTTACACGGTTTGCTGTTGACATATTTATCAACGTGTGTATAATTGTATACAAAGAAACATATGGCGAAAATGAAAGGAGAAATATTATGCTGGAACTTTCTAACCGCACGAATTTATTGGAGCAGAAATCCTATAAATATTCTCTGCAAGATATTGAAGATCCCAATCTGCTCCGCGATATTTATACACAAGGAATGGTGCCGAAGGTTGCATTTAACCATCGCCGTGTTCCTATGAATATGCCGGAGGAAATTTGGATTACGGATACATCCTTGCGTGACGGTCAGCAATCTGTTGAGCCTTATACCGTAGATCAAATTGTTCAAATATATAAATTACTGAATAAGCTTGGCGGACCTTACGGCGTTATTCGCCAGACCGAGTTCTTTATTTACAGCAAAAAGGACAGGGAAGCTATCGAAAAGTGTATGTCCCTCGATCTGAAATTTCCTGAAATTACCACATGGATCCGTGCCAGCAAGGACGATTTTAAGCTGGTTAAGGATATGGGTATTAAAGAAACTGGTATTTTGGTCAGCTGCAGTGACTATCATATCTTCAAAAAAATGAAAATGACCCGTAAGCAAGTGCTTGAGCATTATCTTGCAACGGTGAAAGATGCCTTTGAGGCTGGAATTATGCCGCGCTGCCATTTGGAGGACATTACCCGTGCTGACTTCTATGGCTTTGTTGTTCCGTTTGTTAACGAACTGCAAAAGCTTTCCAGAGAGGCAGGAATTCCCGTTAAGATTCGTGCTTGTGACACAATGGGTTATGGCGTACCGTACACTGAAGCAGCAATGCCTCGTAGTGTTTCCGGTATTATTTACGGCTTACAGCACTATTCCGATGTCCCCAGTGAAATGTTGGAGTGGCATGGTCATAACGATTTCTATAAGGCGGTTGCCAATGCATCTACTGCCTGGTTGTACGGCGCAAGCGCTGTAAACTGCTCTTTGCTGGGTATCGGTGAGCGTACCGGCAATATTCCTCTGGAAGCAATGGTATTTGAATATGCATCCTTGCGTGGCTCTATGGACGGCATGGATCCTACGGTCATTACCGAAATCGCCAACTATTTCAGGGATGAAATCGGTTATGATGTTCCGGTTATGACGCCTTTTGTCGGCAGAAACTTCAATGTTACCAGGGCCGGTATTCACGCTGACGGTCTTATGAAGGATGAAGAGATCTATAACATTTTTGATACAAAGAAGCTGCTGGGCAGACCGCCTGCCGTTCAGATCGGCAAGGCATCCGGTTTGGCAGGCATTGCATACTGGATCAACAGCACGTTTAATCTTAGTGAAGATGAACTGGTTGATAAACGCGATCCTATTGTTGTTAAAATGAAGGAATGGATCGATGAAGAGTACGAAGAGGGTCGTCAAACAGTTCTTTCCAATAAGGAACTGGAATGTATGCTGGAGCGCTTGGCGCCTGGCAGATTCCCGATTCGGTAAAGGAGATATAAAAGATGAATGATTTTCGTTCAATATCATTGGCTGACCGCGTTTTTGAGAAATTGGAAAGCGATATCGTTCAGGGTGTATATCCCAGAGGTGAAATCGTTACAGAAATGAAGCTTGCAGATCAATTGGGTGTCAGCCGTACACCGATTCGGGAGGCGCTGCGCCGCCTGGAGCAGGAACACCTGATTGAGGACACCGGTAAAGGTTCGTTGATTTTGGGAATCTCTGAGGAAAACCTGATTGATATTATGGATATTCGAATCCATGTTGAGCCTATGGCATCCTATTATGCTGCCAAGAATATCAATGATGAGGCAGCTAAAGAGCTTACTCATATTATGGATCTGCAGGAATTTTACTTTTCCAAACACGATGCGGAGCACCTGCGTCAAGAGGACGAGGATTTCCACGACGCATTATGCCGGCATTGTAACCGTTCTGTGATTTCAGATACGCTGATACCGCTGCATCGAAAGACGCGCAGATACCGCAAGATTTCCATTGAGAACTATGACAGACAAGCCCGCTCTATTGAGGAACACTGGGCAATCTGCCGTGCAGTCATTGCCGGTGATGCGGATTTGGCGGCAACTCTGACTGCTGAACATGTGAAAAAAGCGAAAGCAAATATGATTGAGAGGATTAAGGCAAATGGGTAATACAATCGCACAAAAGATCATTGCTTCGCACCTTGTTTCCGGTGAGATGACACCGGGCAGCGAAATCGCACTGAAAATTGATCAGACACTGACACAGGATGCCACAGGAACAATGGCATATCTTGAGTTTGAAACAATGGGAATTCCCAGAGTTCGAACAGAATTAAGTGTTGCTTATGTTGACCACAATACATTGCAATCCGGCTTTGAAAATGCAGATGACCACCGTTATCTTCAGAGTGTTGCTGCAAAGCACGGCGTACTTTTCTCCCGTCCGGGCAACGGTATTTGCCACCAGGTTCATCTGGAGCGCTTTGGCGTTCCGGGAAAGACGCTGATTGGATCTGATAGTCACACACCTACCGGTGGTGGTATTGGTATGCTTGCCTTTGGCGCAGGCGGTTTGGATGTTGCCGTGGCTATGGGTGGTGGTGCATACTATATTACAATGCCCAAGATGTTTAAGGTTGAGCTTACCGGAACATTGCAGCCTTTTGTAACGGCAAAGGATGTTAGCCTTGAGTTGCTGCGTATTCTTTCTGTAAAAGGCGGTGTAGGTGCTATTATTGAATGGGGCGGCGAAGGTGTTAAGTCCCTATCTGTGCCTGAGCGTGCTACCATTACCAATATGGGCACGGAATTGGGCGCAACTACATCCATTTTCCCCTCTGATGAGATTACAGAGAAATTTCTGATTGCGCAGGGTAGAGGCGATGCTTACCAGCCGCTTTCCAGCGATCCGGATGCTGTATATGACAGAATTATTCACATCGATCTGTCTGCACTGAAGCCTATGATTGCCTGCCCCCACAGCCCGGATAATGTGGTATCCGTTGAAAGCCTGAAGGGAACAAAGGTTGATCAGGTTTGTATTGGTTCCTGCACCAACTCCTCATTGCAGGATATGTTAAAGGTTGCCGCAATCCTGAAGGGAAAGACCATACACCCCAATGTTAGCCTTTCTGTTTCTCCCGGCTCCAGACAGGTGCTGACGATGCTTTCTGATTGCGGTGCGTTATCTGATATTTTAGCCAGCGGTGCCCGTGTGTTGGAGTGTGCTTGCGGACCCTGTATTGGTATGGGCTTCTCTCCCAATTCCGGTGGTGTCAGCTTGCGTACCTTTAACCGTAATTTCCTGGGACGCAGCGGCACAAAAGACGGTCAGGTATATCTGGTTTCCCCTGAAACAGCTGTTGCGGCTGCACTTACCGGTGAGATTACTGATCCCACAACTCTGGGTCAGATGCCGGAAGTAAAAATGCCTGACAGCTTCAAGGTGGATGATTCTGCTGTCTTGCTACCGTTATCTCCTGAGGATGCCGTAAATGCCCAGGTACTTAGAGGCCCTAACATTAAAGAATTCCCCAAGAGCAAGGCGTTTACTGATACACTTTCTGCTGAATTGGTATTGAAGGTTGGTGATAATATCACCACCGACCATATTATGCCTGCCGGCGCTAAGATTCTGCCATACCGTTCCAATATTCCGTTCCTCTCCCAATTCTGCTTCCAGGTCTGCGATACAACATTTGCAGAACGGGCAATATCTGCAGGTGACGGCATTATCGTTGGCGGCAGCAATTACGGACAGGGGTCCTCCCGTGAACATGCAGCATTGGTGCCGATGTATTTGGGCGTACGCTGTGTTGTTGCAAAGAGCTTTGCCCGTATCCATGTCGCTAATCTGATCAATGCAGGTATTCTTCCGTTAACCTTTGAGAATCCTGATGATTACGAATTGCTCGCACAGGGATCTAAATTGACCATTGACGGAATTTTTAATGGTATGCAAGAGGGAAGACTCTACATAACAGACGATAAGGGTAATAAGATTCCCGTTATCTGCAATTTGACCCAAAGACAAATTGCAATTTTGTCTGCTGGTGGTTTGCTGAACTATACAAAGGAGAATGGACAATGAACGAACTGGATATCGCTTGCGAAAGTTTTCGTAAGCTCCTGACGGAACAGCAGGCAAGAATTAAGGCGATGTCTACTGAGAAGGTGGATTTCAACAGCAAGGATGTTGTGGTGATCGGTTTGATCGACGGCGACGGAATCGGTCCGATCATTATGAAGCAGGCTGTGCGTGTTCTGGAAAAAATTCTTTCCGATGAAATCAACTCTGGAAAAGTCGTGCTTAAGCGCATTGAAGGTCTTACTATTGAAAACCGTTTGGCTTGCAATCAGGCAATTCCTGAAGCGGTGCTGAATGAGATCAAAACCTGCGATGTCCTCCTAAAGGGCCCGACAACCACGCCGATGGGCGGTAAAATGGAAAGTGCCAATGTTGCACTGCGCAGAGAACTGGATCTTTACGCCAATGTGCGCCCTGTGACGATCCCTGAGGAAGGCATCGATTGGATTTTCTACAGAGAGAACACGGAAGGTGAGTATGTTCTTGGCAGCCGCGGTGTTGAATTACCAGGTATGGCGGTAGATTTCAAGGTCACAACAGACCTGGGTACTGAGAGAATCGCCAGGGCTGCCTTCGAGTATGCCAAGAATAATGGCAAGAGCAGAGTTTCAGTAGTCACAAAGGCCAATATTATGAAAAAGACCGACGGTAAATTTACTGCTGTTTGTCACAAGGTTGCTCAGGAGTATCCCAACATTAATGTAGATGATTGGTATATCGACATTATGACGGCAAATCTTGTTAACAAGAGCATCCGCAATCAATTCCAGGTAGTGGTATTGCCTAATCTTTACGGCGATATTATTACCGATGAGGCTGCACAAATTCAGGGCGGTGTTGGCACTGCCGGCAGCGCAAACATCGGCGACCGCTACGCAATGTTTGAGGCGATCCACGGCTCTGCTCCCAGAATGTTGGAAGAAGGTCTGGGCGACTATGCAAGCCCCGTAAGCATCCTTCGTGCAGTTGTGATGCTCCTGCGTCACATTTGCCGTATACAGGAGGCTGAGAAGCTGGAGTGGGCGTTATCCAACTGTCAATCCAATGTTACCGGCGATAAGTCCGGAGACACTTGTCAGAAATACGCAGATACATTACTTGCATTGTTATAAGCAAGCAGCGCCACATATTTTGTGGCGCTGTTTACATTTTACCTTTTACACATCAAAATAATCCAAGAAAAATAAAAATATATCATTGTATTGCGGTCGAAAATGATATATTATGATATTACAATCTAATTTATTAAATTGGAGGCAAGATAACATGGATAATAAGTTAGCATTATTAGGCGGTCCTTCTGTTGTTCCTGAAAATCAACCCAAGGATGCATTGTTTAAGTGGCCTATTATCACGGAAGAGGACGAGGCTGCTGCTTTGGATGTTATTCGGAACAATACATATTCCTATACCGGGATTACTATGCAGTTTGAAGAAGAATTTGCAGAGTGGATTGGCAGGAAGTATGCAGTTGCATATTGCAATGGCACAATGTCTCTCGCTGCAGCGATGTTCGCAATTGGGTTGGGCGCCGGTGATGAGATCATTTGCCCAACTAAGACCTACTGGGCAAGTATTACACAGGCATCCACTTTTGGTGCTGCTGCTGTATTTTGCAATATCGATGAAAATTTGGTCATCGATCCCAACGATATTGAGCGTTGTATTTCTCCCAGAACTAAGGCAATCATGGTCGTTCACTATTGTTCTTACCCAGCAGATATGGATGCGATTATGGCGATTGCCAAGAAACACAATCTGAAGGTTATCGAAGATGTCTCCCATGCACAAGGTGGCCTGTATAAGGGTAAGCGCCTGGGTACATTTGGCGATATTGCTGCAATGTCGTTGATGAGTCAAAAGACATTTGCTGCCGGCGAATTGGGTATCGTTGTCACTGACAACCGGGAGTGTTATGAACGAGCATTGGCCTATGGCCATTATGAAAGGAATAGTCCCAAGTACATTGTTGAAACAGAGTATCTAAAAGGATATACCGGTATTGCTTTAGGTGGAGTTAAGGGACGGCCTAATCAGTTGTGCTCTGCTCTGGCGCGTGTTCAATTAAAATACTTTGATGAGCGATGCGCTGTGATTCGTAAGGCGATGAACTATTATCTGGATCAGATTGATCAAATTGATGGTTTGCAAGCTATTCGCGTGGATGAATCCACCGGTTCTAACATGGCCGGCTTTTACGGCGTTATGATTCGTTATAATCCTGAGAAGTTTGGCGGCCTGCCTGTTGCTAAATTTGCAGAGGCAGTTCGCAGTGAAACACATAATTATTGTTATGCTGGTGGCAATTTCCCTCTGCATACACACAACTTCTTTAAGACCTTCGACTTTATGAATGCAGGAAAGCCAAGCCGAATTGCGTATAATGATCGTGATGTCCGCGAACTGGATGATGCATGTAAACCCTCTGAAATCACCAATGCCTTTAATACGGTTTGTTTTGTTAAATTTGATAAGGAATGGATTGATCTGTATGTGAAGGCGTTTCAAAAGGTTGCTGCAAATTATCAGCAGCTTCTTGATGACGAAAGGAATAAAGAAGCAAAACAGTCCGGTCGTTGGTTCGGCTTGAAGGATGAATAATTACTATGTAACAGGAGTGCAGTATTATGCATGATCTTGACCGTTCAAGATATGAGAAAATCAGGACGGATGCTGATGACTCTCCGTTTCTGTACAGGCTCAAAAATGTTTGCACGCACGACAATGTTTTTAATCTTCGCTGGCATGAAGAAATGGAGATTAAGTATATCCTGTCCGGAAAAATGAATATCAGCTGTGGAACAGAAATTGTCTGTGCGCAGGAAGGGGATGTGGTTATTTCGAATCCCTGCGAGTACCATGGCAATCAGGTTGAGAAGGATGGTCGCGCTGAATATCAATTTGTATGCATTGATATTAATAAGATTTTTGGTAATAACGCATTGACTGCGCATCTGAAAGAGTATGTATCCGGCAGCTACTGCTTTAAAAATCTTATTCGCAATGACAAAGAAGTAAAGAAATTTGTAAAGCTGTTGTTTGCATCCTTCCAGGATAATCGAGATTTGCTGTATTCTACCGGTGCATTTTATATGCTCTTTGCCAGCCTGCAAAAGCACATCGATAAAAATCAAAGAAGAATTGCCAGAAACGAATATTCTCTGCGTCAAAAGAATGTGATCGACACAGCGTTTTCCTATATCCAAAATCATTACCATGAGGTTATTCGTCTGGAGGATATTGCTTCTCAATGTTATCTGACAGAAGCGCATTTTTGCCGACTCTTTAAGCAGCTGACAGGCGAAACGCCGATTTATTACATTAATAAATTCCGGATTAACAAAGCAGTATCCTATTTGGCAGAATCTCAATATACCATTAAGGAAATCGCTGAAAAAGTTGGCTTCGTTGATGAAGCATACTTTTGCAGATGTTTCCGGAAATATAAAGGCGTACCGCCGTCCCGCTATATTGCGCATCAAATGGAGCAAGGTAATTAGTAATAATACAATAAATCTCCCGATCGATAAGGTCGGGAGATTTAATTTCGCTTTGTAAGGTTACTCCATATCCGCACCTGCAATGGATGCGTCAATTTAATAAATAAAACCGAAAGAGCAAATAGCCCTTTCGGTTTCATTGGTCGGAGTGTCGGGATTTGAACCCGAGGCCTCTTGGACCCGAACCAAGCGCGATACCAAACTTCGCCACACCCCGATACCTGATGTATTATAATGAAATTCTATGCTATTGTCAAGTGAAATGAAATGTTTTTAACTGCAGGTCATATATTTGTATTGCTGTTATGCATTACAAAGGGAGTGTGGTATCTTGAGTTATCAAATCGAGTATCCTGTTTCTAATCAGATGGAGCGAAAGCACATCGGTAAGGTCAGAAGAAAGACAGTGATTTCCGTAACCTTAATTGGCTGTATCACTTTTCTTGTGGCATTGGCATATATTGTGGGGATCGACACGGTGAAAGAGGTTTTGATCCCCGGTAATGATAAGGTTACGATTTCTGCCTTTACAGAAATGCAGGAGAATCTTAAAAACGGAATGTCGGCGAAAGATGCGGTTGCCGCGTTTTGTGAGGAAATCCTGGAATCTGCGAATGTTCAATGAAACATAATTACTTTATAATACGCACAGAAGTATACCTGTTGTTTCCTTTTTTGATACTGTTTTTTTCGAATAAGTGGTTACTGTCCTGGATTGCGGCCGCAGCAATTCATGAATTCGGTCATTTATCAGCAATAAAACTGTTGCAAATTAGAGTTCTAAACATTGAAATCGGCGTGTTTGGCGCTAAAATTCAAACAGAACCTATGACACCGGGTAAAGAGTTGATTGTTGCACTGGCCGGTCCTGCCGGTGCGTTGCTAATGTTGCCGTTTTCTCGATATATTCCTCAAATCACGGTATGTATCCTTGCGCAATCATTTTACAATCTTTTGCCTGTCTTTCCGCTGGATGGGGGGCGGGCGATACGCTGCCTGCTGGCAACAAAAATGAACAAGGAAAAACTTGCTTTCGCAGAAAAGGTTATGCTATATGTTATTGTTTGCTGCTGCGTGGCTCTGTGTATCGGATTAAAGTTGGGTTTATTGCCGATCATCCTGGGAATTAGTCTGCTGGTTAAATATACAAATGCAAATATACCTTGCAAACAGCGCCCATAAAGAGTACAATAGTACTATAAAATTGTTTTGAGGTATACTACATGACAAATCAACTGCAACGAATTCTCCCGACAGTACAAAAACCGGCGCGGTACACCGGCGGAGAATTTAATGAGATTATCAAAAATAAAGACGATGTTCGTGTGCGTATTGCGTTCTGTTTTCCGGATACCTATGAGATCGGTATGTCCAATGTGGGTATGCGTATTCTCTATGGCGTTATGAACGAAATGGACGGAGTCTGGTGTGAACGAGTGTTTGCTCCCTGGGATGACATGGAGCAGCAGATGCGACAGAATGATCTGCAGCTGTGGGCACTGGAAAGCAAGGACCCTGTTAAAGACTTCGATATGCTTGCGCTGACCATTGGCTATGAGATGTGCTATACAAACATCTTGAATATGCTGTCTTTGTCAGGGATACCTATGCACAGCCAAGATCGCAAGGGACTTAAAAATATTGTTTTTGCAGGTGGCGTATGTGCCTTCAATCCAGAGCCTTTGGCGGAATTCATAGACTTCTTCTGTCTTGGTGAAGGAGAGGAGATTTCCCGGGAGGTTATCGGACTTTACGATACGGCGAAGTCTGAAAATTGGAGCAAGGAAGATTATCTGGAACAGGTTGCGAAAATTCCGGGTGTATACGTTCCTTCTTTTTACACCCATACTTATAACGAAGATGGAACACTGGCATCCATAACACCAAAGAAGGGTGTTCCGTCGGTTGTTACCAAACGAATTGTTGAAAACCTGGATACTGCATATTATCCAACAAAAATGATCGTACCCTCCACAGAGATTGTACATGATCGAGCTAACCTGGAGGTGTTTCGTGGATGTGTGCGTGGATGCCGCTTCTGTCAGGCTGGATTTTCCTGCAGACCGGTGCGAAAAAAGAGCGCATCGGTGCTTTACAAGCAAGCAGTAGACACATTGAATAACACAGGTCATAATGAGATTACATTGTCAAGCCTTTCTACATCGGATTACAGAGAACTGAAAGAATTGACAGATCTGATGATTCCGTATTGCACGGATGCTAAGGTGAATCTATCTGTGCCATCCCTGAGAGCGGATAACTTCTCGCAAGAGCTGATGATGAAGCTGCAGACATTGCGTAAGAGCGGCCTTACATTTGCACCGGAGGCTGGCACTCAGCGTCTGAGAGATGTGATCAATAAGAATTTGACTGAGGATGAAATCCTGAATTCCTGCGCCAATGCATTTCGTGGTGGTTGGAACAATGTGAAGCTATATTTTATGCTTGGCTTGCCCACTGAAACTGATGAGGACGTTCTGGGAATTGCGGATTTAGTATATAAGGTCATAAAGACCTGGCAGGAAAATGCATCCAATAAGAAAAAAGGCCTTCGTGTTCATGTCGCAACGGCATACTTTGTCCCTAAGCCTCATACACCGTTCCAGTGGGAAAAGCAAATCACGCCGGAAGAATATTTGCGCCGAGCTAAGTTGCTAAAATCGCATCTGTATTCTAAATCCATTGAGTATAATTACCATGCACCGGATTTGAGCAGATTAGAAGCGGTGATGGCCCGTGGCGACAGAAGGCTGGGCGCTGTAATCGAAGAAGCACTGCGTAGAGGTGCTAAGCTGGACGGATGGGATGAGTTCTTCAATTATCAGGCGTGGATGGACGCATTTGAAGCTTGCGGCATCGATCCTGATTTTTATACAGTCAGAGGCTATTCAGAAGATGAAATCCTGCCTTGGGATACCGTCGATGTGGGTGTTACAAAGAAATTTCTTCTTAATGAGCGGCGTCATGCGTATGCAGCTGAGGTCACGCCGGACTGTAGACACGGCTGCAGTGGGTGCGGCGCATCGAAACTGCTGAAGGAGGTGGCCTGCGATGCCTAGATTGTTGTTTTCAAAAACCGGTGATGCAGTCTGGTTTTCCCATTTGGATTTGATGCGTGTTTTCCAGCGGTCATTTAAGCGAGCAGGACTTTCTTTGTGTCATACGCAGGGCTTCAACCCAAGACCGTCAGTTTCTATTGCGTTGCCGCTGTCTGTTGGCGTAGAAAGCCTGTGCGAGCTCCTGGACTTTGATCTTGAGGGAGAAATTCCGTCCAACGAAGAAATCCAAAGCCGTTTGAATGCGGCACTTGTGGACGGCGTAAAGGTGCTGGATGTTTACGATAACGGTAAAAAACTGAAGGAGTTAACTCACCTGCAGTGCAAGCTATTTTTGGAATATGACAAAGGTGTTCCTGAAAAGGCTTCGGACAGTATCAAAAATTTGTTTTCTGCCGATACTGTAATTGTTGCTAAAAAAACTAAGAACGGAATACAGGACCAGAATATCATTCCTATGATCCGCAATATGGATATGATCGAGGAACCGAATTTGCTGATTATTGACGCTGTGATCTGCTGTCAGAATCCCACATTAAATCCTGCACAAATCACGGCAGCAATCGGGGAATACCTGCCGGATCTGAAACCGGACTTTTGCACATATCGGCGTATTGAACTGTATAATAGTAATCACGAGATTTTTAGATAGGATGGTGATAATATGGAAGTGAAGGTAGACATTACATTGGAAGATTGCCCTGTATGCAGGGGAAGCGGCTATATCGTCCATGAGGGCGGCTGGAATGTGCAGGTGGAATGCAGTGATTGCAGCGCCCATACTGTCTTCGTAGAATATCACTCTGACGAGGAGAAAATCGAAGCAGAAAAGCAGGTTGCCATGCTGTGGAATATGGGTAAAGTGGTCAAGTCTGAACTTGGTGAATAATTTTTGAAAAAAAGTAAAAATAATGCTTGCATTTTTCGGCAGGGTGTGCTAATATAGCCAAGCAGTTGCAAAACGCAAGCAATTTCCGGGTGTGGCGAAGTTTGGTATCGCGCTTGAATGGGGTTCAAGAGGCCGCTGGTTCGAATCCAGTCACTCGGACCAATAAGACCGAAGTAACATTAGTTACTTCGGTCTTATTATTTCAGTTAGAAGACAGAACCAGCGGCCTCTTGTATTTCAATCCGCCGCATGGCAATGCTGCACATAGTGCTGCATTGCTACTGGTTCGAATCCAGTCACTCGGACCAAAACACGGTAAGTTCCAACGGGAACTTACCGTGTTTTCTTTTTGAAGCAGGAATCGAACCAGCGACAATATTTTACTTCATTTGTGGTGGTGATGATGGTGGTGAACACAGGGCGATGCTGCGATTGTATCAATATGACAATGTTTAGCATGGCAATGTTCGACACTTGATTCGATTTCTATTGTAATATGCTTAATGTTGTGTGTCTGCAGTTCTTTTCGAACGGCGTTTTTTATTTGATGGGCATCCGTATCGGAAATGATATGCATTGTTGCCAGATGATTTTGCTCGTCCAGACTCCAAACATGGATATGATGGACATCCAGCACTCCGTCGATCCCCAGAATGTGTTTTCTGATTGTTTCCAAATGAATGTCATGTGGCGCTTTTTCAAGGAACAGATCGATAATTTCTTTCAGGTTTTTGGTTGAATTTATAAGGATAAATAACGAAACACCGATAGACATAATGGGATCAATGAGCGTAAACCCGGTAAAGCGAATTACAAATGCGCCTATTAATACAATTACCCAACCCATTACATCCTCGAACATATGGAGATTGACAGCCTTTTGATTCAAGGAATCTCCGTGTCGCGTGAAGAATGCTGCGCTAAGGTTGACGCATACGCCTATGACAGCAAATATGATCATACCATTGTAGTTGATGTCATTGGGCGAGAATATTTTGTGAATAGCATTTAGTGTTACGATAACCGCACTGATTAAAAGCACAAGCGTTGTAATCATACCACCGAAGGCAGAATATCTGCAGTAGCCGTAGGTGTATAAATCATCAGGTTGTTTTTTGCTCTTTTTCTCCAGAAAGTAGGAGATGCCGATACTTACTGCATCACCAATATCGTGGACTGCATCAGATATGATCGCAACGCTTCCGGTGATAATACCACCGAAAAATTCAAATACTGAAAAAGATAGATTCAGAATAAATGCCATTAATATATTTTGCTCCGTTTTCATTATATCCTCCTATTGACGCAAACGAATAAATACAATAGAATAATTACGATGCTGAACACTATGTTCATTATTGTTCAAATTAGGCTTACTTTCAATATACGATACTTGCAATGTATTCGTTACCGAACAAATCATGAAAATTGTATGGAGGAAGAATATGGACAGACGCCAGAGGAAGAGCAGGGAAGCGATTTTCAACGCATTTACTGGGCTGATATCTGTAAAAGATTTTCGTAAAATAACGGTAGAGGAGATTATAAAGGCCGCGGATGTAGGCCGTGCTACATTCTATTCTCATTTTGAAACAAAGGATTATTTACTCAAGGAATATCTGGAAGAACTGTTCTGTCATGTTTTTGATACCGAGTCAGGTGATAACCATGGCCACAGGCATATCTTCAATTGTGAGGACTCGGATTCTGTCATTTTGCACCTATTAAAACATGTGCAGAAAAACGATAATAACATACTGGCATTGTTGTCATCGCAAAATAATGCGTTATTTTTAAGTTACTTCAGAATGAACCTTGAAAAGTTAGTCGATTGCAATCCTGATTTGTTTCACTCTGCAAAAGCTAAAAATCTTCCTGAGTCATTTTGGAAGAATTATATTGTTTCAGCCTTGGTTGAAACAATACGGTGGTGGATCGTAAACGGCTTGAAGGAAAAGCCGGAAGAGATTGTTGGTTATTTTCTTGCGCTTACCTAAGCTCGTATATCATTTAGATATAAAGAACTGATAATTTGCGATACATTTCCATCCTCATCGGAAATAGGACGGTTCTCGCATCAGCAAGCTTTTGTTCCAAGATGAATAAATGCATGCATTTTCTTATAAAAAATTAAAAATAATGCTTGATTTTTACAAATTTATATGCTAATATATGTCAGTCTGAAATCAAGGTGAGTCCTCTGCAGTGCCAGAATCCATATCTCTGGGCATACGCTGTATGAACGCCTAATATTAAGGAGGACAAAGATATGGATTTAGTAAAAGCTCTGTCTAGCCAGTATATGAAGCCTGAGCTGCCCGAAATGCGGGTCGGCGATACAGTTCGTGTACACGTGCGGATCAAGGAAGGCTCCCGTGAGCGTATTCAGGTGTTTGAAGGCACCATCATCGCTCGGAAGCACGGCGGCATTGGTGAGACCATCACTGTTCGTCGTATCAGCTATGGCGTAGGTTGTGAAAAGGTTTTCCCTGTTCATTCTCCTCGTATTGCCAGTGTTGAGACCGTCCGCAAGGGCAAAGTGCGTCGCGCAAAGTTGTACTACCTGCGTGACCGTTTTGGCAAGGCCGCTAAGGTCAAAGAAAAGGTCTAATCTAAAAAAGAATAAAAAAAGAGGGGAAACCCTCTTTTTTTATTTGCTAAAATCGTTTATAATATACTAAATTAGATACTAAACTGGTGTTTTGCGCTGAATTTGGCGTTAACACTTTGGGAGTGAGTGTTTTGAAATTGAGAAAGTGCGTACCTGCTAAGCATTTGGCTGAGGTGGATGTGGAAGGCGCCCGGAAGGGTATTCTCTCATATCTGCATGATATTGTTTGCCTTTTGGCCGTGGTTATTATCTTGTTTACAATTTGTTTCCGTGTGGTTGTTGTTTCTGGACCATCAATGAACGATACCCTTGTGAATGGGGATTGGCTTTTGTTGTTAAGTAATTTGACATCCGGTGAAATCCAACAGGGTGATATCATTGTTGCCAGTAAGGATAGCTTTAAGGACGGAGAACCGATTATTAAGCGTGTGATTGCCACAGAAGGGCAGATCGTTGATATCCGCGGCGGTATTGTATATGTAGATGATAAACCGCTGGATGAGCCGTACACATTGACTTCCACTGCTGCCAGTGGAGGCGTTGCGTTCCCGTGTACAGTGAAATCCGGATGCGTGTTTGTGATGGGTGATAACAGAGGTGTATCCCTGGACAGCCGCAGCACAGAGATCGGTCAGATCGATAAACGGGAGATTGTCGGCAAGGCTGTTTTCGTTCTGTTTCCGGGATTTGATGAACTGCATCCCAAACGCGAATTTGGTAGAATTGGGGTGTTATCTTAATGGCATCTGACAATATGAATATTCAGTGGTATCCTGGACATATGACAAAAACCCGGCGTCAGATCGAGGCAGATTTGAAGCAGGTGGATGCAGTATGCGAGATCGTGGATGCCAGAATTCCAATTTCCAGTAGAAATCCGGATATTGATACTATTTGCGCATCGAAACCTCGTATTATTGTTTTGAACAGAATGGATCTTGCAGATCAGAATATTACAAAAAAATGGATGCAGTATTTTCAAAGCAAAGGTTTTACTGTTATTGCAACGGATTGCAAGAGCCGCAAGGGTATCTCGGATTTTCAGCCTGCTGTGCGTGCGGCCTTAAAAGAAAAATTGGCAAAATATGCTGCAAAGGGTATGAATGTACCTTGTAAAATTATGATCGTTGGTATTCCCAATGTTGGAAAATCAACATTGATCAATCAAATTTCCGGAAGAAAGGGTGCTAAGGCGGAAAACCGCCCCGGTGTCACACGAGGTAAGCAATGGGTCACTGTGGATAGCGGTCTGCTTCTTTTGGATACCCCCGGTATTTTGTGGCCGAAATTTGAGGATCCTAAAGTGGGTATGATGCTGGCCTACACCGGCGCCGTTAAAGAAAATATTATTGATATCGAGGAACTTTCCTGCAATCTGATGGAACTACTGAACCAATATTACCCTCAAACGATCCGCGACCGATACAATATAGAATTGCCTGGTGATACTCCCGGGTATGTCTTGCTGGAGGAAGCTGGTAGAAAACGAGGTTATTTATTATCCGGCGGTGTTGTTCATACAGAGCGCATGGCAAAAGTACTGCTGGATGAGTACCGGGCAGGAAAGCTTGGAAAATTTACTCTGGAAATGCCGGAGGGCGTATAATGAATACGGTAAATATGTGGGAAATAGAAGACACACATTTTGCTAAAGGTATATCATTGATTTGCGGTGTTGACGAAGCGGGCAGAGGACCGTTAGCAGGACCGGTGTGTGCAGCAGCTGTCATTTTGCCGCCACATATTGATATCCCGGGTCTGAATGACAGTAAAAAGCTCACTGATAAGCGTAGAAGAGAGTTGGTTCCGGTCATTCAATCTCAAGCACTTGCGTACGGAATTGCGTTTGCAGATAATCTGGAAATTGATGAAATCAATATCTTACAGGCAACCTATCTTGCTATGGAGCGCGCAATATCTTTGCTGAAAGTCAAGCCGGAAATCGCCTTGATTGATGGCAACCGCGCCAAGGATTTTGGAATACCTGTTGAAACGATCGTGAAAGGGGATGCTAGGAGCGCCAGTATCGCTGCAGCATCTATTTTAGCGAAAGTTACGCGAGATGACCTTATGCTGGAAATGGCAGCAAAGTATCCGCAATATTCCTTTGATGTACATAAAGGATACGGAACAAAAGCGCATTATGCTGCGCTTGAGAGTTTCGGTCCGTGTGAAATTCATCGTATGAGTTTTTTGAAGAAATTATATGGGTAAGAATAATTTGTCCGGAGCATGGGGAGAAGCCGTTGCTGCCGAGTATTTGAAAAAGAAACATTATAAGATTATCGCTACGAACTACCGTAGCAGATTCGGTGAAATCGATTTAATTGCCGCCAATAGAGAATACCTGTTTTTTGTGGAGGTTAAAACGAGAAAGTCTGCCGATTTTGCAATGGCGAGAGAGTTTGTGGGGCATACAAAACAAAATAGATTGCGCGCGACCGCTGAAATTTATTTAGCTGCATATCCCACATCCCTACAACCGAGGTTTGACGTGATAGAAATCTATGCCCCACAAGGTATAGAAACAAAAAATCCGCAAATTCATCACATGGAAGGTGCTTTTGAATGAATTTCCCTGTTTTTGATTTACACTGTGATACTGCCTGGGCTTTGTTGGGCAGGGATTTGTGCGAGTATGGCAGCTTAATGCAGAATAATTGCCATATTGACCTTGATAGAGCTGCAAACTTTTCCGGCTATGCACAGTGCTTTGCCTGTTTTACAACAACGCAACCGGAAATTTTGAAGGGCCTTCGCCCGTATGAGTTATTTGAGCGCGAATTGGCGGTGCTTATGCGGGAAATCGGTGCCAATAGCGATTTGATCCAACAGGTTCATTCTGCTGACGAAATCGTCAAAAATTTGAATGATGGAAAAATGTCTGCTATTTTTACAATTGAAGGTCCAGCTGGATTTGGCTATGATCCTGAACTTTTGGAAGACCTTTATAACATAGGCTTCCGCATCACAACACTGGGTTGGAATGAGAAGAACGTGCTTACCGGCTCCTGTGTTACCGGTGGTGGGCTGACCGAAGTCGGAAAAGCATATATGGATGAAGCGCAGAGATTGGGTATGCTGATCGATGTCAGCCATATCAGTGACGAAGCTTTCTGGGATATTCTTGAACGCACCAATGCGCCAATTATTGCGACACATTCCAATAGCCGTGCTGTGTGCAATGTTCCCAGAAACCTTACTGATGATATGTTTCGTGGGATTATACAGACCGGTGGCGTAACAGGCATTAATCTCTATCCCGGTTTTCTTGGAGAAAGCGCTTCTGTTGAAACTGTGTGCGACCATATCTGTCACTTTATGGAGATAGATACCACCGGAAAGCACATTGCTTTAGGCGGAGATTTGGATGGCATCCATATCATGCCGTCCGGTATGTCCGGCATTGAGAGCTATTCCTGCTTGGCCGATGCGTTGATCGGTCGTGGGATTAGCGAAGATACGGTGTTTGATATTTTCTGGAACAATGCACTGGGAGTGATGCAACATGCTGTACATAACAACAAGAAATAATAAAGATGCATACACGGTTCATAGAACTTTAACAGAAAATTTTGCGGTTGACGGCGGTGGATATGTGCCATTTCAGATGCCTGTGCTGGATTCTTGTGAACTGGAAAGCTTCGCTAGCAAGTCCTTTGGTGAATCTGTAGCTACAATACTGAATTTATTTTTCACTCCGAAGATGACAGGTTGGGATGTTGAGTTTTCCATTGGCCGTAACCCGATCAAATTGCTTTCTTTAAACGGTAAAATTACTGTTGCGGAGTTGTTTTCCAATCCGGAAGGGAACTATAGCTATTTTGTAAAAGCCCTGTATGATCATATTTTACAAAATAATAGCAGGGCTGTGCATCCAACAGTATGGGCGGAGATCTCTATACGCATCGCAACATTATTTGGAGTATGGAGCGAGATTCTGAAGCAAGGAGTGATTTCCTCGCAAGATCTTATTGACATTTCGCTTTCTGCCAATGACTACCATACTTATATCGCTGCGGTCTATGCGCGTAAATTAGGACTGCCGATTGGGACGATGATTCTTTCTTGCGATGAAGGAGATCCTCTTTGGGATCTGATAAGCCGCGGTGAGGCGAAAGCCGACATATTTGGAATGGGTGAGTCAGCAACAATTGAGAGATTGTTGGAAGCAACCTTGGGACGCCCGGAATCGCTGCGTTATCTTGTGTGCCGTGAGGAGAAGAAACATTATTCTTTGACCGAAGAAGACTATATGGCACTAAAATCAGATTTTTTTGCTGCAACGGTCGGCAACACAAGAATTGCATCAACTGCGGGCAATATAGCGAAAAGAGATGGGCATTCATTGAATCGAAATGTTGCGCAGGCTTATGCAGGCGTTGAGGATTTCAGAGCTCGCTGCGGCATAGGACGGCACGCGCTGCTCATTGCAGAATCAGGAAAATAAAGGAGTGTTCGGATGGCTCTATACGCAATAGGTGATCTTCATCTATGTCTGGGCAACGAAAAACCGATGGATGTTTTCGGTGGCGCCTGGGTAGGGTATTTGGAAAAATTAAAGAATGGTCTCTCTGTAATCCAATCTGAGGATACTGTGGTTTTGTTGGGCGATTTGTCTTGGGCGTTGGATTTGAGTGAAGCAACTGCGGATTTTGCCTGGATCAACGATATCCCCGGACGGAAGATTATCCTAAAAGGCAATCACGACTATTGGTGGAGCACGGCGACAAAATTTAACAAGTTTTGTCAGGAGCAGGGATTTTCTAATCAGTTGATCTTAAACAATTGCCATTATGAATATGACGGTTGGGCGATTTGCGGAACAAGAGGCTGGTTTTTCGAAGAAGAAAAAAGCGGCGCTCACGATGAAAAGGTGTTCAGGCGCGAACTTTTACGCCTTGAGGCATCATTAAAATCAGCCGGCGACCTGCCCAAAATAGTTTTTCTCCATTATCCACCGCGGTATAAAGGATATGTCTGCAATGAGATCATTGATCTTCTTAAACAGTACGATGTTCGTCGCTGCTTTTACGGTCATTTACACGGCGCGACGCACAATATGGCGGTCGAAGGACTTTGGGACGGGATTGAATACCGTCTTGTGTCTGCAGATCATATAAATTTTAAGCCGTATCCTGTATTTTTATAAAGAATTTCTAGAAAAAGTCTAGACATTTACATCTTTCTTTGGTAGAATATTTCGGATGCAAAATTTGTAAATAGAAGGCCTTTAAGCCTTTACTTTGGAGGACATCAAAATGAACGTAAAGAACATTGAAAAAAACGGAAATCTGACTAACATCGTAGTGGAGATCGACAAGGAGCTGTTGGAGTCCGGCGTAAGCAAGGCTTACCTGAAGGCTCGCAAGAACATCCAGATCCCCGGCTTCAGAAAGGGTAAAGCACCCCGTAAGATGATCGAGGCAATGTACGGCTCCCGTGTATTCTTTGAAGATGGTCTCGAGGAGATTTTCCCCGAGGTTTACGAATATGCTGTTATTGGTCAGGGCATTAAGGCAATCGGCCGCCCCAGCCTGGCAGATCTTCAGATCAGTGATGACGATATTATGACTATCACCATTTCTACTGAGACCTATCCCGAAGTTACTTTGGGCGATTATAAGGGTCTGGAGATTGAAAAGGCTAAGGTTTCTGTCACTGCTGCACAGGTGCAGGCAGAGCTGGACCGTATGGCACAAAATGTTGCTTCTACCGAAACCGTAGAGCGCGCAGCTGAAATGGGCGATACTGCAAACATTGATTTCGAAGGGTTTGACAACGGCGTAGCATTTGACGGCGGTAAGGGCGAAAATTACGACCTGAAGCTCGGCTCCAACTCTTTTGTTCCCGGTTTTGAGGAGCAGATCGTTGGTATGTCCGCCGGAGATGAGAAGGATATCAACATCACATTCCCCAAGGATTACCATGCAGAACTGGCTGGCAAGGATGTTGTTTTCCATGTTAAGGTTAACAAGATCTCCGTCACCAATGTTCCCGTTCAGGATGACGAATTTGCAAAGGATGTTTCTGAGTTTGAGACTCTGGACGCACTGAAGAAAGATATTCGCGCCAAGGCAAAGGCTGAGGCAGAGAAGCAGGCTCAGTCCGCTTTTGAGCAGGCCTGTGTAGAAAAGGCTGCAGAGAATGCAACTGTTGATATGCCCAAGGCTTTGATTGAGAGCGAACTGGACGCACAGATGGAGCGCTTTGCATATCAGCTGCAGATGAGCGGCTATTCTATGGATGCTTATGCTAAGATGATGGGTGGCGATATGGCTACTATGCGTAATGCGTTCCGCCCTGCTGCTGAGAAGCAGGCTAAGACCAATGTTACTTTGGCTAAGATCGCTGAGGTAGAAGGCATTACCGTTACCGAAGAGGACATCGCTGCTGAGTATGAGAGCATTGCTGCTCAATACAGCCTTGAACTGGATAAGGTCAAGGGTATGGTGCCTGTTGAGGAAATCAAGACCAGCCTGGAAACCCGTAAGGCAGTTAAGGTAATCGTTGATTCTGCTGTAGCCGTTGCACCTCAGAAGAAAACTAAAGCTGCTAAGGAATAATTTACCATTATATTGGTTAGAATGTTTCAAGCTTTGAAAGGAGACATCACCAAATGAGTTTTATACCTTATGTTGTTGAACAAACCAGCCGCGGCGAGCGCACCTATGATATTTTCTCCCGTTTGCTGAACGACCGCATCATTTTCCTGGCGGATGAAGTCAACGATACAACTGCAAGCCTTGTAGTTGCACAGCTGTTATATTTGGAAGCGCAGGACCCTGATAAGGACATACAGTTCTATATCAACAGCCCCGGTGGCAGCGTTACTGCCGGTATGGCGATTTATGATACCATCCAGTATATTAAGTGCGATGTTGCCACAATTTGCGTTGGTATGGCTGCTTCTATGGGCGCCTTCCTGCTTGCAGCAGGTACAAAGGGCAAGCGTATGGCTTTGCCTAATTCTGAAATTATGATCCATCAGCCCTCTGCTGGCACCCAAGGTCAGATTACTGATATGGCAATCCATATGAAGCGGTTGGAGACGATCAAAGCTCGTATGAACCGCATTCTTGCCGAAAATACCGGCAAGAGCGTTGAGGAAATTACTGAGGCTTGCGAACGCGATAACTTTATGACTTCCGATGAAGCTGTTGAATTCGGCTTGATCGACCGCGTGATTTCTCATCACTAATATCATTTGAAAGGCGGTGCCGGATTCGTGGCAAAAAAAGATGAACAGCCTTTATTCTGTTCTTTTTGCGGTAAACGCGAAAATCAGGCCAAGCTGATTGCCGGTCCCGGCGTTTGTATCTGCAGTGATTGTGTGGATGCCTGTCGTGAACTGTTACGCAAGGATAGTGTATCGGATGATATACCCGAATCCCTGCCAACACCGATGGAGATCAAGCAATACCTTGATAGCTATATCATCGGCCAGGATGAGGCGAAAGTGGCATTATCTGTTGCAGTATACAATCACTATAAGCGTATTTTTATGGCCTCCAACTCTGAAGTTGAGTTGCAGAAAAGCAATATTTTACTGATTGGACCTACCGGTTCCGGTAAGACCTTATTTGCACAAACATTGGCAAAGATTTTGAATGTTCCTTTTGCCATTGCGGATGCTACTACATTAACTGAGGCAGGCTATGTCGGTGACGATGTGGAAAATATCCTTGTGCGTTTACTGCAAGCTGCTGATTTTGATGTTGAGCGCGCAGAGCGTGGTATTATTTACATTGATGAGATGGATAAGATCGCACGAAAGAGTGAGAACACATCCATCACCAGGGATGTTTCCGGCGAAGGCGTGCAGCAGGCCCTGCTGAAGATTTTGGAAGGCACTGTTGCGAATGTTCCTCCGCAGGGCGGCAGAAAACACCCCCAGCAGGAAACAATTCCTATCAATACCAGCAACATTCTCTTTATTTGCGGCGGTGCATTTGATGGGCTGGATAAGATCATCGAAACGAGAACAGATAAGTCTGCGATTGGTTTTGATGCACCGGTGGAAAGCAAGAAGAATCGGGATTTGGGTAAGATCCTTGCCCAGGTACAACCGCACGATTTGTTGAAATTCGGCATTATTCCGGAACTCGTTGGTCGTTTACCGGTGATTACCTGCTTGAAGGATTTGAAGAAAGAAGACCTGGTTCGTATTCTTGTCGAGCCGAAGAATGCGCTGACAAAACAGTATAAAAAGCTACTTGAATTAGACAATGTAGTTCTTGAAATTCAACCCGAGGCATTGACCGCTGTGGCAGAAAAAGCGATTGAGCGGCAAATCGGTGCCAGAGGACTCCGGGCTGTTATGGAGGAGACGATGATTCCTGTGATGTATCAGATCCCCTCTGATTTAGCAATTAAAAAAGTAGTCATTACTGCCGAATGTATAAACGGTAACCCTCCTGAGATATACAAAGATCCTAAAGCTCCGCGCGAAAGAACTTCAATTGCACAGTAGTCGTTTAAGGGGGTAGAGTTCTACCCCCTTTTTACTCCATTAATGAAAGGAGATTTATATGAGCAATAGGGAATCAAGTGGAATTATGCCGATCCTTGCATTGCGTGGGATAGCAGTATTTCCCGGACAAGTTGTTCATTTTGATATAGGTCGGTTAAAATCTGCGCTTGCTCTGGAAGAAGCAATGAAGCAAACGCAAACGCTATTTTTAGTACCACAGAAGAATATTGTGGATGAAGACCCCAAAGCAGGTGATTTGTACCCTATTGGAACCGTAGTGCAGGTAAAGCAGATATTAAAGTCTCAGGATAATAATATCCGCGTACTCGTAAACGGACTTTACCGGGCAAGAGTTGCTGAGGTCTTACAGTTTGCGCCGTTTATTCAAGGCGTAATTGACCCTGTCGAAGAAATGAAGGCAGGGGAGACCGTACGAAATCGCGCTATGCGCCGCGAAGCGAATGTGCTTTATGAAAATTATCTATCCTTGATTGAGCGCCCCGCACAGGCGGTACAATTAAAGATTATCGCGTCAGATGATTCAGGTTTTGTTGCCGATACAATTGCACAGAATTCTGGCTTTGACTACAACGATAAAGCAAAGCTGTTGTGCCAACTGAATGAAAATCGCAGATTGGAACGCGTTATTACTTTGCTGCGTCAAGAAATTGATATGCTCCAAATTGAAACGGATATTCAGGATAAAACCCGGTCCAAGATCGATCAGGAGCAAAGAGATTATTATTTGCGTGAGCAGATCAAGGTAATTCGGGAAGAACTTGGCGAGCAGGATGAGCAAGCCGAATTTGCGGAATATGAAAAAAATATTTTGTTGCTGAACATGCCCACAGAAATCGAGCAAAAGCTGCTGAAAGACGTTTCCAGGTTGAAAAAGCAGCCATTCGGTTCTGCCGAAACATCAGTTTTGCGCAATTATTTGGACACTGTTCTTGACTTGCCCTGGCATAAATCAACAAAAGAACGCATTGATGTCCGTCTGGCGAGAAAAATATTGGATCAAGACCACTATGGTCTTGAAAAAGTTAAGGAGCGTATACTTGAAACGCTTGCGGTTAGACAAATTGCACCGCATACGCCGCCACAAATTATTTGCCTCGTTGGACCTCCGGGCGTAGGTAAAACATCTATTGCGTATTCCATTGCGCGAAGCCTGAACAGAAAACTGGCAAGAATCGCTCTGGGCGGTGTCCATGATGAAGCGGATATCCGTGGTCATAGAAAGACATATGTAGGCGCTATGCCCGGTAGAATCATCGCGGCAATTGCGCAAGCCGGCTCAAACAATCCTATTTTATTACTTGATGAAATTGATAAAATGGGATCCGATTTTCGGGGCGACCCCAGTTCGGCACTTCTGGAAGTTTTAGATAGTGAACAGAATAAAACATACCGCGATCATTTCCTGGAAATACCCTTTGATTTAAGCAATGTAATGTTCATCACCACGGCCAATACGCTTGATACAGTTCCCAGACCGCTTTTGGACAGAATGGAAATCATTGAGCTGGGTTCGTACACAGACGAGGAAAAGACTAAGATTGCTCAAAATCATTTGATTCCGAAACAGCTGAAAAACCATGGCCTTAAGCGCACACAGCTTCGTATAACAGAAGATGGCATTAAGGAGATGATCCGGTGTTACACTCGGGAATCCGGCGTCAGAGGCCTTGAGCGCTGTATAGCGGAGCTTTGCAGAAAGGCGGATATGCAGTTTGTCAGCGACCAAGCCTGCAAAACGATTAAGATAACAGGTTCTAATATCGATAAATACCTTGGCGTTCGTAAGTATATCCCGGAGCATCGATATGGAAAGGATCAAGTCGGTGTTGTTACCGGATTAGCCTGGACGGCTGTTGGGGGCGACACACTTGATGTGGAAGTCAATATACTTCCCGGCACCGGTAAGCTGGAAGTTACCGGCAACCTGGGTGATGTGATGAAGGAATCTGTTTCCGCGGCATTAAGCTATATTCGTGCAAATGCAGAGGCGTTGAAAATCGATAAAGATTTTTATAAGACAAGTGATATCCATGTTCATTTTCCTGCTGGTGCGGTGCCAAAGGATGGACCTTCTGCAGGCATTACCATATGTACAGCGATTGTTTCGGCATTAACCGGGCGCACTGTAAGATGCGATATTGCAATGACAGGTGAGATATCTATCAGAGGCAGAGTCCTGCCTATCGGTGGTTTGAAGGAGAAGACAATGGCGGCGCTGCGGCATGGAATTCATACCGTCATCATTCCTAAGGACAATGAACCGGATTTGGCAGAGATCGATCCCATAGTTCGCCGGGCGCTGAATTTCATTATCGCAGAATCTGTGGATACGGTGTTACATGCAGCCCTCAATGATAAGGCAGAAATCAGTTCAAGCATTTTAGGTCCAATTCCTGAGAAAATGACACCCAAATCTCCAAAGACAACGATACAGCAGTGAGGTGTACAATGAACTTAAATAATGTTGAATTTTTAATATCTGCTGCATCCACAAAAGATTTTCCGGATACTCACCGGAAAGAGATTGCGTTTGCGGGGAAATCTAATGTTGGTAAATCCTCGGTTATCAACAGAGTTCTTCAACGAAAGAATTTTGCAAGAGTTGGTGAAATGCCGGGAAAAACAATCCATGTCAATTATTTCCTCGTAGACAAAAAATGCTATTTTGTAGATTTGCCGGGCTATGGATATGCCAAAGTGTCGCAAAAGGAAAAAGAGCGTTGGGCGAAGCTTATGGAAGATTATTTTGCGGCAAACCGCATTGATCTTGGGATATTGATCGTTGATGCGCGGCACGCACCGACAAATAATGATATTACAATGGCACAATGGTTCTACGATACAGGATGTCCTATGGTTGTTGTTGCAAACAAACTGGACAAGCTGAAGAAATCGGAAATTGAACCCAATTTACAAACAATCCGAGAGGATTTAGAGTTGCCGGATGATTACCCGATCATTCCTTTCTCGGCAGAGAAGGGAACTGGTAGGGATGATCTTATAAAGATTATCTTTAATACAGTAAAAGAATAAAAACAGGTCGAGTCTGCGAAAGACTCGACCTGTTTTTTATTCTTTTGAAAGTGCTTCTTTAAGCGCAGTTGCCAATTGATCCGGGCAGGATGTAGATTTCATTCCGCAGCAGATGCCTTCTGTTCTGGCGATTACATCGGTGACTGCCATACCTTCAACAAGGCTGCAGATGCCTTTCAAGTTGCCGTTGCAGCCGCCTAAAAATTGAACATTCTTCAAAATTCCGTCTTCAATTTCAAAAAAGATACGCTGCGAGCATGTTCCCTTGGTTTTATATTCGTATTGCATATTTAAGTCCTTCCTATGTAGTGATCACTGGTATTATACGACATAACTTCAATACTTTCAAGTATGAATTGTAAGCGCAAAACGGGATATCATAGTTTTGTATGTAAGGAGGCTGCGTATGGAAGAGAAGAAACAAAATTCAAAAAACGAGCAAGATCAATTGGTGGAATTGGGTTCTGATGTTACAAAAAGCGATAAAGGTAATATCTACACATTAACGATCATCGGGCAGGTCGAAGGACATCTGGTTTTGCCTGAAATTGTAAAAACGACAAAATACGAGCATATTTTACCTCTGCTGGCCGGTATAGAAGAAAGCGATGAAATTGATGGGTTATTACTGCTTCTGAATACTGTTGGCGGCGATATCGAGGCTGGTCTGGCAATAGCGGAAATGATCGCCGGCATGAAAAAGCCCACTGTTTCGTTGGTTTTGGGAGGTGGACATTCCATTGGTATTCCGTTAGCTGTATGCACGAAGAAATCTTTTATCACACACACTGCAAGTATGACTGTGCATCCTGTACGAATGACCGGTCTTGTCATTGGTGCGCCACAGACATTTCGTTACTTCCAAAGAATTCAGGAACAGATTGCAGACTTTGTGACCGCAAATTCCGGAATATCCAAAAAACAATTTGAAGACTATATGATGGCTACAGGGGAGATGGCAACAGATGTTGGTACGATCCTGTATGGTAAAGAAGCCGTTTCCTCCGGTTTAATAGACAAACTGGGCGGACTAAATGACGCGCTTGCTGCGTTGCATAAAATGATTGACAAGTATAAAAACCGAAATATTCGATAATTTCTGAGAATTTTCCATTACACACTGGAAATTCCAATCTATATGTGATAATATAGAGAAAACTTTGCGGAAAGGGATGGGCAGATCTATGAATTTGTTAAAGACTTTGCTTTACGGTCTGATATCAGGTATCACTGAGATTTTGCCCGTTTCCTCCGGCGGTCATCAGGCGGTGTTCAGGAAAATTTTCGGTGAAACCCAGCATTTTGGCATTTACAATATATTTATACATATAGGAATTTTACTGGCATTACTATATTCGTGTAAGCCCATGCTCCGCAGAATACGCAATTCTGCTCGGGGGGCATTTTCCGGTGACCGACGAGTTGTTAAGGATGCGACAGTGCCCTTTGTGATCGTCAGTGTTGCTTTGATGCTTTTCTGTACTGTGAATCCCGGATTGCTATGGGTGGCCGTTCTGTTTGCCTTAAACGGAATCGTCTTATTTATTCCGTCCAGAATGGCGCTGGGAAACAAAGATGCCAGAAGTATGTCGGTGTTAGATAGTATGTTGATTGGTTTCTTAGGTGCGCTTTCTGCTTTTTCCGGCTTGTCCAGAATTGGCACGATGACAACTGTTGCATCTGCAAGAGGTGCGCTCAAGCAATATGGTGTCATCTGGGCACTCGCGCTTAGCGTTCCGGCTATGGTTATTTTGATCATTTCAGACATATATATTGCAATTACCCAGGGCGTATCTTTTTATTTTTCTCAGTTTGTCCACTACTTGTTTGCATTTATAGGTTCCTTCTGTGGGGGCTGTATTGCAGTACGCGCGTTGCGTAAATTGATTAAATCCATTGACCTTTCTTTCTTATCCTATTACTTATGGGGTATGGCACTTCTGACATTTATACTATATCTGATGATCTAGCAGGAGGTTACATATGGCTGCCAAGAAAACGAAATCAAGAGCAGAACAAGCTGTGTCTGCTAAGTTAAGAAAAAACAAAATAGGTAAGGGTAAGCTTAAGAACAAGGATGAAAGCAAGCAAAAGGAAGCCGTCGAGAAGAAGCAAGCTAAGGACAGCAAATCTCCCATTCCGGTTCGTTTGATTTCTTCCGCCGCTTGTCTGGCGATGTTTGTACTGCTGCTGGTTATGTTCTTTAACCCTGAAGGCGTTTTAATCACTTTGTTCCATAATTTGCTGCACGGACTCGTTGGTAATGTTGCTTTTGTAATTGCAATACCCATTTTGTTGTATGCATTTTATATTCATGCGTTCAGTGGCAAAAGACCGATACGCATGCGAACGATTTGCCTGGCGCTATTTGTGCTAATTTGCGGCTGTATTTCTCACCTGGCAAAGAATCCGAAGAATCCTGCATTTAGTTTTTCAATGATTGCGGATCTGTATAACGGCGGTATCGATGGAACCACCGGTGGTGTGCTTTGCGGTCTGCTTACACAACTGATCAATTGGTTGTGCGCGCCGGTTGTCAGCCATATTATTTTAATCATAGCTGCAATTGTTACACTTTTGGGAGGTATGCAAATTACAATTCTCGGGATTGTTCGCGCAATTCAAAACAGACCGAAGCCTGAGAAAGAGGAACAGCCGGAACCGGAAGATCCTGCAACTGTTGTTGTGAATCTTGTGGCGAACAAGCACAATGAACTTGTTATGAAACGCAAGGAACGCAATGCAAGAATGGTTGAAGCTGAATCACAGGCAGAAGAAATAGATACTGTGGTAAATGAGCCCAAAGAAACAACAAGTAAAAGACGCGTACAAGAGATCATAAGGCAAATTGACAGCGATGTTGAAGTTCCGGTTGCAGTCAGTGTAACGCCGGATCCTGTGGACGACACCATTCTTACTGACAGCAGTTCCATGGATTTGGCTGATGATTCCGCTTGTGATATGCCACCCTTGGAAATGGAGAAGATCGCATCTTCTGTAAAGCAGGAAAAGGTTACGGCAAAGGATGCTGAGGAGTCTGCCGCTGAGGTTGCATTGGAGATTGCCCAGGCACAAGCTGAGGTAAAGCCGGAATACTGTTTCCCACCTATTGACTTACTAAACCTGCCGGGAAGAAATTTGGTGGATGGCACTGCCGAAATGCGTGAGAATTCCTTGCGCTTAAAAGAAACACTGGATAGCTTTAAGATCGAAGCGCATATTGTCAATGTGACAAGAGGTCCTAGTGTTACCCGTTATGAGGTGGAGCTTGAAAAGGGTGTTCGCTTGAATAAGCTAACAACAGCAGCTGATGACATTGCTTTGAGCCTGGGTGCAGTTGGCGTGCGCATTGCTGCAGTTCCCGGTAAGATATCTGTTGTTGGTATTGAAGTTCCGAATCGTGCAGTTACCACTGTTTCTCTGCGAGAAGTTATTGATTCCCAGGAATTTGCAAAAGCAAAATCCAAATCCTCCTTTGCTGTAGGTAAGGATATTGCCGGCAATGCTATTGTGGGTAATATTGCAAGACTTCCCCATATGCTGATTGCTGGTACCACCGGCTCCGGTAAGTCCGTGTGTATGAACTCTGTCATTTTGTCGCTTCTGTATAAAGCAAGTCCGGATGATGTGAAGTTGATTATGGTTGACCCCAAAATGGTGGAACTGGGCATCTATAACGGTATTCCGCATCTGTTGATTCCGGTTGTTACGGATCCAAAGAAAGCTGCAGGTTCATTACAATGGGCTGTCAGTGAAATGATGCGTCGTTATAAGGCTATGTCCGATGTAGGCGTTCGTGATTTGGAATCCTATAACAGCATTATTGAAAGCCAGGAGGTTGAAGGCGTAAAAATGCCTCAGGTCGTTGTGATCATTGATGAGCTGGCCGACCTGATGCTCGTAGCTGCAAAAGAGGTTGAAGAATCTATTTGCCGGATCGCACAGATGGGTCGTGCTGCCGGTATTCACCTGATTATTGCAACACAGCGCCCCTCTGCTGATGTGATTACCGGTCTAATGAAGGCCAACATTCCTTCAAGAATCGCTTTTGCGGTTGCTTCTGCGATGGAATCCCGTATTATTCTTGATAACCCTGGTGCAGAAAAATTGGTCGGTAAGGGCGATATGCTATACGCCCCTATTGGCAATGGTAAGCCTAAGCGTGTACAAGGCTGTTTCGTAGCAGATTCGGAAGTTGAAGCGGTCGCAAATTATGTGAAGGCAAACTATGTGACAAATTATGACCAAACCGTAATGGAAGAAATAGAAAAGAAAGCGGCTCAAACCGGCAATAAACAACAATCCAATGATAAGCCGGAAGCAAATGCAAGCGAGCTGGACGGAGACGAAATGCTGCCCGATGCCGTTAATGTTATCCTGGAAACTGGTCAAGCATCGGTGTCTATGCTGCAAAGACGATTGAAACTTGGCTATGCAAGAGCTGCCAGAATTGTGGATGAAATGGAAGAGAAGGGTATTGTTGGTCCTTTTGTCGGCAGTAAACCCAGAGAAATTTTGATTACAAAAGAGCAATGGGAGGCAATGAAATCCGGAGCTCCTGCGCAAATTGGTTTTGAAGACCTAAATGAAGCAGATTTAGAAGAAGCTGAAATTTAATTGAATCATATTTAGCAATAACGAGCTGTCAGTAATATCTGGCAGCTCGTTATTTTTGGTTATATACTGGCCGCAATCGCATAGGATGAAATAGGAGATGATGCAAATGAAGTGTGCCTGGCAAGCATATTTGAACATTCTGCCAATTTGGCTTCGTGAAAGCGTGGACAAGTACGGAAGAGACTCGTTGCAGGAATTGCGTTTGCGTATAAATACTGCTCCGCAACTGATCACAACAGATAAAGAGGTCACACTGGAACGGTTAGTGTCGCTTGAGGATTTGAAATTCTGTATCAATGTTGCGTCCAGATATTCTCCCTGGGCCGCGCAATCCCTTGCAAAGGGTTATCTCACAACGCAGGGTGGACACCGCATTGGGATTTGTGGACAAGCTGCAGTTCAAAATAACGAGGTACTGTCATACCAGTCTATAACATCTCTTTGTATTCGAGTAGCGCGGGATTTTGGCGAAATATCAAAGAAACTTTATTCCGTCAATAAATCGATTCTGATTATAGGTAAGCCAGGCAGCGGAAAGACGACATTATTAAGAGATTTGATTCGTCAAAAATCGAATAAATCTAACGGATCAATTGCAGTGGTGGATGAACGCGGTGAGATTTTTCCTTTTGTAAATGGACAGCTTCTGTTTCAGGTTGGTAAGCGGACAGATGTGTTAACAGGAGTCGGAAAGTCGGAAGGAATCGTAAGCTTAATTCGTAATATGTCTCCGCATTATATTGCAGTTGATGAAATTACATCTGAAATGGATTGCGATGCGTTGCTGAAAGCAGGGTGGTGCGGCGTGAAGCTGATAGCCACAGCACACGCTGGTAGTTACCAGGAGCTGCTATCGCGACCGATTTATCAACCGATTATTGAAAGTAAACTATTTTCATGTATTGTCATAATGCATGAGGATAAAACCTGGCATATCGAGGGAGATAGATGATGACACATAAGTTAATTGGTGCTGCTTTGATCGTTCTGGCGTGCAGTGGTTTTGGATTCTACATTGCCGCTAATCACAAAAAGGAAGTAAACTATCTGCAAAAGTTGGCAGCAATCATTGAATTTATTGAGTGGGAGCTGGAATACCGGTTAACACCATTACCTCAGGTATGCAGCAGTATTGCCGAAAAGACAAGGCTCTGCTTTTCAGGAGTTTTCAAAAATCTTGCTGATGAACTTACACATCAAATTTCTCCTGATGTGACAACCTGTATGCGGAATGTTCTTATGATGCATAAGGACATTCCTGAGATTACACGCAAATATCTTGAAATTCTCGGAGATTCTCTTGGTGAATACAATGTTGAAGGCCAGCTGAAAAGTCTGGCTCAGTTACGAAAGCTTCTGAATAAAAAGCTGGAGGAACTTACGAATAACCAAGTACAGCGCCTGCGTTGCTATCAAACTCTCGGCGTGTGTGCCGGTGCCGCATTAGCAATTTTATTTGTTTAATATGGATATTGATTTAATTTTCAAAATTGCCGCTATTGGCATTATCATATCGATCCTGAACCAGGTGCTTTCCCGTTCCGGCAGAGAGGAGCAAGCTACGATGACAACGCTGACCGGATTGGTAGTGGTTCTGATGATGGTAGCACAGAAAATTTCGGAACTTTTTGAATTGGTGAAAAATCTGTTTAATTTCTAATGAATATATTTTTGAAAGCAGCAGCTACGGTGATCGTAGCTGTGGTATTATGCATTGCCTTGAGTAAATCGGGCAAAGATTTGTCCTTGCTGCTGTCTTTATTAGTATGCTGCATGGTTATCAGTATTGGTATTACTTACCTTGATTCAGTGTTTGCGTTCTTTAATAGGCTGAAGAATGTGGGAAATCTGGACGAAGATAAAATACAGATAGTATTGAAGGCAACCGGCATTGGGATGCTGGCGGAAATTACAAACCTGATATGCACAGACGCCGGATACGCAACACTTGGAAAATCCGTAAAAGTATTATCAACGGCTGTTATTTTGTGGCTTGCACTGCCAATGATGGAATCTCTGCTGGATTTGCTTGATGTAATTTTGGGAGCCTTATGAGGAAAATTTTACTTTCGATGGTTTTGGTCTGTCTGATGGTTGTGCCGGTATCTGCGGCAGAATTTACTGCTCCGGAGATATCAAATCAATATATGCCGGCAGAGGTTGAAGACTTTTCAGACGGATTATTATATGTAATCAAGAGTGCAATCGATAGCATTGCGCCCGAAATTCGCGATGCGGGCAAAATTTGCTTATCTATTGTCGCGGTAGCTATGTTAGTATCGTTGATCTCCTCTGCTTTTTCGCCTAACAAAGAAATGGTGGATTTGGTTGGGATCGTCAGTATTGCAATATTGCTGTTTGAACCATCCAATACTTTCATTCAAATGGGAATCAGCACTGTACGAGATTTAAGCCAATACGGAAAGCTATTACTGCCGGTTATGACAGCATCACTTGCAGCGGCAGGTGGGCCAACTACATCGGCCTCACTATACACAGGTACAGCCATTTTCAATTTGATCCTAACAACGCTGCTAACGAAGCTGATCGTGCCGCTGATTTATATTTATCTTTGCGTTTCAGTCGCACAAATTGTTGTGAAGGAAGAACTACTGGGCAGCATTAAGAAATTTGTAAAGTGGCTGATACAGTGGGGACTTAAGATATCAATTTACATCTTTACCGGTTATTTAGGTCTCACCGGCGTTATCAGCGGTACGGTGGACGCTTCTGCACTAAAAGCGACGAAAATCGCAATCTCCGGATTCGTTCCTTTCGTTGGCGGTGTGATTTCGGATGCGTCGGAAACGATCCTTGTGAGCGCTGGTTTAATGAAAAATGCTGCAGGGATTTATGGAGGATTGGCAATTCTTGCTATTTGGATCGGACCTTTTCTGCAAATTGGCGGCCAGTATTTATTGCTGAAAATTACCGGCATTCTTTGTAATGCATTTCATTCCAAAGCAATTGCCGAGGTTATCGGTGATTTTACCACTGCGCTTGGCTTCGTGCTTGGCATGATCGTAACGATCTGCGTACTGTTACTTGTCAGCACTGTGTGCTTTATGAAAGGGGCGTCGTAAAACAGTATAATGAGGCAGTACTTATTATCATTGATTTGCGCAGCACTATTATGCAGCATCGTTTATGGTTTGTTAGACAAGAAAAGTGCGTATTTTCCAATTATTAAATTGATTTGCGGATTATTTATAACCATTACAGCAATTTCGCCGCTGACAAATATTAGTATCCCTGATATATCAGAATATATCGGGGACACTAAATTCGACGCAAATCAACTGGTCAATGAAGGGAAAACATTTTCTGATGAATCTATGAATTCAATCATAAGAGAAAATCTCGAATCATATATTCTTGGTGTAGCAAGTGATATTGGCGCAGACATCCAGGTAGAAATGTTCTTGGATGAAAAGGATCCGCCAGGCCCATCCTCTGTCAAAATTATTGGCAATGTTTCACCGTATAAAAAACAGAGGCTGCAACAAGTTATCGAAAAAGAACTAGGCATTCCGGAGGAAAAACAAATATGGATATAAAAGCATTGTTTCATAAGGTAACAAAACCGGTGTCGAAATATAAATATGCAATCTTAGTTCTTATACTGGGATTGGTGCTTATGACTATACCTGCAAAAACTAACAATAATGCGACGAATGAAAGCCTCAAACAAACACAGATTCCTCTGAATGAGGAGATCGCAGCGCTGTTATCAACGGTTGAAGGGGCGGGGAAGGTAGAAGTGATGCTGAGTATTCAAACAGGGGAGGAGATATTGTATCAATCTGATGAAGATATCAATACCGCAGAGCAAGCAAATACCAGCAGAAAAAAGACAGTAATTATATCAGACAATCAGCGAAATGAGCAAGGGCTGGTAAAGCAAACAAATCCGCCCCGATATCTCGGCGCAGTTATTGTTTGTCAGGGAGCGGATGATCCTAAAGTGCAGCTTGTGCTATGTGATGCCTTAAGTAAAATCACAGGTTTAGGCCTAGATCGCATATCGATTTTAAAAATGAAATAATGGAGGTTCAATATGAAGATTTGGAAGAAGAATATGGTTGCGGCTGCTGTTTTGGTGACAGTATGTGCTGGTATTTATGTGAATTGGCTTTATACCGAGGATCAGACAGCGGCAAACCTGACGGATACATTGGATGAGAGTAAATTGTTATCATCTGATGTGGTTCATCTGAATGATGGCACAGACAGCAATTCCACAGGCAGTGACTATTTTGCTGCCGTACGCCTATCCAGACAGCAGGCCCGTGACAGCGCTGTTGGTCTGTTGCAGGAAGCGATGGCATATAATGATGATGCCCAGGCGGCTGAATCTAATGCGCAGCTTGAAGAGCTGGTTCAAACGGCATTATGTGAGGCGCAAATTGAGAGTATGATCATAGCAAAGGGTTACACAGATTGTGTTGCATACATTAGCGATGATGGGATTTCTGTTGCAGTTGCTGCTCCCGAAGGTGGTTTGCAACAAACTGATGTTGCTGTAATTGCAGATGCGGTTATGATGCAATCATCCTATAAAATGTCTGATATATATGTTGTAGAAGTACAGTAAATAAACACCCCGAAGGCATAAGTCTTTGGGGTTATTTTATGTTTATAAACAGAAAACTATTGTAATTTTTAGTTTATGTGTTACAATATAAGAAAAACTCGTTGCATTTGTGACGATAATTGGAGGTATTTCCATGGCAGATACAAAACAATATATTACTCAGAAGTTAGAAAACGGAAATGTGTTGATCTCTGAGGATGTAATTGCTACGATTGTAGCCAATGCCGTTAAAGATGTTGATGGCGTAGCTGGCTTGAATACAAAGCCTGGTGTCGATGCAATCACAAAGAAAGGCTGGGCAAAGGGCATCAAGATTACCATTAGCCAGCAAGATGAATTGACCATTGATTGCAGCATTCTCGTGACATATGGTCGTCCCGTTGTGTCTGTTGCTACTGCGGCACAGGAAGCAATTACTACTGCTGTTGAGTCTATGACGGGTGTTACGGTGACCACAGCAAATGTGAATATATCCGGTATTGTTCGCGCTTGAGGACAAACTATGACTAGAGCAAACGCAAGAGAATTAGCTATACATTTGATTTATAGCATCAGCTTTACCAATGATGAGCCGGATACAGTTATTGCTGAACGCCTTAACAAGCAGTATTACTGCCAGCTTGCTGACGAAAACCAAGTATATGTTGAGCGTCCGACCCGGCCTCAGATTGCGTATCTTGATACTGTGGTGTCCGGTGTCATCAATAGAATGCATGAGCTGAATGCAGAAATCCAGAAGTACTCCATTGGTTGGGATATTAATCGTATTTCTAAGCTCACCCGTTGTATTTTGCAGCTGGCAATGTTTGAGATTTTGTATGTTGAGGATGTTCCCACCGGAGTCGCCATATCGGAAGCAGTACGGATCGCTAAGTTATACGACGGTGACGATACAGGCGCTTTTGTTAATGGAATTTTAGGCGGTTTTGCCAGAGAATTATCTGCTGAGGTAACCCAATG
>JAEIGA010001102.1_pt1 | contig 41166 bp, 32 predicted proteins | sample 9270691 | NCBI WGS metagenome assembly JAEIGA01 (sample SAMN17057246, study PRJNA624740) | gut metagenome | biome: biome; isolation source: fecal sample | host: Bos grunniens | place: China: Xizang | collected 2019 | reverse complement strand
GTTAAGGAGGGCCTTGCAGCAGATGCCCAGGCACGTGGCGAGCAGGGTTGGACAGTAACTCTCCAGGCTCCAAGCTATGGCCCAGTCATGACCTACTCATCGCAGCGTGACCTTAAGGAGCAGCTCTACCGTGCTAACAACATCACCCCTAAGCTCACTGAGCTTGGCAACGACATCTCGCTCAACCCTGAGCTCTTCAAGCGAGTAAAGGCTGTATACGACAAGCGTGAGTCTTTGGATCTCGACCAGGAGGACAAGCAGCTTTTGGAGGAGACTTACAACGGCTTCGTACGTTCTGGTGCTTTGCTCGAGGGCGAGCAGCAGGAGCTCTACCGCAAGTACTCTACTGAGCTCTCACAGGCTACATTGAAGTTCGGTCAGAATGCTTTGGCTGCAACCAACGCCTTCTCACTCAACATCACTGACGAGGCAAAGGTTGCTGAGCTTCCTGAGTTCGTTAAGGAGGGCTTGAAGGCCGATGCTGAGGCTCGTGGCCAGGAGGGCTGGACAGTTACTCTCCAGGCTCCAAGCTATGGTCCATTTATGACCTACTCTTCACAGCGTGACCTCAAGGAGCAGCTCTACCGTGCTTACAACACACGTGGTATCGGTGGCGAGAACGACAACCTCGAGGTTATCCGCACTATCACTGAGCTCCGTCTTAAGATTGCTCAGTTGCTTGGCTACAACTGCTACGCTGACTACGTCTTGGAGGAGAAGATGGCTGAGAATACTAAGACTGTTAACGACTTCTTGCAGGAGCTTTGCGACGCTACTCTCGGCTACGCTCACGAGGACGTTAAGGCAGTAACTGAGTTCGCTAAGACTCTCGGCTTCGAGGGCGAGCTTATGCCTTGGGATTGGGGCTACTACAACGAGAAGTACAAGGAGGCTAAGTACTCTATCAACGACGAGCAGATCAAGCCTTACCTCCAGCTCGAGAATGTCAAGGAGGCTGTATTTATGCTTGCTGGCAAGCTCTACGGCTTGACATTTACGCAGGTTGACAACATCGAGACTTACAACCCTGAGGCTACTGTATACGAGGTTAAGGATGCAACCGACAAGGTCTTGGCTATTCTCTACCTCGACTTCTTCCCACGCGAGTCTAAGCGTGCAGGTGCTTGGATGACTGAGTTCCGCGGTGTTAAGGTTGTTGACGGTGTTGAGCAGCGTCCTTTGGTGCAGCTCGTGATGAACTTCACAAAGCCTACTGCAAACACTCCATCATTGCTTACTTTCGACGAGTTCACAACATTCCTCCACGAGTTTGGCCACGGCTTGCACGGCATCTTGGCTAAGGGTAAGTACGAGTCTATCAACGGCACATCTGTTAAGCGTGACTTCGTAGAGCTTCCATCACAGATTATGGAGAACTGGGCTACTGAGAAGGAGTATCTCGACCTCTGGGCTAAGCACTACCAGACAGGTGAGGCTATGCCTGCAGAGCTCATCGAGAAGCTCATCGCTGCTAAGAACTACCTCGCTGCTTACTTCAACGTACGTCAGCTTTCGTTCGGCATGCTCGATATGGCTTGGCACACTATCACTGAGCCTTACACTGGTGATATTCTTGAGTTCGAGAACAAGGCTATCGCTTCTACTCAGGTTCTTCCTATCGCTGAGGGTTGTGCTATGGGTCCTGCGTTCACTCACATCTTCAGCGGTGGCTACGCTACAGGTTACTATGGCTACAAGTGGGCTGAGGTTCTCGCAGCTGATGCTTACTCATACTTCAAGGAGAAGGGCATCTTCTCTGAGGAGGTTGCTAACAAGTTCCGCACTGAGGTTTTGGAGAAGGGCGGTCACGAGCATCCTATGGATCTCTACGTTAACTTCCGTGGTCACAAGCCACAGACTCAGGCTCTCATCGACCAGATGGGTCTCGGTAAGTAATCATCTTACGAATGACAAAAAGTTAGGGGTTGTCCACTACGGACAACCCCTAATTCTTTATATATATTATGCGTGCGTTAGAGTTTTACTCTATCGAACGTAAGGAACGAGAATGGATACTCAAACTCCTCGCCACGCTCGTGACGCTCCTCTGCAACAAGCTGCCAGTAGCGATAGTCGATCTCTGGGAATGAGGTGTCGCCCTCGTAGTCTCGCTCAACGAGCGTGAGATACAACCTATCGGCACACTTCAAAGCCTCGGCATAGATCTGTGCTCCGCCGATTACAAATACCTCCTCATCGCCCTCGGCCATACGGATAGCCTCCTCCAAGGAGTGAGCCGTGAGAGCACCCTCGAACTCAACATCCTGGCGAGTGATGACGATGTTTGTACGCTTAGGGAGTGGCTTCGAGCCCAGCGACTCGAAGGTCTTACGTCCCATAATCACTGCGTGACCCGAGGTCGTTGTGCGGAAGAAGCGCATATCCTCCTTAATGTGCCACAAGAGTGAATTCTTATCTCCAATAGTGCCGTTCTGTGCCACGGCAACGATAATGCTTACCATAGTTATAATTTAGAATGATAGTGGTGCTTTAATTGCTGGGTGAGGATCATAACCCTCGAGCGTGAAGTCCTCATATTTATAGTCGAATATCGACTTTACATTGGGATTAAGCAGCATCTTAGGTAGCTCGCGTGGTTCACGCTGAAGCTGCTCGTCGGCCTGCTCGAGATGGTTGAGGTAGAGGTGAGCATCGCCCAACGTATGCACAAAGTCACCAACCTCCAGGCCACACTCCTTAGCAATCATCATCGTAAGCAGAGCATACGATGCAATGTTAAATGGCACACCAAGGAACGTATCTCCACTACGCTGATACAACTGGCAAGAGAGCTTACCCTCGGCAACAAAGAACTGGAACATAGTGTGGCAAGGGGGCAGAGCCATATCCTCAACATCGGCAACATTCCACGCCGAGACAATCATACGTCGTGACGTAGGGTTTGTCTTGAGCGTATGTATCACATTAGCAATCTGGTCAACCACCTCGCCCGAAGCCTTAGGCCACGAACGCCACTGATAGCCATAGACGTGGTTGAGGTCTCCAAATTTGTAGCCCTCGATAGGCGACTCGACACCTGTAGCCTGAAGGAATGTATCGAGGTCGACAGGCAACACACCGTGCTTCACGCAAAGCTCATTATAGTAGCGGAAGGCATCGCTATCCCAGATATGCACGCCGTTGTCGACGAGATACTTAATATTTGTATCGCCACGCAAGAACCACAACAGCTCGTGGATTACACCCTTCAAAAAGACCTTTTTGGTGGTGAGCAGAGGGAATCCTTCAGCGAGGTTGAATCGCATCTGATGGCCAAAGATACCTTTGGTGCCAGTGCCTGTTCTATCGCCTCGCACAACACCCTCGTCAAGTATCTTACGCAGCAGGTCAAGATACTGTTTCATCTATAGTAAAAGTTTTAAGTTCAAGTCTTTGCTCTCTGTCCATTACGGCATACACAGCCTCCGTTTTCGACCAATCGCTAAGGAACAACACCTTAAAGTCCGACTCCTCTATCTTGTAGGGATAGTGCATATGACCAAAGATATAGGCATCTGTGTCGCCGTTGTGTGCGTGGTGCTCGCGTGCATAGTCGACAAGGAAGCCGAGGTGTCGCGGTGTGACCATCTCGCCACCGTGCGACTTACGCGACTTGCCACTCCACCATCCACCAAACTTGAGTGCAAGGTCGGGATGAATGAGCCAGCTGAATATTTGGCGGGCAACCTTCGAGCGGAAGAAGGCATTCATCAAGCGTAGCATTGGCTGACCCTTGATGTTCATATTATCACCGTGTGCAAGGTGTAGTCGCAGGCCATTTATTGTAACAACTCTCGGCTTACGGACTATCTCGATACCACACTCACGCGTGAGGTAGTCGTAGCACCACATATCGTGGTTGCCTGTAAAAAATACCACCTTCACACCCTTCAACGAGAGATCTGCAAAGCGTCCGAGCACGCGGCTGAAGCCCTGAGGCACCACCCTACGATACTCAAACCAAAAATCGAAGATGTCGCCAAGAAGATAGATAGCTTGGGCATCGTGGGCCACACTATCTAACCAACGACAGAATGCCGCCTCCGTACGACGTGCCTGCTGCCTATCACCCGCTCCCAGATGTATGTCCGAGACAAAGTATATCATCGCTAAAGTCGGTTCTTAATCTCGTTCTCAAGCTCGTCGATGGCAAGTGTGCAGCTGCTCAACGTGCCGTCACGCGAGATGATATACGCCATAGGAACACCTGCTACGCCATAGAGCGAGAAGACGCGTGGGTCACTATTACCGTAGAGCGATGGCCAGGGGAGCTGCTGGGCACGCACAGCCTCGATCCAGAGTGCACGCGACGTATCGGCCGACACCTGATAGATCTCAAAGCCCTTGTCGTGATACCTCTCATAGAGGCTCTTGAGCTCGGCGTTGATATTGTTGCAGATAGCAAGCTCTGCCGACCAGAAGTAGAGCAACACCACATTACCTTCGTAGTCCGACAATGAGTGCATCTTCTTATACATATCATCGAGCGTTACGTCGGGATAGGAGAGCTCTGTGACACTCTCTGCAAGCTCCACATAGGCCTCAGTATCGGCAATTTCGCGTGCGAGTACTTCGATGTATGGTGAGTCGGGATAACGCTCCTCGAGGCCCTCTTTGAGTGCCTGGAGGTGAGATAATGAGAGGCCCTTACCATTGAGCATAGGTACATACTCCTCAACAACACGCTGACGCGAAGCGTAGAATGCAGCCAACGTATTCTGGTTCGAGCCGACAAAACGCACCTGTGCCTGCATAGCCTCCTTGGCTGCTGCATAGGCCTGGGCATTTAGCGAGACGATATCCTTGCCTGCCAGGGCAATCTGCTCACTAAGGCGTGCGAGGCGATCTACGGCCGAGTAGTACTCCTTGTTGAACTGCTCGATGAGCTTCGACTCCTCGGAGTTCTGCACCTCGTAGTTAAGGAATATGTCGCCAGCCGAGTCGATATAGATGTTGTCACCAGACTCTACGGCGAGCATTATCGGACGAATAGCATTGTTGAAGCTGAGGCGATAGAGGCGTGGCGAAGCACCCTCCTCAACATTAAACTCAAACTTAAATCCACTATCTGCGGCCAACTTAACTGCATCGATACGCTCCACAGCGTTGTAGCTGTCGGCCACACGCTCGAGGAATACCGAATCGACACGATCGCCCACAAAGCGACCCTCAATTGTTGTATTGGTGCCATTGTCGGCACACGACGTAAACATTGCAACGATGGCAACTGCTGCCAAAACAAATCTCTTCATCTCTTATTCTATTTGAGTGACCGTTGGTCAACGATAAACTTTTTTTGCTGGGTTAATAACACCTTATGACTTATGAGCAGTGTAGCGAGGGCCACTCTTCACGCCACCCTTCTGCATCTTTCGCTGCTGATGCATATGCTGAGCGTGGGTGTGTCCCGATACGTGTTGCTGTGTGTGCTGGGCGTGTGGATGCTGCTGCGAATGGCCAGAGCTATGCTGCTGGTGTGAATGCTGCGAGCTATGCTGCTGGTGCGAATGCTGCGAAGCGTGCTGCTGGTGCGGCTTCTTGCCCTTGGCGTTGCGTTGCGAGGGTTGATACTGGCGATACTCGCTACGCATATTTGTAACCTCCGAGAGGTCAATATCGACATCGCTGCCAGCCATTATGCGGAAGTCGCGGATGATAGCCTCGTTATTGGGGTGCTCGTGCTTGAACTCATAGCTCTTGTTACGCATAAAGCGAGCTACGTTAAGCACCTCCTCGCCCACGTTTGCACGACCCTGAGCCTCGACAATGTGGCGAACAAAACGCTGGGCGTGCTTACCATAGTGTTTGAACATCACGCGGCTCTGGGGATATGGCAACTTTTGGGGTTTTATCTCCAGGTCATGGCGTGAAGGTTGCATATATGGCGAGTCGACATCGAGTTTGAAATCGGACATTATGAAGAGGTGATCCCACAACTTGTGTTTGAACTCCTCGGTGTCACGCAACATAGGGTTGATGTTACCCATTACGGCAATCACGGCCTTGGCCTGACGCGTACGCTCCTGGCGATCCTCAATAGTGAGTAGCGAGTCGACCATCTGGTGGATATGTCGACCATACTCAGGAAGGTAGAGCTTACGTCGCGTAAAGTTATAATTCTTTCTCATTGCTTTGCTATTAATCTTGAGCGTTGCAGCCCGACAATATGTTCAATTCAGGCCATTAACTAATTCAAAAAGGTTCAATCTGACGAAGACATATTGCACCGACAGAAAATATTAGCACCTTTACCCTCTCGTTGCTGCTTAGTACACTGCTCCGAGAGTCGAACAGGTAAGATATGTAAACTGAAAGTTTACAGCACAAAGTAAATGCAAATTATTTACAAATACAAACTATGACTAAAATTTTACTCCTCTTTCGCACCAAAAGTATGCTAAACTCGCTCAGCGAACGCCTAAAGTTCGAGAATTTCACCACCTACGAACTCTCATCCGAGAGCGACGCTGAGCAGCTATGCCTAAGCGAGAATATCGACGCTGTGATTGTGGGCGACGGCATCAACATCGAGGGTATCGGCCTACCCTGGATATATGTCACCTCTACACCCTCGACGGAATCAGCAGTCGAGGCTCTGCGTCACGGAGCTATCGACTACCTCAGCATTCCGCTCGATATGAACCGCCTACTCGAGACACTTAGAAAGCTCGACAGATGCGACAATACGGAGATAACCATCGTGCCCCGCTCCACAGTTCGCTCACCCTATAAACGCACGAACTGTGCCACACAACAGATCATCGGCGAGTCGCGAGCTATCGAGCACGTAAGACAGATGATCAACCTTGTGGCCCCTTCCGAGGCACGAGTCTTGGTGCTTGGTGAGAATGGCACAGGTAAGGAGCTTGTTGCACGATGGCTTCACCTCAAGAGTCTGCGATGTACAGCACCTTTTGTGGAGGTCAACTGTGCAGCCATTCCCGCAGAGCTTATCGAGAGCGAGCTATTTGGCCACGAGAAGGGGTCGTTCACATCGGCCATCAAGCAGCGTAAAGGTAAATTTGAGCTTGCCAACGGAGGCACGCTCTTTATGGATGAGATTGGCGATATGGCACTCTCGGCACAGGCCAAGGTGCTAAGAGCACTTCAAGAGAATAAGATCACACGCGTGGGTGGCGACAGGGATATACCCGTAGATGTGCGTGTTGTGGCGGCGACCAACAAGGATATACGCCACGAGATAGAGCTCGGCAACTTTCGCGAGGATCTATATCATCGCCTCAGTGTCATTGAGATCGACGTGCCACCCCTACGCGAGCGTATCGAGGACATAAAGGTTCTCGTAAACCACTTTATAGCAGAGATTTGCCAGCGATACAACATCGAGACAAAGAGCATCGACCCTCGTGCTATCGACCTCCTTGAGCATCGTCGCTGGACGGGCAACATTCGCGAGCTACACAACGCAGTAGAACGCCTTATAATCCTTAGCGATAAACGCATTACAGCCGAAGCTGTGGAGCTATACTGCCACGCATAGAGCAGCCTACGAGAGAAGTATGTCGCGAAGCTCCGCAGAGCAAGTCACAACACACTCTGCTCCAGCCTCGTATAGCTCATCGGCAAAGCGGAAGCCCCAGGCAACACCCACAGAGTCGATGCCTGCTGCGGCTGCGGTGCGAATGTCGATACCCGAGTCGCCAACCATAATAGCCCTCGAGGGCTCCACGTTGGCCTTTGCGAGGATGTTTGTCACAATCTGGGGATCGGGCTTTAGGGGTGCACCCTCGCGATTGCCCTCGATAGCGACAAACTCAACATCACCAAAGAACTTTGCCACAAGGCGATCTGTGCCACTCTGAAACTTATTTGATGCGACAGCCACCTTCACACCAGACGATGTGAGCTCCTTAAGGAGTGCGTGCATACCCTCGTAAGGCTCGGTGTAGCGGTCGATGTTGTCGACATAATATCTACGAAACTGCGTGACGCACTCCTCGACATAGGCCTCATCCTTAGCGAGATGCTCGGGCAGAGCACGCTCCACGAGGCGTTTGATGCCGCCACCCACCATCTGGCGATACTCGGCATCGGTATGCTCGGGAAGCGAGCGTGAACGCATAACATAGTCAACAGATGCGGCGAGGTCGCCAATAGTATTTAGCAACGTGCCGTCCAAATCGAATATAACAAGTGAATGTTTCATAGTGCAAATATACTCATTTTGTCGAAAATTACTATCTTTGCCCTATGTTAGATCTATCACTCATCATAGCTACCTACAATCGTGCTGAACAATTGATGGTAACCCTCGAGTCGGTTGCCCAGCAGCGTCACCCCGCCACACGTTGGGAGTGCATCGTTGTGGACAACAACTCCAAAGACGACACTCGCGAGCGTGTTGAGGCATTTGCCGCAGCACACCCTACGCTCCAGCTACGCTACGTATTCGAGGCAAACCAGGGTCTATCTCACGCCCGCAATCGAGGCATAGAGGAGGCTCAAGGCAAGATTATTGCCTTTGTCGACGATGATGAGCGTATTGTCGAGGAGTTTGTCTCAGCTTACGTCGAGCTCTTTGATTCACATAAAGATGCAATGTCGGCCGGAGGCAAAATTATTGCCTACTACCCTGCTGGCCGCCCACGTTGGATGTCGAAGTATGCCGAACAGCCCATAGCCAACCCTATGGACTTTGGCCAGAGCATAAAGCTATTTCCCAAGGGTCGCATCCCCGGCGGCGGTAATATGGCAATGCGACGCACCGTATTTGAGCAGATTGGTATGTTTGACACCTCGCTTGGTCGCACAGGAAAGCAGCTTATAGGTGGCGAGGAGAGCGACCTATTTGAGCGTATGGCAGCAAAGGGTATGGCTTGCTACTATGTGCCTCGTGCGGTGATGTATCACATAATTCCCGAGTCGAAGCTCTCACTCGACTACTTCCGTCGCCTGGCGTACAACACGGGCCTCAGTCAGCGTCGACGTGCCGAGATTCACAACCGTCTTGCCAGGCTCTACCTCGGCGAGATTATGAAGTGGTGTGCCACGCTCGTGCTCTGCCTTGTGCATCGCCCAGCACAATCTCGCTATCTGCTCACTCTGCGATACAACATCACGCGAGGAGTATTCCTTAGCAAATAGGCATAAAAAAAGCAGCAACGGAGATTCCATTGCTGCTTTTTGCATCATTACCTTAATATCTAAGTTGCTCAGATATTAGAAGTTGTATGTGCAGGTGATACCTATGTTAGCAAAACCGATATCGCGGAAGCCTCCCTGTGAATAGCCCTTCCAGTAAGCAAAACCTGGACCGATGACTGGAGTATAGTCAAAAGCAAGGCTGAGAGGAGTATTCTCAAATGTATAGCCCAGACGAGCCATACCAGCAACACCTACATAAGCAAAGTTCTCGCGGCCACCGACATTGACACCAACACCAGCATCGAAGAACCAAGTACCCTCATCAGTCCAATTCATAGTACAGATCTTCCAGTTGTACAACGCTGTGAAGTCGGCAGTTACACAACTGTCGAGCCATCCAGCACCGAAGCGACCCTCGACATAGTTCTTATCATTGAGGTGTAACTGACCAACAGCCTGGAAACCAGAGCCAACACGAGCACCAATATTGAAATTCTGAGCGAAAACTGCTGTTGTAAAAAGTGTTGCAACGAGCAACAGAGCAAATTTCTTCATAACGAATCTTAATTAATTTATAATAAAAAAACGTGGGACTGTGCAATAGGGTTGACACAGTCCCAAAGATAAGTCAAACTATAAGGTTTAGAAGTTGTAAGTACAAGTGAGACCTACACCTGCAAAACCGTGACCCCAAGCATTGTGCAAGAAGTAGATAGTTGGACGATAGTCGAGTGAAAGAGTTACAGGCTTCTTGAAGCGAATACCGAAAGCAACATCACCAGCAACACCTACGTTGAAGTAGCCACCCTGCCAAGCAGACAACGAACCACCGACACCTGCAGAGAGGAACCACTTACCAGCAGAAGGAGTCCAATTCCACTCACAAAGATTCCAGTTGTATGTTGCATTCAAGCTAAACTCATTAAAACCGTATAGACCTAAGTTAGCCTCAAGATAGTTTTTATCAGAGAAGTGACGCTCATACTGAACCTCTGCACCATAGCCCAAACGCAAACCGATTGAGTTCTTATAGTCCTGTGCTGAAGCACCAAAAACAACCAACATTGCTACCAAAGCGAGTAATAGTTTTTTCATAGTACCTAAATTTATTAGTTAATAATTGATATGTTTCGTTACACAAATATACGTAATATTTCTTAACTCTACAACAAAATTCAACAAAAATTTAAAATATACGCATAAATAATTATAGGAATATAACTATTTGCCTATTGGGAATATTTATTGATCTATTTACGATTATTTGGTTGTAAATGGCTCAAGTTCTATATATTTTGTGCCGTTATTCATATCCACTACCTTAATACAAGGCGTATACGATGTGTTGTACTTGAGAGCATCCCACGTATAGTCGTACTGCGACTCGAGGAACTGACGCATAAAGTCGTGGCTAAGACCTGGCACGAGCGAGAGCATACACTCCTCATATGAGCTATAGCCAGCCATAGCATACTTACCATCCTTAATCTCCTGAAGGTTAGCGGTCTCCATCATAGCCACATAACAGCACCACACATCCTCATCAAAGATACAGTCGAAGGTAACCTCGTTGACACCAACCTCCTTGATTGTCATATCTACAGTGCCTGTACCCTCGGCCTCGGCCTTGGTGCGCACCTGCACAACCTCAACACCACCAAGCAGGCTATTCTCCTGGCCATCGCTATAGTCCATCAACGCCGCAAGGATAAGGTAGTCGGTCGATGAGGTAACGCTCATCTGAAGACCTGGCACATACTCGCATATCTTGCCATCCTCCCAGTTGAAGGTCACAGGGCCCTCGAGCATAAAGCCGTAGGTCACAACCCACGCACCAGGGTTAGACTGTGTCTGATCGTAGGTGCGCTTGTCGACTACCGAGCAACGCCAATACTGGCCTGGCTCAGCATTGATTCTAAACTGGAACGATGTGGTACCCACCTCGAGCACCTCGACAAGCTCCTGGGAGCCCTCATCGTCACCCTCAGGCACTGAAGCACCCGACAAGATGCCGTTGTAGTAGCCCTGGATGCTCTTCGATACGCCATCCTCCTCGTAGGTCAACATCATATAGATAGCGTAGTAGCCACCCACAACATCTACCGTCACATAGCCATCAGTGAAGTTGTAGCCCTCGCCTTCACCCTTACCTGCAGGGAAATAGCCCGAAGTCTCAGGGTAGATGGTATAGGGATAGTAGTTTGTCGCAAAGGTGTACGAGCCATAAGGCAGATACTGGCTCATAGTCTCATCAAGGGTGTAGAAGTCCAAGATGATGCGGTCGCCATTATCGCGCACAAATGTAACATAGTAGTTATAAGGCTCATACCAGCGACCATCCTTAGTCTTTGTGATAACAATATTCTCAACACCCTCAATCTCTGGAAGCTCGAACTCATCGTCGTCATCCTCATCATCGTTATTGCCGCCATTGTTGTTTCCAGTACCCGTTGTTGTGATCTTGAGCGTGTTCGACAACGCCTCACCATTTGCATTGCGTGCTGCAGCAACAACATAGTAGAGCGTACCGCTCTTGAGGTTTTCAACCTTAACAACGCCGCTCGAAGCAATAGTTGTACCCTCTCTGAGTACACTCTCTGCCGAGATGATATCGCCATCGTAGAGCATATAGGCACACTCAGTGGCATTCTCAGAGGTCACGGCAAACGAGATTGTGCTATCTGTTGTGTCGACCGCCACAATCTCGATTGAGGGAGCTACATTATCGCCTCCCGACTTATCGCAGCTTGCAAACGACACAACGGCAAGCATAGCTACGAAAAATAGCTTAAAGATGTTTTTCATATAGTAAAGTATTAATTGTAAACACAACGATAGTACAAAGGTAAGAATAATTTTTAAATTATCGCCATGCACAAAAGAAAAAAGGAGAGATGGGAACAAAATGGGGACTTAGGGGACTTAGGGAAGTTAAGGAAGTTAGAGAAGTTAGAGAAATTAGAGAGCCTCATTAAACTCACTTTTTTAGAACTTACCAAACAACATTTAACCTATACACCCTCCCTAAATTCATTAAAATCCCTAAACTCTTTAACACCAAACACCCATCAACACTCGTCAAAAATGCCGTCGATGGGCAAGAAAAAAAATTGTTGTCAGAAGGTGGCTAATTTGGTGCTGATAAAGAGAAAGAGCGGATGGGACATACTCAGCGTATTTCCCATTCGCTCTTTGGATTGAGGTGCCGCAGATTGCGGCTTATCACAACAAATTTATCGTTTGGTCTTGTATGCCGCACGATAAGAACCACGTGCCATCTTCTGCAACTTATTCTTAATAAGGTTGCGACGCAAAGGTGAGAGGTGGTCGGTGAAGACACGACCCTCGATGTGGTCGTACTCGTGCTGGATTACACGTGCTGGCTTGCCTGTGAACTCATCGTCATGCTCCACAAAGTTCTCGTCGAGGTAACGCATACGGATGGTCACCGGACGACGCACATTCTCGTGAAGACCTGGAAGTGAGAGGCATCCCTCCTCGAAGAGCGATGTCTCCTCCGACGACTCGTAGATCTCAGGGTTGATGAACACACGCTTGAAGTCGGCCAATGTAGGATCGTCCTCTCCCCAAGGAGTACAGTCGACAATAAAGAGGCGGATGTTCTTGCCAATCTGTGGAGCTGCAAGACCCACACCCTCAGCCTCACCAAGGGTGATCCACATATCCTCGATAAGCTTCTTGAGCTCGGGATAGTCAGGAGTGATATCTACCGACTCGTTACGCAAAATCTGCGAGCCGTAAATTACGATTGGATATATCATAATAAACTATGTTTCAATATTTTACATCCCCATTGACGCCATATAGTCCTGCAAGATGATGGCTGCCGAGACCTTGTCCACAAGGCTCTTATCGCGGCGTGCCATCTTGCCAATGCCGCTCTCGCGGATGGTGCGTTGTGCCAATACCGAGGTGAATCGCTCGTCGTAGCTCACCACCTTCTTCTCGGGGTAGGCGTGACGCAGACGCCCCATAAGCGGCTGGATAAAACGCATAGTCTCCGAGGGCTCACCATTCATCTGGCGAGGGTGGCCGACAACGATTGTAGAGACCTCCTCTCGCTGAAAGTAGTCGGCAAGATAACGCTCCAGCTGCTTGGTATCAACAGTCTCGAGTGGCGAGGCGATGATACCCAGCGGGTCGGTAACGGCCAAACCAGTACGCTTTGTGCCGTAGTCTATGGCTATTAGGCGGGGCATAGGCTTAGGCCTCCTTAATCTGCTTGAAGAGCTTGCGGAATGATACCTCCTCGTCGACCATCGAACGCAACGCCTCAATCTTGATACGCTCCTGAAGCATAGAGTCGCGGTGACGAACGGTAACAGTGCCATCCTCCAATGTCTGGTGGTCCACAGTCACGCAGAAAGGTGTACCGATAGCATCCTGACGACGGTAGCGCTTACCGATAGAGTCCTTCTCGTCGTAAGCCACGTTATAGTCATACTTGAGCTCATCGATAATCTGGCGAGCAACCTCTGGGAGGCCATCCTTCTTAACAAGTGGCATAACAGCAACCTTTGTAGGAGCCAAAGCAGCTGGGATACGCAATACTACACGCTCCTCGCCATTCTCGAGCTTCTCCTCAGTATATGCTGCCGACATAATCTGCAAGAACATACGGTCAACGCCGATAGATGTCTCAACGACATAAGGCACATAGCTCTCGCCACGCTCAGGGTCGAAGTACTGAATCTTCTTGCCTGAGAACTCCTGGTGACGGCCGAGGTCGAAGTCGGTACGTGAGTGGATACCCTCAACCTCCTTGAAGCCGAATGGGAAGTTGTACTCCACGTCGGTAGCTGCGTTAGCATAGTGAGCCAATTTGTCGTGGTCGTGGAAGCGGTAATTCTGATCACCAAAGCCGAGGGCACGGTGCCAAGCCATACGTGTCTCTTTCCACTTGTTCCACCACTCCATCTCGGTACCTGGCTGCAAGAAGAACTGCATCTCCATCTGCTCGAACTCACGCATACGGAAGATAAACTGACGAGCCACAATCTCGTTACGGAAGGCCTTACCAATCTGTGCGATACCGAATGGGAGCTTCATACGACCCGTCTTCTGCACATTGAGGTAGTTCACGAAGATACCCTGTGCGGTCTCAGGACGGAGATAAATGGTGTTAGCACCATCGGCAGTAGAACCCATCTGGGTAGAGAACATAAGGTTGAACTGACGGACATCGGTCCAGTTGCGAGTACCCGAAATAGGGCAAACGATCTCGCAGTCGAGGATGATCTGCTTCAACTCATCGAGGTTGTTCTCGTTGAGAGCCTTAGCGAAACGCTCGTGGATAGCATCCATCTTTGCCTTGATCTCCAAGACACGTGGTGATGTTGCGAGGTACTGAGCCTCGTCGAAGGCCTCGCCGAAACGCTTCTTTGCCTTGTCTACCTCCTTCTGAATCTTCTCCTCCTGCTTAGCCATCCAATCCTCAACAAGAACATCGGCACGATAGCGCTTCTTAGAGTCCTTATTGTCGATGAGTGGGTCGTTGAATGCGCCTACGTGGCCTGAAGCCTCCCAAGTCTTTGGGTGCATAAAGATTGCAGCGTCGATACCCACGATATTCTCGTTGAGCTTAACCATAGAGTCCCACCAATAACGCTTGATGTTATTCTTGAGCTCCACGCCATTCTGGCCATAATCGTAGACAGCACCAAGGCCATCATAAATCTCGCTTGAAGGGAAAATAAAGCCGTACTCTTTGCAGTGTGCAATAAGCTTCTTGAACAATTCTTCCTGTGTCATAATATCTGTTTTTTATTATCCTAATCTTCGTTGTTTACCCTTTGGGTATTTCAAACTGCAAAGATAGCATTTTTTTTGTAAATTATATCTCAATCTATGAGATTATAATAATTTAGACTGCATATTGGAGAAGAGTTGTAATCCTAAGCGCAAATAGTGTGTATGATGGGTATATTTTGTCGTTAGAATAGTGCAGATACAATACGATGGATAGGACACAACCTGAAGAAGTTGTATAACAAGAGCTAATTTTAGGCGCACGAAGTTCGAAAAAGCGGAGTTTACTGAGCGTAAATGAGCATTTTGAGAACGAGTGCAACGCCAAAGTAGCCTTGTTAGACGACTTCGCCTGCGGCAGTAGATGCGCCGCTACCTCTCTCAGCGTTTTGTCGTTAGAGTGGTGCAGATACAACGCTCGGCTAAATTCGAGCCGATGGGCTGTACTTATGTGTACTGCCCATTGGCGAGATATTTAGTTAGCGGCAGTAGATGCGCCGCTATAACGGCAAAACAAGGTTGTGCCCACGAAATGAGTAGTGCGCATCTCGCGCTATGATTACGTGGTCGAGCAGGGAGATGTCTAATAGTTTTGCGGCTTGGGCGACTCGCTCGGTGAGGTCGATATCCTGACGGCTGGGCTCGATAGTTCCTGAGGGGTGGTTATGAACAAGGACTATCTGCACGGCAAGCAATTCGAGAGCGCGTCGAAGGATAAGGCGACAATCGACTACGGTGGCCTGCACTCCACCCTGGCTTATGCGCTGACGCTCAAGGATTTTACCAGAGTTGTTGAGATAGAGTACCCAGCACTCCTCGTGGGGCAAAGCACCGATAATTGGTCGCATAACACGCGCCACGTCGTGGTCGGAAGAGATGGTGTCGCGGTGAGCCCCCTCAGCCTGTGCTACCCTACGGCCAAACTCTGTTGCTGCCAACAGACGTGCCGCACGTAGCTTGCCCAGACCCGCCATCATACGCAAACGGGAGAAGCCACACTCCGCAATATTGGTGAGGCGGGAGTTGCACTCTGCCATAATAGTCTGAGCCACGGAGAGTGCCTCCTCGTCGTTGAGCCCCTCGGCCACCAACACAGCGAGTAGCTCCTCGTCGGATAGGGCTGAAGCCCCTCTCGCATCCAACCTATCTATTGCGTTTTTCATACTTTGCTTGGGAGTTTAGGGAATTTAATGAGGTTAGGGAGGTTAGCCTCAATCAATCAAAAGATTAAAAAGTAAAATCTTAAAGCCTAAATCTAAAAAGCGGACACGGCGCGCACATATCGGCTGGTGCGCTTACGGTAGCTGAAGGTGTAACCGTCATCCATATAGACATACCACGCAAAATTACTATCTTTTTCCGTTGAAGACCAATACCAAAAAACATCCAACTCTTCCATCGATTTATCTATTAAAGTTTTATTGACCTTATCCTTAACTTTGTATAATAACTCTAGTTCCTCCAATGATGGCAGATACCACTCATCTCCCTTTGCCCTGCACCACTGAAAAGCAGGATATTCCTCGCTATCCGCACGAGCCATTACCTTATCGGTATTTGACTTGCCATCACTGTCACTCGACGCTCCGACAACGATGCGCATTATATATTGCTTATCAGAACACCATGGTCCTTTAGTCTGGTCAAGACTTACGATCTTGCCGTGCCTACCATCGTCCCACACATCGAAGACAACACCTTGTCTCTTACCATCATCGTAGTAGTCGCCTACCTGATAGGTGACAGGTGATAATTCAACACTTCGCTTGGGAACAGATGGTGTGGATTGTGATGATGGCACAGATAATTTAATACCAAGCAGTGTCGCAACATTCTCTGCCACACTTCCAAACACCTGCTCTGGATTAGGAAAGGCATCTATCCAATTAATATTCTTGAGATAATATTTCTTTGCCCCCTTGAAGACATCATTAGAGATTCGAAAAGTAAGAATAGGTTTCTTATCCTCACTCGCAAGTTCTATCTCACGTTCTACCTGATCGGAATTATTGAAATGCTCCGAGAATACTACAACCATCATACGACTCTCATCGAGAGCATCAACAATAGCTCGCGCCCATACAACACCTCGTGGAATATCGCGATAGGCGACAAAACATCGTATCTTATATTGCTCAAGATAAGCACATAGACCCTCTACAACCTTTTGATCGTGAGAAGAATAGCTTATAAAAACATCGTATTTCATAGTTAGTAGCGGTATAGATAAACAAAAATAGCAAATATTATCGGTTAAGACAAATATTTGCTATCTTTTTTAACAGTTATTACCCAAGCGCTTAGTTGGCCATCTTGTCGATCATATCCAAGATGCGGGCACTACCCTCGTCGGTCAAGGCGGTGGCTGAGTCCTGCGACACCGAGAAGGCGGCATTCTGCTCGGCCTGCTTCTTTGAGTCTCCCGTGCCGTGGCCAACGGCGATACCACCAATAAGTACCGTCGAGTGGAACGTAGGGCGTGACGACGACGTGCTACTATCGTGGGTAGTCTGGAACTCTATGCTATAGTGATTCTTCTGGCACCACTCGATAAGGCGACTCTTGAAGTCGGTCTCAGAGTGGAGAATATCCTTGATAGATAGGTGGTTGGCATATATATTATTAATCAAGAGGCGGTTAGCAAAATCGTAGCCCTGATCCAAATATATAGCACCAACTATCGCCTCAAAAGCATCACCATAGATATGCTTCTGTGTAGAGTTGCCAGCAGCATTAGAGATAACGTGCTTGTCGAGACCAATCTCCGAAGCGATGCGGTTGAGCGACTGACGAGAGACGATCTTCGAGCGCAACTGGGTCATAAAGCCCTCATCGCTATCGGGGAACTCGATGAAAAGGTAGTCCGAAGTGATGCTCTCGATGACGGCATCGCCCAAGAACTCGAGGCGTTCGTTGTTGATATGGCTACCATCCTCCAACTCCACAGATGCAGACTTATGAATCAATGCGAGTTTATACAACTCGATATTGTGAGGTATAAAGCCGAACATATCGTCGATGGCGACATAGAAACGCTTGTCGTCACCAAAATTTCGGCGTAGGGGGCGTAATATAAAGTCGAACATAGTGATAAACCTCTAAACAGAGAATTACTCCGTAACTCCGCATAAAAACCATTCGCAGAGTTATGCTCTTAAAACCAAAGAATGGACCTAACCGAGGGAGTTACCTCCCTTGGCATAGTCCATACTCTTCGTAGGTCGTGAGTACATCCATACCGTCGAAGTACCTCGACCATCAATAAATTTTGACTTCGCCTGCAAGCGGATTAAGTTATAGGCTACAGATTGAGGATAAACGATTCAGAAGCAACAACTTCAAATCCCCCCCCCCATTACGTCTCTGGTCCTCAACTATTTGACCCCTTGCTACGAATAGAATCTTCTATTACTTGTGAGACTCGATGTAATCGATAGCATCGCCTACAGTCTGAATCTTCTCAGCGTCGCCATCAGGAATCTGGAGATCGAAAGCCTTCTCGAACTCCATAATGAGCTCTACCTGATCCAATGAATCAGCACCAAGGTGAGCAGTGAAGCTTGCCTCGCGAACTACCTCTGACTCCTTAACACCCAACTTGTCAACGATGATCTCGACAACTTTTGACTGAATTTCTGACATAATAAATAAGTTTTAGTTAAACATTATAGTAGTAAAAATAATCTACTGTAATCATATCTGGCATCATTTTTTTCAACCAGACGATGCAAAAGTAACATTTTTTTTATTATCTTTGACATTATTACCAATAAATTTTACCACACTTTTTCGACAATATGTGTTAAACACTTAAAATACAACGAATTATGAATTTACTACTTATTTCTAATTCTACCAATGCAGGCGAGCCTTATTTGAAATATCCTATCGCCGAAATAGCAAAAACACTTCAGGGCGTAACCGAGGTTGTCTTCGTTCCATACGCTGCAGTGACCTACTCTTACGACGAGTATGAGGCAAAAGTTCAGGAGCGTTTCAACGAAATCGGCATCAAGGTTCACTCTATCCACCGCGCACTCAACAAGCGTAACTTCATCCGTCACGCTCAGGCTATCGTAATCGGTGGCGGTAACACCTTCGCTCTCTTGAAGAAGATGCAGGAGGAGGATCTCCTCGACGCCATCTTCCGCCGTGTAAAGGCTGGTGTGCCATACATCGGTTGGTCGGCAGGTAGCAACGTAACTTGCCCTACGATCTGCACAACAAACGATATGCCGATTGTTCAGCCAGAGTCATTCCGTGCTATCGGCTTGGTATCGTTCCAGATCAACCCACACTACCTCGATGCTAACCCTGAGGGTCACGCAGGCGAGACTCGCGAGCAGCGCATCCTCGAGTATCTTGAGGCTAACCGCAGCCGCTATGTTGTGGGTCTTAGAGAGGGTTGTATGATCCGTATCGACGACAACGGCATCCAGCTTATCGGCTCACGCACTATGCGCGTATTTAAGAAGGGTATGGAGACATTCGAGGTTGCTCCTGGCGACAACATCGACTTCCTCATCCACCGCAACAAGTAGCACACAATGGATATCCGCGCTATCGATATAGGTGCCAAGGGCGAGGACGTAGCGATGGAGTGGTTGCGCGAACGAGGATACTACATCGTCGAGCGCAACTGGCGCATAGGCCACTATGAAATAGATATCATAGCTCAGCACTTCGACACGATACACTTCGTGGAGGTCAAGACACGCTCCTTGGGTTCGTGGCAATCGGCCTTCGACAGCATCGACGAGCAGAAGAGGCGCACACTGCGTAGGGGTGCAATGGCCTATAGTGCCATACATCGCCATCCGCACAACATACAATTCGACCTCATCGCCGTAACCATCGACTCGCACGACAACTATACGATAGAGCTAACCGAGAATATCCTATAAATAGGTACCCCCGACACCACGCAAAGGCCATTCGGGGGTACTATCTTTTGGTATGAACAACCTCTACAACTTCTGCATCAGGGCATACGGCTTAGGCATAGCCATCGCAGGTCTTGTAAACCCCAAGGCCCGCCTTTGGCATAAGGGTCGTGTTGCTCTCTTCGAGAGGTTAGCAACAAAAATCGACACCCGTGGAGAGCGTGTTTGGGTGCACGTTGCCTCGCTGGGGGAATTCGAGCAGTCGCGACCCATAATCGAGGAACTCAAGAGGGTGCGCCCAGAGGTAAAGGTGGTAGTCACCTTCTTCTCACCCTCAGGCTACGAGATACGCAAGAACTACCCCAAGGCCGACTGCGTGGAGTATCTACCAGAGGACACGCCAGAGAGTGTATCGCGATTCTTAGACATCGTAAAACCTTCGGTGGCCCTATTCATAAAGTATGAGTTTTGGCTCAACTACCTCGAAGAGTTACGAAGAAGAGGGATACCTACCCTACTCGCCTCGGCAATCTTTCGCCGAGACTCGGTCTTCTTTCGCCCCTATGGCAAGGCGTGGCAAAAAGCCCTCGGCACCTACGAAACGATGTTTGTGCAGAACGACAAATCAAAGGAACTACTCAACGAGCTTGGGTATCAACGTGTTGTAGTGGCAGGCGATAGTCGCTTCGACCGTGTCAGAGAGATCGCTCAGCAAGCCAAGGAGATAGAGGCCATCGAGCGGTTCAAGGGCCGTAGTAGGCTCTTTGTGGCGGGATCAACGTGGGAGCGCGACGAGGAGTTAATCATCGATGCCATGGCGAAAAACCGCGATATAAAGTTCCTTATTGCACCACACGAGATTGGTGACAACAGGGTACAGCGACTTATGGATAGGTGCAACGCCAAGGCCATTCGCTACACCTGCATAACTGCCAATGACGACCTTGCCGACTACCAACTACTTATCCTCGACACTATGGGGATGCTCTCCTCGGTCTACCGCTATGCCGATTGGGCATACGTGGGAGGAGGTTTCGGAGCAGGAATCCACAACATCTTAGAGCCTGCGGTGTATGGCATCGCCTTAACCTTTGGTCCGCGCTACCATAAATTTCAGGAGGCACACGACCTAATCGGTTTGGGTGTAGCCCAGAGCATTAGGAGCAAAGCGGAGTTACGAGAGCGCATTGCCCACCTCAAGGGAGACTCCTTCAACGAGTCGGACATACGAGCAAAAGGGCTGAAGTATATCGACGACAATTGCGGAGCTACAGCGCTCATAGTCGAGCATATTCTAACACTACTGTAGCATAACAGCCTAAAAAAGAGGGCAATGATGCAAAAAGAGGAGTATCGTAGGTCAAAGACCCACGATACTCCTCTTCTATTATCTACGGCGTGACTCCTTACAAGAGTGGAGCGACGTCTGTAGCACGTGTTGCATCTGCCTCGTCGATAACCTCCTGAGGAATGGTGCAAGTCTCGTAAATGCTAGTGATGCTAACATCCTCCTGGCTATAGAACTTAAGGAGGCCATCCACAATCTCAAAACGATAGCCACAAGCCCAACTATCACCATTAGCATAGGTACCCGAAACTATATCATCATTGATAGTATAAGTACCGTTAAAGTGGTCGTAAGTGAGGTTCCACACCTGCTGGTAGATATCAAACGAACCATCGGCCTTGAACTGCAAATAGACATTAAACTCAGGAGCTTGCTCATCCCAAGAGACAAGGCACCACTGATTTACCAACGACGAGGTATTGGTGTTGGTATTGTTTCCACTACCCTGGCCATCCTTATTCTTATTGCAACCAACCAATGCCAAAAGCATAAGAGCAACAAGAGAGCATATCTTCAAACTTTTCATATTGAAATCCTTTTTAGAATATTATACACTACTACAACCAGCCACCAGGGATGATAGGCTCGTTTGTACTCTCATCTACCTGAACACCATAGCGAACAATAAGGGCAACCTCTTTCTCTGCCTCAAGACCACCAGTAATCTGACCACCACCAACAGTGGAACCACCAGCTACATACTTCAAGGTCACGAGAGCTGAACCTGGCTTAGTGCAAGTGATTATAAGCTTACCTCCCATAAGCTTTACGTCGGTAATACCAAGCTTATCCATAGTCTCCTGGCTAATAACAGGATTAAGCATCTTGATATTATTCAACTGACCATCGCCAATATACTTACCCAAATTGATTGCTACAGACTCACCAACAGGGAGTGCGATACAGGTAGTGCCACGAACAGACATAAGTGTACGATAAGCATCGATAAGACCTGTACCCATCTTATTGTTATAACTTGCGAGGTTAAGTGTACCACCCTCAGCATACTTCTCCTTGAAGCGTTGGTCGCCAACGAAGGTGCTAAGGCTATTAACAGAAGAGAGGATGATATCCTTCAACTCTGGCAAGGTCATGGTAATACCATTGTCCAATGCGTATGAGATCGCCAAGGCCGCAATACCAGAGACGTGAGGACAAGCCATTGAAGTACCCTGGTAGAGACCATAACGGTCGCCTGGGAGAGTAGAGAGAACACAACCCTGCTCAGCATAACCAGTAGAGTACTCACCACCTGGTGCAGCTACGTTACAACCTCTATCGTAGCAAGTGTAGTATGTAGGCAAACCATCAGGACCAATAGCAGTTACTGCGATAAGTTTATTGTATGCAGCAGGATAACCAGCAACGCTCTTACCGTCGTTACCCGCAGCAAAGATGATGATACCACCATCCAAAGCCTCACAGTTCTTCTTCGTCATAAAGTAGTTGAACGCAGTGAGCTCAACCTTTGTAGTTCCATTCTCGAAGGCAGAGTCATTTGCAATCTGACCAGCACCAAAGCCCCAAGAGTTCTGCAAAACAGAGGCACCACGGTCAGCAGCATACTCCACAGCAGCAGCAGTAGCATTTGGGCCTGCTGCCTCACCATTGGAGATAATCTGGCAAGAGATGAGACGTACACCATCACCCTTACCCGAACCACCAGCAACACCACAGCAACCAACACCATTGTTGTTCACGGCAGCAACTGTACCTGCTACGTGAGTACCGTGGCCAGAATCCTTAGCCTTAGACCAACTAACGCGACCATTATCAACGAAGTTATAACCATAGATATCATCAACATAGCCATTAGCATCGTCATCAACACCCTCAGTACCATTCAACTCAGCCTCGTTGGCACACATATTATCCTTCAAATCAGCGTGAGTGTAGCATACACCCTCATCAACCACAGCAACAATAACGTCTGGACGACCAGCCGTATGCTCCCAAGCATTGAAGAGGTTGATATCTGCACCAGCCTTAGCATTAGGGAAGTTTACTGTACCATCGTTGTTGTAGTGCCACTGCTGACCAAGCATAGGGTCATTGAAAGGCAACTCCTCAGAACGAGTAGTCTGGAAGGCATCCAACGACATCTCTGGAATACGCTCTGCAGGTACTTTAATGCGTGTAGCAAACTGAACTGCCTCCACCTCGCTCAACTTAGAGAGCGACTGAGCAACAGCCTCAATATTTGCATTCTCAGAGAAGCTAATGGTGTACCAGCGGTGCATATCAAGCTCACGCTTCTGCTCAGCATTAACAAGCATATTAAATACTGGCTTGATAGAGGTAGCGCCACACTCTGAAGCCAATGCATCCAAAGCCGTAACACCTGAACGGGTAGCATCAACAGAACTCTCAAGCTGCGCTGCTGTAGCCTCATCAACGAAGATAATCAACTCACCCTGCTTAGCATCCTCAGGAGTGTTCACAATCTTCTTTAGAGCAACAGCCTCAGCAGAACTCTGAGATTGGTCGATAGTATCGCTAACACACGATGCTACGAACAATCCAGCCAAAGCAAAAAGAAAAACTTTTGTCTTATTCATATTAGTTAATAGTTAAATGTTTCCTAATCATCTGTGTATGGTCACACAAAGCCAATATGCAAAGATACACTTTTTTTCTGGATTATGTGATTTCTGTTATGTTTTTCACAAAAAAAAGAGTACCCCTCAAAGGTATAAATGCACTCTTCGAAGGGTAACTCTCTACATATCGGTTTAAAGACCTATCACAAAGCCTCCTACAAGAATGGAACAACCTCCATTGAACGAGTAGAGAGGGCCTCGTTGATTACATCCGTAGGGATCTCACAAGCCTCATAAACGCAAGTGATTGGATTATCCTCCTTGCTTACAAGGGTGAGGGTGAGGCCATCTGCTGAAACGCTACCCTGGTAGTCGCACTTCCACTCAGTACCGTCGATATATACACCAGAAAGCGTATTGCCCGAAATGGTGTAGTCGCCCTCAAAATAGAGGTAATCCAAGGTATAAATCTGCTGGTACATATTGAAAATTCCAGACTCCAAGTAGAGGTAGACGGTAAACTCTGGCTCTACATCATTGACCGAAACCAGCTTCCACTCTTTCTCTACAATTGTAAGTTTTGGCTCATTGCCACCACCATTATTATTGCCATTGTTTGGTTTCTCACAAGCAACCATCGCCATAAGCAGAACGACTGCTATAGACCATAACTTAAACATTTTCATACTCTACAATCTATTTCTGTGTTCTACATATAATTACAACCAAGCACCATTATCGTTCTTCTGGCGAGAGATGAGCACAATCTCCTTCTCGATAAGCTTACCGCCAGGAGTGTTTGAAGAGCCAAGCTTGTCGCCACCAGCGATAAACTTAACAGTTACAACGCCAATACCTGGCTTTGTACAAGTGAGGATAAACAAGTTGCTAAAGACGGTATCACCCTCGATACCAAGACGCTCGCGTACCTCATCGCTGATGTCATAACCCTGATTATCCTTATCCTTTAAAAGTGTAATATTGAGGTTCTTCTCACCAAAGAGAGTGTTAATATCAATCTCGACCTCCTCGCCCACAACCACAGGAACACAAGTAGCACCACGAAGGTTCATAATTGCAAGTGTAGCATCGAGCTTACCAGTACCCATAGCATTGTCATAGGCATTGAGATTAAAGGTAAAGCTCTGACCACGATTGTTGAACGCAGTCTTTGAGCGATCTTTCAAGCTACCAAAGCCTCGAACAGAGGTTGTGAGAATCTCGTTGAGCTTAGCTGTAGTGAGGTGAATACCATTCTCAACAGCATAAGACAACAACAACGCTGCAACACCAGAGACGTGAGGGCAAGCCATAGAAGTACCCTGCATATAACCATAGTCCGAACCATAGATCTGCTCACCATAGGTGTATGGGTCGCGAGTCTCGGCAGGGATGGTTGAAAGTACGGTGCTGGCATCTACATATTCGCGCATCTGGTACTCATACTCTCCACCAGGGCCAGCAACATTACAACCCTTACCATAGTTGGTATATGTTGTAGGAAGACCATCTGGAGCGTATGATGTTACAGAGATAAACTCTGTATAACCACCAGGATAGTTCGATGCTGGGTAAGCCTCGTTACCAGCAGCAAAGATTACGATATTGCCATCCATAGCAGAGCAGTTGCTTTGGCTGATGAAGTAGTCGAGAGCCTCGAACAACAAAGGCTGATCGCGCTTAAACGAGCTATCGGTGATAGTGGTTACGGTGTAACCCCAAGAGTTCTGCAATATCGAAGCACCCATATCTGCGGCATACTCAACACCGCGTGCAGTCTTTCGGTCGCCTGAGTAGTCTGGACCATCGAAAATCTGGATGCTCATAATGCGGACACCATCACCCTTACCAGAACCACCAGCAACACCCGATACTCCCAATTCATTGTTATTCACAGCAGCAATAGTACCTGCTACGTGAGTACCGTGACCAGTATCGCCAGCATAGTAGCCCTCACGCCAAGCAACAACATCCCACGAGATATTACCATTCTCGTCCCAGGTATTTACACCATAGATATCATCGACCCAGCCATTATTGTCGTCATCTTCACCTGGCTGGCCACTCTTCTCGGCCTCGTTCACCCACATATTTGCCTCCAAATCTGGGTGATTATACTTGACACCCTCATCTACTACCGCTACAATAATCTCGCGGTTACCTGCTGTGTACTGCCAAGCACCGAATGCACCGATATCCTCACCCTCCTTAGCAGTCTGCGAGATTTTCTTGCTACCACGGTTATCATAGTGCCACTGAAGGCTAAGCATAGGGTCGTTGTATGGCATCTCGTCGGCACGTGTGATAGGCATAACCTCCTTAACAGGACGTGCAGCAGCCTGAGGGCGCTGAGGGATGGTGCTAAACTGAATCTTGCTTACTGAAGGGAGCTGAGCAAACTTCTGCGCAACAACATCGAGATTGGCCTCCTGGTCGAACTTAACAACAAACCAGCGGTGCATACCACGAGCGCGCTTAACCTCGGCATTCATTGCCATATTGAAGATCTGCTCGACAGACTCCGCACCTACCTCCTGAGCAATAGAGGCCAAAGCGCTATCCGAAGAACGAGTGATGGCCTTCTCTGCGCTCCACAGCTCGGCAGTAGCGTCATCTACATAGAGAATCAGCTCACCCTTAGAGGCATTCTCCGAAGTATTAACAATCTTTGTGACAACAGCATTCTCACCCTGAGCAGAGCCATCCATCTTAGGATCCTCGACACAAGCAGCTGCCAATGTTGCCACAACTGCAAACATTAAAAATTTAACCTTGTTCATATTTTTTTGTTATTTAGTAGTTTTCGCCTATAACAACATTACTTCAAGGTGCGAAGATAGTAAAAAAATCTATATCAACAATACTATTTTATCTATTCTCTGCACAGATAACCATACAAATAGATAACGAAAAAACCGCCCGACTATTGTTAGTCGGACGGTCTTTAGATTAGGGTCTAAACCCTACTTGCGCTTTTGACTACAAGAAGTAACCTGTTGCGCGTACGCTTGCTGGCTCTACAGCGTTAGCCTTCACGCTCTCAGGAATAGCCTCCTGCTTATATACGCTCATAGTACCATCAGTGGTGTGGAGGCGGAGAACCTTACCATCAGCTGAAACCTCTGCACGGTAGGTATTGTTCCACTCTGTGCCATCTGCGTAAGTACCTGTAAGATCATTACCAGTGAGTACGTAGTCACCATTGCTGTAAACATACTCATAGGTGAAGTTACGCTCATACATCTCGAAAGTAGCGTCCTCGTTGAAATCAACGTAAACGTCGAACTCCGCAGGCTGACCAGCAAACTCCACGAGGTGCCACTCATTGACAATCTTATTGACATCACCTGGCACGAAAGTTACAGGCGCTGGCTCAGGCTTACAGCCTACCATAGCAACGAGCAACATAACTGCAAGTGAAAATATCTTTAGATTCTTCATAATTCGTTTACTTTTTAGTAATTATTACTCTTCGATGAAACTATTACAACCAGCCGTTTGTGCCGTCGATAGAACCATCCTCATTCAATGTGTAGCCCTCACGAACGATGATAGCAATCTCCTTCTCCAAGCGCATACCGCCCATAGAGTTACCACCACCAATCTGATCACCACCACCAACAAGAACAACCTTGATAACACCAGTACCAGTTTTTGTACAAGTGAAGATAAGATCGCTACCGAAGATAGTCTCGTTCTTCATACCAAGACGCTCGCGAACATCCTGTGGAACGATAATCTCATCCATAATCTTGAGTGATGTCTGACCATCAGCGATAAGTGACTTGATATCTACAACAGTCTCCTCACCAGCAACTGCAGGTACGCAAGAGGTACCACGCATTGCCATAAGAACACGGTATGTATCGATAACACCTGTACCCATCTTGCCTCTATACTGAGCCAAATCCATCTTACCAGCTGTTGAATTCTTAACAGCACCGTCGTAGAGATACTTGTCGATATCAGTTACAGAGGTCAAAAGCATCTCCTTGAACTGGTTTACAGAGTAGCTCTTGCCCATATCCTGTGCATAAGAGAGAGCCAACGCTGCAATACCAGATACGTGTGGAGTAGCCATTGATGTACCCTGCATATAGCCATACTTGTTGTCAGGAAGAGTAGAAAGAACACAACCTGTACGCATAGCGTGACCAAACTGATTAACGAAGTACTCACCACCAGGAGCAGCGATGTTACAACCAGGACCAAAGTTAGTATAGTATGCTGGAAGACCATCTGGAGCAACTGAAGTTACAGAGATGTACTCGTTGTAAGCACCTGGGTAACCTGCCATAGGAGCTGACTCGTTACCTGCAGCGAAGACGATGATACCACCATCCACAGCTGGGTGGTTCTTCTTCTTCATAAAGTATTTGAACGCATCGTAACGGACTGACTGTGCAGACTTGAAGGTATTATCGTTGGTAATAAGACCTGGATCCTGACCCCAAGAGTTCTGAGCGATAACTGCACCACGGTCAGCAGCGTACTCCATAGCACGTGCAGCAGCAGTGTTATCAGAAGATACGTTGTCACCACCCAAAATCTGGCAAGAGATCATACGAACACCATCACCATTACCTGAACCACCAGCAACACCTGCGATACCGATACCATTGTTGCTTGTTGCAGCAACAGTACCTGCTACGTGTGTACCGTGACCAATACCGAAAGAGATAGGCTTAACATCCTCAGCCTTTACGTTCTTTGGGTTATCAGCGAAGTTGTAACCATAAACGTCATCTACATAACCGTTCTTGTCGTCATCAACACCTGGCTGACCATTCAACTCAGCCTCGTTAGCGAGCATATTATCCTTCAAATCCTCGTGGTTGAAATCAACACCCTGGTCGATAATAGCTACGATAACCTCAGCATTACCCTTGGTGAACTCCCAAGCTGGAGCTACGTTGATATCTGCACCAGCCTTGATGGTTGGGAAGATGAAACCTGGGTCGGTGTACTCAGAGTAGTTATAACCAGTCTCCTCATTAGCAGGAGCCTTTGCATTACCCTTGTTGAGCAATGCCCACTGCATATTGAACTGAGGATCGTTTGGATAACCCTCGGCACGTGTAGAACCCATATTTGCGATCTCTACGATCTCTGGCTCATCAACAACAGGATTAGCAAGAAGTGTAGGGAACTCGATGCGCTGAACAGATGCAGCAGCAGCCAAAGCCTTAGCAGCCTCATCAACATCTACATCCTCAGGGAACTCAATAGCAAACCAACGGTCCATACCGAGCTCACGCTTAAGCTCAGCATTAACGTTCATATTAAATACCTGGTGGAAGCCAGTTGCACCAATCTGCTTTGCTACAGCGTCGATAGCCTCGATACCTGTAGCAGTTACAGATGTTGCTGACTCAAGCTGTGCTACGTTAGCCTCGTCTACATAGAAGAGGAGCTTACCTGAAACAGCTTCTGAAGAGGTATTCACGAATTTCTTGGCTACAGCAACCTCTGGAGCTACTGCGGGCTGATCAACAGAGTCGTTTACACACGACACTGCAAGCAATCCTGCCAAGCTAATCAATAAAATCTTACCCTTATTCATAAGTTTAATTTTGTATTAATTTTAATTTTACATTCTCATAAGCCTTTGGGGGTGACTTTCGTCAGTGGCGAGAGCCACCCTTTTGGCAAATTGCTTATGATTACTGAATGTTAAGACTTGCAGGAATCAACTCGATGTTTGAGTTCATCTTAAGAGTCTTGTTTGTACGAGTACCGACACAAACAGCCTTTGATGGAGTTACCTCCTCCTCAGTCTCCTCCTCAGTGTTCTCACCACCCTCTGGAGTCTCCTCCACTACTGGCATCTTTGACTCGGTAAGAGTGATAACCGTAGTCTCAGGCTTGAACTCCTTGAGAGTTGTCTCAGTTACAACATCCTTAGTTGTACCATCACCATTATCAACCTTGTCGTAGATCCTCTTATACTTCTTGAAGTAAGTGATAAGCTCGTTGATCTGGCCATCCTCACCATAGTAAACTACGAATGACTCGTTCTCGTACTCATAGTCAGAAGTTGATGAGCTCTTATAACCCCAGTAAGTGTTGCTCTCGTTGTTGTACTTGTCGAGGTCTACACCGAACAATACACCGTAATTAGAGAAGCCATCAGCCTCACCATAGCAGCAGATTGCATTCCACTCAGGCATATGGTAGCCGTAGAATGTGAAGTACTGTGGCTCAGCATCCTCCTCATCTGAAGAGATAGCGTCATCAAGCATAGTAAGAAGGTAAACAAAACCTGAACCGTAGGTTTCAATCATATTTGCAGAGAAGATAGAATCAACACCAATGTTCATAGTGCTGTCGCCATCTGTGAACTTATAATTACCGATAACTACCTGGCCTGGGTAAGCAGTAGTAGACTTCTCAAACTCGTAGTACTTAGTCTTACCATAGATGCTGGTCATAGAGAAGAGCATAGTGTAAGATGTTGAAGGAGTAAGGCTCTGCAACAACATTGTAGCCTCGCCAGCAGGGATATCTGCAAGCCAGCTATTACCATTCTCACCATTCTCAGCAAGGATAGACTCTACGGTTGCACCCTTAGCCTTAGCTGCCTCGATCTCAGAAGTAGGAGCGAAGTAGTAAGCGATGTTAGATACATAATCCAAGAGGTCTGATCTCTCTGGAATAGACATATCGAAACCAAGGTAGTATGCGCTTGGATACTTGGTAATATCAGCACCAAACTTATCAAGAGAGTCGAAAGTCAAGATCATATCATCAATCTCAGGCACTTCATCGTTCATATTTGCAGAACGGAAGTAGAAATATGTACGTGAGATGCTCTCCATCACTGGCTGACGGTTGTTGTCGTAAGGAACAGCGAACACAGTGTAGACACCAGCCTTAGGAAGAGTAATCCACCAGTTAGTCTGAGTAGGAGTAGCAGTTGCCATATTATCCTCAGCAGTTGGCTCATACTCGTCGTTGATAAGGTTCTGGATAGACTGGTGGTAAACAGTCTGTGCCATAGCGCCAATACCCTGCTTTGTAGTAATAGGCTCGTTACCCTCAACAACTACGAAACGGAACTCAGAAACATCCTTACCTACAACGAAGCTAAGGTTAGCTGTGGTCTCAGAGTTATCTGGAGATACCTGTATACCATCATAAGATACAGCCAAAGAGTGGTCTACAAGGCTAACACCTGGAAGAGTTATGCGCATCAAACCATTCTGGTTAGTAAGGTAACCAGAACCAGAAGCATCAAGGATACCTACAGTCTGTGGAGCGAAAGAGATGATACCATCCTCCAATACTGCATTATCCTTGCCGATGCTCTTACCAGAAGCGATGCATACAGGCTCCATAAAACCAATGATGCTGAAACCAGCCTCCTGGTATGGGAAGTAAACAGCCTTAGAATCACGTGCATCAAGCTCAACATAAGATGGAGCTGGAGCAAATGAGATATCAGAAGGAACACCACCAAGCATCTCAACAATATTCTCCTTTGAGAAGAGGTTTACCAAACGGTAGTAGCCCTTACGTGACTCAGACTCATCAACCTGTACAGATACGGTTGCACCACCGCTAGCACTATACAAGAAGGTGAAGAAGTCCTCAGTGAAAGTACCCATCTTGAGGTTGTTGTCCTTAATATCGTCGCCAAGGTTCTTCCAAGTCTCAGGAATACCAATACCGATAGTCTTGCGGTAGAGACCGTAGTTACCGTGGTGCTTAGTCTCCTTAACCATAATCTCAGCGTTGAACAAGTTACCTGGCTTCAACGACAAGTTCTCATGGAGAAGGATCTCAAGGTAAGCAACAGTCTCACCCTCAGCGAAGGTTACACTCTCAGCAATAGTGAATACAGACTCATCTGGACCGATAAGGTCGCCAGCGTCGATATTGTCAATCATACGTGAACGGATAGCAACAGTCATCTCTGCGCCACCATTCTGACGATAGACAGGGTAGTAAGCTACGTGAGCCTCGTCAATCTCTGTCTCATCATTATCTACTGCAGCAAATGATGCATACTCAACTTCAACTGGGAAGTATACGCTCAAGTCCGTATCTGGCTGACCTGGCTCCCACTCCTGCTGACAAGCAGTGAAGGTGCCGGCAACGAGAGTTGCTACAAGCAGAAATAAAAACTTTATATTTTTCATATCTTTATCCTATTTTATATTATCAAATAGCAAACTCATTAGATTGCATCCTCAGAGATAAGACCACGTGATGGGTCTGGACCTGCAGTCTCCTTACAAGCAGTGTTTACTGCAGTCTCACCTGAAGGAATAGGAAGGTTCCACCATGGAAGACGACCCTCAGACTTGAACAACATACCTGAAGGATAGTTCTGACCAGTGGTATCAACACCCATATTCAAACGCTTCATATCGAAGAGAACCTTACCCTCGCCCCAGAACTCTACAGACTTCTGGAAGATAATCTCGTCTACTACGTCCTCAGTAGGAAGGATAACGTAGTTAGAAGCACGGTTTGCCATAAAGGTATTGAGAAGTGTACGTGCTGTACCCTCATCGTAGTGTGCGATAGCCTCCATCTCGATGAAGTACATCTCCTCAATTCGCATAATTGGCAATGAGATAGCATTTGCAACCATATAGTCTACACGCTCACCCTGTGCTGGACGGAACTTGAAGTTAGTGTAAGGAGCACGGTATGCCAACTCCTCCCACTCATCCTGTGGCATAGTAGTATAGTTCTTGAAGTCAGCATATGTGGTGTTAGGGCCAATGATAAGCTTCTTACGGAAGTCGCTATTGCTCAAACGATCGTATGTCTTAGAAGCAACACCTACGCAAGCCAATGGACCGTAACCGTATGATGCCTCAGGACAAACGTGTGCTGGGAAAGCTAACAAGTTGTTGATAACGGTATCGGTAGACATCTGAGTAGCCCAAATCCAAGCAGGAACAACAGAGTTGAAACCTGTAGTGGTGTTAGTCCACTCGTTCTCAGACATAATAGGCACATTAGCAGCGTCGATAGCCTTACGAGCGTACTCTGCAGCAAGACGGTAAGCCTCCTCACCAGTCGCTACGTTCTCGTAGTTGAGGTTGTTGAAACCACCAAGCCACAAGTAAGCACGTGCGTACAAACCATAAACAGCAGCCAACTCAGGATAAGTAACTGAGCTACCATAAACTGTAGGCTTAACCTCTACATTCTCGCCCTCATAAGACTTGAAGATCTCCTCAGCGTCCTTCAAATCAGCGAAGATGAACTCGAACATCTCCTCACGCTTTGCACGCTGGTTCTGCTTTGCAGCCTTCTCATCTGTAAGCTCAGTAACGATAGGCACGATGTAGTCCTTAACCTTAAGCAAGTCAGCCTCGTAAGTAGGCAACATAGGAGCCTTAGCCTCAAGGCTATCGTAGTAACCTACCAAGTCGATGTAGAACAACGCACGGAAAGCCTTAGCAATACCACGGTACTCCTTCAAAGCCTCCATCTCAGCCTCGCTCTTATCGATGGTTACAGCACCGATGATGTCGTTAGCCTTCTTGATGTATGGATAGTAGTTATACCAAATATAGTGTGTATAACCACCGTTTGTACCCATATCGAAACCATAGTTAGGAGCCTGGATACGTGAGTAGTAGACGTTACCACCACGATCTACACGTGTACAAGGGAACATTGTCAAAGCGTGATGATCCTTGTAAAGACCAATTGAATGGTAACCAAAATCAGAGTGGTCGTAACTTGCAGCTACGGTAGCAGCCATAGCTGAAGGAATAGACTTCAATAGAGACTCCAAACCAGCATCACTCTGTGAGAGCTGTGACTGGGTGATAGCACTCTCCTTAGGGAAGACCTCCTTGATACAACCAGTGAACGATACAGCAGCGATAAGAACAACAGCTGTAGTCTTGAGTATCTTATTTAGTTTCATAGTCATTATACAATTTTAAATTAGAAGGTCAAAGTTACACCACCCGAAATTGTACGGATTGGCGAATAGTTTACATTGGTTGTAGCACCGTTGAAGCTCTGACGAGGATCCAAACCACGACGCTTAGACCAGTAGAATACGTTATCGCAAGCTACGTAAACACGCAAGCTGTTGATCTTACCGTTCCACCACTTAGCAGGGAAGGTATAACCCATATTGATATTAGAGATGTTGAGGTATGACGCATCAGTCAAGAAACGATCAGATGTCGCTGATGAGTACTGGTCGTCGTACTGGAAACGTGGAATCTGTGAATCCTCGTTTGTACCCTTAGTCCAAGCCTTCAACAAGTCAATGTGATAGTTCTCGCCTACAGAAGTACCGCTTGGTGATGCCATATAGCCTGCATAACCTGAGTCGTATGCCAAACCACCAATCTGGTAGTCGAATGCGATAGAGAGGTCGAAACCTGCAACGCTCAATGATGTGTTGAAACCACCATAGAGGTCTGGAGTTGCGCAACCCATAAGCTTACGAGAGGTAGTCTGAGAAGCGTAGCTATAAGTTGTGCTTACACCCTCCTCATATACTGGGTTACCAGCGTCATCTACCATAGGATTACCCTCAGCATCAGCCTTCTGAACCTTGTAGTACCACTGTGACTCACCATTCTCGTTTACACCACGGTACTCAGGAAGCAACCAAGTAAACATTGGAAGACCCTCAGCAATGAACTGTGAACCATTGATAAAACCACGATAGCCATCAACCTCGAAGTCCTTACGAATCTCTGGCAACTTGAGAACCTTGTTGCGTACGTGTGTCATATTAAGACCAAGTGACCAAACAACATTGCGTGTGCGGATAATATCACCGCTCAACTCGATCTCGATACCACGGTTAACCATATCACCGATGTTGTCATAGTATGAAGAGTAACCCAATGATGGAGGAACTGGTACTGAGAACAACATATCAGATGTCAAACGGTTGAAGAAATCAATGCTACCGCTCAAGCGATCCTGCCACAAGCCAAACTCAACACCGACGTTAAGGTTAGTGTTGGTCTCCCAAGTGATGTTAGGATTACCCTTCTGAGCAAAAGCAACTGCGATACCACCAGCACCATCGTTGCTTACAGAATAAATATCGGTATAACGGTAAGCACCGATACCATCGTTACCCTGTGAACCGATAGATGCCTTAAGCTTCAACATGCTGAATACTGGAGCGTTGAACCACTGCTCACGGTTGATAATCCAAGCAGCACCAACTGACCAGAAGTTACCCCAACGGTGATCAGGGTGGAAGTTAGTAGAAGCATCGCGACGGAATGAAGCAGATGCGAAGATACGCTCGTCGTAGTTGTACTGAGCACGGAAGAAGTAACCCTCGTTGATGTACTCTGAACGAGCAGAAGATACAGCACTCATATCTACTACAGCACCAGCAAGCTCGTTGTTGTCTGTAGAGAAGATGTTAGACTTAGCACCACTCAAAGAGTAGCTACGAGTTGTATAGGTCTCGTGACCGAGCAACAAGTCGAGGCTATGCTCGTCGTCGTTACCGAATGCAGCGTTGTAGTTCAACAACTGCTGCAAGTTGTGAGAGTAAACACGGCTGTGGCCCTTAGATACGATACCACCGTTAGTTACGAACTGACCGTAGTATGGGTTAGATACTGATGTAGAACGAGTCTCATCAATATTTACTGCACCGTTGATAGTGAGCTTCAAACCTGGCATAAAGATAAAGTCAGCGAAACCGTTTACACCGAATGCATTACCCTCTGAGTTAGCCTCATCCAACCAGATGAGCTGCAATGGGTTAGCCTGTGTACCGCTAGCACGCATCATACCGTTGTCACGACCGTCACCGGTATCGTACAAAGGCCAGCCATACTTGTCGGTCATCACGTTACCATTGCCATCGCGCACGTATACAGGATAGATAGGTGCCATATCTGCTACTGCAGAGAATACGTCGGCAGTAGAACCATCACCCTCGTTTGAAGAAGATGCACCATTCCAGTAGAAATGAGTGTAGTTCATGTTAGCACCAACCTTCAACCACTTCTTTGCCTGGTAGTCACCACGAAGACGTGCTGTCCAACGCTCCATATCTGAACCATCGGTAATACCGTTGTTGTTCAAATAACCGAGTGATGCAAAGAATGTAGACTTCTCAGAAGCACCAGAGATGTTTACGTTGTACTCCTGACGGAATGATGGGTCATACAACTCGTCCATCCAGTCGTCTGGAGTGAGGTAGTACTCCTTACCCTCATACTCATACTTGCGACCGAGAGTTGCATTAGGGTTCAACTTACCGTTGGTACCGATAAGCTGCTGACCTGCAGGAACATTGAATACATTGTAACCCAAACCACCGATGTTGTTTGATGTCAAAGTAGAGACAGCCTTGCTATAAGATGTAGCAGCGTCGTTACCCTGATCACGGAAGTAGTTGTACAATGAAGCGTAGTGCATCTCATAGTACTGACCTGGATCCTTCACATACTCATAAGTCTGACGAGCGCGGGTATTAACACCCCACTTAGCGTCGAACGAAATGTGAGCATCACCAGCCTTAGCACGCTTGGTAGTCACCATGATGACACCGTTTGCACCACGTGCACCATAAAGTGCGTTAGATGCAGCATCCTTCAAGACGGTCATTGACTCGATATCCGCCATGTTGATATTGTTCATATCACCCTCGTAAGGTACGCCATCGATGACCCAAAGTGGAGCCTGATTAGCGTTGATAGAACCAAAACCACGGATACGGATCGATGGCTCAGAGCCAAGCGAACCTGAACTTGAAGATGTCTGAAGACCTGCTACCTTACCAACAAGAGCGCTGGCAGCTGATGAAGACTGAGTCTTCACGAGGTCGTCTGACTTAATAACCTTCGCTGAACCAGTGAAGGCCTCCTTCTTAGCAGTACCGAAAGCCTGTACGATGACCTCCTCAATCTGCTCTGAATCGGCAGCGAGAACTACATCGACCTGCGAACGGCCTGCAACAGCAACGGTCTGAGCCTGCAAACCAAGGTAAGAGAATACCAAGTTAGCATCAGACGAAGCTGCAATCTCATAAAAACCGGCTACATCGGTAGTAGTACCGCGAGATGTTCCCTCGACTACAACCGCCGCTCCGATAACTGGCATACCAGTCTCATCGGTCACTGTACCGGTAATACGCTGACCTTGTGCAAATGCGCCGAAGCAGCCCAAGACCAGAGTTGCAACCATTGATAGTACAACTTTTCTAACCATAAGCATTAGTTTTAAGTAAATAAAGTTTTATAAAGTTATTAAAGTTTCTTCTTCACTTAACATCCAAATTCACAATCAAATATCACCATATCGGCGCATACGGCAATCGTTATGACTACAATATTGACGTAAAGTTAATGCACAAAGATAACCCAATTAATTGAAATAGCAAAAAAACCTATAACTTTTTTAGCATATTTATACAAATATATTACGCGCAAGCATACACTACCCTATTCCAAATGCCGAAAAATAGACCAATTTTTCGACCATTATATCATAAATTTTAACCACGATTTTAAAGATTATTATATCTTTTTATCATACGTTTTTATTCTTATTTTCAACATTCAGTTAGCAATTTCAATTTTTAGTGTGAAAATATTAACAAAACGCTTGGATTTAAATATTTTTTACTATATTTGCAATCGATTTTGCACCGCGTGAGTGCAATACTATTATCAACCTGGCACATAAATAGTGTCCCTAAATCTCAATCTATGAAGCGACTGCTTTTAACCGTCGCACTGCTTTTTGTCGTGGCAGTGGCGATGGCTCAGGTTACCACATCATCAGTACGTGGCGTGGTTACCGCTAACGACAAACCTCTTGTTGGCGCTACAATCGTAGCTACTCACACCCCATCGGGCACTATCTACGGTGCCATAACCAATGCCGAAGGTCACTACTATATAAATGGTATGCGCGTGGGAGGACCATACGAGATTAAGGTCTCTTTCATTGGCTATAACAGCGTAGTTTACACAGACTTAACACTAAAACTCGGCGACACATCAATCTACGATGCGCAACTCTTTGAGTCATCAATGGCGGTTGATGACGTAGTAGTTGTGGCATACTCCGACAACAACGGTGGCAACACCTTTGGTCGTCAGGAGATGGAATCAATACCTTCAATCGACCGCTCAATTTACGACCTCACAAACATACTCTCCTCTGCCGTATCGCCAGCATCGGGAGGTATCATCCTTTCAGGACAGAGCACTCGATACAACGCCTTCACAATCGACGGCACTCCATCGGCAGATATCTACGGCCTTGGCACAACGGGTATGACGGGCTCTTTGACGCAAGCAAACCCACTCCCTCTGGATGCTTTAGGCGCTGTAACTATATCTACCTCAACAGTAGATCTCCGAGAGAGTGGTTTTACGGGAGGTGCCATCAAGGCCATCACACGCTCTGGCGACAACGAGTTCAAGGGCTCGGCATATACATACTATAATAACGAGCATTTCTGGGGCACAACACCTGGCCAAATGGAGGGCGAGCGCAAACCTCTTGCTGAGCAGACGACAAACATCGTGGGTGTAACGCTCGGCGGCCCTATTGTCAAGGATAAGTTATTCTTCTTCTTAGCGGGCGAGTTCAACCGCAACATAACCCCCTCGACAAACCATCCTGCCGAGGGCAAGAGTGCATTAACCCTCGACGAGGCTAAGGAGATATCATCTATATATGAGCAACTTACGGGATATGATGGCGGAGGTTACGACATCCACAACGTAAGTGCCATAACTGGTTCTGCCGTAGCACGTCTCGACTGGAACATCAATCGCAACAACCACCTCTCGTTGCGATACAATATGCTCCACGCCGACGCTCACGACTCGGCAAACTCATTGCAGTCGTTCTACTTCACGGGCGCAGAGTACACCAACATCAACCGCACACACTCGGTGGTGGGTGAATTGAACTCGTCGTGGGAGGGTGGCTCGAATGCACTCCGCGTGGGCTACACACGACTCAAAGATGGCCGCACAACCGAGGAGAGCCTACCAGCAGTAATCATCAATGGCTTAGGCAATTACGGCAATGGCTCAGCAACAATAGGCACTAACCCATATTCGGGTTGTAATATGCTTAACCAAGATGTATTCATCATTGGCGATGACCTCAACATTGTGCGAGGTGAGCATAACATAACCATAGGAACGGCCAACGAGATCTATCGTGCCGACAACCTCTACTTGGCTAATGCGCGAGGTACATACACATACTCCTCATTGGAGGATTTCAGATTGGATAACGCCTCGAAATATCAGTACAACTACTTCGCTGACGGCAAGCGCAACCCTCCAGTGACAACTGGCCAGTTCGCCATTTACGCCCAAGACGAGGTGGCTCTAAGTGGCATTGGCAAACTCACCTATGGCGTTCGTGCCGACATCCCCGTAATGTTCGACACACCCGTAGTAAACGAGGCATTCAACCGTAGTGATTTCGCAACGAAATATGGCACTAAGACGGGCGACATACCTCGTGTTCAGATACTTATATCTCCTCGTATAGGCTTTGAGTCGCGCATAACCGACCAGCTTAAACTGCGTGCAAGCACAGGATTCTACACTGGTCGCATCCCCTTTGTTTGGCTATCGAACTGCTACCAGAATACTGGCACTCGCTCGATGGGTGTAACGGTGAACAACCCTGCCGAGACACCAGCATTCAGCCTCAATCCCGAAAGTGTGGGCGTTATGAGCAACCCATCGATAGACCTCGTATCTACGGACTTCAACTACCCCCAGGTATTCCGCACCGCCATAGGTCTCGACTACCGCTACAAGGGCCTTAAGCTATATCTTGATGCCGACTACTCGAAGGGACTAAACAATATATTCGTCGAAAACCTCGTGGCCGAGGATAAGGGAGACCGCCTCTTCGTGGGTGGCGAAGGCTCGCCAGCCTCAGCGACATACTACACATCTTCGACAAAGGAGTATTCCGCGGTCTACCGCCTAAGAAATACGCAGAAGGGCTACTCGTGGTCTACAACTGCGCGTGTGGAGTATGACTTCGCTGGCGCAGCCGAGGGTCTACGACTAACGGCTGCATACACCTACTCACAGTCGAAGAGTGTGAATGATGGCGTCTCGGCACAATCGTCATCGAACTGGGGACGCACTTATGCAGTGGATAGCAACAACCCCGAACTAAGCAACTCGATATACGAGTTCCCACACAAAGTTGTGGCATCACTCTCCTACTCTCGTCGCTACGGACTCTTCGGTACGAACGTGATGCTCCTCTACAACGGGCACTCTGGCGACCACTACTCGTTAGTCTATGCCAAGGGTAAGGTAGATGTCAATGGCGACTCGTACAAGGGTAATTCGCTTATCTACATCCCTACCGAAGCCGAGATGGCAACAATGCTTTGGGATGATGATACATCAATGGAGGCCTTCAACAGCTACATTAAAGAGGATCGTTACCTAAGTCGTAATCGTGGAAAGTTCGCCGAGCGTAACTCTCACTCGCTCCCATTTGTTCACCGACTCGACCTCCACGTAGCGCAGTCGTTCTACTTCGAGCGAGAGAACACAGCTATAAATGCTTCACACCGCAATAGCCGACGCGTGGAGTTATCCCTCGACATCCTCAACCTCTCGAACCTCATCTGTCGCGAGTGGGGAATGGTCTACCGCACATCGAATTGGGCGCTCTCGCCTGTGACCGTCACCGACCTCAAAGCCGTGGAGGGTGGATACCGCCCCGTCTACAAATTCAACGGTGCAGACTACACCGAGGACAATATCACCTCGCGCTGGCATATGCAGATTGGCCTTCGCATAGTATTCTAACATCCTAATAACAAACCATTTAAGGAGAACACCCGACCTAAAGCGAGTGTTCTCCTTTTCATTTTTCAAACTCCCCTACTACATTATTAAAAAAATTTATGATTTCTCGTTGTTTTATCCGTTTAGTTTTTGTACCTTTGCGCTGATTTTTGCTAAAGGGTGAAATATAGAACAATATAACACAATAACTAAAAACTAATAAGACTATGATTTACTCACACGAAGTGCAGCAGATGTGCTGCGTGAAGAAGGGTGCTAACCACGAGTCTGCACCTATTCCTGAGGAGGGAAAATGGGTTCGCGCAAAGGAGATTAAGGATATCTCTGGTTTGACCCACGGTATCGGTTGGTGCGCACCACAGCAGGGTGCTTGCAAGCTCACCCTCAATGTTAAGGATGGTATCATCGAGGAGGCTTTGGTAGAGACTATCGGTTGCTCTGGTATGACCCACTCAGCAGCTATGGCATCAGAGATTTTGCCAGGCAAGACTATCCTTGAGGCTTTGAACACCGACCTCGTTTGCGACGCTATCAATACCGCTATGCGCGAGTTGTTCAAGCAGATCGTCTACGGTCGTACACAGTCAGCATTCTCTGAGGGTGGCCTCGTTATCGGTGCCTCTTTGGAGGACTTGGGTAAGGGTCTCCGCTCACAGGTAGGTACTATGTTCGGTACTAACGCTAAGGGTACTCGCTACCTTGAGATGGCTGAGGGTTACTGTACTCGTATGGCTCTCGAC